>Ga0075021_10002232_pt1 | contig 10087 bp, 7 predicted proteins | sample ColStrG_CSR_2012_FD_72749 | JGI IMG/M metagenome (GOLD analysis project Ga0075021, IMG submission 72749) | Freshwater sediment microbial communities in response to fracking from Pennsylvania, USA - Cold Stream Run_MetaG_CSR_2012 | ecosystem: Environmental > Aquatic > Freshwater > Creek >... | reverse complement strand
CAGATCGCGGCACCGCGGTCGGCCGCGATCTGGCGCACCCGGGCCTAGACGGCACCTCCTCGGTCGGTGGCATCCACGGCACCCCGGTCGGTCGCGATCTGGCGCGCGCGCGCACGCACTAGCGGGCTTGCACCCAGCGCGGTCAGGAACGCATCGCGGCCGACGCCAAGCAGCGACGTGTCGGCGGTCGCGGTCACCGTGGCGTTTCTCGGCACGTCGTGCAGCAACGCGATCTCGCCAAAGCCGTCACCTTCGCCGAGCCGGCCGACCTCCGAGCCGTCCTTGACGACAGCCACCGAGCCCTCGACGACCGCGAAGTATCGATCGCCCGGTTCCCCTTGGCGGATGATCTCCGAGCCACTTAGAACGGAGGAGTAGCTGGCTTCTCGGGCGAGCGTCTCGAGTGGCGCCTGCGGAAGGCTGGCGAACAGGTGGAGGTTGCGAAGCACGCCCATCTCCACCACCGGCATCGAGGCTGACTCGTCCACGAGGCGCAGCCGCCTGCCGGTGAGCGCCACGACCACGGGTGCGAACGCCGCCATCCCGAGGAACGCAGCGTCGTTCCCGCCGAGCGCGACCAGCAGCGGAACGACCAGGGCCCCGAACGCGAGACCGATGTCACGCATCGACTCCACCAGCGCGAACAGGCACACGATCACGTCGAGCGGGGTGGACCGCTGCAGGAGCGTCTGTGCGGTGATCATCTGGACTGCTCGGGAGATGCCGACGATGATCAGCAGGGCGAGCGCGACCGGGACGGTGGAGGCGAGCGCCAGCCCGGCGAGGGCCGCGCTGCCGGCCAGTGCCGCGGCCGCGAGGGGCATGGCCAGGCGTCGCCCGACCAGGGACACGGCCACGGCGGCCCCGATCAGGCCGCCGGCACCGAAGGTGGCGCTGAGGTACCCGGCTGCCCCGGGGCCGATCGCGAGAATCCGGACGGCGAGGATCACGACCAGCAGGTCGATCGCGCCCTCGATCGCAGCGGCTCCTGCGGGGTACGCGATCAGCGCGCGCGTCGACGGCCGCGACGCGATCACCCGCGCGGCCGCGAGCAGGTCAGCAAGTCCCCCCGGGCTGTCCTCCTCGTCGGACGTTGTCTTCAGCGGACGAACGCTCGCGAGCAGGGGCATCGCGAGCGCGATCACGGCGAGCACCGCGGTGGCGAGGCCCGGGCCGTGGACGCTCATCAGATAGCCGGTGAGCGCCGGCCCGACGATCACTGCGAGGCCGTCGGTCCAGCCCGTCGCGACGTTCGCCGCTGTCAGCTCCTCCGGGCGTCGCACGACCAGCGGCATCAGCACGCCGTGCATCGCGCGGCTCGTGCCGAGCAGGATCGAGAGCAGCGTGGCGCTCAGATAGACGAACACCTGTGGCGCGCCGGTGAGCATTGCGGCGGCACAGCCGCCGAGCATCACGACCTGACCCGCGTAGGCGGCGACCAGCAGTCGCACGACTCCGAATCGGCTGCCGTGAGCGGTGATCACCGGCGCCAGCACGATCGCCGGTACCAACTGCACGACCGCGACCGCTCCGGCGAGCGTCGCGCCGCCGCGCTGGTAGGCGTACACGAGCACCGCAAGCCACACGCCGTACTCGGTGACGATGTTCGCGAAGTACGCCCCGAGCAGCCGGGCGAGCGCGCGGTTGCGGGCGATCTGGCCGAGCACACGCGCTCGACCGTGCAGCCCTCTGGCAACAGTCCCCATCCGGCGGCGGATCCTATTCGCCCGCGGCGAACGACCGCGGGCGCGCAGAGCGATGGAGGCGCCTACTTCCCCGGCGCCCCGAACTGCGGTCCCGTCGGCATAACTTCCCACCACCCCCGCTCCACACCTCGTGAAGGTCGCCAGTGCCGCCCACAGCGGCACAACTTCCCACAGGGACCAAGGCGCCCCCCCTCATGGGAAGTAATGCCGGTCAATTCAAGAATGTGGCCCGGCGACAGAAATGGAAGGCCCAGAGCGAGGACACGTTCGCTCCGGGCCGAGACTGCCTGCTGTTCGGCTGCTTCGGCGAGCCACCCCGGAGGCGCGGCCGCGCGGTCAGCGTCGCGCGGCGCCTCGGCGGGCGGCCGCTATTGGTGACGCTCAGCGGGCTCGCCCGCGCTTGCGCCGCCTTCGTTCGGCCGGGCTCAGCCTCCGGGACTTGGGTGGCGCCTTCGAGCCGCTGCGCGCTGCGCCCATTGCCTCGGCGGCCGTGTAGCCGCCCGGCTTGACTGGGGCATGGCGCCTCGAATCGCGCCAGATGAACCACACCACCCCGCCGAGGACCCCGATCGCTCCGAGCGCGATCAGCACCACACCCCCACCGCCCAGCCCGCCGCCGCTCGACGAGGTCGTGCCCGTCGGGATGACCACCGGCGCGCTCGTGGTCGGCGTGACGGATGGCGCGCTGGTCGCCGGCAGGCCTCCGGACAGCCCGCCCGAACCGAGTGGTTGCGGCACCAGGCTGCTCGGCGGTAGCGCTGCCGTCGAGGTCGCCGTTGTGTGCGTCGACGCGGCGGTCGCGGCCGCGGTCGGGTGAGCCGCCGTGGTCGAGGACGCCGCCGACGCGAGCGCCGGCCAGGCGAGGGCGAACGCCGCAACTCCGGCGAGGACCGGCGCGATCCGAGTTCTCCGGCCCGGCGCGATCCGAGGAGTACGCGGGCCCGACGCGATCCGAGCAGGCGGGCCGGGAGCGATTCGAGCCGACCGGACCGCTCCGGAGGTCGCGTCGACCCTCTCCAAAATGCTACGCACGTGTCTCCGCATCCGTCCGTGAATGGACGGCACGCTCCTCGTTCGGAGCCAGCGGCTGATCCATCGCGGGCGTCTCGGGCGCGTCACGGTAGGGCTGCTCGGGCTCCACATGCTCTTCGTGATAGACGCTCTCGGCGTTCACGGCCCAGATGTCGTGGTGGGTACCGAGCAGGATGTTGTCGACCGCGCGCATCGCCGTCAGCATGGAGTGGTCAGAGTTGTTGTACCGGTGGAGCCCATTGCGCCCGACTTGGGTGAGGTTGTCCACCGTCTGGAGCCAGCGGCGAATCGTCGCCACCCGCTCGGCGTAGTCCGCGTCGTAGATCGGGTACGCCTTGTGGACGCGCGCGACGAACCCGAAACGGACGTTCTTCGCCTTGGCGAGATGCAGCTTCTCGATCTCCTGGCTGGCCATCGCAACCAGATCGTCATCGGCCATGTTCCACAACTCATCGCCCTCGAAGCAGAAGTACTCCATTCCGATCGAGGCGTCGCGGTCGTTGGGCACCATCCACGGACTCCAGGACTTGAAGTTCTGGATCCGCAGCACGCGCACTCCAGGCTGATGGATGTAGATCCAGTTGTCGGGGAACAGGTCCTTGCCCTCGATCACAAGCAGCACCGTCAGGAACTCCCGGTAGCGAAGGCCTTGGGCCGCGTCACGCACCCCCGCCGGTGGCTTCGGCTCGGCGATCCCGACGGTCGTGCGCAGCGGCAGTGAGGAGATCACGTGCGAGGGGGTCAGCGTCTCACCGCCGGCCACCACCTCGCTGACGCGCCCTGCCTCGATGCGCAGCCGTGTCACCGGCGCATTCAGCCTTACCTCGCCCCCCGCGTTGACGATCGCGTCCGTCATCCGCTCCCACATCTGGCCGGGCCCGTAGCGCGGGTAGTTGAACTCCGAGATCAGCGATTTGATCTTGTTGTCCTTGTTCCCGAAGAACGCGGATTTGGCGGCGCTGAAGAACGACAGGCCCTTGATCCGCTGCGCCGCCCATTCGGCGCGGATCTCGTCAGCGGGAACGCCCCAGAGCTTCTCAGTGTAGGTCTTGAAGAAGTGCGTATACAGGCGCTTGCCGAACCGGTTGGAGACCCAGTCCTCGAACGTCTCCTCGTCGCCCTTGGGCTTGACGGCAGCCCACAGGTAGGAGAGCAGGCAGCGGGTCAGCTCGACCGGCCCGAGCTTCTTGACGACGTCCATTCCCTCGAGCGGGTACTCGAGAAACTTGTCGTTCCAGTAGATCCGTGACTGGCGCGGGCGCTCGAGGAAGTCGTCCGTCATGATCTCGTGCCACAGGTCGTCGACCTCCTTGGCCTTCGTGAAGAAGCGATGGCCGCCGAGGTCGAAACGGTAGCCGTCCCGCACCTCAGTTCTGGCGATGCCGCCGACCATGTCGGTGGACTCGACCACCACGACCGGCTTGCCCTGGGCCGCGAGCAGGTAGCCGGCTGTCAGCCCGGCGGGACCGCCGCCGAGAACCACCACCGGGTGCTCAGGGGTGATCTCGGCTGCGGCGGGGGTCGCGTTTCTAGGTGTGGTCTCGGGCATCAGGTCGGCGTCGTCTCGGGCATCAGGTCGGTGTGGTCTCGGGCGTCAGGTCGGTGTGGTCTCGGGCGTCAGGTCGGTGTGGTCTCGGGCGTCAGGTCATTCATTGCGCCGGCCCGAGTGCGGGCCGGCGGATTCTCAGCTGAGCTTGCGATACAGCACGGCGCTGTTGGCCACGCAGCACGACCCCTGATAGACGTGGGGAGACCACGCCTCGGGAACGAGTTGCCTGTCCGCAGCGATGATCGCACCCAACTGCGCCGAACGCCTCCTGACCAGCGAGGTCCAGGGCGCCTGCCAGTTCTGGGCGCCCTCCGTCATCGGCCTGATGTACAGCAGTTGCTGGCCCGGACGCAGGCTGTCGATCAGCGGCTGCATGACCGAGCGCTCGTTGGTGTCCTGCAGACGTGCCAACGCGCCGATCCAGTTCATGTAGGCCGGGTCGCGGACCGCCCCGCCGGCCGTGTTGGCGAACCTCAATCCGGCCGGCATGTAGTAGTACGCCAGCGGCGTCTGCTCGGGCTGCCCGACGATCACGAGATCGCCGGGATGCAGCCGTGCCCCGAGCTCGCCGCCGATCTCGCGCATGTCGCTCTTGAACTGCGGGCTGTAGGAGCTCTGGTTGAGCACGAACGCGACCGACAGCAACAGTGCCACCAGTCCGATCAGGCCGGCCCGCGCAAGCCCGAGCGCGATCAACAGCAGCGTCGCCGGAACGATCGGAGCGAAGTACCGCGGCACCCATGCGGGGGTGATCTGCGAGGCGCCCCAGCCGACGATCAGGGTGGCGGTCGGGATCGCGATCAGCGCCCACATGAGCTTTGCCTCAGGCGTCCTGCGTCGGCTCGGGACCATCAGCCCGGCAAGGCCGATCACGGCCGCGAGGATCAGCGCCGCGGTCACGCGATCGCCGCCGAGCACGTTGCGCGAGAGCTGGATCGGCGCGCCGAAATGGGGCGAGGTGTCCCACGGCGCCGCCGTGTGGCTGGCCTGGTACAGGAACGTCGGCAGCCACGGCACGTACAGCAGCCCGGCGGCCAGAAACGCGAGCACAGCGTCACGCAGCAACTTGTCGCGCTGATCGCTCATCCGGTAGACGAGCAGCACCGCCAGTGCCGACCCGCCGGCGAAGAAGATCCCCCACGAGTGGGTGTACAGCATCAGCGCCTGCGTGACCGCGAACAGCACAACGAAGCGCCGGCGCCGGTTGACGAAGCCCTGTAGAAAGCCGATCGTCGCCAGCAGCCCGAGCGCCACCATCAGCGAGTACATCCGCGTCTCCTGCGTGTACACGGTGATGAACGCGTTGAACGCGAACAGGACCGCGGCCATCATCCCGATACGGCGGCCGAACAGGCTCCATCCGGCCCACATCCCGATCGGGATCGTGAGCAGGCCGAACAGCAGCGACAGCCAGTGGGTGGCCGTCTCGGTGCTGCCGAACGCGCTCATCCAGAAGTGCAGTAGGACGTAGTAGAGCGGGGGCGAGCCGTCGTGGCGGAGCACCCCCGGGATCGCCGATAGCGGGTGGGAGGAGATCCCGACCGCGAGCCCCTCGTCCATCCAGAACTGCCCGCCGACGTCGCGGGTGCGCAGGTACACCGAGGCGCCCACCAACAGCACCAGGAATCCGGAGACCCACACGCGTTCGGGGATCGCCAGCGCCCAATCGGGCGCTCGAACGCGGCTGCGCTCCGGGTAACCGCGACCGGGTGCCGTGACCGTCGTCATCAGGCGCCGGCCGCCTTCGCGCAGTCCTGGAAGAACCACATCGTCCGGTGGTGGATGAACGTGTAGCGGGCCCCGTCGTGCTCCCAGGCGATGACCGTGGCAGGAAGCGGCAGGAGCTCCGCGTCGGACGTGTCGCGAGCCTGGAAGATCGTGTGCGGCCATGGCGGCGGAGCGACCGGCCGCGCGGGCGTCACCGGCGGCGGCGCCTCGACCCCGAGCGTATGCACGCCGAGGTACCACGCGACCATCGGCACCTGGAAGCCCTCCGTCATCACCGTCCCGCACGCCAGCACGTGCCGTGCGCCGCCGTCGTGTGCGATCAGGGCCGCGAGGTCCTGGCGCAGGTGAGCCTGGTAGAGAAGCGAGCGATGCGTCCGCGCGATCGAGATGTAGTTCGTGCCGACCCAATTGGGCGCGAGCAGGAAGAACAGCGCGCACATGCCGCATGCGAGGGCGCTCGCGAGGGCGCCCCGCCGCAGCGCGGCGACGTGGCGGTCAAGCCAACGGCCGATCGCGAGCGCCGCCCAGCCGAACCCCACCCCGCCGGTGATCTCGATCAATGCCGAGCCGAGCACCAGGTAGCGATCGTTGCCGGAGAACCCACCCTGGGTCTCGAGCGCGACGAGCATCCACCACCCGAGCCCGACCACCCCGAACAGGACGAGCAGGGCCATCGCCCGCAGTCGCTCGCCCGACAGCCTCCATCCCCCGCGCCCGAGTCCGATCAACGCGGCCAGGACCGTCAGCGCGGCCGCCGCCTTCAGGCGCACAAGCACCTGCGGCCACGCGTGGTCGGTCAGCTCGGCGCAGAACGGGCAGCTCGCGAACGCGGAACTGTTGGAGCGAGGATGGTGGGCACGCGTGACGCCGCTGAAGAATGAGCCGCTGCCCCATTTCTGAGGCACGAACCATAGGAACAGGGTTGCGAGCGCGAGTCCGATGACCAGCGCGCGCGAGCTGCGATCGCGCCACATCAGCCACAACCCGTAAGGACCCCAGAACAGCCAGATCTCGGGCCGGTCCAGCGCCGCCACGAACCCGAGGATGAACGCCTGATGGCGGTGACCGTCGAGGTGACGCTCGATCGCGATCAGGACCGCCGCGACCAGCAGCCCCTCCGAGTAGCCGAGCGTGCTCGCGGACAGGAAGCCGCCGGACAGCGCCAGGCTCGCGGCCGCGACGAGGCCGGCCAGCGTCGGCGCGGCCAACGCGGCGAGACGGCCGTCGGTCACGTCCGGGTAACGCAACCGCCAGGTGAGCCGGGCCGCGAGCCGGAACACCATCACGCACGCGATGAATGCCCCCGCTCGGGCGAGGACCAGCCAGAGGTTCGGCTGGGCGGAGCCGAACACCGAGAACACGGTCGTGAACACGACCGGCAGCGGCTTCCAGGTGGGGCCGCCCGGGGTGTGCAGGTTCAGATGCGCGATCTCACGCCCCCACACGAGCCACGCCCACGGGTCGTAGCTCGGGGTGGAGGGGAACAGCAGCGACAGCGTCGCCACGACCAGCGCGACTCCCACCAGCCACCCATAAAAGTGTGGGATCGACGGAGGAGTGCGCCGGGTCGAGTCCTCGGTCGTCACCTGATCGTCGGCGCGCGCGGCGGGGGCGGCGCTGTGCGCGGTCGGCACCGACATCCGCTATCCGGTGACGCCGATCGCGAGGCACCCCTCGACGGCCGACAGCACGTTGTCAGACGCGAGGTTCGGGTACACGAGCGCGCTGCCGATCACCTCGGCGCTCTGTGCCTGGCCGGTGATCTGGAGATCCTGGGCGGAGCCAGGGGTCGGCTCGAACACGACTGTCGGGCCGCTCGGCGCCGTTCCCACCTGTATGGCCGGCCGGCCGCCTGCGGCGGCGAACGTGCGCGCCGGAAGTCCAGCGTCCCGCAGGCATTGATAGTGCTCGCGCCGGAACCGGTCAACCTGACCGTGCATCCCCGGCCGGGCGGTCAGGTCAGGTGTGCCGGCGAGCGGCTTGGCGGCTATCCCGCAGCCGCCGATGGTCAATGCCACGAGCGCGCAGGGGAGCACGAGCTTCCCGGGAGGCATGGGTCCAGAGGGTAGAGGATCGGCGGTCGGCCTTTCTCTACCCTGTGCGGCACCGTGATCGCTTTCGCCGCGCTCTCTGGGCCGCTTCCGAAGCTCGGCATGATCGCGGTCGCGGCGCTGGCGGCTGCAGTGATCCTGGCCCGCGAATCACGAGCGCAGGCATGGGCGATGGCAGGGGGGTTGGTGCTGTCGCCGTTCCTGCTGCTCGCCGACATCTGGCACTCGCCGCAGCTTGGGCTCGTGCACCGTCACCCGCTGGCCGCGGTGCTCGGGGCCGGTGTGGCGCTCGTGGCGCTCGCCGTCGTCGCATATGCGATCTGGCGAAGGCCGTGGCTGCTGGGACCGCTCGCGGTGTTGGCACTGCCGTTCCGGGTGCCGATCTCGGTCGCCGGCAACACCTCGAACCTGCTCGTGCCGCTGTACATCGTGGTCGCAGCGGGGGCGCTCGCCTGGATCGCCAGGGCGCTGCTCGGCGACCGCGTCGGTGGCGGGAATCGCGTCGGGGACCGCGTCGGTCGCGGGAATCGCGTCGGGGACCGCGTCGGTGGCGGGGATCGCGCCGGCGCCCGCCCTGAGGTTGCGGGCGCCGGCGGCTCCGCCTCGACGACCACCCTGCCGGCCGGGGTCATCTGGCTCGGTCGTCTGTTGGCGGCGTGGCTGCTTCTGTACGCGCTCCAGGCCCTGTATTCATCGGACTTCCAGAAGGCGCTTCAGCAGATGCTGTTCTTCTACCTCCCGTTCGCGCTGCTGCTCGTGCTGCTGCGTGACCTGCACTGGGACCGGCGGCTGCTGACCGTCTGCCTGGTGATCACGGCGGCCCTGGCGGTGGTGTTCGCCGCGATCGGGTTCGTCGAGTACGAGACCAAGACGCTGCTGCTCAACCCGCGGCTGATCGCGGCCAACAACGTCCACACCTACTTCACGGTGAACTCGGTGTTCTTCGATCCCGACATCTTCGGGCGCTACCTCGCGCTCGTGATGACGCTGCTGACCGCGGTGCTGCTGTACGACGATCGCGTTCGGACGCAGCTCGCCGTCAGCGTCGTGCTCGCGATCCTGTGGGTAGGGCTCGTGCTGACCCTGTCGCGATCGAGCCTTGCGGCGCTTCTGGTTGGCCTCGGGGCGCTGGCGGCGATGCGCTGGAGAGCGTGGCCCGTGCTGGCGGCGGCGGCGGTCGTGGTCGTCGCCGGGACCGGCGCGCTGGCTCTGTCGCCGAGGACGTTCGGCCTCAACCAGGGGTTGAACAACGCCTCCAGCGGCCGCGCCAGCTTGGTCACCGGCGGGGTGCGGATGTTCGAAGCGCGCCCGCTGTACGGGTACGGCTCCGCCTCGTTCGTGGTCGAGTACCGAGCCCGCGAGCACCCGGTCAACCCGGTGCTGGCGGCCTCGCACACGATCCCGGTGACGATCGCCGCCGAGCAGGGCGTGATCGGCCTGATCCTGTACGTGCCGTTGATGCTCGTCGCGGCACTGACGCTGCTGTCCGGCGCGCGAAGCAGCGGCGAGCGCGCCGCGATCGCCGCCGCGTTCCTGGCGTTGGCGCTTCACACGATGCTGTACGCGGACTTCCTCGAGGACCCGGTCACGTGGACGCTCCTGGGTGTCGGCAGCGCGCTCGCGGTCGCCCAGCGACGGCCGGAGCAGCCGAGCGTCACGGCGCGCGAGCGGTGGCTGAAACGCCGCGCCGCCAGAGAGGCGCACGCGCCGGCCGGCGCGGGGGTCTAGGTCTGGAACTAGACCGGGGTCACGTAGGCGCCGCTGATGCCGCCGTCGATCAGCAGCGCTGCGGCGGTCATGAAGCTCGAGTCGTCGCTTGCGAGGAACAGCGCGGCGGCGGCAATCTCCGACGCGTCCGCGAACCGGCCCATCGGGACGTGGATCAGGCGGCGCTGGGCCTGTTCGGGGTCACGGGAGAACAGGTCTCGCAGCAAGGGCGTGTCGACCGGGCCGGGGCACAGCGCGTTGACCCGGACTCCGCGGCGCGCGAATTCGACACCGAGCTCGCGAGATAGCGCGAG
>Ga0075021_10002227_pt1 | contig 10102 bp, 11 predicted proteins | sample ColStrG_CSR_2012_FD_72749 | JGI IMG/M metagenome (GOLD analysis project Ga0075021, IMG submission 72749) | Freshwater sediment microbial communities in response to fracking from Pennsylvania, USA - Cold Stream Run_MetaG_CSR_2012 | ecosystem: Environmental > Aquatic > Freshwater > Creek >... | reverse complement strand
CTCATAAGCATCGCGACGATGCTCTGCGCGATAGCTTTGATCGATCATGTGAGCTCCGACGGCGCCGATAAAGAGCCCGGTCATGAGGCCGCGTGCGCCAGCTTCAGCGGTCGATGCCGTGATGCTGACAGCTGTTGCGGTAATTGCAAGGATTGCGGCGATCTTGAACACGGCGGGGTTCCTCCGACTGAATATGAGGGATACTGCACTAACCGCAGGTGGACCGCTGTTCCCCAAGGAACATCACGTGAGACCGGCAACGACTGCGGCGCAAATAATGAGCCGATGCGCGAGCGGCAGCGTGCGTGTGTTCGCGATGTCGGGGCATTGCATCGGAAACGGCCGTGGCCGTACAGAAAATTATACAATTCGGCACGGGGGAAATGGAGGAAGGGGAACGCCGACCTGCGAAAATGGAATGCCCACTTGACAAAATTGGGAGTTGTTGCGGGGTGAGGACAACGCTGCGCTTCTTGGGCGCTCTTTAATGCGGGCTCAAACTGACGTATGCACCTTTGAGCCCGGAGCTGGTCGTCGAGATGGAGACCAAAATCGATTGGATCGAAGGGGAGAAGGCGATCGACATGCTACCAGAGAGGCTGCCGCTGAACTGCACGCGCAGACTGTTCTCGGTCGCGAGCCCTGAGGCGCTGCCAGAGGCATTGTATGTCCGCTCTTCCCAGTTACCAGACACCTTCCCGCCCACGTACTCCAGCTTGGTGCGTAGCTCTAATTTACTCGGCTCCCCGTTGCATCTGATGGCGATGCTTAAGGTGCTCCCGCCGCCCGAGCTCTTGTAATAGCCGAGGCAATCAAGTTTTTCTGCTCGCCCGTTTTCAAAGGCGAGGCTCCCCGCTCCTCCCCAGCTGCCATTGAGAGCATCGAATGGCGTTCCCGCCGCAACTCCGGGGCTTGCAATGAGAGCCATGCCAGAAGCGAGCAGCAGGGCAAACGTCGTGGGAGCCATGTGCGTTTTCATCGGGAGAGCGTACTGCACCTGAGAGCACGAAGCATCCAGGCGCGTGGCGAGATATGGTCAGTGTAACCCCCCGGCCACGGAACGCCCTGTCTCGGCGAATCGAAAATCGGAACAGAGAGGAGCAGTGCGGTTTCGCTACTGCATTCCGGTCGTGCCGGTTGCGGCATCGAATGGTTGAGAGTTGTCGTTCGCTGGAGGTGGGGGATTGTCGCCAGCTGCGATGGTGACCGGAGGAAGAAAAAAGGGCGCCAGCTTGGGGAAGCCGACGCCCGCGGGGACTGCATGGCGAATAAACGAAACCAACGAAGCCGAAGTGCGCGGGTTTCGAGGCGAAACAAGGATCATTTGCGGATTCTTTGCGACGCGAACTGAGTTCTACTCGAAGAAGGAATAGTATGGCGCTTGTCGGTGCCGATCCGTCAGCGATAAAGGCAAGGTCAAATTTTGTGGCCTGGGCTCTTGCTCGGCCAATTGTGCATCTCTTCCGACGCATCGCAGCACTAGAGATAGAGGGCGGTAAGCCGGGAATCGGTGAAGCGAGACTTGATCTCTGCTTCAATGGGCCGGCGGGGACTAGCAGGAGGATACAATGTACGCAGGCATTCGTCAGGCCAAGGCAAAGACTGGTATGGTGGAAGAGCTGACGCGCAGGATAAAAGAAGGCGCGATCCCGCTCATCAGCGATGTTCCCGGCTTCAGGGCGTACTACGTGATCTACGCCCCGGACGATACTGTGACGGCTGTCAGTATCTTTGACGATTTTGCCGCGGCACAGGAATCGAACAAACGTGCACTCGCGTGGATCGAGACGGAACTCGCACCGCTTCTTGTAGGCCCCGCAACCGCGGTGGCTGGACCAGTGATCGTGCATACGCTTGCCTGAGCACAGTGGTTCTACAGTGATGAGAGTGAGGTGTTAGGAGGTGCGCGATGGGGAAGGCGAAAAAACTTCCAGCGCGTGCGAGTACGCGACTTGGTGCACGGGGGCAGACTCGTGAGATGGATCTGTCCGAGAGGGAAAAGCAACTGGACCGGCAGATCGCTGAGACTTGAAGCAAGCTCATGATAACATGGATTATTGTTCCATGTGGCTGAAGTTGCGAACAGCGGCGCGGCAAATCGATGTCGCCAAGTTCAAATTGAAAATGGAACGGGTGCGACGCGGGTTCGGTGTTTGATTGTGTGAGGGGCAGTACGCAGAGCTCGTTTCGCCGGCGCTCGGGGAAAGAAGTTGCCTGTCTTTGGAAAGATTTTTCCGATAGAAGAGATTAGCATTCAGAGGGGCGCTGCGGTTCACAGCGGTTCCAATGTGGAGGATTCCAAATGCTCGAATCGCTTGGGATAATCGAAACATTCGCCGTCATCGCAATCGCAGTGGGTTCTCTCTGCTACGGCCTGCTCGAGGCAGCAGCGTACGGCACGAATGCGGTCCCGCTCCATGTCCTCGGCGGGATTGCTGGCTACGTGGCCGTCTGGCTCTATGTCGTCGTCAGGGCCAGCTAGGGGCTTACTTTGCGTACAGCTGTGCCTGTCCACAGCCCCCGCACCAGTCGCCGGCAGTCGGGAATCTGAAAGTCACGCTTGTGTCCAGCGGAACAGCGCCGCGCGTGGGCTCCATCCATACTCCATGCATGACCCGGAAGTAGGTGGGTCGAAGGCGGGAGTGACATCGGATGATCGTGTGTTCGTGCAATGTGCTCAGCGACAAGCAGATCGCCGCCGCGGTCCTCAGCGAGCCGCGCCCCGCTAGGATAAGTCAAATCTACGCCTGCCTCGGCTGCCGAGCGCAGTGTGGCCAATGCGCGGCGACCATCAAGCGAATCCGCGAAGACGTCCGGGCCTCACGCTAAGGCGCCCGCTGCGCTCGATTTGCTCGACGCTCGTGCCCGCGTTCTCTGCCAGGTTGAAGATATTGAACTTGCCCTGTGAGAGGATGATGCGCATGCAGATGGCAGTGTGGCGCAGGCAATAAATACTGGGTTCCGTCTCCGTGACGGAATCATGAATCACCCGCCATTGAATTCAAAAACTTAGGCGACAGAAAAGGGCTTTCTTCGATACTTATTTTTGGCCGCGGCTAAGAGAACCCATCTCGCGTAGTTAACGATAAGTTAGCACGCCACAATAAGTTACGCCGACTTTTAAGTCGGGGCTTAAGCCGCGAATGATATCGTCGAACTATAACGGGCCGGCCTGAGCAACAGTTCCAGGCCGGAAGCATGATGCTCCCCTGTTGAACCCTTTTTGGGTCGGTTTTCCATCGCACGACCTGCGTTCAAATGCTTCCGTCCTTCCATGGCGGAGGGCGCGTAAATATTAGGTGCATTGATGACGTCGATCGTTGTGGGTCTGTCTCCCGACCAAATCTCGGCGCTATCTGCAGCGACCGTCTCGAAGTTTACGACCGCCGATATCACGGCGTTGACCACGACGCAGGCGAGCGCCCTTTCCGCATCGCAATTGAACGTATTAAGCGCGGCCGATATCAAGGCATTCAAGCCGGCGCAGATCAGTTCTCTGACTTCTGACGCGCTCTTTGGCCTTTCTGTCTCGCAAACGGCAAACTTCACGGCAACGCAGATAGGATCACTGACGCACTCGCAGGTTCAGGCGCTGACGACGACGCAGATCAACGGTCTCGGCAAGGCCGATCTCGACGCGCTCAAAGCGGCATATCTTACGACGGCGCAGATTCAGGGACTGAGCACGGCGGCTATAGCCAACCTTTCGACGAAACAGGTTGGTGCGCTTGCCGCGTCACAGATAACTGTACTTTCGTCCGCCCAGGTCGGCGCCCTTTCGGCGGCGCAGATCAACTCAATGGCGCCGGCTCTTGTCGGCAGCTTCTTGCAGTCGCACGTTCAGGCACTGACGACGACGCAGCTCAATGGCCTCAGCAAGGCCAATCTCGGTACCATCGATCTCGCGAGCCTGTCGACGGCGCAATTCCAAGGGCTGAAAAGCGCCCTTGGTAATCTCAGCACGGTGCAGATCGGTTCGCTGACCACCGACCGGATAAACTCACTTACGACCACTCAGATCGCAGCATTCAATGCTTCCGAGATTGGCGCAATGTCGTCATCTCAAGTCGCCGTTCTGTCCGCACAGCAGGTTAGCGCCATGTCCAGCGCAGAGATCGGTGGCCTGACAGCAGCCGATGTCACGGCCATGTCGACCACGCAGATCAGCGCCATCTCCGCGTCCTCGATCGGCGGGCTCACGACGGCATCTGTGGGCGCATTAGCAACCGATGACATCCACGCCATGTCGGCCGCGCAATTCAATGGCATGACGGCAGGCCAGATTGGCGCGCTGTCCCAGGCGCAGGTCGGATCCTTGTCTGCCACTCAGATCAATGGCCTAAGCGCCGCCAAGTTCGGCGCCCTCACGACATCGCAGATCGGCGTGCTGAGCGCCGCCGTGCTCAGTGGCCTGGCGTCGAAGACGCTTGCCTCTCTGACAGCGAAGCAGGTTGCATCTCTGCTTGCGACGAAAGCGACCTCGCTGTCGACCGCGCAAATTGCTTCCTTCAGCGCCGCCCAACTCGCCTCGACGTCGCTCGTTGGCGTCACCGGCGGCTTGCAGTTCAACTTGAAATGGGATTCACATACGACTGGTGCACCCGCCGGCTTCCGCAATGCCGTCGTCATCGCCGCCGCCAACATGTCGGCCAACTTCAGCAACCAGGCAGTCGTCAATCTCCAGGTCGGTTACGGCGAGATCAACGGGCAAGCTCTTGGGGCAGGGGCCGCCGCCGAAAGTTCAAGCTACGGCAATTACTTCAGCTACTCCGCAGTCAATGGAGCCTTGCAAAATGACGCCGGAAATTCACCGGTCCAGGGCACAGCGGACGCGAGTCTCGGAGCATCCGATCCAACGAATGGGGGCAGGTTCTTCGTCAGCACGGCCGAGCAAAAATCCCTCGGTCTGACAAACGCGACATCCCCCAACCTGGATGGCTACATCTCCCTGTCGAGCGCCATTCCGTTCGAGTTCAACCAGACGGCGGCGACAGGCAAATACGACGCCGTCGGGGCGATGGAACATGAGATCAGCGAAGTCATGGGCCGCACCGGCTCGGTTGGCGCCGCCTATGGAGCAGGAGTTTACACACCCCTCGATCTTTTCCGCTACACGTCAACCAATAACGCCGATCCGGCGTCGGGCACGCCCGTCCGCTCCCTGACGCAAAACGCCAACAGCTACTTCTCGATCGATAGCGGCGCGACGAACTACGGTAACTACAATGCGTCGACCGGCTCGAACGACTACTCCGACTGGAACGAAAGCAAACTTGGCGACCCGTTCGGATACAGCGTGGCCGGAGCCAAAGAGGCAATGACGGGAAATGACGCCATCGAAATGGCCGCCATTGGCTGGAATTTGACTTCGTCTGGCGCGACACTGGCCAGTGCTGTCACAGCCTATCAGCTGGTCTAACCGAGAGCTGGCATAGGTTCAGAGACCGACTCAGTTGCGCTGGCAATTTTCTGTCTGTTGGCCGCTTTCAAATACGCGCCTGTCGCATTGACGATTGCTTCAGCTGGGCTATTCTTGCTGCAGTGCAGAATGTGTGACCCAATGAACTTTCTCACCAAATGCTGTGCGGGGCTTCCCGAGGTTGGACTCGACCCTGGCACGGTGTTGCTCACTGAGGCCGACAAGTCCGGTAAGCTCTACATTCTCATCGAAGGTGAAGTGGCGGTTCTGCGCGGCGACATCACCGTGGCGACGATCTCCGAGCCAGGCGCGGTGTTCGGCGAAATGTCACTGTTGCTTGATGTTCCGCACACGGCCTCGGTGAAGGTATTGCGTCCAAGCCGCGCCTACGTTGTCGAGAATGCCGAGACATTTCTGCAATCGGCACCGGAAATCCTGCGTCATATTGCGACCCTCCTCGCCCTCAGACTGCAGTCGGCCACCGGCTATCTTGCGGACTTGAAGCGGCAGTTTTCCGAAAGCCGCGATCATCTCGGCATGATCGACGAGGTGTTGGAGAGCTTGCTGCATCAGCAGAACTCGGAATTCAGCCCTGGGCCAGGTCGAGAGTTTGATCCGAGACTTTGAACCACGCAGGCAACTGGCCGTTCTCGGCGGGCTTCGCCGAAGGCACCGCTAGGTTCGCATATTCGCGCCGGCCGGTCGAAAACCACAACACGGCATGCTCGACGGTGTCCACCACGACGCAAGCCGGTGTCGGGCCGATCTGGAAGCCGGCATTGAAGACCCAGGTCGACCCTATCTGATCGATCCAGGAGCCGCCGTCGCAAAAGGGCGCTGTGTGGACATGGCCGCTGAATACGAAATCTGGCCGGTGCTCGTGGATCCATTGCGAAAGCGCTTCGTCTCCGTATGACCTCCTCCCGTTCCAGCTCGTCACCGATCCTGTCGGCGGAGCATGGTAAACCCAAGCCCATTTCCCCTTGCGTCTCTCGGCGTCCCGCGCCAACTGCTGACCGACCTCCGCCCTGGAAACGGATCCATCCCACCACGGGCAAATGGTGAAAAGTATATCGCCGGCCTGAACAGAATCGCCATCCGACGCGATGCCCATGCTGCGAAGCTGCCCAAGCCACTTCGCAGTCTTTTCGCCGTCTCGATTGTGCGCGTCGAGATCGTGGTTTCCCGAGCACGTCATAAGCGTCGTCATCGCGCTGAGGCGCTGCAGATATTTTAGAACCACCACGATCTGCGCACGTCCGTCGACGTGCGACGCGTTATCGAGCAGATCGCCGGCAATGATCACCGCGTCGAACTCGGGTGCGACGCGCAGTGCCCAGTCATATTGTTTAAGCCCGTAATGTAGATCGGAAATGAGCAAGAGCTTCATGGCCGCTGCGCCTTGCCGATCAATCTTGAGGGCACGCCGTCAGAACCTTTTGGACATCTGAGGCTTGGATCTAAAAGAGTGTCTGGTTCATAAGAGTCGAACTTCGGCTTGCGCGTGATTTTGGCGGTGGTTCTTCAGCTTGTCCAGGCTTTCGTGGAACGGCGGCTGCAGTGGTGCGGGACGCAGCCGGCGATCTGGTTACACCTCTCAAAAGTTTAGCGGATTTTTGGCCACCGAAACTCAAGTCTGCGTATTGCTCCGCCATTGCTGCTCGATCGCCGACTTGATCTGTTCTGCGGCGCCGTCGAGCCAATCATAGCCGATGACCAGAGGCTGCTTTTCTGTCGTCCGGTAGAGAAGCAAGCTCGCCTTGCCGTCCTCGATGCGGGCGATGTTTCGCCACGGCACGATGCGACGCCGCTGCAGGATCGGGAACGTTGTCAGTGATGTCCCGTCAATAATGAGCGCCGGCTTTCGGCGCATCACGGCCCAAAGATTTGCAATTCCGATCACCAGCAGCAGAGATCCCAAACCGAACATGAGCAGCGTTCGCAGGAGTGGCGGAAGATGATTCATCCACATGCCGCGGCTCGCTTCCGTGTGCCAGGCGGGATCGAGCATCTCCTGCGATTGCGCGATCATCAATGCGCCGAGACACAGCCCAGCAACGCCCAGGATCGACACGCGCCATCGTGCATGTCCAAAAGCAGTTGACTGGTTCATCGGCGATCCTCGGGCAGAACAATTTCGGCCATTTTACCTGCTATTGCCCATGAAGTGCCGCGCCCGCAGCCGCATTTGTTGTAGTGTGACGACGGTGCCGGGGGCGAAGTATGGGCGTTTCGGAGTTTGGCCGGTGCTGCCTCGGTTTATCTTTAAGGCATTGGTTGCCATTGGCATTGCCGTTGCCGCATTGGGCAGCACGCGCAACGCGGTCGCTGCAACCGGTGAACCAGCACAAGTTGCTCCTCAGCAGCCGCAACCGCCCCCGCCGCCTGAGAATCCGCTTTCAAGTCCGATCCTGAAAAAGATTGCGGCCGCACCACCCCGTGGCGATCTCAGTCGTGAGGATTGGAGCGCCCTCGCATCTTTTTATGCCGACCGGCACGGGACACCTCTTTGGGTAAACGGGAGCAGCTTTTCCGAGCGTGGCCAAGAGGCGATAGCCGAGATTCGCCGGGCGGACGACTGGGGTCTCGACGCGCGCGCCTTTGATTTGCCACCGACCAATCCGCGCAAGACGCCGGAGGCATTGGCTGAGGCCGAAATCAAGATCGCTGTCGCGGTGCTGAAGTACGCGCGCCAGGCGCACGGCGGACGCGTGAACCCATCGCTCTTCGCCGCGTATTTCGATCAGGCTCCGAATGTGCGCGATCCGAAGCGTGTGCTGCGCGAGATTGCTGCCGCCAGTCGCGCAGATGCTTACCTGCGATCGCTACACCCGAAGCATCCGCAATTCGAATTGCTTCGAAAGGCGTTGCTTCGAGCCCGTGGTGGGCATGTTGACATAGGGGCGAAAGCGTCGGCCGGCGGCGCATTGAAGTCCTCTCGCTCCTACGCAGGTCGAGACGGGTATCGGCCATGGGCTGACCCTGACGACGACAACGCCGGACAGGGCGAGGACGACCCAGGGTCCGATTCTGACGATTCAGCTTCGGAAGAAGCGCCGCTGCCGTGGGCACATTCAGCCGGAGCCAGCGTTCCCGATAACATTCGTAAAATCCTGGTCAACATGGAACGCTGGCGATGGATGCCGGATGACCTTGGTCAGTTCTACGTCTGGGACAACGTGCCGGAATTCGTAACGCGCGTCGTCAAGAACGGCAATGTCATCCACTCTGACAAGATCATCGTCGGCAAGCCGAGCACGCCGACGCCGGTGTTTTCGGCGCGCATGCAGACAATCGTCTTCCATCCCGAATGGGCAGTACCGGATTCCATCAAAGTCAATGATCTGCTGCCGCATCTTCGCTATGAGCCGGGTTTCTTCGGCGCCGGTGAAGGAACCGACACGTCCATACTGCGCCAACACAATCTGAGGGTCGTCTACAACGGTCAGCCTGTCGACCCCGCACAGGTCGATTGGTCGCGCGTCGACATCCGGCAATACCAGTTCCTGCAGGCTCCCAGTGATGAGAACGTGCTCGGCACGCTCAAGTTTCGTTTCCCCAACAAGCACGACGTCTACATGCACGACACGCCCGAACGTAATCTTTTCGTCCGGTCAAATCGGGCACTGAGTCACGGCTGCATGCGCGTACAAAATCCGCGGCGCTTGGCGGAGGTCCTGCTCGGCGAGGATAAGGGCTGGCAAAGTGGCGAGATCGCCAACCTTCTCGCCACCGGCTATAATACCGAAGTTGAACTTAGCCATATGATCCCCGTGCACGTGACCTACTTCACGGCCGTCGCCGGCGCAGACGGCACGATGCAGTATTATCCTGACATCTACCGTCTCGATGGTGCGATAGCTTCGGCTCTGGAAGGCAGAGCCGTTCGCCTAACTGTACCGCGCGAGAGCGACGCGGAATCCCTCGCCGAGCAGGAACCGGAAAAGCCCCGGCACTCCGGTGGCATCGATGATCTTTTTTCGATTTTGCTCGGGTTCTAGATGCTCGAGCAGAACGCGCCGAGCCCGCCCTGATCAGAGACGGCGAGGGTGTCGGCGTATTCGCGCCGCAGTTCGGACCTCGGCGCGGATTCTTCGTAGGCCTATCGCAGAAGTTTTAGGCCGTCAGCCATTTCGGATCGAACCACCGGTCCGCGGGACCGTCGTAGGGTAGGCGCGTGATATCCCAATGGCTGACGAAGCGCGCGTAGACATCCCAAATGGGCGGCCCCCCGCCGATGAAGACGACCCGGCCCGAAAAGCTGTGTAAAGTCTGTTCCGGGTCCATGTTCGATCGTAAGATGGCGAGTGTGCGATCGGCGTGCGCGAACTGCGGAACGCTCGCAATCGTACGAGGGCCTGCGAGGAGAACGTGTCCCTTCGTGATCTCAAAGAAGCGCGCGACGTCGGCAACGAACTCCGGTCCCTGGTTGCCTTCCCAAGGCAGCGCGCCGTTGAGGCCCAATTGCCCCGACTGTCCGACTGCGCAGATGACCTTTACGACTGCCTTTTGCATAAAGAAATCCTGATCCAAAGTGGCGTCCAGCCACAAGCCGAAGGTTCACTGAAAGGCACCCAAGCAGCGACGATGCCGGATAAGCCTCCCGAAGCAACGAGTTGCGAAAACAGCTGCATGTGACCCTGAATCAAAGATGAAAGATCACTGCGACTGGATACTATGCGG
>Ga0075021_10002225_pt1 | contig 10106 bp, 10 predicted proteins | sample ColStrG_CSR_2012_FD_72749 | JGI IMG/M metagenome (GOLD analysis project Ga0075021, IMG submission 72749) | Freshwater sediment microbial communities in response to fracking from Pennsylvania, USA - Cold Stream Run_MetaG_CSR_2012 | ecosystem: Environmental > Aquatic > Freshwater > Creek >... | reverse complement strand
CATGGTGTGTCGCCACCACCACGGCGTCACGCATCGCCGCGGCTGGACCATGACGGCTCAAGCGGATCAGACGTTCACGTGGACAACGCCCCGGGGCCAGACCCTCGAGAGCCAACACAACCGCGGCTCCCCCGGCCCCGCACTACGTTCCCACCATGGAAGCTGACGAACTCAAGGCGCTGCAGGCTCCGATCAAGCAGCGCTACCGCGACGAACCCCGAAGCGCGGTCATCACGCTGCATGCCGAAGGCCAGCTCGGCGATGGCGTCTCGTGCTCCGTGCAGACCGGCCAGGCCCTGGTCGCCGCCGGTTTGCACCCGATGACCGGCGGCGATGGCAGCCTGGCGTGCTCCGGCGACATGTTGTTGCAGGCCCTCGCCGCGTGCGCGGGCGTCACCATGCAGTCGGTGGCCACCGTCCTGGGCTTGGTGGTGACCGGCACGGTCAGGGCCGACGGCGACCTCGACTTCCGGGGCACGCTCGGCGTGGACAAGGCCGTGCCCGTCGGGTTCACCGACATTCGCCTCTCGTTCGAACTCGACACCGAGGCCACGGAGGACGAGCTCGCCACCCTCCTCCGGCTCACCGAGCGCTACTGCGTCGTGCTCCAGACCCTGGCGACGTCGCCCACGCTCTCCGCCTCGTTCGCCTGACCGATTCAGCGCGGAGGGGTACTGCCGCCGCCCATGCGCATATCGGGGTAGCGGTCGCCGGCGAAGGCACCGAGCGGGGCGAGCAGTTCGAGGCGGGTGAGGTCGTCCTCGCTCAGTTCGACGGCACCGGCCCCCGCGTTCTCCTCGAGGTAGGTGCGACGTTTCGTTCCCGGGATGGGCACCACGTCGTCGCCCTGAGCCAGCAGCCACGCCAGCGCCAACTGACCGGGCGTCGCCCCCTTGGCCGCGGCCAGCGCCCCCACCTCGGCCACCAGGTCGAGGTTCTGCTGGAAGTTCTCCCCCGCGAACCGCGGGTTCCCCCGCCGGAAGTCGCCCTCCTCAAAATCATCAGGGCTGGCGATCTGCCCGGTGAGAAACCCGCGGCCCAGGGGGCTAAACCAACTCGGCCATCGCCCCCACGGTGTCCTCGATGGGCGTGGCCGGGTCGGGCCGGTGCAGGTAGTAGAGATCGATGACGTCGACGCCCAGTCGCTCGAGCGACTCATCGCAACTGGCGTGCACGTACTCGGGCCGGCCGTTGACCGTGCGGGTGCCGTCGGGGCGGAACTCCAGCCCGAAGTTGGTGGCCAGGACGACCTGATCGCGCCGATCGCCGATGGCCCGGCCCACCAGCTTCTCGTTGTGGCCCACGCCATAGACGTTGGCCGTGTCGAGAAAGAAGATCCCCAGCTCGATGGCTCGATGAACGGTGACAATCGACTCGGTCGAGTCCGCCTTGCCGTACGTGTTGGACATGCCCATGCAGCCCAGGCCCTGCCCCGAGACCACCAGGCCCTGCCCCAATGTCCGCGTATCGGTCATTGGCTCAGTCTGGCACCGGCTCGGCCAGGATTCCGGCGGCGGCCGCCAGCGCGGTGGCCAGACCCGCGGCCCGTTCCACGACCGCGGCCACGTAGTGCCCGGCCACGGCACCCTGGCCGGGCAACGGCACCTCCCCCAACGACGTCAGCAACGCCGTGGGATCGCTGGCCGGGGCAATCGGTTCGGGTGGAGCCAACTGCGGCACCGGGCGCCAGAGGTCCAACGGCTTCTGCTTGGGCTTGCGCCGCCGACTCTGGGGCTTGCGCCGAGGGGTGTTCATGCGTCCTCCTCCGTCAGCAACGTTTCGGGTCGCAACCCGAGGGCCACCCGCAACTGGGCGGTATCGAGATCGGACAGCGAACTCGACTTGGGCAGCACCAAATCGGCGATGTGGCGCTTGCCGGCCACGACCTCTTCCACGCGTTCGTCGACGGTGCCGGGACACACGAGGCGATGCGACAGCACCGTCCTGGTCTGGCCAATCCGCCAGGCTCGATCTCGGGCCTGGTCCTCGACGGCCGGGTTCCACCAGCGGTCGTACAACACCACATGACTGGCGGCGGTGAGGTTGAGCCCCGTGCCTCCGGCCTTGAGCGACAACACGAGCGCACCCGGACCCTCTCCGCTCTGGAACTCGGCCACCAGCTTGTCGCGGGCACCCCGGGCCAGGCCGCCGTGGTAGCAGGCCACGGGCACGCCGGTCGTCTCGGTGAGGTGGTCGGCGAGCCGCTTGCCCCACTCCGCGAAATGGGTGAACACCAAGATGCGCTCGCCCGCGGCGAACACCGACTCGACGATCTCCTCGAGGCGGGACAGCTTGCCTGACCGCCCAGCCAGGGGCCGTCCATCGTCTTGATAGGCCGCCGGATGGTTGCAGATCTGCTTGAGGGCGGTGATGGCGGCCAGCACCGCGCCCTTCTTGGGCTCGCCTCCCACCTCGGTCGAGTCGGCCACCAGCCCGTCGAGCACGGCCTGGTACAACCCGATCTGTTCTGCCGTCATCGTGCAGTGGTCGAGCTCGTCGATCCGATCGGGCAGCTCGGCGGCCACGATCGGCTCGCTCTTGGTACGGCGGAACACCAAGATGCCGTTCAGCGCCCGCAGCGCCGCCTCGCCCTCACCCGACATCTGGGCCACGAACGTGGGCCGGTCTCCGACGAGGCCGGGATTGGTGAAGTCGAGGATCGACCACAGGTCACCCAGGCCGTTCTCGATGGGTGTGCCGGTCAGGGCCAGGCGGATCCGCGCCGGGATTCGCCGCAGCTGCTGCGCCGTCTCGTTGGCCGGGTTCTTGATGGCCTGCGCCTCGTCGAGCACCACCCGGTCCCAGGCGTGCTGCGACAGGGCTTCCACATCGCGCACGGCCGTGCCGTAGGTGGTGATGACGACATCGGCTTCGAGCACCTCCGCTTCCAGCTGGGCCGCCGTCGCCCGCGACGCTCCGTGGTGGACGACGACCCGCAGTTCGGGGGTGAAGCGCGCCGCTTCCGCCGCCCAGTTGCCCACGACGGCCGGCGGGGCGATGACGAGGGCGGGTCCGTTGCCGTTGGTGCGGGCCAGATGGGCCAACACGGTGGGGGTCTTGCCCAGACCCATGTCCAGGGCCAGGCAGCCGCCAAGCTCGACGGTGTCGAGGAACCCCAGCCAGCCCAGCGCCTCGGCCTGGTAGCTCCGCAATTCCCCGACGAAGCCTTTCGGGCTGGTCTCGGGCTCTGCCGGTACCGCTCGGGCCCGGTCCAACAGATCGCTGGCCCAGCCGCCGCCTTCGACCGTGAGCTCGCGGCCCAGCGGCGTGCCTTCCAGCCCCACGGCGTGGCGGAGGATCTCGGCTCCGGTGAGGCGAGTCTTGGCCGCCCGTTCGGCCAGCGCGGCGGCGGCCTCCTTGAGGTCAGCGCGATCGAGCTCGACCCATATGCCCCGTGACCGGACCAACGGTCGGGCCTCGGCGGCCAGCCGGGCGACATCGGCCGCGGTGAGCTCCACGTCGTCGAACACGGCCGACCAGCGCACGTCGCTGAGCTGGTGGGCGCCGACCACGCTGTCGCCCACCGGTTCGGTGAACATGCGCAGACCGGGGCTCGGCTTGCGGCGCGACAGCGCGGGAACCCGCACGTCGAAGCCGGCCGATTCCAGCGAGGCGCCGGTCACCGTCATCAGGTCCCAGGCCTCGTCCTGGCTCAGATACACCTGACCTCGTCGCAGCGCACCGGGGCGCAACAACACGGGCAGGATTCGCTCGAGGCGGTACATGGCGTCGGCCAGGCCCTTCGTCGAACGACTGTCGACCAGCGCCTGCTCGATGGGTAGGAGGCCACCCTCCGCGCCGGGACCGAGAACCGACAAGAACCAGGCATCGCCCGAGTCAGGCGGATCGAGTTGCACCACGATGCGGGCGTGGGTGGTGCCGGTGACGGGCTTGATCCAACGGTCGATCCGCTTCTGCACGCCGGCCGCGACGCCGAGCGGAGCTTCGAAGTGTGAACCGTCCAGGCGGGTCACCATGGCCTCGGCCACGGCCGCCGCCGTAGTGGTCTGGGGAGGCGGCGCCGGCAATTCCAACCGCCCGGCGGCATCGGTGGCGATGGCGTTGACCACCGCCCCGAGCACGTCGAGGGTGACTGCCCGCGGCTCGGCGCGGTGCAGCGCCGTGACGGGACCGGGCATGGCCGCGGCCAGGGCCGTGACCTCGGCGTCGTCCACCAGGGCCGGCACCCACTTCACCGACAGGTCGAGAGCCCGCCCGCCCGCCAGCCGTTCGCCCTTGAGCACGGGGACCACGGCACCGCGCGCCACCTGGCGCACCGCGGCGAGGACGACGCGGCCTAACCACGTCAGGCTGGCGCCGACCTCGTCGCCACCGAGGCCGCCCCCGACGGCGGCCAACCAGCCCAACGCCTCGGCCACCGGGATGGCGCGGGCCTCGGCCCGTCCGCCAGTGGGCAGCGTCACGCCGGGATGTTCCACCCCGGCGAGCGATGGTCCGCCGATGGCGTCCAGCCGCTCGGTGAGCTCGGCCCGACGGGCCGGCATGGTGTTGGGCCCGGCCGCCCACAACACGACGTCGCCGGCCGACCAGGACGCCTGTATGCGCACGATCCCGGGAGGCTCGGCCGCGGCGTGCACGATCGATCCGCTGTCCTTGGCCCCGAGCAGCAGGTCGTAGGCGGCGAACAACCGGTCCAGCTCCTCTTCGAAATCGGCGATGACCTGGGCGCGCTCGGGGCCCTCCAACTGCTCGGCCTCGTCGAGCCCGTCCTCGGTGACATCGATCAGTCGCTCCAGCGCGAGCTTCCAACCCACCGGGTCGGCGTCGAGCATGGCCAGCTGAGCTTCGCTCGCTTCACCCTCGACCGCTGCCCACGTGGCGGCTTCCAGGGCCCGTGTGATCTCTTCCATACGTGTCTGGCGTTCCTTGCGCCTGCCCCCGGGTCCGCGCGACGCGGGTAGCCGTCCGGATCTCGGCGTCTGCCAGCAGTCTCGGACCAGATCTGCTGCACCGCTTAGCCAAGCGGGACGTCGAACGAGACCACCATATCGCGCGATGCCGGGGAAGGGCTGCCTAGGGTGCCCGCTATGTCCAACGCCGACTCCAACCCCAACGTCGAACTACTCCGTACTTTCCTGGCCGCCAGTGGCTTCCAAGCCCCCACCATCGTCGAGCGGCGCCAGGCCATGGACGCCCTCGTGACGGTGGAAACGCCCCCCGGAGTGACCTTGGAGCCCACCGTCGTCGCCGGGCGACCGGCCGAATGGATCGACCCCATCGGCGGGGACCACGAGCGGGTGCTGCTCTACCTGCACGGAGGCGCCTATTGCATCGGCTCCATCGCCAGTCATCGCCTCTTGGCCGCCACCCTGGCGGTGGCGTCGCAAGGACGGGTGCTGCTCTTGGACTACCGACTCGCCCCCGAGCATCCGTGCCCCGCCGCCGTCGACGACGCCACCGCCGGGTACCGAGCGCTGCTGGACGCGGGTTACGACCCGGCCCGCCTGGCCATCGGTGGAGACTCGGCCGGGGGCGGGCTCACGCTGGCCACGTTGGTGGCGTTGCGTGATGCCGGCGATCCCCTGCCCGCCACCGGGGTGCTGCTGTCGGCGTGGACCGACCTCACCAACAGCTCCGAGAGCTGGACGACGAGAGCCGAAGCCGACCCCGTGGTCGATCGGGCCGGGCTCGACATGATGGCCGCCGCCTACCTCGCCGGGCGACCGGCCACCGACCCGGCGGCGTCACCCCACTTCGCCGATGTTCGCGGCCTGCCACCGCTGCTCGTGCAGGTAGGCGACGCCGAGGTGCTGCGCGACGATTCCGTGGCCGTGCGCGACGCCGCCGTGGCCGGAGGTGTCGAGGTGACGCTCGACATCTGGGACGGCATGGTTCACGTGTTCCAGGCCTTCGGCCCCGACATGTTCCCCGAGGCCGGCGAGAGCACCGCCAAGATCGGTCAGTGGTTGATCGCCCATACGTCGCCGTAACCTGAACGCATGGCTGATGCGGTGCTCCAGACGGTCCCCCTCGACTTCCAGTGGCCGACCATCGATCCGTTCCTGTTCTGTGTCCACCACCTGGACACCTACCCGTCCGGCAACGACGCGCTGGGCCCCGATACCGCGCTGGACGGACGGGACTTGGGCCAGGATTTCGCTGGCATCGATGGCTGGCGGATGTACCACGGCCAGGTCGTACCCGGCTTCCCCCAGCATCCTCACCGGGGGTTCGAGACGGTCACGTTCGTGCGCCAGGGTCTCATCGACCACTCCGACTCGTTGGGCGCCACCGCCCGCTTCGGCTGCGGCGATGTGCAGTGGCTGACGGCCGGTGAGGGCATCGTCCACGCCGAGATGTTCCCGTTGATCGACCGCGACGGCGACAACCCGCTCGAGCTCTTTCAGATCTGGCTCAACCTGCCCGCCGAGGACAAGTTGGTCGAGCCCCATTTCACCATGCTGTGGGACCATGACATCCCCCGCCATGTGGCCGTCGACGACGCCGGACGGACCTGCGAGGTGACCGTCGTGGCCGGCGCGTTGGCCGGTCTGACCCCACCGCCGTCTCCCCCGCACTCGTGGGCGGCGCGCCCCGAGGCCGATCTCGCCATCTGGCATCTCGGTCTCGACCCCGACGCCACCTGGGAGCTCCCGCCCGCCGTGGGAGTTGACACCGTGCGCACCCTCTACGTTTTCGAGGGGTCGCTGCGCATCGGTGATGACCAGGACGGAGATCAGATCGAGAAGAACACCGCCGTGGTCGTGCGCCCGGACGTCGCCGTCGCCATCGCCGCCGGGGCCGGCGGGGCGGAGTGCCTCATGTTGCAGGGTCGGCCCATCGGCGAGCCCGTGGCCCAGGCTGGGCCGTTCGTGATGAACACCGAGGACGAGATCCACCAGGCCTTCGCCGACTACCGCACCACCGGCTTCGGCGGCTGGCCGTTCCCCGCCGATGATCCGGTGCATCCTCGCGAGCAGCAACGCTTTGCTCGCCACGCCGACGGTCGGGTCGAATCAGCGACGCCGTAGACGCCACGCATCGATGCGGTCGACATCGCGGGCTTGCTCATCCGACGACAGCGCCATGGACGCGGCGAGACGGCCGACGGCCGGGACGAACTTGAAGCCGTGACCCGAACAGGGTGAGACGACCACGATCGGTCCGCACCGATCGAGCACGAAGTGCTCGTCCGCGGTGTTGGTGAACAGACAGGTGTGGGGATCGAGCGGCTCGGGGTCGAGACCGGGGAACCACTCGGCCACGTAACCGGCCAGCGCGGCCACCACCTCGGCGGGCGCTTCATAGGCGCGGCGGGCCAGATCCACGGGGATCTCCCGCTCCTCGAGTCCCACCTTCATGCCCACCCCCGGGGCCCACACGGCGTAGGCCCCGAAGCCGAGGGGGGCGCCGTCGGAGGCGTAGTGCACCACGCTGGGCCACGGCTCCGGACCCACCCGGGAGCGGAAGTGCGACGGCGCGGCCAGCGTGACCGTCAGCGGCGGGAGGTCGACCGGCCCACCGAGCACCCCATCGAGCAGCCCTGTGGCCCAGGCCCCGGCCGCCACCACCACGACGGGAGCGGACCACGAGGCGTCGTCGGTGACGACGGTGGCGCCGGATCCGTCGGCGGCCGGTTCGACGCGGCGCACCGTGGTGTTCGTGCGGATGGTGGCTCCGTGGCCCGCCGCCGCGGCATAGAGCGTGGCCACCGAACGATCGGCGGCCACGTAGCCGCCATCGGGCGAGAACACGGCCCCGTCCTCGGTGCGGATGCCGGGCCACCGCTCAGTGACGGCCGAGGCCGACAGTCGTTCGTACGGTCGATGATGGTGATCAAGCGCGGCGGTGATGTCGTCGAGCGATTCGGCGGTGCCGTGGTCGATCTGACCACACAGCTCGAGCAGCGACGCGCCGCTCTCCGCCTCGAGGACCCGCCACCAGTCGAGGGCGTCGAGGGCGAATCCGGTGTAACGCTGATCGCGGTAAGCGAGGCGGAAGATCCGGGTGTGGCCGTGGCTCGAGCCGTGGATGTGACCCGGCTCGAACTGCTCCACCAGCGCCACGTCATGGCCGTCCCGCGCCAGTTGCCACGCCGTCGCCGCCCCCATGGCCCCGCCGCCCACGACGATGACTTCGTGGTCGAACACGACCTGAGCGTATCCAGCCGGCGCAGAACCTACGGTGTCGCATGGCTTCTGACCGCGAGCTCGTCAAGTCCGTCCGTCGTCACCAGGTGCCGACGTGGTGGCGCGATGCCAAGCTCGGCATTTTCGTGCACTGGACGCCGGCTTCGGTGCCGGCCTTCGCTCCCGTGGACGCCGAGATCGGTGAGCTCATGGCCCGGCGCGATCCCCAGGCCATGGCTTGGTCGCCCTACAGCGAGTGGTACGAGAACTCGCTGCGCTTCCCCGAAAGTCCGGCCGCTCGCCACCACGCCGAGGTCTACGGGACGCGGGACTACCACGACTTCGCCGCCGACTGGGAGGCCGGCCTCGCTTCGTGGGACCCCGACGAGTGGGCCGCTCGCTTCGCCGCCACCGGGGCCCGATACGTCGTGCTGGTCACCAAACATCATGACGGGTACTGCCTCTGGCCCACCGATGTTCCCAACCCCCATCGCCCCGGATTCCACTCCGCACGCGATGTCGTCGGCGAGTTGGCTGAGGCCGTCCGCGCCCAAGGGCTGCGCTTCGGTGTCTACTACTCCGGAGGGCTGGACTGGACGTTCAACGACCATCCGATTGGGGCGTTCAGCGACCTGCTGGCGGCCCAACCCCGGGGCGATTACGTGGGCTACGCCGAGGCCCACGTCCGCGAGCTCATCGCCCGCTACCAACCCAGCGTCTTGTGGAACGACATCTCCTGGCCGGCGAGCAGCGCCCGCTTGGCCGGGTTGTTGCTCGAGTACTACGCCGCCGTGCCCGACGGGGTGGTCAACGATCGGTTCATGCCCTGGTCGGCGGCGTGGGAGGCGGCCAAGACAAAGCCCGCCCGCATGGTCCTCGACCGGGTGGCGGCGCGCTCGGCCAAGGCCGACCGCGGCATCGTCCCGCCCAAGCCGCCGATGTTCGACGTGCGCACTCCCGAGTACACCGTGTTCGACACGGTGCAAACCACGCCCTGGGAATGTGTGCGGGGCATCGACCGCAGCTTTGGCCACAACCGGGCGTCGAGCGAGGAGTTCTTCTTGGCCCGCGACGAACTGCTGTGGTCGCTCACCGACATCACGGCCAAGGGCGGCAACTTGTTGCTGAACGTCGGGCCTCGCGGTGAGGACGCCACCATCGCCGAGCCGCAATTGCGCCGGCTGGAGTGGTTGGGCGAGTTCACCAGCGCGGTGGGCGACGCGCTCTACGCCACTCGGCCGTGGATCTCCCCGGCCGGTCGCGGCCCCGGATTCGAGGTGCGCTACACCGCCCGGGACACCACCGTGTTCGCCCTGGTGCGAGGGGACGGGATCGTCGACATCACCCTCGCCGAAGTGCGGTCCACGCCCACCACCACGGTAGGACGGGTTGGCGGCGGATCCCTCACGTTCGAGCCCCAGCCCCGCGGCATCCGCGTCACCCTGGACGAGCCCTTGGAGGCGGGCGCCCCGGTGGCCATCGCCCTCGACCACGTCGAGGCCGAATCTCAGCGCTAGGGCCTCAGCGGTAGGGCCTCAGCGGTAGGGGTCGTCGAGGAGGGGCTCTTCCCACCAGTCGGCGGGAGCGGGCTTCCAGTTGGGGTCCGGGAAGATGCAATCAACCGGGCACGGCTCGAGGCACTTGTCGCAACCCGAGCACAGCTCCGGGATGATGATCACGTCGAGACCGTGATTGAAGATGGCACCGAACTGCGGCGGGCAGTGCCGGATGCATGTGTCGCAGTTGATGCAGATCGACATGTCGATCATCAACGGCACCTGTTGCCACTTTGGATTGCGCTCGTGGGCGGCGAGCCTGGTGGCGCGATTCGACGGCACCTTCGCATCGGACACGGTGGTCACCTTAGCCCCGGCTAAATGACGCGAGTATGGTGCGCGATCGACACCCTCGCCCCATGACTCCAAGGAGCAATCCCGTGCCGTACGAATTTCTCAGCGAAGAGTGGATGACCGAGGCCAAGCGACTGCGTGACGAGGCCGGTACGCCTGCCACCCC
>Ga0075021_10002224_pt1 | contig 10107 bp, 7 predicted proteins | sample ColStrG_CSR_2012_FD_72749 | JGI IMG/M metagenome (GOLD analysis project Ga0075021, IMG submission 72749) | Freshwater sediment microbial communities in response to fracking from Pennsylvania, USA - Cold Stream Run_MetaG_CSR_2012 | ecosystem: Environmental > Aquatic > Freshwater > Creek >... | reverse complement strand
GGGGTGAGCAGGACCGGCTCGCCGCTGACGATCGCGCGGCGCTGATGGAGTTCGAGCGAGAGGTCCGGGCCGAGGTCCAGACCCTTGCGCGGCACCCGATCGCCGACCCGCCGCAGGACCCGATGGATGCGGGCCCGGAGCTCCGAATAGTGATAGGGCTTGGTGACGTAGTCCTCGGCGAATTCATCGAGCAGGTCGGCCTTGTCGTCGCCGGCATCGATCGCCGACAGGACGATGATCGGCAGATCCGCTCGCGCCTTGATCTCGCGAGCCAGCGTGAAACCGTCCATCCGCGGCATCAGCAGGTCGATGATGAGGAGGTCCGGCCAGGCCGCGTCGAGCTTGCGCAGGGCCTCCTCGCCGTCACGCGCCGTGGTCACGTCGAACCCATCGCGGCGAAGCTGCTCGGCGAGGGGCACAAGCAGGTCCCGGTCGTCGTCCACGAGCAGGATCCGCGGTGCCACGGTCCTCTGGGCCCCTGCCGACCCGCCGCTGAACATGGCCGGGAGTATAGGCGCCGGGTGATCGTCGGCCGAGCCCGGCCGAGACGGACGGACTAGTTGTACGTGTACAGGTCCGCGTTGACCTGCGTCGTCGTCCCGCCAGGGGTCGTCACCGTGATGTGGAGCGTCGTGCCGATCGCGCCGGCCGGAGCCGTTGCGCTGATCGAGGTATCGCTGGTGACGGTGAAGGAGGTCGCGTTCGACCCGCCGAACCTGACCGAGGTCGCGCCGGTGAAGAACGACCCCGTGACGGTGACCGTCGTGCCGCCGTTATGCGTTCCGGTGTTCGGACCGATCGCCGTGACGACCGGGACCGGATAGAGCTGCACCAGGTGCGACGCGCCCTTGGCGAGGGCGGCACCGGCGGCCTTGAAGATGTTCGACAGATCAGTCGAGGCGCCGGTCTTGCTGATGCAGTAGAAGTGGTCGCCGTCGTTGTTCTCGGTGGCGTCGCAGGTGGTCGTGCCGATGATGGGCCCGGTCGCCATGCTTGCCAGCAATCCCGTCGCCGTCAGGCCTTTCCACGCCCCGGATGTGTCCGGGCAGGCCGGGTCGCCGCCGCTGGCGGCATCGAGACCGAAGCCGATCGTGAAGATCTCGATGTTCTGGGCCTTGGCCGCCGTGGCCGCGGCCGAAGCCAGCGCACAGTAGTTCGGGCCGGCCGCCACGCCGGTATTCGGCTGGCCGTCGGTCTCGAGGATGATGCCCTTGCGGACGCCGGCGCGACCGTTGTTCTTGAGCTCGTAGGCGGCCATCGTGATCGGATCGGCGAGGTCCGTGCCGGTGCTCGAGTTCGGATAGCAGCTGATGGCGGCCGTGATGTTGGCGTACGTCGAGCTCACGGACGAGCCGGTCCCACTGAGGCCTACCGGGACCCACCGTCGCAGGTCTGCCGGCGCGGTCGCGGTTCCGATCGCACTGGCCGCTCCGGCCGCGCAGCCCCCGGCTGTCACCGACGGTCCGAGGGTCCCCAGCCCGAGCCACTGGGCGGCTGGGTTGTAGATACTGACGAGCGAGTTGGCGGCCGCCTTTGCGTTGGTCGTGTCCGCGCCGCTCATGCTGCCCGTGCGGTCCATGACAAGGACGACGTCCACCGGGCTGATCGGGGAGGTGCCGCACGGACCGTTGCACGCGGCCGACACGACGAGGCCCGTCGAACCCTGGTTCACGCCGACGACGCGACCGAAGGTGAATGGCGTGTTCGCGGCGCCGGCGATCAGGACGGCATTGCACTTGTCGCCGACGGCCGGATCGCAGGATGAGTAGCGGGTCGGACCGGAACCGACGAAGTCAGCTGCGACCGGTGGGTTGTGCCCAAGCGAAAAGTGGGGGTCGCAGACCAGCGGGACATCGCGCGAGATGTATGGCTGCGGCGGAGACGAGGAGTCGACGCCGATCAGGCACTTGTAGCTGATCGCGTAGGCCGAGCTGGGCAGGCCCGGGTAGTTCGCATTGATGGTCGAGACGATGAGGTTGTTGGTGGCGGTCGCGGAGCCGGCGACGGAGCCGTCGACCGGGAGCATCGTGCCGCCGGCGAGAGCCGCCGAGTCGAACGCGTTGACCAGGGTCTGTCGGTTGTTCCGGAGGAGACCGAGGTCGACGACCATGGAGGCGAAGGCCAGGATGACGACCAGGACGAGCGTGAACAGGACAAGGATCTGTCCCTTCTCGCTGTCCTCTCGCCGACGCAGGTGCCGCATCACCGTCCCCCGCCCACTGCTACTCAAGGACCATCTGGACGGTCGAGCTCATCGGGATGCTCGACCCGAAGAACAGCGGGAAGAACGTCTGATAGGTGTAGGTCACGGTCACCGATACCGCGTCGCCCGCCTGGGACGACGTGGTCGACGACCAGTTGCAGGAACCCGACGTCTTGATCGCGACGCAGCTGGTCGATGTCGTGATGAGTGCCGAATTGAGCGCGGTCACGTTGTTGAGGACCGCTCCGCTCGCCAGCGACGGGATCGTGGTGCGGTTGGCAGCGGTGATCGAGATGCGCGCCCCCTCACGGGAGGCGTTGATCACCGTCATCCGCGAATACAGCATGAAGCCGAAATCCAGGATGCCGCAGAGCACCAGCAGGAAGACAGGGACGACGAGCGCGAACTCGACCAGGGCCTGCCCGCGGGTGCGATTCTTGCGGCGGGATCCCCGCCTGTGGATCGTCATGGGTGTGCTCATCTCATGGTCCGGGATGGCGATTCGGACGGCCATTCCGTCAACCGAACCGTCCCATGTGAGCGCGCGGTGCGTACATGGTCCCTTCGTACTGTCGAGAACGTGGAGAGCGCCGCAGTCTGAGGGACTCTGGAGCCGTGCTCCCGTTTCGTTTTGGCACCACGTCGCTGACTTTCGGGGGCGGACCACGGCGATCGCCCGTCAGGGTGCTTTGGGGTCCACGAAGCGGCAGCGGGGACGGACCGGACAGGCCGAGCATTCGGGCCGCTGAGCGTGGCAGATCTTCCGGCCGTGCTGGATGAGATTGACGTGTGCCTCGTACATCTCGTCCGGCTGGAGCATGCCGAGGAACAGGTCGTGGGCGTCGTCGGCGGTGGCCCTCGGACCGATCAGGCCGATCCGGTGAGCGACCCGCTCCACATGGCGATCGACCGGCATCAGCGGCGAGCCGAACGAGAAGAGGAGCAGGACCGACGCCGTCTTCTTGCCGATCCCGTCGATCGAGACGAGCCAGTCGCGCGCCTCGAGCGTCGGGAGGTCGCCGAGGAACTCGAGGGAGTAGTCGCCGCGTTCCTCGCGGATCCGGCGCAGGGTCGCCTGGATCCGCGGCGCCTTCTGATTCGCCAGCCCGCCTGGCCGGATAGCGTCGACCAGCTCGGGGAGTGGCGCGTGCTCGATGGCGTCCCAGTCCGGGGCGACGCCGTCGGGCAGGCCGTCGCCGCCCCAGCCGGCGCCGGGGTTGTGGGCCTGGATCTCGCCCGTCCCCGGGTAAGTCGCCCGGAGGGCCTCAAACGCGACCTCCGCGTTCGTGTCCGCCGAGTTCTGGGTGAGGATCGTCAGGATGAGCTCACTGGTCGGGTCGAGCCGCCGCTGCCAGACCGGCCTCCCGAAGCGCGCCGCAAGCTCGTTGAGGACGTACCGGACGAGACCGGGCCGGTAGCGCTCGAGGCGTTTCGCCCAGGTCCGCCCGGGGTCGGAGAACTTGCGCTTGCGCGGACGCGGTCGCGGTTTCGGACGGGCGGGCTGCATCATCGTGTCGGCCCCATGTGGAGACCGACGTCGACGAGGCGTGCGAGCCGTTCGCCGCAGCGCTCGACGGGGGCTGTGCCGGCGGCCATCGCGGCCTCGATCGTCATCGGGTGCTCCGTGACCGGCACGGTGATCGCGCCGATGGCGGCGAGCGCCTCGACGCCATCGACATCCACGCCGCCACCGACGGCGATGCAGGGAACGCCGGCGGCCTGGGCCCGACGCGCGACTCCGAGCGCCGTTTTGCCGAAGCCTGTCTGGGCATCGATCCGGCCCTCGCCGGTGATCACGAGGTCGGCGCCGGCGAGGCGGGCGTCGAAGTCGGTCGCGTCCATGACGAGGTCGACGCCGGGGCGAAGGGCGAACCCGGCGAAGACGTCCTGGATCGCCAGTAGTGCGAAGCCGACTCCGCCCGCGGCACCGGCCCCAGGTGTGTCGCGCTCGCGGCGGCCCGTGGCGGTCTCGAGCCGGTCGGCCCATCCCGCGAGACCGGCATCGAGGTCCGCGACGTCGGCCGGGTCGGCGCCCTTCTGCGGCCCATAGGTCGCTGCGGCGCCGGTCGGGCCCAGCAGCGGATTCGAGACGTCGCAGGCCACCTCGACGCTGATGTGACGGACAATGGGACGGAGGGCCGTGATGGGGTCCAGCCCCTCGCCGACGCCTGCTCCGAGGCCCTCGAGCAGTCCCGCCCCGCCATCGGTCGTCGCGCTGCCGCCGATCCCGACCATTAGCTGACTGGCGCCCGAGTCGATGGCTGCGCGGATCAGGGTGCCGGTCCCGAACGTGGACGCGTCGCGCGGCCGTCGCTCCGCCGGGGCCACCCGCGAGAGCCCGGACGCCTCGGCCAGTTCGACGACGGCTCGCCTGCCGTCAGGCGAGCGGAGCCAGCGGGCAGGCACGGGTCGGCCGATCGGGTCGGTGGCAGCGGTCGTCCGCCACTCCCACCCCCCGGCCGCAGCGACGGCCTCCAGCGTCCCTTCGCCACCGTCGGCAAGCGGGCAGAGCAGGATCGTGTCGTGTGGCCGGTCGCGCATCCAGCCGGTCTCGAGGGCGTGCGCGACCTCGACGGACGTCAGGGAGCCCTTGAACGAGTCCGGCGCGATGAGGATCGTCAACGGACGGAGGCCGGTCATCCCGGAGTGCGCCGCCGCCGCGTCACGACCGGTCGCTCGGGCACGACCGCATCGCCGACCCCCTCCGGCCGGTGACGTTCCAGATATTCCGGGATCCGGATCATCGGCGGGCGTTCCTGGTCGGCAAGTTCGATGACCTCGAGCGACAGCCGGCCGCGGCCGGATCGCGGCAATTTCATGGTCGAACCCATCTCGGCGAACAGGCGGGCCTTGCGTCGCTCCTCGAGCCGCTTCATGACGGCCTGCAGGATCACGAACGACATTCGGGACAGCCCTTCGAGTTCCTGGTTGCGATGGACCCGCCGCTCGAGATCGACCTGTCCGAGCCCTTCGATGCCGAGCCGCTCGGCGGCGTCGATGAGGTGCCCGATCTCGACCGCGTAGCCGGTGAAGAACGGGATCGACTCGAGCAGCGCCCGTCGCCCGGCGTACTCGCCGGCGAGTGGCTGGATCATCCCGGAGAGCTCCGGGTAGAAGAGGTTGATGAGCGGTCGCGCAACGAGTTCGGTGACCCGGCCGCCACCGCCCTCCTTGAGGACCCCCTCCTCGACGATCGGCCGCTGGTAGTAACCCTTGACGTACTGCAGCCGAGGCTCATGGAGGAGCGGCCCGAGCGTCCCGTAGACCATCCGCGGATGCCAGTTCTTCACGTCCGTGTCGGCCCACACGATGATGTCGCCGGTCGCCTCGAAGACCGACTTCCAGAGCGCCTCGCCCTTGCCGACGAACGAGCCGTAGCGCGGCAGAATGTCCGGGTGCCGGACGACGCGGGCGCCTTCGGCCTCGGCGATCTCTCGCGTCCGGTCGGTCGACGCCGAATCGATGACCAGGACCTCGTCGAGCAGCGGCACGCGGCCGACCATCTCACGCATGGCCTTGCGCACGATCGGCCCGATGGTCTCCTCCTCGTTAAGCGTCGGGAGGACGAGGCTGACGGTCAGCTTCTGCTTCTCCTTGAGCGTGACCAGCCGGCGCAGGTCGGCGAACTCGGCGTGGTGGAAGTTCGATTCGCCGAACCAGCGTTCGACCCGGACGGGCACGGCGCGCGCCTCCTCGGCGGCCCGGTCCGCGGCGGCGAGCGTCTCGGCCCTGGCGGCGAGCTGGTCGAAAGTGGCGCGTTCCAGCGTCTCGCGGGTCTTGACGACCATGACGGTCGGCTTGGCCCGGGCCGCGATCGCCTCCGGCAGGGCCCCGAACAGGTAGGTCTCGCCATCGGCGCCACCGGGCGACGCCGACGCGCCCATGACCACGAGGTCCGCCCTTTCGGCCTCGCGCAGGATCGCATTGCGGACGTTGGGCGCCTCGCGCAGGACGGCCTCGCTCTTGCCGGTGATGTGCTGCTTGATGAATGTGGCGAGCGCCCGTTCCGCCTGGGCCCGGACCGCGAAGGTGATCCCGGGCGGGACCAGGTGGAGGACCGTCACGGTCGCGTCGTGATGGCGAGCGATGGCGTCGGCGAAATGGAGAGCGAGCTCGGCGTGGGGGCCGCCGCGGACCGGCACGAGGACCTTCCGGATGACTTTCGAACCGCGCTGCTTGACGACCGCGATGTCGCACGGTGACTCGCGGACGACCTCATCGATGGTCGGCGAGAAGACGATCGGTCCGGTGCCGTCGCGACCGCCGGCGGCGCGACCGCCCCAGCCGAAGATGATGAGGTCGGCCTCCTGCTCGGCCGACGCCTCGATGATCCCCTCGGCCGCGTGCCGACCGATGCGCACGATCGGATGGATGGTCGTCCCGTCCGGGGCGTAGTCGAGGACGCGCTGGAGGAGACGCCGGGCGTGGCGGGCGCGGGTGGCACCCTCGGACAGCGGCATCCCCTCGGGGACCTCGACGATGCCGAGTGCCGACAGCTCACCGGCGCGCTGGTCGAGCATGGCCGCGCCGAGTCGGATGAGCTCCTCGGCCGTCATCGGGTTGGCGACCGGGATGAGGACCCGAGCGGGGAGCGGAGCCTTGGCCGCCATCAGGCTGAGGCCTTCGCCGCGGCGGCCTCGGTGGCGGAAGCGTCGGCCTCGGCGGCGGCCCCCTCGGCCGCGGCGGCCTCGTTCCAGCGCCTGATGAGGTACGGCTTGAGCAGCTCGAACTCGCGCGCCTGGCGCTCGACGCGCTCCTCGGCCTGGTCGGTCGTCACGTTGCGGTTCTCGATGACGAAGCTCGCGACGCGCCCGAAATAGATCGGCACGAGCGCCGCGACGAGCGTCTCGAGCCTCGGCTTCGGGTCGCGGGCTGCGATGATCAGGTCGTAGACGACGCGGGCCCACAGGTCGTCCGGGAAATGGAAGGCGGCGACCGCGTCGGCCATCTGAAGGGTGGTGGCCGTCGTCGAGGCGACATCGCCGCCGACGCCAAGCTTCGTCCGTGCCGCGTCCTCCAGCCGGCCCGCTTCAGCGGCGAGTTCCAGGACCGTGGCGACCGTGGCGGGGGCGAGCATCCCGCGCCAGGTATCGGCGAGGGTCAGCGACCCCGCGTGGAACTCGGACAGGAGACGAAGCGTGTTCACCTCGAGTGGCGGCGGTTCGATGATCCGCTCGAACCCGTAGGCCGGGACGTCGTGGCTGCCGGTGATCGCGGTCCACGAGTCCGGGTAGCGGTTGGCCAGCCGCAGGATGGTCCCGACGACCTGGCGGAACATCGGTCCGAGGTCGGAGCCCGGGTCCTTCGGGTCATGGATCTTGGCCCCGAGCCGCGTCTGGCAGACCGCGAAGCCCGCGGTGATCGCCGACGTGGTCATCCAGATGTCGATGCCGAAGCGGCTGATGTCGGGCGTCCAGTCGTCGAGTTCGAGGTAGTGCTTGACGAGGTCGCCCGAGACACCGAAGTCGCCACCGATCGGCTGGCGGATGCGGTGGCCGTAGAGCGCCCGGGTCAGCGGGTAGGTGACGGTATTGGTGATCGTGCCGTCGTACTTGTAGCGAGCGTAGAGCGGGGCGACGAAGTCGTAGCCACCCTTGAGGATGGGGCCGGCCAGCAGCTCGATCCATTCGGGGACGATGGACCGCAGGTCCGAATCGACGACGACAAGCGCCTGGACCTTGAGCGCATCGGCGATCTCGAAGATGGTCCGCAGTGCGGCGCCCTTGCCGCCGACCCCATCGATCTCCGGGTAGGTCAGGCTGACCCGTTGGAGTCGATGGCTGGGCCGGACCAGGAGGATCTGCTCGACGTAGTCGGGCGGCTCGGTCTCGACCACGACGCGAGCGGTCCCATCGGGCGACCCGGCATCGGAGTTGACCACGACGGGCCGCAGGTCGGGGAAGTACTGGACGAGGCCGGCCTGCGCCGCGCGGACGACATAGCCGATCGTCGCAGCGTTCTTGAAGCTCGGGATCCCGACCATGATGTCGGCCCGGCCGAGCCGCTCGATCTCATCGCGGATGGCCGGTGTGAGCGCGGTCTGGGGCACGGCTCAACCGTACCACCGTCGCGTCGGTCAGCGGTGAGGCATCCCGCTGATGGCCCAGTCCGAGTGCGCCTCGCCGGGGTGGTAGCGGCTGTTGGCTGCCTTGTAGGTGATGCCGCGGAAACCCTGCGCCTTCCATGAACCGACCCACGACATGATCGGCGGGCGGATGAACGCTCCGATCCGGACCACGTCCGATTCATCGAGGACGCTCTCGAGGATGCGCCGCCGCTCGAGCAGCGGGATGTCGAGCAGCGAGGTGTCGTCCACCCAGAGCAGGTCTGTCGCGACGTAGCTGATCTCGTCGTCGAGGGTGAACGAGCGTGCGGCGAGCGTCTCCTCGCGCAGCTTGACGGCGTCGACGGCGCGGTTGCGCCGCAGGCCGACGAACGAGCCCATCGACGGCGTCTCGTCCGACCAGGAGTGGACCGCGATGGCCGTCTGGGTCGCCTGCTTGGTCAGGAAGCCGTCCAGCACGAGGCCGCTGGCCATGGCGACCTCGGCCAGCGAGGCGACGATCTCATCGAAGCCTTCGACCGTGACGCCGGCCTGATCGATGAGGATGACGCCGGTCTCGTCGATCGCGGCAAGGGCGCGGACCCCGACCCACAAGGGCTCGACGATCGGGTCCTTGACATCGGCGGGCGACTTCTTGCCATAGATCTGTGGGCGGAGCGTCGCGACGATGTCGCGCGGGCGGGTGGCCTCCGATTCCTGTGCCATCGGCACATCCTACCCGTCCTCGCGCGGCTATCATCGCCCGCGTGACGAGCGCCGCCGCCCCCAGCGGTCCAGCGACTCAGTCCAGACGCGCCGGAGGCCTCGCCGGACTCACTCCGTCCGGTCGAGCGATCGTGCCGGCCTCGTGGGCGCTGTACGACTTCGCGAACACGATCTTCTCGTTCGCGATCGTGTCCGGGGCGATCGGGCTCTACCTCGTCAGCGATCGCCAGTTCGGGGAGCGGGACGGAAACGCGCTGCTGTCGATCGCCGTGGTCATCAGCGTCGGCATCAACGCCTTGGTGTCGCCGATCCTGGGGGCCTTCTCGGATCGCGGTGGCGGCCGGATGCCGTTCCTCCTGTTCTTCACGGCGATGTGCATCGTGGCGACGTTCTTCATCTCAGACCTGCCGCCGATCGGCGGCCTCGTCCTGTTCATCGTCGCGAACTTCGCGTATCAGGCCGCGCTCATCTATTACGACGCGACGCTCAAGACGGTCGGCTACCCGGCGACCCGCGGCAAGCTGTCCGGGCTCGGGACGGGAATCGGCTATTGCGGGACGGTCTTCGTCGGGCTGCTCATCTTCTTCCTGGACATCCCGGTGGTCGATCGCTTCCGGGTCAGCGCCGTGCTCTTCGCGCTGTTCGCGATCCCGATCTTCCTCGTCGTCCGCGAGCCGCGGGTGTCGGGCCAGGCGGCGGTCACGATGGCCGAGGTCCGCGACTCCTTCGGGCAGCTGAAGAGATCGATCGCGCACGCGCGGGCGGTGCCCGGGCTCGGGCGCTTCCTCATCGGCCGGTTCTTCTACTCCGACGCGGTCAACACGGTCATCGTGGTGATGAGCGTGGTCGTCGTGAAGACGATGGGCCAGAGCGAGGCGAACGCGAATCTGGTCTTGCTCCTGTTGACGGTCGTGGCGATCGCCATGAGCTTCGTGTGGGGCTGGCTGTGTGATCGGCAGGGCCCGAAGAAGACGCTCATCTGGGTCCTTGCCTCGTGGGCGGTGGGGCTCGTGCTCGGTGGCGTGGCGATCGGGTTCGGGCCGGCGGGACTGCCGCTGTTCCTCGTTGCGGGAGCGATCCTCGGATCCGGCCTCGGCGTCCAGGTGGCCGACCGGGTGCTGATGGTGCGGCTCTC
>Ga0075021_10002223_pt1 | contig 10111 bp, 24 predicted proteins | sample ColStrG_CSR_2012_FD_72749 | JGI IMG/M metagenome (GOLD analysis project Ga0075021, IMG submission 72749) | Freshwater sediment microbial communities in response to fracking from Pennsylvania, USA - Cold Stream Run_MetaG_CSR_2012 | ecosystem: Environmental > Aquatic > Freshwater > Creek >... | reverse complement strand
CTTGCCCTTCGCCTTGATCGTGCCGTCCGCACCGACGCCCATTTCGGTCATCATTCGTTCGACCTCAGCGTCGCTGACGATGTCGTCCTTCTTGGGTTTCGGTTCGGGGTTCGGCTCCTTCACTTTGGCCTTGTGCATCGCCGGCTTGACGCGACCCTTCTCAACGCCCGGACCTTTCGCGGCTGAGGTGTCGCCTTCGAGCCTGGACTTCATCGCCGATTCGTAGAGTTCCTTCACCTCCTGCGACAGCGCCCACTCCGTTGCTGGACCCTTCTTCGTGCGGACGATCTTCATGTCATTCGCAGCCCGCTTGAGCGTCTTCTGCAGCATTTCGACGGCCTTCGCGTCCTCGTAGATCGTGGATGCCTTGACTGGGCCACCATTGCGTTCCATCAGGTACTTGATGAGCCACTCGCTCGCTTCCGCGCGCTTGTCGTCGGGCCGTCCGATCTTGTCGTCCGTGTTGCCTTTCGACGCGACCAGCTTGATCGGGTCGATCGTGCCCTCCTTGTCGAAGACGAGCACCGGCATTTCCTTCTCGATGGATTTGCCTCGGGTCGTCTCGATCTGCACCGTCGAGGTGTCCACCTCGAAGAACAGCGCCTGTGGCCGCTCCCGGATGTTGCTCTTGATGCACGCCAGTGCACGCTGTTCTTCGTTGTCCGGGTCGATCCCGAAGAAGAAGCCCATGCGGCACGCCGCCGGTAGGCCGGAGCCTGAGCCGCCGATCGCGGTCAACGGGTGGTCGCCCGCTTTCACGCGCTTGTTGACGTGCTCGACGACGAGCAGCCCACACCTGGCAACCTCCAGCACCTTGACCAGCGGGTTCAGCACGTTCCGGATCGCGTCGCTGTGGCGCGACACGCCCTGGAGATGCGATGCGAGCGGGTCGATGATGAGCAGGTCGATGTCGTTGTCGATGATGTAGTCACCGACTTCCTGCAGGTCCCGCGGGAGAATGAATTTCTCCAGGTGGACGAGGTCGAGGTTGGCGCCTGCTGCCTCCAGCCTCGGCCGTGTCATCAGCCCTTCGGCATCCTCAGCGGCGCTGTAGAAGACCTTGTGTCCCGCGCCGCTGAGCTTCGCTGCAACGTGGCAGGCGAACAGCCCCTTGCCTTGCTCGGGCTTGCCGGCCACGAAGCACGGCATCGAGCGCGGGATCAGCCCGTCCTCGCCTTTCTTCAGGTCGGTCGGGTACAGCCAGTCAGCGTCCTCAGCCTTGACCTCGGACGCTTTGCGTACCTTCATGCGTTGCTCCCTTCGTTGGCGACGGGCGCGAATAGCTCGCGCGCCTGCGCGTAGAACGCTGCCGCGTCCATGCCCGTCAGCAGTCGGATCGCCTTCTCGGCCTGTGTGTGGATGATCGCCAAGTCGAGAACGCTATCGGTCGTGAAGGTCGCTGATGCAGTCTCGTAGTTGAGCTGCACGGCGACCGTGCGTGTGTCCATGAGGGAATCCCTTTCGTCGTGGGGGATGATTTTAGAGGAATCCGGACAGAATGTCAAACGATTCTTCTGTCCGTTTCCGTGCGCTCGGAAGCGCTCAGTCGATCCGCTCGCCCGTGCGCAGTTCGCGCCACAGGCGGACCAGCTCCCTGCGCTCCTGCCAGATGGCGAGGATCGTCAAGGGCACGAACAGCACCACCTCCATCCATAGCGGGACGTGGATCATCCTGAGTAGTCGATCTGCCACGCGGGCCACTCGCTGTCTTCGGCGATGGCCGTTGCGCGCTGCTCGACCGGCGCCGCCAACGACAGCGGCTCGTAGGTCTCCGCGTTGACGAACTCGTATGGCTCGCAGTCGGCCCCGGCGTGCAACTCCACGGCCGTGACTCGCTTCTCGTCCAGGTCAACCTCGACGTAGACGGGGTACAGGTACTTCACCTTGATGAGCTTCATGTATGTGCTCCCTTCGTTGGTGTTGTCAGATGCTTAGCGCTTTCACGAGCGCTTCGACCGCGTAGTAGCCGAGCGCGGTGACGAAGAACAGCGACAGCACGAGCAGCACCGCCGCGATCCACGGACGTGGCACCCACGTCCCACTCTCGCGTCGCTGCCGCTCGGCGCGCCGCCGTGATTCCTCGGCGAGCCGCTCCCACTCCTTTGGCGAGCGCATCACGCCTGCTCTATCAGTGTGATGTCCCAGGCCGGCGGTGCGCCGTGGAACTCGGTGACGCCTTCCCGTTCGACTTCATCAATTGCGAAGCCGAGTCTGGTAAGCGCAGCGCCCGAGTACATCGCGTCCCGCTCGATGGGTGGTCGGTCCTCGAAGCCGATACGTCCGGCCGCGTCGATGGGCTGTGCTGTGGCAACCCACGTCATAGCTTCTCCGCATCGCGAACGTCGACTTCGGCGCCGCAGGTCGGGCAGACGACGCACGACGAGTAGTTGATTGCCTGGAGAACGGTCTGCACAATCCTGGCCGCGATCTCGTGTACGTGCTCTCGGTGCGTGCCGTAGACGAGAGGCTCGATTACCTCTGCTACCTGGTTTGCAGGGTCATTCATCGTCGCCCCTCTCCTCGGCCTTGCGTCCATATTCGCGAGCGGTGAGGTAGCCATCGACCTCCAGCGGCTCGCCGAGATTGGCATCGCCCATGTTGAACGCCTCGATCACGTCCTCCCGCCCATAGTCGGCGGGAGCGCTGACGTAGAACGTGCGCTTGTCCTCGATCACCCACTTCTTCATCCTGCCCCCTTCGTGTGTATGTGGTGGTCGTGGCCGTCTTTGTGGCGCCATTTCCAGAACGCACACGCCCCGGCCACGAGGTCTGCGAGCACCCCGATCCTGTCGATGGGGAACCCGATGATCTCACTGATTGACTCGTTGACCCCGCGGAACGTGCCGGTAGCAACGGTCGTCGCCAACGTCACGGCCACGGCCTCGATCCGATGCAGGATCATTGGTCCGTGAGCCGCCTCACGCTTTCGCCCTCGCCCGCTTCGGCTTCACGTCTGCTACGACCTCGGCCTGCGACGCTGCCAGCGCCGCCATCAGGTCGCCTGGCGTGATCGGCTTTGATTGCTTGGTCGGCTCGACGCCGGCCAGCACCTCCTCGATCACCCGCGCCCTGCGCTGTGCGTAGCACGACACGTACTCGGTCGGATCGAACGGCTTGATGTCGTACCCGTGCTTCGGGTCTTCGATCGCCGTCTTGACCATCGCCGCCTGCGCCCTGTTGACCTCCGGCGTGAAGCTCGTCGGCAGGCTCGCGAGGTCTGACACGAATGGCAGCGTCACCGCACGCAGCCCGTCGTCAGCCGCGTAGACGGCCAGGATTGCGTCGTGCGTCTTGATGGTTAGCGTCGCGACGTACGCCGCCTTCATCGCCCGCAGCCCGTTCCATAGCGCGTTGACGCTCGACTCGGCGCCCGGCACGTTGTCGGGCAGCACGACGTAGTTCGCTGTCGCCGTGTCCAGCGGCAGCGATGCCAGCGGCGCGAAGCTCAACGGTTCGATAACCGACGAGCGTCCTTCCGCCTCGATCTGCTCGACCTGTGCGGGCGTCAGCGCCCGGTATGTGTCGTTGCCCAGGTTGATGCCCTTGACGGTGTCCTCGCGTTTGACGGGATCGTTCTCCACGTCCTCCCATGTCTGATGCACGGGCTTGTAGTGGACGGGATCGAGCATCTTGAATCCGTCCCTCGACGCTGACGCCGTTCTCTTGTGCAGCGCCACCGCGACGGGGAAGCCGCCAAACGACAGCGCACCTTTCCAACTGCTAGCCATGCTGGCTCCTTTCGTTGCTTATCGTGACCACTTGACCTTGCGCGTCGAACCCTTGTAGGCGATCGTCGTGTGCGCGTGCGTGGCGTTTTTGCGCGTTGGTCGTGCTTTCACACGACCGTAATGCTGCCCGAGCAGCACGGCGATGCCGACCAGCCAGAACAGATTGCCCGTTGCGAGCAGGCTGCCGAGCGCGAACCCGATGCAGCCGCCGTGGAACCGCGTCATCGCCCCCCCTTGTTGCGTCGGATCGTCTTACGCCTCAGCGTCTCCTGCCGTTCGGCACGGCGCTGGTCGCGTTGTCGGTCCTGCTTCATACGCCGATTGGCGTTGCCTTCGGGCGTCATCAGTACGATTCCGTGCGCAGCCAGCGCGCCTCGGCACCACACTCGGCACACGCACACCCGCCTACGTCGAACATTCCGAACTCGAAGTAGATCGTGTCATCCCCGCGTGCGGCCTCGACCACCTGTTCTGCGTGCACGCGGAACGCGGTTGATCCGCACTCCAGACAGTGTGGGGCCTCGTCCTCGTCCTCGTCCTCGTCCTCGTCCTCGTCCTCGTGGTGATCCTCGCCCTCGGTCGAGTTGTACAGCCCCTCGGCCGAGCGGCGCCATGGACGAGGCAGGTTGTGGCAGCACGGTCCACGGTGCTCACCGTCGAGCGTCGTCACCCGGTCGCCACAGCCCTGACATTCCAGCGTCTCAGTTGCTTCGGTCATTCGAGCCAGTCGCCTTTCTGGAGTTCGAGTGTGTTCTGATTCAGGTACGTGATCGGTGTGTGCGGCTCGCCGGCGTAATGCAGACGCACCGCCCTCGTCATCAACGATGCGATCGCGAAGCCAACGTCGATGATCGCTCGCCCTGTGCAGGGCAGGTCAACGCCTTCCTCGTCCGAGTGCAGCGTCGCCTCGTATCCCCTGATGTCGCTCGGCAGGCTTGGCTTTGCTGCGTACAGCAGCACGTTCTCGCCGCCGAGCCGACCGTCGAGGAACAGCTTGACGTCGAGCTTGCCCTTGACCCGCTGCCATAGTTCGGCTCGCGCTTGCATCGAGTCGAGTGCCGAGATGACGATGGGCGACATCGGGATGCCGTCCTGCAACGGGTGCTCGTGCGTCACCACGTTTGTGGTGTCCGTGGCCGAGTAGATCGTCTCCGCAAGCGCGTTGACCTTCGTGACCCCAACCTGCTTCGGCAGGAACAACTGGTTCGGGACGTTGTGTGCCTCGACGTGATCGAAGTCGAGCAGCCGAAGCTCACGCACGCCGAGCTTGGCGAGCGCGAACCCGGTGAAGCTCCCGATCCCACCGCAGCCAACGATGGTCACGGTGGCGTTGACCTTGTCGGGATCGAAGAAGTCGCGCTGTCGCGTGTAGTCGATGCCGGTCATGCGCCCGGCCCTCGCGATGCCCACCTGCTCCACAGCAGGTCTTCGCAGTCCTCGACGCCGATGTCGAGCAGCAGGTCTTCGGCCTCGGACTTCGTGTAGCCCTCCTCGACCAGTTCGGCGACGATGCGACGTTCGAGGACAGCGTCCTTCCCGTACTCGTCGTCGTCGTGCTGTTCGAGCAGCTTCTCCCATTCGGCGTCCCGCTTGCTGCTGTTGACCGCCTCGCGAACCTCGTGGGCCGAACCCGCGAGCGATCCCAACGTGGGACCGACGTTGCCGAACTGGTAGAGGCCAACCGACCGCTTCTCGACCACGTTCGCCTCGACCTCGGCGGCGATCAGCTTCTCGAACTCGCTCGGCCCGACGACCTCACGCTTGAACGTGAGGTCGTCCATCGTGATCTGTGGGATCACGACGCCATGCAGCGGTTCCTGCGGGAACACGTCGAGCCGCATCTTGTACGTCCCGTCGTGCGCGCCCACAAGCGAGAGCATCCGCTTCACGCCGACACCCTGCATCGCCGCGATGCGCTTGTCGTCCGTGCTGCTCCAGTACGCCTTCATCGTGTGATGCGAGTGCCAGCTAACCCACACGAAGCTCGGGTTGTCGAGCACGCCGTCCTCGATCGCACGTTCGATTGCGCGCTCGTCGCCGCCGGTGATCTCGAAGTCAACCTCCGCCGAGGTGACTTCCTGCGGAATCAGGAACGTGTCGCTCCAATGCAGCGTGCCGTCCTCCAGCAGGAAGGCGTAGCCCATACCGCCAACCTCGACCTTCACGGCACGGATAAACGCCCACAGTCGGGCGTCTGCGTCCTTGTCGATCGTGATGTTCATGCGAGCACCTCAGCCTCAACTGCCCGGACACGGAGTCTGTCGGAGCGCGGTTCGGTTTCGCCGTTGTCGGCCCATTCGATCTCGACGTCGTTGTCGATTTCGCCGATGACTTCTCCACGCCGGCCCGGCTGGTCAGCCCGGCGGGGGCTAGACACACAGACGAACCGTTCGCCCGCAACAAGCGCGTTCACCGCCACGACTTCGCCCTCGTCCTGCGCCGCCTGAGACTCGCGTGCGTCCGGCTGGTCAAACCAGTACGAGCCATAGCGCCCGTATTCGTCGGCCAGGTTGAGTTTTTCGAGATACTGCAACAGCATTTCGTACAGCAGGTTCAGGCTTCCGTCAGCCGTGAGTTGCGAAAAGACGTGATGGTCCCCGCCGAAGCACGGGTTCCCGTTGACGACGTGCGGGTGATCGCGCCCGCCGCGTCGCGTGTGCAGGTTCCGCAGTTTGATGTCGCAGTTGTCGAGGTTCAGCGTGATCTCGAACGCGCCGAGCCAACGCGTGTCCTCGCGGTCCTCGCAATGCAGGACGATGTCGTCTGTCGTTTCGAGCGTGAGCGTGCTGCCGTTCATATTCGCGCCGTTCAGCCGTGGGTGCTCGCGTAGCGCATCCCATTCACCGACCAGATGCTCGACGAACGAGCGATCCTCGGCCGCAGTTGCGGCGATGTTGAGCATGTCGCGCTCCTGCGCCATCCGCTGGAGGTTGGCCGCGATCCTCTGCGACCATTCAGCATTCTGTTGCGTAAAGGCGTCGATGTTATCCCGGTGAATCTCGACCTGGCCCTGCAGGTGCGTGGGCTGACGCTCCCCGAGCAGGTCGGCGATGCGTGCAGCGTTCTCTGCATCCAGCATGTGCGTCCTTTCGTTGCGTTTGTGTGCGTGTTTTGGCGTTTGGTCGTCGTTTCTCACGCGCTACCGATCCGGCCAGATGCCGAGCGCACGGAATCTGACCGGATCGGATCGCGCGTCAGTCAGTGACCTACGCGCCGTGCTTGGCAGCGGGCGGCGTGACGACGTAGTTGCCGCCGTCCACGAGCACGGTGCCGTTCGGCACGTCCTGACCGGCCTGGCGCAGTTTCGTGCCTTCGGCGACGATCTCCTGCGCGAACAGGTCGGCTGCCGTGGTGCCAGCCGGAACCTCGTGCGACTCGCGACCGCTGAGGGATGAGATGCTGATGGTGATGTTCTCCATGATGAAACCCCTTTCGTCATGCGCCGGTATTGGCGCCTGTGGTTGAGCGGGATTGCCCAGCCCACACGTAAGCGCTCGGCAAACAACGTCGAGCGCAAACGTCTAGGCGACCGTCCGCTCCATCTCCCGATGTGGCATCAGTTCCACCCGAACTTCCGCAACAGCCATGGGTAGCCGTTCGAGTAGTAGTCACCGCCGTGGCGCCGACACTGGCGCTCCGTCCACTTTACGCCGAGCCTGTACCACGCGAGCAGCAGGCGGTAGATGATTGGATCGTCGATCATCCGCCCTGCCCTTCACGCTTCGCGGCAGCGATCAGCTTGCGTCGTTCGAGCGTTCTCATGCGTAGTCCTCCGCTTCTTCGATGAGTTGGTCAACGTCCTCGGAGCCGAGCGGCTCGCGCTTCTCAACGTCGCCGCCGAAGCAGGCGACGTATCGCTCTGCCGCCTCGCCGCCGTCGATCAGTCGAGTTTCGCCCGTGTCGCTGGTCACGACGTAGATTGAGTCCATGCTCAGACCTCCGCCTTCGTGAAGTGGTTGACCCGGAATCGCTCGCCATCCTTGAACGTCACGACGGCCGCGCGCCCGTGGACGCTGTTGTTGGCGTGCTTCTTTGCCCGACGCTCGGCCAACGCGAAGTTGTCCGTCGTCAGGATGTGGATGCCCTGCGATCGTACGATGAACGTGAACATCACGCTCCCCTTTCGTCGTGTTCCGTGCGCACGGAATCGTGCGCAGGGTACTACATGCCGAGACTGCGACGCACCCTCGGCTTGACCTGCCAGTGATAGATCGCGTCAGCGATCCCGACCCGGATGATCCAGCGTCGCCACTTCATCGGGTCGGCAGGATCGGGGGCTTCTCGCCGAGTACGTCGAGCACGGTGTACAGGTAACGGATCGCGTTGCGCACCGTGCATCCCACATCGGGATCGTTCTCGCTGGCGTCGAGCCAGTCGATGCCAAGCTGCACTCCGGTATGGGCCAGTCGGAGCATTGCCTTCGCCTCCGGCACGTCACGCGGCGTGTAGCACGCCGCGTGATACTGCTTGTCGCCGACGATCGGGCGACAGTGTTCGGCCGGGATCGCGTCGCCGCACTTCGCACAAGCCGCCATTACGACACGACCTTGAACGCTGCGCCTCGGCTCGGGTTTGCGGGCGTCAGCCACATGACGCCGCGCTGCGACAGTCGCCGAAACGAGATGCGGTTTCGGTCCCACGACACACGCCGCAGTCGCACGATGTTGGCGTCGATCACTTTCTGCGCTTCGTCTGCCGTCAGCGGAATCGTCCGCTCTGACCCGTCGCGCCCGATGTAGCTCAGGTCGTAGGCGCGCTGTTTCGCGTGGATGTGTACGTGCTGGAGCATTGCTTCGTCCTTTCGTCGTGCTGTGATTGTGGATCGTGCATCGGATCGCTCCGGCGCACGGCGCAGCGTCGTCAGCTTCAACGGCGCTCCGCCCTGCACGCGTCTGCGATACGTCATCGGTGCGAGACGCACCTTCCGCTCGGCCCGACCGTTGCGAGCAGCGTGCGCGAGCGCGCCGCCCATATCGACACGATCCGGCCCTCGCGCAGCGCGACGTCGCCCGCGTGCTGCAATGCCTCGCACCACGTTGCGACGTTGCGCGTTCCTGCGGTGAAGTTGAGGCTCTCGTGTACGTTCGGCGTGACCATCGTCATCACCCGGGGATTGCGAACGCCTGAGCGATCCGCTGGTCGAGGTCGCGTTCGGCGGCGGCCTTGTCCTTGCCGGTGCCGCGCACGTCGATGTGCCGACCTTCCATGTACGGGTCGATGAGGGCGCTCACCGCATAGCCGTGCCGTGTGCGGGTCCGCAGGATGTTCGTGCCGTGAATGTGGAGGTTGCTGAGCATGATTCCCTTTCGTCGTGCTGCGGTTACGTCAACGCTTGTGCGTGACGTTGTTTGTTTGTTGGTCTTGCTTTCACACTGCGTTACGGCGTGCTGCGCGGCGCTTGCGATCACGCTTGAGCATTGCTCGCGTGGTCGGCGTGCCGCCCGACAGTGCTTCCGCGCCGCGACCGGTCACGACAGCTACCGGCGCTGCGATGCGTTGACGCGGTGGCCGACGCGCCGACAGTCGGCAGTCGCGCACGCTGTTGCTCGACAGACTGTTCGGATTGGCCGGTCTACGCTCGGCCGTGGCCGCTACGTATTCTGCCCTCATTCGTGGCGTCATCGGTGCCCGCTCCCTGTTTCGTGGTTACTCGTCAGTGCGGGCTACCAGTGCCCGCAGACATCCCTCCGGCAAGCAGACACAAGGCAGGCATGAGGGATGTGAAGCGTGGTTGACCCCCGCCGTGTCCGTGGCCGTCGTGCAGTCGAGTCCTACGCAGCGCTGAGAACGGGCTAACTAGGTGACCCCATCGGGTCTACGCAATGCCGAGCCACTTACGGGTCTCTCGCTTGCCTTCCGGCCAATCGCCCATCCCACGCGAGCATGGGCGATCTAGTTCGTCCCTGTGTCCACCGCTCCATGCGCTCGCACTGCGCATCGGTGACGTTCCATGGACGGCGCCGCACGGCTTGCCGTGCTTGGCCGACTCGCCGCGCGCTGCGGCGCCGTCCACTTCACATACGTTTACCGACACGGCGCCAAGCCGACGGTCGGCCCAAGACAGGCAGGGATGCCCGCAGAGGTGGTGACCCGGACGTATCTCCGGGGATTTGCCTATGTAGCGGCACGAGTACGGGCGAAGCCCGTGCGCTCGGCGCTCTGCGGAGGTGTGGCGGGTGCTCAGTGCTGAGGCTTAGCCCGCGCTCCGGTGTCGCATGGCAGCGGCGACAGGGGAAACATCGCGCATCCCGGCCCGCCGCTGAAGGCTGATTCGGCCGATCCGGTCTAATCCCCCGGATTCACTGGCTTCTGTCCGGATCGTTCCCAGACTTCGCAGACAATCCGCTGCGTGCGCCGCGCGCTCGCCGGTCCGTGCTGATCGC
>Ga0075021_10002222_pt1 | contig 10112 bp, 7 predicted proteins | sample ColStrG_CSR_2012_FD_72749 | JGI IMG/M metagenome (GOLD analysis project Ga0075021, IMG submission 72749) | Freshwater sediment microbial communities in response to fracking from Pennsylvania, USA - Cold Stream Run_MetaG_CSR_2012 | ecosystem: Environmental > Aquatic > Freshwater > Creek >... | reverse complement strand
CTTCAAATCAAGCTGCCGCAGTGGGCGTCAGAATAACCGATTCGCTTTGATTTGACAATGTCTCGCGCGAGACGCGAGACTTCAGGCTCATTCGGCAGGTCCGGGGCCTTGACCTCGACTTGGCATTAAGTCTGGATGCCGCGCGGCGCGCGCCCGGGATGCGCCAGCGCTCAAGATCGCCTTGCGCAGCCCATCAAGCTTGTGCTCACGCTCACGTGCTTCGCGGCCTTGTTCAGATTGGTGCACCTTTGTGCGCTGCTACGCATCTACCGTGACTGACCGGCGCTGAACTTGGGCCAGGCTACCTGGGCTAAATAATTCCGTAAAAGTTTTACGGTATTGACCATTACGCAACAGTCGATGAAACGGTCGATTTCAGGGGGTTTTTCGCATTCTGAAGCCGCAAGACTTCGTCGGATTTATTTAGACTTCGGCGCCAAAAATCACAGTAGCGCCAACTGCCGCGCCGGCCGCTTACCATCCAGCACTATGAACTCGACGGCCCGGGCGGCGCTGATGCCAAGTTGGGTGAGTTGCTTGATTTCGCGAATGGCATGGGTCTTGCGGGCTTCGATCAGGGCGTCCGCGCCCTTGGGCCCGATGCCTGGTACCTTGAGCAACGCGCGCCGGTCTGCTTTGTTGAGTTCGACGGGTGTTTCGCGCAGGTTGAGGGCCGCCCAGCCAACCTTGGGGTCGGTGTGTAAGGGCAAGTGCCCGTTGGCATTGAATGGCAGGTCTTCGAATTCGAAGCCGTAATCACGTAGCAGGAAGGACGCTTGATACAGCCGGTGCTCACGCCAAGGATCTTCGGGGGACTGATTCTCGAGCGGCGTATCGCGCACCGGGTGAAAGGCTGAGAAGTAAGCCCGGGCCAGCCCCAACTCCTTGGTCAGATAGGACGTGGTCTGCAGGATCTCCACATCGCTTTCGCCGACGGCGCCGACGACGAATTGGGTGACGAACGACGGCCACCGGCCGGATCGCGGTGGCGGCAATGTCTTGCGGATCTCAGAAGCCCACTTGAGCGGTTGCAACAGTTCATCCAGAAAGGTCTTGTGGGGCGCGAGCATGGTCAGACGGTTTTGATTGGGCGCTTCCAGGTTTACCGACACCCGGTCGCTCAACGTCATCGCGGCCAGCACCTGATCGCGTTGACTGCCTGGCATGAGCTTGAGGTGCAGGTAGCCGCGGTAGTCGTGTTTGCGGCGCAAGATGCTGGCCGTGTCGATCAAGCGGTCTTGTGTCTTGATCCCGCCACCGGCGATGCCGCTGCTGAGGAAGAAGCCTTCGGTGACGTTCGCAGAATGCAACTGGGCAAACGTGCTCGCCATCTCGTCGGGCTTAAATGTGGCGCGGCGGAAGTCGCGGCCTTTGCGGAACGGACAGTAGTAGCAATCTCTCTCGCAGGCGCTGGTGAGCAGCGTCTTGAGCAGACGGATGCGCTGTCCACCGGGCACTACCGCATCGTGTAAACCGAGGGCGTTCTTCTTTGGCTGCGACAGCGAAACCGCTTCGCGCTCTTGGACGCTCGCATACGTGCGTTGCAGATCAGCCGGTGAGTGCCCACATGGCGCGGTCGCATGCGGGTTGAGCGCCGCCTGACCGGCTTCTTCGGCCGGTTCGAGTGTCATCTGGCTGCTGAGTAGTTCGAGTTTGGCGGTGGAATCAAGGCTAGCCACAGAACGCATGTTCAGGAGTATAGAACGGGTGTTCCGGGTGGTCAACCGCCGCCGCACGTGTCGAATGCTGTCGCCTCGGCTTGAATGACTTTGCCAAGGCTGGGGTTTGCTGGCCTGCACACAAGCTGTCCTGTGCCGCTAGTCAAGCCCTGTCCCTCTAGCTTTGTGGGGCAAACGAGCAGCCCGCTGCACGGATGTCTCGCCTGGATATTGCCCAGTCCAGCCCTCGAGACGCGCGGCGCGCTTGAGCATCGCAAGCGACTGTGCCGCAGGTAATTGCATGTGTCAGCCGCTGGCCCCTTGCACACGGGTCAGCGGCCCATTCGGGCAAACGACATTGGAGCGGTGCCAAGGTCGCTCACCGTCTTTAGGCGGCGCAGTGTTGGTGTCGTCTGTCCAGCCGCCTACTCAGCCCATGATCGCGGCACGCGAACGCCAGCTCAACTCTGGGCTGCGTGGATGCGTGCTAGCCGTCAGCCATATATCAGCTTGCTGGCACACGCCATCCCAAGTGCTTAACCTTGTTTGAGCTTGGGCGACAAGGCCGGCGCATGCGACGGTTCCTGGCGCGCCACTTCGACCGGCTTTAGACGGCCGTTCTCCAAGATCAGGTCGGTGATGATGCGTCGGTCAGATGTCTCGTCCGGGTGCTGGGGGCATACATGCACCGTGAGGTAGTGACGCAGCGGCGTGGCGTTGATCTTCTTCACCAACGTCTCCTCGACCTGAAAGATGCCGGCTGAGTTACTCATGACGACTTCGATCTCGACCGGCATCTGCGACTGCGACGGCTTGATATTGACTTCCTCGATCGCAAGCGCGCTCACGGCGTGGATGTCGAGCTTGCCCAGGTCGACTGGCATGCGCGCCCGACCCTTGGTCATATCGCAGCCGTCAGCCACTGCGACCACAGCGCCTTCCATGAAGAGCGGGGCAGGGTTCATGTCGTGGCACTGAATGGCCGAGAGGATGAAATCCATCATGAGCGTGCGCTGCTCCTCGTCGTCATAGATCGGCTTCAAGAATTCACGCAAAATGTCATACGCCATCACGACCCCCATCGCCTCATGTCCGATGCGGTGTAGGGCATTGCCAATATCGTGCAGCAACACCCCAGCCAGCACGACCAAATGGGCATCGTCTGTGTTGCCCGCACCGCTGTTGATGACATCCATCGGTGCGCCCGCTTCGATCAACAGTTTCATGATCTGCATGGCATAGGCACCGGTCACGCGGGCATGGATCGGCCCATGGTCGTTGTAATTGAGCTTGCCGACGGTGGTGTAGTTGGACATGTTCCAGTGGGCATCCACGCGCATATCACTGGTTAGCATTCGGTATATCCACGCAGTGCGCGGATAGGGCGCCGACAGCTCGCGGATGGCCTTGTCGGCGCGGGTGTTCAACTCGCCGTAGTCATCGGGCGAGGGGGGCAGGCCGGTGTGGAGCTGGGTGCCGTTGCGTGAAGGTGGCTTGGGCAGAATGATGCGCGACATTTATGGCTGTGGCTTTTTTAATAGCTCACGGAGTTCCCTGCGTGTCTCTTCCATACGCTTGATGAAAGCCTCATCGTTGCCCTTGAATCCTTGGACGGTGCGTTGGGCGCACTGGGTGCAGCCCAGGTTCGCCCGGTAGCTATCCAGATCGCAGGTTAAGCAATTCCCGAGTTTGATCATGAGCAGCGAGAAGGCCAACACGTCCTCGCTGGTTTCGGGTTGCTTGCTCAGTTTGGTAATGAGAGTGCGCCAGGCTGTCCCAGGCCGGACTTCGCGCAGCTCGGGAATTGACCGGGCGGGAAAGAGGATTTCACTGTCGGGATACACGGCATCATCATAGCAGACGGGCCAGGCGCCGGCGCATAGACGGCTGAAAAGCCTGGATCTATCGGCAGATCCACAAATTGCGAAAAAGCTGGTTGTCCGTGTCAATATTCAGCATTATTCACGATGCCACGCCTGGAAATAAAGCCTAACATCGTCGCGCAATTCATATAATCATGCGATGACAACGACCCCGCACCTGTATACCGGCTTAGGAGACGACGGCTTTACCAGCTTACTCGGCGAAGGCCGCGTGGCGAAGTATATGCCGCAACCCGAAGCCTTTGGAACGGTCGATGAGGCCAGCGCTGCCCTGGGTGTGGCTCGGGCGACTGCGTCTGGCGAAGCGAGCCGGGCGCTCATCCTCACTGTTCAGCGCGATTTGTATCACCTGATGGCCGAACTGGCGGCCACCCCGGATACGGCCGACCGTTTCCGGGCCATCGATGCTGCCCGGGTGGAGTGGCTCGAGCAACAAACCGATCTTGTCACGGCCCAGATTCAGCTGCCCAAGGAGTTCGTCGTCCCAGGTGACAGCTTGTCCGGCGCCCACTTAGACCTGGCCCGCGCCATTGTCCGCCGGGCCGAGCGTCGGGTCGTCCGGTTGTTGCACGACGGAGTCATCGACAACGCCGAACTCGTGCGTTACTTGAACCGGTTATCGTCCCTGCTGTTTGTGCTGTCGCTACACGAAAATGCCTTGTCTGGTATCAGTCAGGTCTCGCTGGCTAAAACCTAGGCGGTCTCGCCGCGTCCGCGCCATGTCCAACCCGCCATCACAGCCTCATTCTTCCCCATCCGTCGAGCCAGTTCACGCAGCCGCTCAAGCGTCACACCCCAGCCCAGCCCCTCGATGGCCCCTCGGAGGGCCACAAGTGGCCGTAAGCCACCCTTTGAGGGGTGGTCGAGAGGCCATTACGGGCCGCATGGCCTTTGAGGGAGTGTCGAGGGGCCAACTAGGGGCTGGCTCATCCCAGACACCGCCCATCCCGCAGTGGGCGTCCTCGCTAGCCGGGCATGTGTCAGACGCCATCTTGGTCACCGATGGCGCGCCCGCCTTCGACCATCTCGCCATCGTCTACGCCAACCCGGCGTTCGCGGCCAGCAGCGGATATGACACTGACGAGTTGATTGGCCGCTCGCCTTTGATCATGTTTGGCCCCAAGAGCGACCCAGAAATGCTCGCCGAGCTGGCACACGGTATCCAGGGCGGTCAGTCCGTGACGTGCGAACTCGTCACTTATCGCAAGAACGGCAGCGATTATTGGGCCCAGTGGCTGGTCAGCCCGATCCGGGATGAGGCCGGTGCGATTGTCCAATGGGTGAGCGTCATCCGCGACACGACCCAACACAAACGCGAAGAAACTCAGCTAAAGCGCCAGAATGGATTTCTAGCCGCCCTGCATGATATGACCGTCGGCCTGCTCAACCGGTTCGAGGTCGAGCATATGTTTGACACGGTCGTCGAGCAGATGTGCGCCTTGTTGAACTGTCAGCACGGCTACATCGCCCTGGTCAGTGACGACGGTCAGCGGTTGGTCACGACAGCGTCGTGCGGCGCCATCCCCGGCGATGTGCCTGACGCGCCGCGTCAGAAGGGCGAGGGACTGAGTGGCAAAGTCTGGGAAACGGGCCAGCCGATCTGGCTTGCCAACTATGGCGAGTGGCGTGGCCATGTGTCGGATTTGAGTGTGCCATACCCGGTCGCGGTCGCGCCGCTCAAGAGCGAAGGGGAAGTGGTGGGCGTCATCGGCATGGTGCGCACCGAATACCACGAGCCGTTTGCGGAGGACGAGATCGATTTGCTGCTGCGCTTTGGGCAACTCGCTGCGCTGGTGTATGACAACTCTCGCCTGTATCACGCCGTGCAGCGCCAGTTGTCCGAGCGCACCCAGATTGAAGCGCAACTGCGCACCCAGAATGGGTATCTTGATGCGCTACACAGCACCACGCTCGGCCTGATCAACGGCTTGGATGTGCAGGCGCTCTTGCAATCCGTGCTGGCCCAGGCCGCGAGCTTGCTGGGCACGCCCCATGGGTTTCTCGACCTGATCGACGAATTCAAGGAAACCACGATCAGTTTTGCCGGCGTCGGCTATTTTGCCGCCATCGCGCCGCGCGAACTCAGCAAAGGCGAGGGTCTCGCGGGCCGAGTGTGGGCCACGGGTCAACCAGTGCTGATCGAAGATTACGACGCCTGGGAACACCGCTCGCCCCAGGTGGAATTTGGCGTGGTGCGGGCCGTGCTTGGCGTGCCGCTCAAGATGGGCGGCAAAGTCGTGGGCATCATTTCACTCAGCCACGCCGACCTCGATCACTCGTTTAGCCCAGAGCAAGTCGTGCTGCTCGACCGCTTGGCGCAACTCGCGTCGGTGGCCTATCACAACGCGCAGCTGTATGAAGCGGCGCAGCGTGAGCTTGCCGAACGCAGAAGGGTGGAGGCGGAGCTGCGCCGTCAGACGGCGTATCTGGCGGCGCTCAACGAAACTACCCTGGGCCTCATCAATGGCCTAGATGTGCATGAACTCCTGCACTCGGTTCTTAGGCAGGCATGCGATTTGTTTCGGGCCCAAATGGGCTTTGTTGATCTAGCCGACGACGGGCGGGGTGTTTTGCACAGCTTTAGCCGGATTGGTTTTACCAGCGCCGACCCGGTCCTAGAACTGCATAAAGGCGAAGGCCTGTCTGGCAAAGTCTGGGCAGCGGGTCAGACCATCGTGGTCGCCGACTATGACACCTGGCCTGGGCGGTCGCCTGCGGTGCAACCAGGCAGCGCGCACGCGAGCATCCATGCCACTATTGGCGTCCCGCTCACCTCAAAGGGCAGGATCGCCGGCGTGCTTGGGCTGGCTCGGCTGTCGCCGGGTGATGTATTCACGACTGAAGAGGCGGACCTGTTAAACCGCCTGGCGCAACTAGCCTCGGTTGCGTACGACAATGCCGCCCTATATGACGCCGTGAAGGCCAATGAGCAAGCGCTCGAAAGTCGGGTGGCCGAGCGGACGCGCGACCTGACACGGGCGCTGGAAGAGAACGAGGCGCTTAGAGCAAAAACGGCGCAAGACGCCGCTACGGCTGAACGCAGTCGGCTGGCTCGCGAACTCCATGATTCGGTCTCGCAGGCCATTTATGGCATTGTGCTGGGTGTGCGCACCATGCAGCACCTGTCGCGTCTAGAGCCCGAGAAGCTGACCGAACCGCTGAGCTACATCGTGTCGCTTGCAAACGCCGCGTTGGCGGAGATCCGGGCCCTCATTTTTGAACTGCGGCCGGAGTCGCTCGAGCAAGAGGGCATCCTGGCCGCCCTACACAAACAGGCCGATGCCTTAGGTGCCCGCTATGGGTTGACGCTCGTGTTGGACTTGCCCGAGCGCGAGCCAGGGGTGACCATCGATGTCAAGGAAGCGTTATACCGGATCGCGCTTGAGGCCACCCATAACACGGTCAAACATGCCGAAGCCACGCGGATTATGGTGCGCCTGACCGAGGATGCGCAGGCCATTCACCTGACTGTGGCAGACAATGGTCGGGGGTTTGACCGGAAAGAGGTGCGCGGTGGTCATCTGGGCCTGACGACGATGCAGGAGCGGGTCGCGGCCTTGGGCGGGCAATTTGCCCTGACATCCGTCCCCGCTCCTGACCCGGTGCCTGATTCAGCCTCTGACCTGGCCACGGCTACGCACCCAGCCGAGACCCCGACCGAGAATCCGCTCACCGACCCACCAACAGGCCTAGCGGCTCCGCCCGAGCCCTCAGGCGGCCCGATACCCGACTCTTCGTCGATGCAGAGCCCAGCGTCCGGCACGACAATTATGATTAGCCTGCCCCGTCAGGCGCGAACGAGCATGCAGTCGTCAGACGGTGCGTCTGGTGATGCACCAGCGGGTGTATCCGGACAATCGTCAGACAACCCAGCTAGCGGTCGGGCGGGCAAGTAGTCAAAGCAGGGAGAACTGACTGGTCAATGACCGGGCCGTAGCTAGCGCAAAGTGGGCGCAGCGCGGGCCGTGACAAAATCGGGGCGCGGCGTACAATACCGTTCCGTGAACGCCTTCGCGCACGCGACTTTCAACCTCGGCCAGTGGCGCACCCCCGCCTTGCCGCGTCTATGCTGTCAATGTCGACAAAGCTGTTGCCAACGCTGTGGTCAAAACGGCCCATGTCAATGTTGTTCTCGTTGTTGTTCTCGTTGCAAAAGAATCTGATGCCGCGGCGCAGTGTTTTTACTTTGGACCTTCGAGCGCATGCCGGGACATGTGGCGAAGCGTATTATGGGGAATGCTAAGATCGTATGGACAAAGAAAGTTTGATTGCCTTGTACCGGCAAATGGCCTTGATCCGCACCTTCGAGGATCGCGCCGCAGAAATGTATGCCAAGGCCAAGATCGCCGGATTTTTGCACCTCTATAACGGCCAGGAAGCGGTGGCCGTGGGCACCGTGTCGGCCCTGAACCCAGATGACGACCTGGTCGTAAATTATCGCGATCACGGCTGGGCCCTGGCTCGTGGGGCCGTGACTCGCTCGGTCATGGCTGAGCTATTTGGCCGGGCCAGCGGCACGACCGGTGGCCGCGGTGGCTCGATGCACCTGGTTGACGTCGATAAGCACTTTTGGGGTGGCTATGCCATCGTCGGCGGACATCTGCCGCTTGCCACTGGGCTTGCGACGGCTGCCCAGTATCTAAAGACCGGCCGGGTGACGCTTTGCAGCATGGGGGATGGCTCGACCAACATCGGCACCTTTCACGCTGCCCTAAACTGGGCCAAGTTATGGAGTTTGCCAATCGTGTTCATGGTTGAGAACAACAACTTTGCCATGGGCACGCCCTACGCCGACCATAGCCCGGTGCCGATGCTCCAGAAGGCGGCTGGCTACGATATGTATGCCGAGCAGGTGGACGGTCAAGACATCATGGCTGTGCGTGAGGCGGTGTGCCGGGTGGTGGACCGAGCCCGGTCGGGTCAGGGGCCGAGCTTCCTGGACGTGGTGACCTACCGGTATCGCGGCCACAGCATGGCGGATAACGACCAGGGCCGCAGCAAGGCCGAGATCGTCGAGTGGCGCCAGCGTGATCCCATCACCAAATTTGCAACTGAGGTGTTGCTCAAACGTAATCTCGCCACACCGCAGCAACTGGAAGACATCCAGAAAGCCGCCGATGCGGAGGTTCAGGACGCGGTCGACTTCGCCGATGCCAGCCCCGAACCGGGCCTGGATACGTTGTATCGCGATATTTACGCCCAGCCCGTGAGCCATATGCAGATGGGCGGCACCTTGACCCATCCGGCAGAAATCTTGGGCAAGGCCTCTGGCAACGGCAAACACTAGACAATATCAAATGTGGGTTGTGATACGCACGTATCACCCAACAGCCGACGGGTATCATCCGCCGGATACTTTCAACATGGCAGAAATAACTTATCGAGAAGCGCTAAAACGCGCCATGCGCGAAGAGATGCAGCGCGACCCCACGGTTGTGATATGGGGTGAAGACATCGTCAATTACAACGGCACGGGCGGTGCCTATGCCGTCACAGCTGGTCTGGCGAAAGAATTCCCCGGGCGAGTGCGCGATACGCCGATTGCCGAAGAGGCGATCATCGGGGTCGGGGTTGGGGCGGCCATGGGCGGCATGCGGCCGGTGTGCGAGATCATGACGGTGAATTTCACCCTAGTTGCCTGGGATCAGATCGTCAATCACGCCGCCAAGCAGCATCATATGTTTAACGGCGCGATCAAAGTGCCGCTGGTGATTCGCACGCCCAACGGTCATGGTCGCACGGCCTCCACCCATTCGCAGAATTTTGATTCGTGGTTCGCCTCGATCCCTGGGCTCAAAGTCGTTGCGCCGTCAACACCATATGACGCCAAGGGCCTGCTCAAGACCTCGATCCGTGATGATGACCCGGTGGTGTTCCTTGAGCACCTGCAACTGTATGGCACCAAGGGTGATGTGCCCGACGAGGAATACTTGATCCCCATTGGCGAGTCCGATTACAAGCGCCGCGGTAAGGATGTGACGCTGGTGACATGGGGCCGCATGGCGATGGAATCTCTCAAAGCGGCCCGGACGCTCGTGGACGAAGGCATCGACGTCGAGATCGTCGACCTACGCACGCTCCGACCGCTCGACTTGTCACTGGCGCTTGAGTCGATCAAGAAGACCAATCGCGCAGTTGTGGTTGAGGAAGGCTGGCGCAGCGTTGGCCTGGGTGCGGAACTCGCGGCGTCCCTGCAGGAGCAAGCGTTTAACGACCTCGACGCCCCGGTGGCGCGTGTGGCCGGACTCGAGGTGCCGATGCCGTATGCCAAGAATCTGGAGCGGGCCACCTTGCCGTTTGCAGAGGATGTGGCTACGGCTGTGCGGGCGATGATGCAGAAGCAATACTAGCTCGGCCGGGCTAGCGCAGCTAGGCTAGAATCGCTTAGACTGTTCGACACATCAGAAGCAGTTGGGACTTGACCATTGACACTCGGGTTGCAGTCGCGTGCACCCGGTGCGCTGCGCCAGCGCACGCCCAAGTCGTTACGATCAAAAGCCCAAAAGCCGACACGCGTCACCAGCACGGGCGGCACACTCGGCGCAATTCTTGAGTTTATATACTCATACCC
>Ga0075021_10002221_pt1 | contig 10113 bp, 5 predicted proteins | sample ColStrG_CSR_2012_FD_72749 | JGI IMG/M metagenome (GOLD analysis project Ga0075021, IMG submission 72749) | Freshwater sediment microbial communities in response to fracking from Pennsylvania, USA - Cold Stream Run_MetaG_CSR_2012 | ecosystem: Environmental > Aquatic > Freshwater > Creek >... | reverse complement strand
CTCTTCCGCCGACATTTCTGCAAGCCATTCCAGGGCGGAATTGACTAGCCCCGGTCGAGGCTGAAATTCAGCCGCGTTTGAAGACGGGGCCTTTCGGTTCCAGGGGCAGACATCCTGGCAGATGTCGCAGCCGAAGAGGTGACGGCCCATGCCTGCGCGCATTTCTTCTGGAATTGCGCCGCGCTTTTCGATGGTCAGATAGGAGATGCACTTATTGGAATCGAGTTTATAGGGCGCGATGAGGGCGTCGGTGGGGCAGGCATCAATGCAGCGGGTGCAACTGCCGCAGCGATCGGACGCGGGCAGATCAGGCTGGAGTTCGAGCGAAGTTAGAATCACGCCCAGGAACAACCACGATCCCAGCTTCTGATTGAGGATGCAGGTGTTCTTCCCGATCCAGCCGACGCCGGCATATTTGGCGTAGACGCGTTCGACCAGGGGGCCGGTGTCGACATAGCAGATAGTTTGTAGGGGTGGTGTATTGCCCGCGGCGGCGTCCTGAGACTCGGTCGCACCTGGTCGCGGCGGTTGGCGATCCAAGCCAGGTTTGCGATCGCGGCTTGGTTTTGACACAGTCTCATCCTGGCGTGGCTCGACGAGAGCATCTCGCAGCGAGCTTTCCACGGCGCGCAGGCGGCGCATCACCGCCTGGTGATAGTCCTCGCGGCTCCACGCGTAGCGCGAAATCCATCCTTGTCCGGGATTCTGGACCTGGGTGGAGTATGGATGAGCCGTGTTGTAGTTGATGGCGCAGACGATCACGCTGCGCGCCCACGGGGCAGTGGTTTGAAGCGAGGCGCGCTTGAGCTGGCCGGATTGGTCGCGGGCCTCGAGATATTTCATTTCTGCGGCGTATCCGGCTTCGATCCAAAGGGGAAAGTGGTTCAGTTCAGGAAGGTCGCGGACCGGGGCGATGCCGGCCAGTTCGAATCCGGCCTGGTGGGCTGCCTGCTTTACCAGCGCCGTGATTTGGCTGATCGTCTTCACTTACGTGGAACCGGCACGGGCGAGGACGCCCGCGCCTGCATTCACTTTTTGCCCTCGGCGGCCAGTTCGGCTTTAAACTTTGCGGCTTTCTCGGGCTGGTTCATCGCCTCATAGTCTGCCACAAGATCTTTGCGGGCGGCGTGGAGGAAGCTGGTCTCCGGGCTGGTTTGCCTGGTCAAGACGTCATAGCCGGCCAGGGTTTCCACTTCTGCATCGGGATAACGATTCTGGCGAAGCAGCGCCCGTCCCAGCTTAACCCGAGCGATGCCGGCGTTCACATTGGCGGCTGAAAGCGCTTCCGTCAAGCGCCGGACTACGTCCCGGAACATCTGCTCGGCGCGGGGATAATCCTTCTTGCTCATGTAGACGGTGGCCACGTTGGACAAGGCGATGGCGACCAGGTAATGGTGGTCGCCATAGATCGAGCGATAGATGTCAGCGGCGCGGCGAAGGCGGGCTTCGGCTTCGTCGAACTGGTCGCGCATGGAGGCCACGCTTCCCAACTCGTTCAGCGTCTCGGCTACGGAGGGATGCACTGGTCCATACACGTGTTCCTGAATGGCGAGGGCGCGCTGAAGCACGGCGACCGCCTCGTCATACTTTTTCTGATACATGAACGACTGGCCCAGCGAAGTCAGACTGGAGGCGGTCTTGGGGTGGTCCTTGCCGTAGTACGATTCGGTGATGTCGAGGGCTTGCCGGTGGAATTGCTCGGCTTGCTGATAATAGCCCAGGTCCTGCTGGACGGCGCCGAGGCTGGCGAGATCGTCGGCGACCAGCGGATGGCGAGGACCGTAGAGTTGGCGGTGCATTTCCAGCACCCGGCGGTACAGGGGATCACAAAGGTCATAGTGGCCGGCGGAGTATTGGGCGTCGGCCAGCGCGGAGAGGCTGCTGGCCAGATCGGTGGTAGCCACGCCGGGGGCGGACTGGATCCGCACCGCCTCTCCCAGCACCTGAATGGCTTGATCGTAGGAGCCGCGCTGTCCCAACACTTTTCCCAGAGCGAGCATGGCCTTGGCGACTGCGGGATGGTTGGGAGGGAAGTGCCGCCGGGTCATCTCCAGAGCCTGGCGGGCCAGTTGTTCGGCCTCTTCCAGGTGCGCCTGATCGGAGCGCAGAAGGCTCAGGGCGAGAAGGCTCTCCGCCACTTCGGCGCTGTCCGCGCCGAATAGTGACTTGCGTTGCTCGAGTGCCTGGCGCAGGAGCGAATCGGCTTGATCGAACTTGCCCAGTTTCTGGTAGATGCTTCCGAGGTTCTGGTAAAGCTCGGCTTGCACTTTGGGATCGTGGTTGAGAGTCTGAGCCTGCTGCACGCCCCGGTCGAGCAGGGTTACGACGCGCAGGCTGTCGGCGGGCCCGGCGGCTTCGTCACCGCCCTGAAACAGGTTCATCATGAAGCGCTGGATGCGCTGGGTGCGGGCGGCTTCCTCCAGGGCGGCGTTGCGGGCTTTTGCCAGGCGCACGGTGAAGAAAATCACCAGTCCGACTACAACCGTAAGAACCAACGCTGCTGCCGAAACCGCGCGGCGGTTCCGCCTGACGAACTTGCCCAGCCTGTAGCGTACGGTGTCGGGCCGGGCTTCCAGCGGTTCGCCCTTCAGATAGTGATCCACATCCCGGATCAGAGCTTCGACCGAGCGGTATCTCCTTCCGAGATCTTTGTGCATCGCGGTGAGGCAGAGCACGTCCAGGTCAGCCCAGGCCGTCTTGCTGGCCGCAGGCGCGTGCGGGTTCGCGCCTGCGCCTTCGGTCATGCGCCTTTCCGCCGCCGATGGCTTCTCGGGATTGTGCCCTACGATCATCGCCTCGGCCTCTCCCGGAGTCAGCTTCGAGAGGTCGAAGGGTAGCTGACCCGCGAGCAGTTCATAGAGGATGACGCCGAGGGAGTAGACGTCGGTGTGGATTCCGATTCCGGCGCCGCGAATCTGCTCCGGTGCGGCATAGGCCGGGGTCATGAGCCGCAACCCGGTCATGGTCTGGTCTTTTCCGGGTGCTTCAAGACTCTCGATTTGCTTGGCAATACCGAAGTCGAGCAGCCTGACGGTGCCGTCCGCTTTCACCAGGATGTTCGAGGGTTTCAAATCGCGGTGGATGACCGCGTGCTGATGGGCATATTGCACGGCTTCGCAAACCGCGCGAAACAGGTGCAGCCGCTCCTCGATCGAGGAGGCACGCTGGGTGCAATATTTGGTGAGCGGGACGCCCTCGACGTACTCCATGGCGAACCACGGGGTTCCGTCTTCGAGGGTGTCGGCGTCGTAGAGCCGGGCTATGGATGGGTGATTGAGTTGGGCGAGGGTGCGCTGCTCGCTGGTGAAGCGTTCACGGCGGGCCGGCGAAAGCCAGGCATCGCGCAGGATCTTGATGGCGACCAGGCTGCCCAGGTCGGTGCGTTCCGCCAGATAGACCACACCCATTCCGCCCTCGCCGAGAGCCTCCTTAATACGGTAGGGCCCGAATTCTTTGAAGGGGAGCGAAGCGGGGAGCGCTTCGTCGAGCACCTGTTGAGCAACGTGGGCCAGGTCATGATCGAGCAGGGACGAGCCGCGCGCATCTTCCTCGACCAGGGCCAGGACCTCGGCGACTAGCCCCTCGTCATCGCCACAGGCGGCCTTGAGGAAGGTTTCCCGCTCAGGCTCGGGAAGGTCCGCTACGTCATGAAACAAGGACTGGATTCGTTCCCAGCGGGTGCTGTCCATGGTCGCTCCGTGCTCACCAGTTCCTCATTTACGATCGTAGAAAGTTAGACTGAGGTTCGGCGCGTCAGTTGGCCCGCCTAAGTTCGTGGGCCAGCCAGGCCTTGGCGGCTCGCCAATCGCGTAGGATGGTGGCTTCGGAGACGTCCAGCAAAGCCGCCGTTTCGCCGATGTCGAGGCCTCCGAAGAAGCGGCTTTCCACCATCATGGCTTGCCGCGGCTGAATCCGGGCGAGTTCTTCCAGTGCCGTATCCAGCGCCAGCAAGTCTTGTCCGCACGATGCGGTTTGATCCTGGGACTCGTCAAACACTACAACCGTGACGCCCTCACCGCCGCCGCGCTTGGATGCGTTCCGGCGGCGGGCTGCCTCGACCAGAACCTGGCGCATGGCGCGGGCGGCGATGCGCTTGAAGTGCAGCCGGGATGTGGAAACGAAACCCGGTGATTTCGCCAGCTTCACCCAGGCCTCGTTGACCATGGTGGTGGGGCTGAGCGTGGCGCCGGGATCGCTTCGCCTGACGCTCGAGGCCAGGCGGCGCAGCTCTTCGTAGGTCACGCTGAAAAGCTGGTCCAGCGCCCGTCTTTCCTCCGGCGTTCCGCCCAGTTCGTCGGGCTGGAATCCGCTGGCCAACCGATTATTTCGCAACGGCATGACAGTTTTCCCGGCGCTTCTGCGCAATGCATAGTGAAGGCTGGCTACGGGGAACCAACCGGGGAAAGGCAGGGGAGTAAAAGCTTTCCTGGGACTCAGATGCTATCAGTCGAGGACGCGCCGTGCAACAGCTCTTTGTGCGCCGGCATCCTGCCGCCGGGACGCGGCGCTGCCAGATGGCGAGCAAAGCTCGCTATGGGCTGGGGTTTTGGCGTAGCCGGGACAACCGAATTATGCAGTTTCTCTACACTCCCGCGCTGATTCTGTGCTATGGTCGCTGCCCGTTGCTCCACCCCAGGCGCCGGCCCAGCCGATTGGAGCAGTACGTTCCTTTCCAGGAGAGTCTTGTGAAAACTAGTAATGCCTCAACCATCCAGTTACTCGCGGTCTTCGTCGTCATGCTTGCAGCCAGTGCGCACGCCCAGACTTACAACGTGCAGTACAACTTTGGCAACGTCACCTGCGATCCGCTTACCCCGGCATCTTCGGGCATTATCGCGCAAGGCCGGGACGGGAACATGTACAGCTCGACCGCGACGGGGGGATGTTTTGGTTCGAATGGCGCCGTCTTCAAGGTCTCGCCCAAGGGAAATCTGTCGGTGGTGTATAGCTTCAACCACGCAATCGGGGACCAAATCCTGGCCTTCAGCGGCGCGACGCTGGGGACGGATGGAAATTTCTGGGGCACGAATGAGGGGGGAGACTTTGGCGGGAATATATGGAAGGTAACACCGGCCGGCAAGGAAACCACTTTTGACGTTTTCGGCGGCACTAAGGAAGTCAACGGAATCGAGCCCACGGCCCCGCCGGTGCAAGGCATGGACGGCAACTGGTACGGCACGACGAATCAGGGAGGGAACGTCTCGAAGTGCACCTACAACTTCGGCGGGTGCGGGGTCATATACAAGATCACGCCTTCGGGCAAGTTCAAAGTCATCCACACCTTCGATCAGGCCAATGGCGCGAACCCTGATTCCCCGCTGGTACTCGGGACCGACGGGAATTTCTATGGGACGACGTACCACGGGGGCACGGTCGGGAAAGTCTTCGAGAACGCTGGCGTCATTTTCAAGGTCACTCCGGCCGGCACGTACACGGTCCTCTATGTCTTCTGTACGGTGGCCGGCTGCCACGACGGGGCCAACCCCATAGGCGGTCTGACGCAAGGTACCGATGGCAATTTCTATGGGACCACTGAGTACGGCGGCGGCTCCACCATCCTTCCTGAGGGAGTTGCGTTCAAAGTCACTCCGGCCGGCAAGCTAACTGTGCTGAACAGCTTCTGCACTCTGGCCAGTTGCAAGGACGGATCCAGCCCTTTCGGTGGTCTGGTGCAGGCGACGGACGGCAACCTCTACGGAACAACCCTCGGCGGTGGCGCCCACAACCAGGGAATAATTTTTCAGGTCACGCCAAAAGGAAAATTCACCATTCTTCACAGCTTCCAGGACGCCACGGGTTCTTTGTTTGGTGAGTACCCTGAAGTCACTTTGATTCAGAACACCAACGGGATTCTATACGGAGACACTATGAACGGAGGCACGTCCGGCCGCCATCAGGGCGTTTTCTACAGCATTGATATGGGTTTGAAGCCGTTCGTCAGCATGGTTGCATGGTACGGCGCGGTGGGAAACACCATCGAAATTCTGGGCCAGGGACTCAAGGGAACGACTGCAGTTTCCTTCAACGGTACGCCGGCAACAACCTTCACTGCTGTTTCCGGTACTTACTTGACCGCAGTGGTTCCCCCCGGTACGACTGCGGGCCTGGTGACTGTGACTACGCCCGGAGGCGTGCTGACCAGCAACCGAGCCTTCAAGGTCCTCCCCGGGATCCAGAGCTTCAGTCCGCCCAGTGGGCCAGTGGGTACGAAGGTGACGATTGCCGGAAGCAACTTTACCGGCGCGACCGGCGTCAGTTTCGGGGGAGTCAAAGCTACGATCTTTTCCGTCGATTCCGATACGCAGATCACGGCCACGGTCCCGGCCGGCGCCCTCACCGGCAAGATTCAGGTTACGACTCCCAAAGGTACGGCAACCAGTGCGACAAGCTTTCTGGTGACGCCGGTGATCCAGAGCTTCAGCCCGCCCAGTGGGCCGGTCGGAACGCAAGTGAAGATTACCGGAACCAGCTTCACCGGCGCGACCAGTGTGACCTTCGGTGGAGTGCCGGCGACGGTGTTTACCGTCGACTCCGACACTCAGATCACGGCTACGGTTCCGACTGGTGCGGTCACCGGCAAGATTCAGGTGACGACTCCGGGAGGTACGGCGACAAGCGCGACGGACTTCACCGTAACTTAGGGTTGTGGTGTTGAGCGCAGCGACGGTCGCGTAGCGGCAGGTGTCTCACCTGCCCAGCTTGGCGGAACAGTTCGTGTGCAAGTGCGGGGCTGAGCGCGCCTCCAGCGGAGAGGTTGCAAGCAACGCCTGTACAGTGCTTCTTCTGTAGAGACGTTGCTTGCCGCGTCTCAGGCCTGATCAGGGCAGGCGAGACACCTGCCGGGCGCGACCGTTCACTTCTGTACTGACCAGGTCGACGCGTTACTGATCAGGGTCGCGACCGCAGTCCGGAAGACCGAACGCAGTTCCCCCGTATGTTCCTCGGGAATCGCCCTGGAGATCAGGATCATGGCAGTTCCATGCGCCACCGTCCAAAGAGCCATGGCCAAACGGGTGTGCTCCGCGGGAGACCCTCCCAGACGCTCCGCCAGCTTTGCTTCCGCCAACTCCATGGCAGGCCGATATTCCCGGAGCGGCAACCCGCGGCCAGACGGAGCTGGAGGAGGCAACTGGTAAGCGTGCGTGTAAAACAGCTCGTATTCATGGGAATGGCTCAACGCATACTCAAGAAAGCGCTCGCATAGTTCTTCCGGCGAGCGGGACGGCCGAAGGACGTTGCCGACGTCCTGCTGGATTCGCCGCAGCAGGGCGCGCAGAATGTCCCTGCGGTTGCGAAAGCGGCGGTAGACCGCGGGAGTATTGGTTCGCGCCGCTCTGGCGACGGCTCGCATGGTGAGGGTTTTCTCCCCGCCCTTGTTCCACAGCCTCTGGGCGGCGTTCAAAATGCGTTGCTGCAGATCAGGATCAGGTTGCCGTGGCATTTCTGTCCTTTACGCCTACATAAACGATTCAGTAATTTGTGTTGACAGCGTACACGTAACGCTGTATACATAAACCATAGGCCCATTTCCCGCCTTTGTAAAGTTGAATTCAGGAGTCCATAGAAGATGTTTTCCTGGGAAAACCCGGACGACCGGGTTGCCATTGTCCAAATGAACGCAGAACTCCGTCATGCGCGGTTGGAACTGCTGAGCGCGGAGTGTGCCACCCACCAACTGCGCCTCCGCTTCTCCACGGAGGACCTTGCCCACTTCGCCGAGCATGATCTGCTGCGCAAGGCGATTGACTCAGCCGCTGCCTTGAACGATTTTTACGCCTCGATCGAACGGCAAATCCCCACTGCCAGCGAGCTCTCCAGAGCCAGCGGGCCGAAGCTGAACGAAGAGCAGGCGCTGGAAATCAGCGCTTCCATTTCCGCCTACGTGCGGCAACAACGCGACCGTTATTTCCGCTCTGGAACACCACTGAGCGCCAAAAGCAAGGCGATGATGCAGCCTTTCTTTTCCCCCGCCTTGCTGAATCGCATCAGGATCGTGGAACTCGAGGGCGCAGGCCTTCCAAACCCGCCGTTCTACGCCCAGGCGAGGGATCTCGGATTTGTGAATTTGCCCAACTTCCCCCAGATGGCCTCTTTGACTTTCCTGGACGTTGCCGTCTTCAACGAGAGAATCACCGACAGTGCCCTGTTTCACGGGTTGGTGCACGCGGTTCAGTTTCAAGTCCTCGGACTGCAGCGTTACTCTGACCTGCTGGTTCGCGGTTTCCTTAGAACCAATGCGCACTTCGCGGTGCCGCTCGAAGCCCACGCCTTCGCTTTGGAATCAAAGTTCGCTCGCAATGGCTCGGAGAGTTTTTCCGTCGAGGAGCAAGTCCGGCTCTGGGTCCGGGAAGGCCGCTACTAGTACCGCGTGCAGTGATCCCCGGTAGAGACGTAGCTTGCTACGACTAGGGTATGAATTTCAATCGGGGCACAACCCTGGCGAAAGGACGGGTAACAGTCCGTCCTGGCCACAGCACGGGCGTGGATGCCCGCGCCTACATTCAACTTCAGAGCCTAGGGGATTGCGGGACTATGACGCCGCGGGCTTGAACACCATTCCGCGGCTGGTCTTGCCGTTCATCACCACCACCAGCGGCTGGTCGAAATGGAGATGGCGCACGCATCCTTGTTCTTCTTCCGCTGGCTGCGCGCCCAGCCACTGCCAGTCCACGAAACCTTCTCCGGCATCGGGATTGACGGTGAAGTAGCCCACCTGAAATGCCGTAAGGTTCTGGAAAAAATGGCTGCCTTGCGACGGGGTGACGCGAAAGTCGCGGAATCCCGCTTCGACGATTACTCGCGCTCCTGAAATCTCGTCCCACTCGACTGGGATACCGAGCCAGGAATCATTCGATCCCCAGCGGCCCACTCCAATCAGCAGATAGGGCGTTCCACTTTCGTTCAGCTTGGCATTGAGGTGGGCCACCCCTTCGGCCACTTCCTGGCTTCGGGCGCGCTCGAAGCGGTGGAAATCGACCACCACGACGTCTCGCAGATCCGGGATGCGTCCATTCCCCAGAACCTTGGAACTTTGGCAGACCAGTCGGTCCGCGTTCACATCTTCCATGCGCAGCTCTTCGCCTTCCCGTGAGAGCACCAGCGGACGTATCTGCAGAAATCCGAACTCTGCCGTTTCCTGCGGTCTCTGCGGCAGGCGCACCGCGAACTCCACTTCCACGGGCCGCCCGAACGCCTCCTCGCCGATTCGGATGAGCCGTTCGAGAATCGAGGCCAGGGGAAAGACGCCATGCTTGAGAATGGGAGCGAAGCTCACGATGCGGGTGCCGGGCCGGCTCAGCCCGTCCGAGATGACATGGTTGTCGGCGGAGTACGTCGATCCGAGGTTGTTCAAGGTTCCGTCGCTCTCAGCCACGTCCAGACCGAACCGGGCTTCTCGAAGCTCGGACAGGGGATCGGATGCGGCCTGCGAGCGCTCCGAGTGATCGAGTTCGAGTGCCCAGAACTCCCGCTGCGAGTTCGCCAGAATATCTTCCACCGAGGAAAACTGCAGAAGATTCCGGGGATAACGCGGACAGAAGGTCAGGCATTTCCCGCCATCCACAACCGCCCGCCCCAGGCCCAGTGCGACCGCAGCGATTCCATCTCCGTAGCTCATCGGCGGCACCGGATAGAAGTTGTGCGATCGCACGACGCCGGCGAAGTCGGGATAAAAGCGCCTGCCATTGTCCTGAGAAGAATGAATCGTGCCTACGACCTGCTGCAGGATGACCGCCATCTTCTCTTCTTCCAACCGGTAGGGCGTGGCCCGCACATACCCCTTGGCATGCTGGCTGAAGGTTGAAGCATAGACGCGCTTGATCGCTTCCATCAGCTGTTCCAGACGCACCGACAGATCGGGCTGCTGGTTGGCCAGCATGAAAGTTTCGTACACGCCGGTAAAGGGCTGGTATTGCGAATCCTCGAGCAGGCTGGAAGAGCGCACTGCCAGCGGGTAGTGGACCTCGGCTAGAAAACCCAGCAGATCGTCTCGCAGCGAGGCCGGCAGCGAGGCCTCCAGAAACCGCCGCAGAATTTCGGCGTCGTCGGTGCTGCTGATGGCGAAGTCGAGCAGATTGTTTTCGCTGAGGAAGCGGTCGAAAATGCCGGTCGCCA
>Ga0075021_10002219_pt1 | contig 10115 bp, 9 predicted proteins | sample ColStrG_CSR_2012_FD_72749 | JGI IMG/M metagenome (GOLD analysis project Ga0075021, IMG submission 72749) | Freshwater sediment microbial communities in response to fracking from Pennsylvania, USA - Cold Stream Run_MetaG_CSR_2012 | ecosystem: Environmental > Aquatic > Freshwater > Creek >... | reverse complement strand
GCAGCTGCTGGAAGCCGCGGATCAGGAGCTCGTGGCCGCGACGGGGCGCCAGGCGCGCCACGCAGCCGAGCACCGGCGCGCTGCCGAGGTCGAACTCCTTGCGGATCGCGGCGCCGTCGCCCTCCTCGAAGCGCGCGAGGTCCACCACCCCGTCGACTCGCACCAGCCGCTCGGGCGCGATTCCGGCGCGGCGGCCCCGCTCCTCGATCTCGTGGCTCACCGCGATGAGGGCGTCGGTGCGCCGGTAGAGCCACGGCGACAGCCCGCCGAGCCGCACCGCGCGCGAGTTGTGAAAGGTGCGGACGAGACCGGCCCGGCCGCGGCCGAGCCACCCGAGCCAGTGATCGTGCGAGTGGTGGACGTGGACCACGTCGACGCCCTCGACCCGCACCGCCTGGCGCACCCGCCGCAGGTCGCCGAGGGCGTGGATCGGATTGCCGCGCACCTCGAGCGAGAGGCCCGGCAGGGGCTCGAGGCCCGCCTCGCGCGCCTTCTGTTCGAAGCGGTCGCCCGCGATGAGCCCGAGCAGGACCCGGTGCCCGCGCGCGCGAAGGCCGGTCAGCAGGCGGATCACCGGCTCCGCGCTGCCGGTCCACCAGCGGTTGGCCACCAGGTGCAGCACGGTCAGTGGCCGCCCTTCGCTCATGCGAGGAGCTCGCCGTAGAGCTCGAGCAGCCGGTCGACCGAGCGCGCGTGGGAGAAGCGCGCCTCCACCAGGGCGCGCGCGGCCCGCGCGCGGCGCGCCGCCCCCTCCGGGTCGTCGAGCACGCGCCCGATCGCGGCGGCCAGGGCCGGAACCGAGTCGCTCTCCACGAGCAGGCCGGTCTCCTCGTCCGTCACCACCTCCGGGATGCCGCCGATGCGGCTTGCCACCACCGGGACGCCGACGGCGAACGCCTGGAGCAGGGCCTGCGGGACGCCCTCGGTGCGCGTCGAGGCGAGCACGAAGCAGTCCATGGTGCCGAGTAGCGCGGGGACGTCGGGGCGGAAGCCGGTGAAGACCACCGACTCCGCGAGCCCTGCGGCCTGGGCCAGCTGCTGCACCCACGCGCGGCGGATGCCGTCACCGACCAGGAGGAGCGAGGCGGAGGGCCGCTTCTCGCGGACCCGCGCGAAAGCCTGCAGGAGCTGGGGGTGGCCCTTGGAGCCCCGGAACATCGCGACGGAGCCGATCACCGGCGAGCCCAGGTCGAGCGCGCGCGCGGTGTCCGGGGCCCGGCTCCCGAACGGAAACGCCTCGAGGTTCACCCCGGCCGGGATCGCGATCACTCGCTCGGGCGGCGCGCCGGCGCCAACCACCACCTGCCGGATCGCCTCCCCGCTCGTGATGACGCGGTCGGCGAGCCAGCGATAGACCGGGTTGAGGCCCCGGCGGATCGCGATCGAGACGTGCCGCGTGCGCACCACCGGCACGCGGCAGAGGCGCGCCGCCATCCCGGCGAGCCAGGCGTCGATCGAGCTGTGGGTGTGCACCAGGTCGACCCGCTCGCGCCGGATCAGGCGGACGAGCCGGGCGAGCCCCATCGGGTCGAGCGGCCCCCGCATGCGGATCGCGGCCGTCTCGATTGAGGCCTCCCGGGCCCGCTCGAGCAGGCGCCCATCCGGCTGGCAGGCCAGCAGGACGCGCCAGCCTCGCTCGGCGGTCCAGCGCGCCTCGTTGAGCGTGCGCACCTCCTGGCCGCCGAGGCCCGGCGAGGCTTCCGTGTGGAGGACGGTCTTCACGCGACCGCGAGCCTCACCTCGCGCAGCACGGTCTCCGGATCGATCCGCGTGAGGCAGATGTGATCGATCGGACAGGTGGGCAGGAAGCACGGCGCGCACGGCACCGGCCGGTCGAGGGCCCGGGCCCCGCGCCCGCGCGGCGCGGTGAGGCGCCGGTCGGTGGGGCCGAACAGGGTCACGGTGGCGACCCCGACCGCGGCGGCCAGGTGCGCGACGCCGGTGTCGCCGCTCACCACGCAGCGCAGGCGTGCGAGCAGGCGCGCCAGCAGCGCGGGACGGTCGCGGCCCACCAGCGAGGCCAGCGGCATCGCGGCGGCGCGCGTCACCTGCTCCGCGGTGGTGGCGTCTTCCGCGGTCCCGAGGAGCACGGGGCACAGGCCGCCCGCGGCCAGCTCTCGCGCGAGGCGACCGAAGGCGTCGGGCGGCCAGAGCTTCGAGCTGCCGAAGGCCGCGCCGAGATGCAGGCCGACGAGCGGTGCTCCGGCGTCGAGCGCGGCTTCGGCGAGCAGGCGCGTGACCTCGTCGTCGGCCGCGGGGCACGCGGGCAGCTTCCACTGGGGCGCCGGTCCCGCACCGTCCAGGCCGAGCAGTGAGAGGAGGGCGGCGTACTCGTCGATCTGGTGCAGGCGCGGCGCCGGCAGGGGCATCGCGTCGGTGAGCAGCGCGCCGCGTCCGTCGGTGGCGTAGCCGACCCGGCGGCGGGCGCGCCAGCGGGTGGCGGCCAGCGCGGATTCGATGGAGCTCGGCAGCAGGAGGGCCACGTCGGCGCGATCCGCGGCCAGGGCCCGGGCGAGCTGCCGTCGCGCGGCGAGCGGGCGGGGATACGGGAGCAGCACGTCGCCGACTCCCTGCCCGGCCAGCAGCGGCGCCCAGCGCCCGATGAGCGTGATGCGCGCCTCGCCCGTGGCGCGGCGCAGGGCCGCCAGCGTGGGCAGCGCCATCACGGTGTCTCCGAGCCAGTTCGGGGTCCGGACCACGACGTGGCCGACGCGCGGATCGAGGTCGAGCGCGCTCACGAGCAGGGTCTCCCGAGCGCGGCGGGCGCCAGGACCGCGGCGAGCAGGCGCTGCCACGTCTCCTGCCCGGACTCGATCACGAGCCGGACCGGCAGCACCCAGAGCGGCAGGGGCGGCGGCGGCAGGTCGCGGACGCGCACCCAGTCCTTCTCGGTGGTGACCAGCCCCTGGGCACCGGCCGCGCGCGCGTCGCGCGCCAGCTCGGCGAGGTCGGCCGCGGTGAACCAGTGATGATCCGGGAACTCCGCGAAGCCGACCCGGCGGATCCCCGCCGCGTCGAGCGTGTCCGCGAATCCCTGGGGCGAGCCCAGGCCCGCGAAGGCCAGCAGGCGGCGGCCGGCCAGCTCGACCACCGGGACCCGCCGGGCGCGCTGGGTCTCCATCGCCTCCTGGAGCTGATAGCGTGCGGTCAGCACCGCCGCGGTGGCGTGGTGGCGGCGCACCGTGGTGGTAACCTCGGCCACCGTGTCCGGGCCGGAGGGATTGGTCACCACCACCACGTGGGCGCGCGCCAGGCCGGAGAGCGGCTCGCGGAGCATGCCGCGGGGGAAGACGCGGGCGTTGCCCCACGGTGCGCGGCCCGGGACCACCACGATCTCGAGGTCCTTGGCGAGCGTGCGGTGCTGGAATCCGTCGTCGAGCACGAGCGCGGTGGCGCCGCAGCGCTCGATCGCGACCCGTCCCGCCTCGTAGCGGTTCTCGCCCACCACCACCGGCACCCCGGGCAGGCGCTCGGCGAGCAGGAGCGGCTCGTCGCCCGCGCTGCGCGGCTCGGCGCGGATGCCGTCGCGATCGGCCACCACGTGCACGCCGCGGGTGGCGCGGCCGTAGCCGCGGCTCAGCACCGCGGGGACCGCGCCCATCTCGAGCAGGGTGCGCACGGCCAGCTCAACGGTCGGGGTCTTGCCGCTTCCGCCGAGGGTCAGGTTGCCGACCGAGACCACCGGGCACGGCAGCCGCCCGGTCGGCAGCACCCCCCAGCGGTACGCGCGGTCGCGCGCGGCGATGGCGGCGCGATAGGCCCAGCTCAGCGCGGAGAGCCCGGCGGTCACCACCGGCGTATCCGGGTCTTCCCAGTAGCGGCGCAGCAGGACCTCGGGAGCGCGACGCGGCGTGGTCACGAGGCGGGCGCCGATCCGCGCGCGGGCCAGAGGTGACGGGCGATCAGCTCGAGGGTGGCGTGGACCGCGCCCTGCCGGCCCGCGAACGCGGCGCGGGCCGCGTCGCCGGTGCGCCGGGCGAGGTCGCGGTCCTCCAGCAGGAGCGAGAGCTCGCGCTCCAGCTCGAGGCCGTCCTTGACCACGATCCCTCCGCCGCTCCGCTGCAGTTGCTCGGCCCCCTCGCGGAAGTTGCTCGTGTGCGGGCCGTACAGCACCGGCTTGCCCCGCATGGCGGGCTCCAGCACGTTGTGGCCGCCGATCGGCACGAGGCTGCCGCCGACAAACACGACCTCGGCCACGCCGTAGAGCGCGGCGAGCTCCCCGACCGTGTCGAGGATGACGACCGCGCCGGGCGCGCGCCCGTCCGGCAGGCGGCTCCTTCGCGCCGGGGTGAGCCCGCGCTCGCGGATCAGCTCCTCGACCTCCGCGGCGCGCTCCGGGTGGCGCGGGGCCAGCAGCAGGGAGAGGCCGGGGCAGCGGGCGCGCGCCCGTAGGAAGGCGTCGAGGACGATCGCCTCCTCGCCCCGGTGCGTGCTGCCCGCGATCCAGAGCCGATCGCGGGCGCCGAGCCCCAGGCGCTCGCGCCACGCCGCGTCGATGGGCTCCGCCTCGGGGACGAGATCGCTCTTGAGATTGCCGGTGACCGCCACGCGTGAAGGGGGCGCGCCGAGGGCGACGATCCGGCGGGCGTCCTCCTCGCTCTGCATCGCGAACACGGTGACGTCGGCGAGCACGCGCCGCATCAGCCGGCGCACCCGGAGGTACCGGCGGAAGGAGCGGTCCGAGATGCGGCCGTTGGCGATCATCGACGGAATTCGCCGGCGCGCGATGGCGCGCAGGAAGTTGGGCCAGAGTTCGGTCTCGATCGCGATGAAAAAGCGCGGCCGCGCCGCCTCGAGCGCGCGGCGCACCGGGCCGGGCAGGTCGAGCGGGAAGTACCGGTGCGTCGCGGTGCCGGCGAGCCGGTCCGTCACGATCCGCGCGCCGGTCGGGGTGATCGTGCTGACCACGATGCCGAGCTCCGGCCAGCGCCGGTGGATGGCCTCGACCAGCGGCACCGCCGCGGCCGACTCCCCCACCGAGACCGCGTGCACCCAGCAGCGTGGCTCCGCGGGCAGGCCGTCGCCGAGCCGTCCGAACCGCTGCGCCAGGTCGTGGCCGTAGCCCGCGCGGCGGCGGCGCGCCAGGAACGCGGGCAGGTACGCGAGCAGGCCCAGCCGGAGGAGGACGGAGTAGAGCGCGTACATCAGGCGCGGGCCTCCTCGTCCACCTGCCAGGTGAGGCTGCGCAGCGCGGCCTCCACGTCCTTGCGGGCGGCCTCGAGCGCGGCGCGGTCGCCGTGGGCAGGCACCCGGATGGGCTCGCCGAAGCGCACGACGCAGCGGGCGAAGGGCTTCGGGATGCGGAACTCGTCCCACGAGTGCAGGCGCCACTCGCGCGAGGCCCCGACCGCGGTCGGCACGATCGGCGCGCCGGAGAGGCGGGCGAGCGCGATCACGCCGGCCTTGAGGACCTCGCGCGGACCGGTGGGGCCGTCCGGGACGACCACCACCTCGCCCCCTTGCCGGAGCACTCGCGCGAGGTGACGCAGGGCCTCGCCACCCCCTCGCGTGGAGGAGCCGCGCACCGGGACGAGGCCGAAGCGGCTGATCCAGCGCGCGACCAGCTCGCCGTCGCGGGAGCGGCTCGCGAGCGCATGGCTGCCGCGGCGACCGTAGAGTCGCGGCAGGAGCAGGATGCGGCCGTGCCAGGTCGCGTAGATGATGGGCGCGCGGGCGGCCCAGAGGGGCGCCACCGGGCCCTCCTCGCGCCGGATGCGGAGCGTGAGAGCGAGCGCGCGCAGCGCGACCGCGCCGAGGGTGGGACCGAGCCCGAGGGCGAGCGGAGCGGGGATCTTCATCCCGATTGCGTGGCGGCCGGCGTGGCGGCTCGCGCGGTGGTGAGCACCGCCCGGGCGGCCCGTCGCCCGACCCCGGGCTCGCCGAGCCGCGCCCGCAGGTCCTTGAGGGCCGCGCGCTGCGCGGTGGCCGCCACCGGATCGTCGAGGAGCCGCGTCGCCTCGGCCGCCAGCCGCTCACCGGTCACCTGCGTCTGGACCAGCTCCGGCACCACCGGGCGGCCGGACACCAGGTTGGGCAACCCGATCCACTGCACGCGCGCGAGCAGGCGGGCGATGACCTCGGTTGTCCGCGAGACGCGATAGCAGAGCACCATCGGCGTGCCGAGCAGGGCCGCCTCGAGCGTGGCGGTGCCGGAGGCGATGAGCAGCGCGTCGGCCGCGGCCATCACCTCGTAGGTCCGGCCCGCCACGACCTCGATCGCGGGCCCGGGGCCTCCGTGGCGCACGTGGGCCTGCACCTGTTCGGGTGGGACGGTGGGCGCCAGGCCCAGGACGAACCGCCGCCGCCCGTCGGCGGCGGCGAGCCGCCGCGCCGCCTCGAGCATCGGAGGCAGCAGCCGGTCGACCTCCTCGCGCCGGCTGCCCGGCAGCAGGCCGATCAGCGAGTGGCCGGGGTCCGCGGCGAGGCGGCGGCGCGCCTCGTCGCGCATCAGGTCGAGCGGGAGCACGTCGAGTAGCGGGTGGCCCACGAACTCGACCGGGACGCCGGCCCGCTCGTAGAGCGCGGGCTCGAAGGGAAAGACCGCGAGCACCCGGCTCACCCGCCGGGCCATCTGGCGGACGCGGCCCTGGCGCCACGCCCAGAGCTGGGGCGGGATGAAGTAGATCACCGGTACCCCGGCCCGGCGCGCGCGGCGCGCGAGCCACAGGTTGAACTCGGGGAAGTCGATCAGGACCAGCGCGCGGGGTCGCTCCTCGTCGAGGCGGGCCCCGAGCGCGCGGTAGGCGCGGTACAGCGACGGGATGCGGCCGACCGCTTCGCTCGTGCCGACCGCGGCGTGCGCGGTCGGATCGACGACGACATCCATCCCGGCCGCCCGCATGTGCCCGCCGCCCATGCCGACCAGGCGCACCCCGGGCTCGATCTCGCGCAGGGCCCGGCAGAGCGTGCCGCCGTGGAGGTCGCCGGAGGCCTCGCCGGCCGACAGCATGACCGGCGCGCGGTGCGTGGCCGGCTCAGCGGGCGCCATCGGCGCTCACCAGCGCGATCCCCGACCGGTCGGCGAGTTGCACCACGGGCTCGCGGTCGACGAGCAGGACGCGTCCCGCCGGAACGGCCAGCGCGGTGGCGCCCGTCTCCGCCATCGCCTCGATCGTGGCGGTGCCGATGGTGGGGACGTCGAAGCGGTAGTCGTGCGAGCCGGCCACCGTCTTCACCACCACCGCCCCGGGTCCGGCGAGCCGGCCTCCGCGGCGGATGGTCTCGTCGGTTCCCTCGGCCGCCTCCACCGCCACCGTGACCCCTCGCGCGCGCACGACGGTCTGCCCGATGCCGTCGTCGGCCAGGCGCCCGGCGAGCCGGAAGCCCTCGCGGATCTCATCCCACTCTTCGGACGACGGCGCGCGGGCGCTGAGCGTACCGGCGGAGAGCAGCCACGGGGCCAGGAAGTCGCGCTGGTCGAGGACCTCGATGCCCATGCCCGCCAGGGTGGCGACCACCATCTGGGCGAGTGCTCCGTCGGAGAGGCCGCCGCGGGCGAGGCCGCGTCCGGCCGCGTCCGCCTGGTCGTACTGGGAGAAGGCGCTCGACTTCCAGAACTTGCCGACGAAGACGGCGGCCTCGACCCGCTGGGCGGCCAGGCCCGCCAGCACCGCCTGGATGTCGGTGATGACCGACGGGATGACGTGATCGGCGGAGTCGGCGAGGCCGGGAGCCTCCTCGAACGCGAAGGCCACCACGCGCCAGCCGTGGCGTCGGGCCTCCAGGGCGGCGCGGCCGGGAAGCGTCCCGGCCCCGGCCATCAGGCCGAGCGAACGCTCCACGGAAGATCCTCCGGCCAGGCGGTCTCGCCCCGGCCCTCGCGGATCATCCGCTCGATCTCCAGCGCGACGGCCAGCGATCGCAGGTCGTCCGCCTCGGGCAGCTCCACCGGTCCGCTGCCGTCGGCGGCCCGCACCGCCGAGATCAGGTGGCGGATCTCGAGCTTCAAGGGATTGTCCTTGTGGACGAGGAGGTGCTCCACGAAGGATGCCTGGCGGTAGCGGATGGATTCGCGGTTGAGGGTGTACTCCTGGGCCGCGCGCCGGTGGATCTGGATGTCCTGGTGCGAGTAGTCGAGCAGGATGTAGGCGTCGGGCTGGGTGATCGCGAGGGTCCGGATCTTCTCCTCAGTGGCCCGGCTCGCGGTGATGGTGGCCATCGCCCCCGAGTCGAACACGATCTGCACGTTGGCCACGTCGGTCGCGTGCGAGTGGACCGACGAGCCGACCGCGGTGATCTTGCGCGGCTCCCCGTCTACGAGCCCGAGCACGATGTCGATGTCGTGGATCATGAGGTCCATCACCACCGAATCGTCCTGTACCCGCGGAACGAAGGGGCCGAGCCGTCGGGACTCGATGAGGATCGGCCGCTCCACGATCTTGCGGAGCTCCTGGACCGCGCCGTTGAATCGCTCGACGTGGCCGACGTGGAGAACGCGGCGCTGCTGGCGGGCGAGGCGGAACAGCTCCTTCGCCTGCTCCAGGGTCGACGTCATCGGCTTCTCGACCAGCACGTGGGCTCCCGCCTCCAGCAGGTCGCGCGCCACCGAGAAGTGCTGCTCGGTGGGGACCGCCACGGTGGCGAAGTCGACCAGGCCCGCGAGGTCGCGGTGATCGCGGAAGGCCCGCGCCCCGTAGGGCGCGGCCACCTGCTGTGCGCGCGCGAAGTCGGTGTCCACCACCCCGACCAGCTCCACGCCCCAGATCTCGGCGAGGGCCAGGATGTGATACTGGCCCATGTGGCCGGCGCCCACCACCGCGCCCCGGATCTTGGGCTCGGTCCCGTTCGTCACGAGATCTCCTCCTCGATCGCCTCGGCGCGCGCGCGCCCGCTCCGGTCCGCTCCCGGGATGACGCCCCGCTTGGAGCCCTCGACGAACTCCACGAGGCGCGCCACCAGCGGGTGGCCGCCCAGCTCCCGCTTCACGTGCTTGATCGCGGTGCCGGGCGCCATGCCGGAGCGGTAGAGCAAGCGGAACGCGGCCCGGACCTTGAGACGGGAGTCGGAGTCGATGCCGCCGCGGCGCATGCCCACCACGTTGACCGAGCGCGCCACCGCGGGCACGCCGTCCGCGACGACGAAGGGTGGGACGTCCTGGGTGACCTTGGAGCATCCGCCGATGTAGGCGTAGGCCCCGATGCGGCTGAACGGATGGATGCCGGTCAGGCCGCCGATCGTCACCCGGTCCTCGACCGTGACGTGCCCGGTCAGGCCCGCGTAGTTGATGATGATGATGTGATCGCCGAGCACGCAGTCGTGCGCGATGTGGCTCGAGGCCATCACCAGGCAGTGGCGGCCGACGGTGGTGTCGTGGCCCTCGTGGGTGGCGCGGTGAATGGTCACGTACTCGCGAATCACCGTGTCGTCGCCCAGGCTCACGCCCACCGGCGTGCCCTCGCGGAACTTGAGGTCCTGGGGCACACCGCCGATGATCGCCCCGTGACCGATCCGGCAGCGGGCGCCGACCCGGACGCGGCCCTCCAGCACCGCGTGGGCGCCGATCTCCGCCCCGGCCGCGACCGTCACCTCGGGGCCGATCACGGAGTACGGGCCGACGCGCACGTCCGCGGCCAGCTCCGCGCCGCGCTCGACGACGGCGGTGGGATGGATCACGACCGACGCTCCTCCATCTCGCGCAGGCGCTTCTCGAGGGCGCGGACCCGCTTGATCAGCTCGGGAAGCTGGCTCTCCCCCGCCCAGATGCGCTTCTGCTCGGACGTCGGCCGGCTCGGGATGCCGCTCCACACTTCCCCGGCCGGGACGTCGTTGGGCACGCCGGACTTGGCGGTCAGGATGGCACCCGCTCCGATCGTCACGTGGTCGGCCACCCCGACCTGCCCGGCGAGCATGGCTCGGTTCCCCACCCGCGACGAGCCCGCGATGCCGACCTGGGAGACCAGGATCACGTCCTCGCCGACGTCGCAGTTGTGCGCGATCTGCACGAGGTTGTCGATCTTGGTGCCGCGGCGCACGATCGTCTCCCCCAGGGTCGCGCGGTCGATCGCGGTGTTGGCCCCGATCTCGACGTCGTCCTCGATGCGCAGGCCGCCCACCTGCGGGATCTTGCGGTGGGCGCGTCCGTCGAAGGCGTAGCCGAAGCCGTCGGCGCCCAGCAC
>Ga0075021_10002218_pt1 | contig 10117 bp, 8 predicted proteins | sample ColStrG_CSR_2012_FD_72749 | JGI IMG/M metagenome (GOLD analysis project Ga0075021, IMG submission 72749) | Freshwater sediment microbial communities in response to fracking from Pennsylvania, USA - Cold Stream Run_MetaG_CSR_2012 | ecosystem: Environmental > Aquatic > Freshwater > Creek >... | reverse complement strand
CGCCGACCACGGCAATTGCGAAATGATGCGCGATCCGGAAACCGGCGGGCCGCACACGGCGCACACCACCAACCCGGTGCCCGTCGTATTGCTCGGCGCGCGCAACCGCGCGCTGGTGGCAGGAGGCCGGCTCGCCGACATCGCGCCGACCTTGCTGGAACTGATGGGATTGCCGAAGCCTCAGGAGATGACTGGCGCGTCGCTGCTCGAAGGCTAAGCGGCTCAAGGCCCCGTTTACGCTATTCCGTGTCTTTTTTGGTACTAGGGAAGTCAATCCCACCAGAAGGTCCAGTATCTGCTGCTTTGCAGAGATTCTGCGAAAGTTTGAACAAGATCGGGCACGTGCGCCAAATCATTGAAGCCCTCGGGGCAGAACAAAATGTGCTCGCGCAGCAGCTTCAAGGCTCCTTCGAAAGTGGAAGGCGGGCGGCCGACCCGAAATTCAAGTGTTCCGTTGCCAATCGCACAGATATCGGCGTCGTATTTTTCCCTCCAATACTTTGCGACACTCATAATTTCGGCCGCATCCGGACATGCGTTCCAGCCACCATAGAGGACAAACGCAGGAATTTTCCAACTCTGCGCGGTCGGGATGCGCAGGATCGCAACCTCCTCAAAGTACTCGTTCGGCGGAACAATATGGTCGATGAGCGTCGCCATCCTCCCCTCACCGTGGTGCGTAGGCCGTTCGGCACCCCGGGCGGGTCCATCTGACGAGAAGCTCGCCAACCTCTCCATAAGTTCAGAAGTCGATTCTTCTTGTTCGGCCTCCGCAAAAAACTCTTCGACTGAGCAAGCGCTCTTCAGAATGTTCCGAGCAGCCGCCATCCATTCTCGGCGTGTCATCTCGGGCAAGCGCCAAGTCTCGGGGGAAATGACCAGCGGCGAAAACCCGGCTGACCTTCCCTTTTCCTGCTCGGCCACAAATGCGGCCGCTCCTGCATCGCCCAGAACAAGGGAGTAGGGGAACTGAAGCTGTTCGATCTGCTTGCGCCAATTCTCCGTCCGGCGAGCAGTCCGCTCGGCGCGAAAGCGCGCCATCTGCTCAGGCGACGGCCGCCTCGGCTTTCGAAGTCGACGGGCTTCAACGATCGAATGGTAGACGCCAAGGCAGACCAGGGCCAGAAACCCGATTGGCGTCGCGCCCATAAATGGAAGCATGAGGGCGATCCAAACAGGGACGCCGCCAGCGGCGAAGGCGCTCGCGATAAGGCTGTAGGTCAGTAAGATCGGCGCCCCAATGCTCCAGCGCCACTTTGCGTTTTCGATTCCGCCCGGGAAGCTAGAGAATGCCGATGGAAATAGTCTTGGGGCCGACCAGGAGCCGACCGCAAAAAGGCTGCCGACCAGCAGAATGAAGATCGCAGAGAGAAGGTCAGAACTCAATGAACTCCCCCGGCTTGGCGATCATAGGCAACATTGGAGCGGATGGCACATGGCCCCGCGTTCAAAAATCCTTCAGATCCAGCACGTCGGCCATCGAATAGACGCCGGGAGCGCGACCGCGCGCCCACCGCGCCGCCTTGAGGGCTCCGTGGGCGAAGATCATCCGATCCTCGGCCCTGTGCGTGAGCTCGATGCGCTCGGAGGGACCGGCGAAGATCACGCTGTGGTCGCCCACCACGGTGCCGCCGCGCAGCGACGCAAAGCCGATGGCGCCAGCGTGCCGCGCCCCGGTCACACCGTCGCGGCTCATCACGCTGTGCAGCGCCAGATTGACGCCGCGGCCTTCCGCGGCCGCGCGGCCGAGCATGAGGGCGGTGCCGGAGGGCGCATCGATCTTGCGATTGTGATGCATTTCCAGGACCTCGATGTCGAACTCGGCATCAAGCGACTTCGCCACGCGCTTGACCAAAGCGGCCATGAGATTGACCCCGAGGCTCATATTGCCGGACTTGACCACTGTGACCCGCTCGGCGGCGGCCGCAATCGCAGTCTCGTCGGCCTCCGACAAGCCGGTCGTGCCGATGATGTGGACCAACGCTTTATTCGCATCTGCCAACAGACCCGCGAACGCGACCGTCGCCCTGGGAATGGTGAAATCGATCAGCCCATCGGCAGCGGCAAGCAGCGGCTTGAGCTCGGTCACCACCGCGACACCGTTCCGGCCGAGCCCCGCAAGCTCGCCCGAGTCGCGTCCGATCACGGCGGCGCCGGCCGCCTCGACGGCACCCGCGAGGGTGACACCCTGGCTCGCCGCGATCGCCTGGATCAGGGTGCGCCCCATGCGCCCACCGGCGCCGGCCACGATCAACCGCATGTCGGACATAAATCAAACCTCCGCCGCGGCGGAAGCCCCGCTGCGGCGCGGGTATAGCGCGGGCAAGGCCGATTGGGAAAGCGACGCGGAGCAATTTCAGGAAAAGCCTGCCCCGCGAAGGCGGGCATTTCCGTCCGAAAATGCGACAAGGCAAAGATGTTAGTTGGGTTGCGGGCCGTCATAGCCTTCGATGACGATGATGTCGGCGGTCGCGGCGCTGTTGCGCAGCCGCATGGCCGCCGCGTATTCGGGCGAGCGGTAGCAGGCGAGCGCGGTGGCGTAGTCCTTGAACTCGATCACCACGTTGCGACCGCGGCTGGCGCCCTCCATCGTCTCGTATTTGCCGCTGCGCACGAGAAAGTGCGCTCCGAACTTGCGGAACGCCTCGGCATTGGCCGCCACGTAGGCCTTGTAGGCCTCAGGATCGGTGATATCGACCCGCACGATCCAATAGCCCTTCGTCATCTCGCTCTCCCTAATTGTGATGCGCGGCCGCGATCTCAGCCACGATGGCTTCGGCGGCCGCCTTGGGGTCGGCGGCGGCGACAATGGGCCGACCCACCACCAGGTAGTCGGCGCCCGCCCGGATGGCGGCAGCCGGCGTCATCACGCGCTTCTGGTCGCCGGCAGCGGCGCCCGCGGGCCGGATGCCGGGCGTCACCAGCACCATGCTGGGGCGGATCACGGCGCGCAGCCTGACCGCCTCCTCGGCCGAGCAGACCAGCCCGTCGATCCCGATGTCGCGCGCCTGGGCGGCGCGCTCAGCCACCAGTTCCGGGACCGTGAAATCGTAGCCGGCAGCCGCCAAGTCGGCATCGTCGTAGGAGGTGAGCACCGTGACGGCGAGCAGGCGCAGCTTTGAGCCGGCGCGCGCCTCGACCGCGGCGTGCATGGTCTGCGGATAGGCATGCACGGTGAGAAACGTCGCTCCCATGCGGGCGATGCTTTCGACCCCGCGCGCGACCGTGCTCCCGATATCGTGCAGCTTCATGTCGATGAAGACCTGGTTGCCGGCTTCGGTGAGGGCCTGCGCGAGCGCAAGCCCGCCCGCAAAGCCGAGCTGGTAGCCGATCTTGTAGAAGCACACCGAGGCGCCGAGGCGCTCCACCAGCGCCTGCGCCTCCCCGACCGAAGCCACATCGAGGGCCACGATCAGCCGCTCACGCGGATCAAGGGTCATGCATGGCCTCCCATCATCGCAACAACCGCGCGTAGTCGACGAGCCGCCGCGCCACGGTCTTGAGCTGGGCGGCGGCGCGCGCATCGGTGAGCTGGTCCATCTCGTCGAAGGCCGTGGCCGCATTGGGGATGGCGATCTGCTCAGGGATCACCAGCGCCCGGCACCCGACCGCGAGCACCTGTCGCAGCGCGAGCAGGGACTGCATGCCGCCCGAGCGGCCGGGCGAGGCGGCGCCGAGCGCAAAGACACGGTCCTGGTAGGCGGCCAGCTGCGGCTCATCGCCTTCGCGCACCATCGAAATCCAATCGATCGCGTTCTTGAGGAGCGGCGTGATGGAGGCATTGTATTCGGGGCTCGCGATGAACACGCCGCGATGCGCCGATACAAGCCGCTTGAGCTTCACCGCATTGGGTGGCGGACCTTCGTCGCGAGCGAGGTCGGCGTCGAAGATCGGCAGCGGATAGTCGGCCAGCGAGATGCGGGTGACCTCCGCCTCCGCCAGCACCAGCTCCTTGCAGGCGAGCGCGGCGAGCCGCACATTATGGGACCCGCTGCGCAGCGAGCCCGGAATGACCAGGATTTTCGGATCAGGCATCAGGCGGCTTTTCGGACGGAAAACCGGAACCGGTTTTTGAGGGGGCGTCTTCCCGACCTCAACGCATATCACGGGCGCGGCCGGATCGGGAGCAGCCCGTCACCGCAGAAGGCTCAGCCCACGGGCTCAGTCCTTGCGATAGACCCAGATCCGCGCCGGCGGGATATTCATCCAGATGCGCTCGGACGCTTCCGAGCGGACGCGGTCGAGCGCCTTGGGGATCGGGGCGATCGTCGCATAGGTAAATTGGACGAAGGGCGCGCCCGGCAGCATCAGGGCGAAGGCCTCGTAGAGGAGCTTGAGCCTTGTCTTGAGCGGCTTGGTGAACAATGGCAGGCCCGACACCACGGCGGCGGCCGGTTCAGCCAAATGGCTGCCCAGCACGCGCTTGAGGCTATAGGCATCGCCTTGCACCACAGTGGCGGCCGGGTAGCGCTGGCGCAGCAACCGGCAGAAGGTCGGATCGAACTCGAGCAGGATGAGCCGGGCCGGATCGATGCCCTGGGCCACCAAGGCTTCGGTCACCGGACCGGTGCCGGGCCCGAGCTCGATCACCGGGCCTTTGCTGTCGGGGTCCACGTAGGCCGCCATGGCGCGCGCCAGCGCCCGGCTGGAGGGCGTCACGGCACCGATGGACAGCGGCTTCTCGATCCAGGACCGGATAAAGCGCACCTCGTCATCGAGGCGCGTGCGGTTCTTTTCCTCGAAGCGGCGGAAATGCGTCTCGATCTTTTTTTCGATAGCGCCACGCTTCAGCTCGAACAGCCGAATCTGTTTCTCGATTTTCTTTTCGAGGAGCTGGAAGGCGGGCAGCGGCATAGGGGTTAACGCAACAGAATGATTACGGTTTTGTGACGGCTAATCGGTAGAGGCAAGGGTGACGGGGGTCAAGGACAATTCCCGTCGGGTCCCGGTCAGGCCGAGCCGGCCCGGCCGCCGAGAAATTCCCTGACCTTGCCAAAAAATCCCGCCGATTCGGGATGGGTATCCTGCGAGGACAGTTTTTCGAACTCGCTCAACAGCTCGCGCTGACGCTTGGTCAGGCTTTGCGGCGTCTCCACCACGACCTGGACATACATGTCCCCGGTCTGCTTCGAGCGCAGCACCGGCATCCCTTTGTCCTGCAGCCGGAAGCGCCGGCCCGATTGCGTTCCCTCGGGGACCTTTACGCGAGTCTTGCCGCCGTCGATGGTGGGCACCTCGAACTCGCCTCCGAGCGCCGCCGTCACCATCGAGATCGGCACCCGGCAATGCAGGTCGGCGCCGTCACGCTGAAAGAACGGATGCGCCGCGAGCGAGAGGAAAATATAGAGGTCGCCGGCCGGCCCGCCCCGCACCCCCGCCTCGCCTTCGCCGGAGAGCCGGATGCGGGTGCCGTCTTCGACTCCGGCGGGGATGTTGACCGACAGCATGCGTTCGCGGGTCACCCGTCCGGCGCCCGAGCAAGTCGGGCACGGGCTCTCGATCACCTGACCGCGGCCCTGACAGGCCGGGCAGGTCCGCTCCAAGGTGAAAAAGCCCTGGGCATGGCGGATGCGGCCTGCACCCGCGCAGGTCGGACAGGCTTTGGGCTTGGTGCCGGTCTTGGCCCCGGTGCCCGAGCAGGCCTCGCAGGCGACCGAAGTCGGAATCCGCAACTGGGCGGCCTTGCCGGCGAAAGCCTCGTCGAGGCTGATCTCCATATTGTAGCGCAGATCGGCGCCGCGCTCGCGGCCGGAGCGGCCGCGCGTTCCGGCCATGCCGAAAATGCCCTCGAACAGATCCGAGAACGCAGAACCGAAATCCGCCCCGAAATTGCCGCCCGCCCCTGCCCCGCCGTGCTCGAAGGCGGCATGGCCGAAGCGATCATAGGCGGCGCGCTTGTCCCCATCCTTGAGCACCTCGTAGGCTTCGTTGATCTCCTTGAACTTGTGCTCGCTCTTGTCGTCCGGATTGCGGTCGGGATGACATTGCATGGCCAGCTTGCGAAACGCGGCCTTGAGCTGCGCATCGGTGGCGGTGCGCTCGACTTCCAGAACCTCGTAGTAGCAGCGCTTGGCCATCCCGGATTCCTGCGCTTGGAGCGTCACGACAATTCACTGCCGGACGACGGTCGGCCGTCCCCACCAGCGCCCGGCGCGGGCGCGCGAAAAACCCGCAGGCCGGAATCGTCCGACCTGCAGGTCCAAGGGATCAGGAATTTATGTGCGGCGGCAGGCATGCGAAGGCGTCCCGCCCGGCATCAAGCCGATTTCTTGTTCTTCTTGTCGTCGTCGACCTCGGTAAATTCCGCATCGACGACATCTTCCCTCTTGGCGCCGCCATCGGGGCCGGCTCCATCGCCACCAGGCGCGCCGGTGCCATCCTGTGCCTGCTTGTACATGGCCTCGCCGAGCTTCATGGAAGCCTGTGCCAGCACATTGGACTTCTCGGTGATGGCGGCCGGATCGTCGCCCTTCAGAGCCTCCTTGAGATCGGCCATCGCGTTCTCGATCGCGCGCCGCTCGGCCTCGCCGACTTTGGCGCCATGCTCGGTCAGCGCCTTCTCGGTCGCATGTACGAGCGCCTCGGCATGGTTCTTGGCTTCCACCGCGGCCTTGCGCTTCTTGTCTTCCTCCGCGTGCGCCTCCGCGTCCTTGACCATCTTCTGGATATCGGCCTCGGAAAGGCCGCCGGAAGCCTGGATCCGGATCTGCTGCTCCTTGCCGGTGGCCTTGTCCTTGGCCTGGACATTGACGATGCCGTTGGCGTCGATATCAAAGGTGACCTCGACCTGCGGTACGCCGCGCGGCGCCGGCGGAATGCCGACCAGGTCGAACTGGCCGAGGATCTTGTTGTCGGCCGCCATCTCGCGTTCGCCCTGGAACACCCGAATCGTCACCGCGTTCTGATGATCCTCGGCGGTGGAGAACACCTGGCTCTTTTTGGTCGGGATCGTGGTGTTGCGGTCGATGATGCGGGTGAACACACCGCCCAGCGTCTCGATGCCGAGCGAAAGCGGCGTCACGTCGAGCAGCAGCACATCCTTGACATCGCCCTGCAGCACGCCGGCCTGGATGGCGGCGCCGATCGCCACGACTTCATCCGGGTTGACGCCCTTGTGCGGCTCCTTGCCGAACAACTGCTTCACGACTTCCTGCACCTTGGGCATGCGGGTCATGCCGCCGACCAGGACGACCTCGTTGATCTCGGCCGCCGACAGGCCGGCATCCTTGAGGGCTTGCCGGCAGGGCTCGACCGTCTTCTGCACCAGGTCGTCGACCAGCGCTTCGAACTTGGCGCGGGTGAGCTTCATGGTCAGATGCTTGGGGCCGGATGCATCGGCCGTGATGAACGGCAGATTGATTTCGGTCTGGGTCGTCGAGGACAGCTCGATCTTGGCCTTCTCGGCGGATTCCTTCAGCCGCTGCAGCGCCAGCTTGTCGCGGCGCAGATCGATGCCCTGCTCCTTCTGGAACTCGTCGGCCAGATAGCTGACCAGCCGCATGTCGAAATCTTCGCCGCCCAGGAAGGTGTCGCCGTTGGTGGACTTCACCTCGAAGACGCCGTCGCCGATCTCCAGGATGGAGACGTCGAAGGTACCGCCGCCGAGGTCATAGACCGCGATCGTTCCAGTTTTTTGCTTGTCGAGACCGTAGGCGAGCGCGGCTGCGGTCGGCTCGTTGATGATGCGCAGGACTTCGAGGCCGGCGATCTTGCCGGCATCCTTGGTGGCCTGGCGCTGGGCGTCGTTGAAATAGGCCGGAACCGTAATGACGGCCTGATCCACCTTCTGGCCCAGATAGGACTCCGCGGTCTCCTTCATCTTCTGCAGGATGAAAGCGGAAATCTGCGAAGGCGAATAGCTCTTGCCCTCGATCTCGACCCAGGCGTCGCCATTGCCGGCGCGGCCGATCTTGTAGGGGACGAGTTTCTTGTCCTTCTCCACCATCGGGTCGTCGTAGCGCCGGCCGATCAGGCGCTTGACCGCGAAAATGGTGCGCTCCGGATTGGTCACCGCCTGGCGCTTGGCCGGCTGGCCGATGAGCCGCTCGCCGTCGTCGGTGAAAGCGACGATCGAAGGCGTGGTACGCATGCCCTCGGCGTTCTCGATGACTTTTGGAGTCTTGCCTTCCATCACGGCAACACAGGAATTGGTCGTGCCGAGATCGATGCCGATCACCTTGCCCATGGTTTGTCCTCTCGCTTCTGGCAGGTCGGCCGGGCCCTTGCGGCACCCGGACGGAAACTTTCGCGAACAATCGCGGAGCCCTTCGTCCGACCCCCTGGATACAGGTTTGACACCGCCCCCGCGGCGTCTTGGCTCATATAGGAGGGCGGCCTTGGCCCGCAAGGCGCAAAGCCGCGAAATCGCCAGTGAATGGGGCTTGTGTGGCAAGGACTTGCGGTCGGTGCGGGCCGCCGATCATGGTGCGAAGCAGGCTTTGTCATTGGGGCTGGATATTCGAGGTGTCGCGGGCCGGGCGTACATCCGGAGACCGGCCCGGTCGCACGGATGATGCTAGCGCCGCACCCGATAGACCGCGAACGGGTGGCCATCAAGCCCCGGCACCGGCGCAAGCCAGTCCGGCACGTCGCCGTCCTTCAGCCGCCCCCAAAGGCTGGCGGCTGTTTGGTCGTCGGTGAGGCCGACCGGTCCTTGCGTACCGCAGGTGACCACGTAATCCACCCCGGCTTCAGCCATGACCTTCCGAGCCTGTGCCGGCGGCCGCGCGAAAGCCTCGTTGGCAGTGAGGATGCTGGCCGCCAAGCGGATATGGTACGGCGCGGCCAGAACCGAATGCGGCGTGGCCGCCAAGAGATAGGGACCCCATTCGACCGCGTCGGTCACCATGAGGCCGACCGGCAACCGCGCGAGCGGCGCCAAGTTTTCCCTGTTCACGCAAGCCTGCCGCTCCGGCGGATCGATATCCAAGCCGGCGGCGGTGCCGCTCGCGGCTGCCAGCGTCATCGCGCCGAGCGTGACGACCGCCGGCGTGACCAGCAGGGACGCGGCGAACTGCGGCACGATGCTCCTGAGCTTGAGCCAGCCGAAAACGTAATGCGCCGCGACCGCAACCAGCGGCACGCCGAGCCAGACCGAATAGGAATAGAACTTGATCACCGCCACCATGGCGACGCACGCGAGCAAGAAAGCCGCGGCAATGGTCAAGAAGCCGAAGTCGCGGCGGAGCTCCTTGGCCACCAGCAGGGTGGCGACGACGCCCAAGGCCGGAAACGCCGCGGTGGCGACCGCGCTCAATGGCTCGAGCCGCAGCATCGTGGCGAGCGATTGCATCTCCGAAATATTCATCAGCCACAACGTCCGGACGGTCGGATCCATGATGGCAAAAGGTCCGCCGATGCAGCGCGGCTCGAACCATAGGCCGAGCACACCCGCGGCCGCCGCGGTCGCGCCGAGCGCTACGCATCGCGACCAAGAACGTCGCGCCACCAGGCCCGCGCTCGCCAAGGCCAGCCCGAGGCCACCAGCCGTGACGGCGGCGGTCGAATTGAGCGCCAGCTGCTCGCAGAAGCTCAAGGTCCAATGATCGGGGCCGACGCTGACCAGGAACGCCACGACCGTGCTTCCCGCGAGCCACAGACCATAGGCGCGCAACGGCGCCGCCGCGACCGGATCGAAAACGTAGCGCAAGCCGAAAGCCGCGCCGCAGAGCGCCAGCATCGGCAAGCTTTCCAAGCCGATCGCCAAGGCGAGGCCGGTGATCGCCCCGGCCAAGGGGGCCGCGAAGCGCAGCCGATCCGACCAGACGGTGGCGGCGATCACGAGCACCGCGAGCGCGAGCTGGACATTGTGATGGTCGATGCGGGCAGGCCGGAATTGTCCCATGCCGGGCAGCCCGAACACCGCCAGCAGCAGGACGATGTACGCCGCCTCGCGTCCGGCGATCCGCCAAGCAACGGCGGCGCCGCCGCCGATGACCGGAATGAGCCACAGCACCGGCCAGAGCGCGAGCATCAGCCGCTCGGCCAGCGCCGGGTCGACGAACAGCCGGAAAAAAAGGAAGAGGCCCGCAAGGCCGGCATCGATCAGGCGCGACCAATGGGAATCAAAACCGGCCGGCGGGGCGACCCGCGCCTGATGCAGGTCGAACCAGCCCTG
>Ga0075021_10002216_pt1 | contig 10121 bp, 8 predicted proteins | sample ColStrG_CSR_2012_FD_72749 | JGI IMG/M metagenome (GOLD analysis project Ga0075021, IMG submission 72749) | Freshwater sediment microbial communities in response to fracking from Pennsylvania, USA - Cold Stream Run_MetaG_CSR_2012 | ecosystem: Environmental > Aquatic > Freshwater > Creek >... | reverse complement strand
GGAATATTCCGTCCTCTTTTTTCTGATCTAAGCGCAATGCGCCAATGTTCTTGCTGTCTTTCATGCGCGTTTGTGAACACCTTTCCTGAAATTGTCCGCCATGTGATCGCACGTGCGCATGGCAAAGGCGATGATGGGCATGGTGGTCGTCTTGTCCGTACAGTTCGGGAAAATGCTGGCGTCGCAAATGTAGAGGTTGGGAACGTCGTGGGTCTGCGCCCACTTGTTGGTCACATACTTTTTGGGATCATTGCCAAACCTGCAAACGCCAGTTTCGTGCAAACTTGTTCCGGGACGGTCGGGCTCACTCCCGGCGCCCCACAACTCTCCCCCCATGGCCTTAAATAAATCAATCATCACTTGCTTGGAATGCTCCCACATCAAGAGCTCGTTCGGTCCCCATTGAAAATGAAAGCGCAACTGGGGAACGCCGAAGATGTCTTTCTTTTCCGGGTCGATGTCCACGTAGTTGGTGGGGCTGGGAAGAGTTGGCGCCTGGATCAGGGCGCCGACCGTGGTCGGGTAGTAGCGCTTGATGTCGCGCTTGAATTTCGAGCCGAAGCCCTCGATCTGCCGGAAATGCCACGGGAACTCTCCGCAACCACCGCCCATGTATACCGAGTAGCCCCGAATGAACTTTTCTTCCCGCGGGTTTTTTAGGTTCTGCCAGCGCGGCATCCAGGAAATGGTGGAGTCGGCAATGTTATCCGGCGTGGGCGGCTGTCCCAGCAACTGGGGAAGATACCCATAGCCGGGATTGCCATAGAGGTGCTCACACAGATTGCGTCCCAGTTGTCCGCTGGAGTTTGCGATTCCAGTGGGCCAATGGCGAGATTTGGAATTCAACATGATGTGCGCGGTTTCGACGCAGGACGCAGCCAGAACGATTACCTTAGCGTAAACCTCGACTTCGGTCTTGGTGGTGCGATCTACGTAAGCGACGCCTTTCGCCATGCCGTTTTCGTCGACCAGAACCGCTCGCACGAGAGCATTGGTAAGGAGCGTGAGGTTCTTGGTAGCCTCAGCGTCCGGAATCGTGAACCAGGTGGGCGAGAAAAACGAGCCGACGTCGCAGCCGCGGCTGCAATTGCCACAGTAGTGGCATTCAGGATGGCCATTGTGGGAAACCGTAAGCTGAGCGCAGCGGTCGGGCAGGTAAGGCACGCCGATTTTTTCGGCACCCTTCTGCATGATGTGATCGATGCAACGAAACGGCAGCGCCGGCAGATATTCGCCATCCGGATTGCTGGGACGATTCTGCACCGTGCTGGCCACGCCCATGTAGCGTTCCGCCTTGGAAAACCAGGGCGAAATCTCTGCATAGTCGACCGGCCAGTTCTCGCCGAATCCGTCGAGATCCGCGGCCTTGAAATCAATGTCGCCAAAGCGTGCGGAGGAGCGTCCCCAGAAATTGGCCTTGCCGCCGGTTGCCTTGCACCGTTTCCAGTACCAGTCGGTGCCGGGAGCGTTGGAATAGGCAACATCGTGTTCGAATAGATCTCTTCCCTCGCTGTATTCCGATTCTTCGACGGAGTAAGGCTCCTGATGGGCTTTGCCTTGCAGGCGCAAGGGATCGCCGTAGCCGCGATACTTCAGGTCGTACGGTTGCCGGTGATCGCGATAGTCGTCCTCCGGAACCATGCGCGGGCCCGAGTTCAAGGCGCAGACCTGAAGACCGGCTTCGCAGAGAATCTTCATGGCGGTGCCGCCGCCTGCGCCGGTGCCAACCACAATCGCGTCGTACGTTTTGGGGGCCAGAAAAGTCCTCGTTAGTTAGGAGTTGATTGATTGGAAACGCCTGCGCCCGCCGGTTCGCGAAGTCTGGCGTGTTCCGGATCGTCAGGATGAGGACACCCCGGCATCTTTGGCCACGCCACATGAAGCCCCGGATAGCCGATACTCTTCAAGCCGATTTTCGTGGTGTAGAAACCAACCACGGTGTAGTCCCGCAGCAAGTGAAAAAACGAACGGCCACTCTCAGTGCTAGGCTTGAATTTCGCTTTGTAGGCAAGTTCTTCCAGCAAACTGTTCTGTTGTTCCTGTGTGCAATCCATGAACTCGTGTTTGAATTCCGAACGGCTGCGGGCGTTCAGCCAATCGAGTCCGGCGATGAATCGGTTCTGAGCCTCGTTTCCCGCCGCGATCGCATCGTCGGTGGAGCGAACGTCGTGGGATGTGCTCACCGGAACGCGGTTCGCCACCATAAAATCAATAAACTCGGCCACGCCGGCCTTCTTGGCTCCGGGCGTGTCGTCCTCGGGGATGATCATGTCCGCAAGATGCTCGACCATCCGATAATGCTGCGGGGAAAAGAACAGCGGTTTGTAGGAATCTGAACTGGACGGGGAAGACGCCGATGGAGCAGGATCCTGCGGGCAGGCGAACACCCATTGGCTGAAGCCAGGGAAGGAACTGGCTACCGCCGCCATACCGATGTAGCGGAGGATCTCACGGCGCTCTATGCCCTGTCCGCCCAACCACCCTCTCCCCACAACCGCTTTCTGCAAGCGGTTACATAGCGGGCGTTTTTAGCACGTCCCCACTCCGAGTGTCAAGCAACAAAACCTGCCAGACTGCCCTGCCATGCGGTTCGGGTTTCATTGAGCTAAAGGAGGTTTCGCTCCGGCCGCTGGAGAAGGCTCTTGCTGTTCCCTGATCTGGTGATAGCGGTTGGTTTTTAAGGCTGCCGCAGTCTGCCGGCCGCCATTGGGCCAGAGAATTTCAATGTCCAAGGTTTGGTTGGATGGCCAGCTTGCCAGTCCAAAAACGATGCGCTTGTCGTGCGACGAAAGATAGCTCGATCCGCCGGTCACCCAGCGCACCAGTTTCCGGCCGGCGAGGTTAAGCGTTACTTTCGCTCCGATAGCGTCGCGATTGCTCCGGGTACCGGTGAGACGAACTCCAATCCACGAATTTTTCTGGCCCACGTTGTTGTGGAGCAGTACCGGCGCCTCGCCGATACAGGTAAAGATTGCGTCGGTTGCCCCGTCGTTATCCCAATCTCCGATTGCCAGCCCGCGGGCGAGATAGGTCTTTGCGAATGCGGGCCCCGCCTTGGCACTGACATCTTCGAATACGGCGTTGCCCAGGTTGCGCAGCAACAGGGGTTGCTCTTTGTACTTGACCTGGGGTTGGAGGGATTCGATGACTTCAATGACATGGCCGTTCACGATCATCAGGTCGAGATGTCCATCGTTATCGAAGTCGACAAAGTGGACGCCCCATCCCACATCGAGCCTGGTGGGGCCTGCCAGGTGCGAACCGCGCGTCCAGTCTTCGAAAGGGACGTTTCCACGATTGAGAAACAGGGAAGGGTACTCAAAATTGAAATTGGTGACCACGACATCGGGACGCCCGTCGCCATTGACATCGCCTGCGTCTACGCCCATTCCTGCCTTGGCATTGCCGTTGGCGTCGAAGGCGACTTCCGCCTCGACCCCGGCGTCCACAAAGGTGCCGTCGTGCTTGTTCAGCAGCAGGAGGTTGGGCGAGGCATCGCGCGCGACAAAGAGATCAGGCCAGCCATCGGCATCAAGATCAATCGCGACGACGCCGAGGGCTCGTCCCACAAAGCGATCCAGTCCCGAAGCCCGGCTGACGTCGGTAAAGGTGCCATTGCGATTGTTGTGGTAAACGGTGAGCGGCATCCCTTTATAGGCACGCTGCTCGCAGTAGGTTCGAACATTCACATACTCGCACTTGGGCGCGATACCCTCGAACGACATCTCCGCATAGTTGCAGACGACAAGATCGAGAAATCCATCGCGATCGTAATCAAACCAGGCAGCGCCCGAGGCCCATCTTCCCGCATTCTGGAGCCCGGCTTGCTCGGTGACATCGGTGAATGTGCCATTGCCATTGTTGTGATAGAGCGTGCAGTTGGGAAATCCGGTGATGAAAATATCCTGATGGCCGTCATTGTCGAAGTCGGCGATCGCGACACCCATCTGGTAGTTGTTGACCCGGCTCAGTCCGGCTTCCGCCGCAACGTCAACAAACTTTCCATTCCCCAAATTGCGATACAGCGCGTTTCGCAAGGGCTTATCGCTTTTGCCGCGCGGGGTTTCGCCTCCGTTCAAGAGAAAAATATCCAGCCAGCCGTCATCGTCAAAATCAACAAACCCGACGCCTCCGCCCATGGTTTCGATCAGGTAACGATCTGGAGATATCCCGTTGAATTGCCGCCACGTAATGCCAGCGTCGGCGGTTACGTCGGAAAATATGGGCTTCGGGCGTGCCTCGGATAGAAGCAACTGGGGACGAAAGAACTGCGCGATACCGACCGCCGAGAGCGCGGAGAGGAATTGGCGGCGTGACCAGGTGGCGGCCGGGAGGCCAGCAGCGGAGTTGGGAGCGATACGGGAGGGGCGAAAAGGGTTCACGGTTTCTCTTCCGTCGTGACTGCAGTTTCCGCTCCACCATCTTCCGCTTGCTTCAAGTCCTGATAGATCGTGTATTCCTTGGTCGCGTCGTCGGCGCGACCCATTCTTCGGTAGACAACCGATAATGCAAAATGCGCCTTGCTTCGATCGGGATCGGAGTGGAGAGAAAGCACGAATTCTGCTTCGGCATCCTGCAATCTATTCTTGTGCGTAGCGAGTTGACCAAGCTGATAGTGCGCTTCCGCCGATTGCGGAGCCAGCTTGACGGCTTTTTGTAGCAAACTTTCCGCCTCCGCCTGCAGCTTAAGCGAATCGGGAGAAGCCAACAACATTTCCGCGCACGCGACGTAGAAGCGCGCATCGTTGGGAAATCGAGCGATTCCAGCTTTGTACACGGCAATTGCGGCATCGGTCTCGCCAGCGACGAAGTCAACGGCGGCGACGCCAAAAAGCGCGTCGGCATTCGAGCTATCTAACCTCAACGCATTCTTGTAACTCTCCTGCGCATGTTTGTATGAATTCCTGCGCAGGTCCACATTTCCTTTCCACACCCAGGGCCGTGCATCTTTGGGTGCAACCGCCATGGCCTGCTTCACGAGAGCCATGGCATCGCTCGTTTTGCGCAAGTACACCAGCAGCGAAATCGGGTCTTCGTAATATTCGACTCGGGCGGGGTCCGCCTGAATCGCACGCTGGTAGGCCTGCAGGGCAAGGGCAGGCTGACGCTCGGCCTCCAAGCAGTTTCCGAGGAGAACCTGCAAATCGGCGTTCACCGCACCGTGCTCCGACAACTGCAACAGAAGCTCCTTCGCCGGGGACACCTGAGCGCGGCTGTAGAGAAGCTTGGCCAGTTGAAGGCCAGCGGCGGCTCGCCCCGAATCGTCATCGGGGATCAGGGCAAACAGCGCCCTCGACGTTTCCAGGTCCCCGCCCACCGCGGCCACCTGTGTGCAGCGGCCGATGGCATCGGCCCATTGCTTATCGTTGGCGTGCAGTTTCAGAACGTCAAGGATCTTTGTAATCTTCTCGTGTTGACCGCTCTGCACCAAGGAATGAAACAGGGCCACGGTACGATCGGGTTGCGCAATCACCAACTCAAACTGTGAATCCAGCAACTGCGCCGCGGTCGCGTAGTCGCCAGTTCGCTCCTTCACCAGGCCGAGTAACAAGATTGCTCCAGCATCGTCGGCTTGCCGGGTCAGAACATAGCGAAGATTCTTTTCGGCGGAGGACATCAGTCCCAGTTGCCACTGCACCGCCGCGGTCTCTCGCCGAAAATCGCGGTTCTGTGGAGCGAGGTCGACTGCTTTCTGGAAACTTTCCAGCGCCGCTTTCCATTTTCCTTGCAGTCCAAGTATAGATCCCAACTGAGCTCGGTACTGCGCAACCGCAGGTGCTGCACGCACGGCCTGCCGCAATTCCTGCTCAGCCTCAACCAGCCGACCTTCTCTGGCGAGGGAAATCCCGTGGCGGGCCTGATGCGGCGCAGGCGAGTTCTGCGCAGGGATGGGCTGCACAGCGAGAAGCACCGCAAACAGTGGGAAGATGAGAGAACGCATTGCACAATCCGCGAGATGGCTACGCGCCGATTATCAGTTTTTGCCGCCGTACGGGCGCGGTGGATCTGCGCACGACGAGATCTGTTTCCAACTTATAATTCGAACCCTTCTGGCGCTTGAGCTTCAACATCCTGTCCAGCGCTTCAAAGGCCTTCACCCCGAGTTGTTCGCGAGGCACGCTGATGGTGGTGAGGGGAGGTCGCGCCAGGAAAGCAAAAAAGATATCGTCAATGCCGATGACAGAAACGCCTTCCGGCACCCTCACTCCCGATTCTTCCAGGGCACTCATCGCACCCATGGCAATCAGATCGTTTCCGCAGAACAAAACGGTGGGTATTTCTGGATGGGACAACATTTCTCGAACGGCGGAAGCCCCGGCGTCCACATGATAATCGCTTTCCAATACGCAAGCGGGCTTCAATCCGCGGGCTGTGAGTCCGGACACCAGAGCATTCTTGATGGTGACTGCAGTGCGGTTGTTGGCGGGGCCGGCAATCACCGCGCAATTGCGATGGCCCAGTTCCACAACGTGCTGAATGGCTTTGTTGATGCCATGTTCGTACTCGATGCAGATGTTTGCGACCAGCTTTCCGACGGGATCGAAGTTCAATAAGACCACCGGGATTCCGGCGTCCGTGAGTTCTGAAATCATTTCCCGGTTCACCGAACTGGTGGCAATCGCGACGCCGCGAACATCGCTCTCCCTGAGTTTACGCAGGACTGCCTTGGTTCGCTCCGGGTCGTACTCGGTGTTGCAAAGCAGGACGTCAAGTCCCCGGCTCCACGCCGCAGCCTGATAGCCGCGGATGATCTCGGAAAAATAGGGATTGGCGATTTCGGAAATGACAAGGCCAAACAGGTCGCTGCGTCCGGTTGCGAGGCGCCGGGCATGCACATTCTTGAAGTAGTTGAATTCCCGCACGGCAGCCTGTACCCGCCGGCGTGTTTCTTCAGAAATATACTGTCTGTTGTTGAGCACGCGCGATACGGTTGCCAGGGATACTCCGGCTCGCCGGGCGACTTCGCGCATCGTGTGGGCCATGAAGGTGGTTCTCGCACAGATTGCAGGAGCAGCGGGCTGACAGGCATCCTGCCCAGCCTGCAATGCCTGGAACTGAAAAAACCTATCACGAGTATGCGGAAAAGGCCACGCTGCCGGACGCCACTCTGGACAGCGCTTGACAGCGCCGACCCCCTCGGATAGTGTAGACGCGTTTTCTGGAACCGCTTTCATAAAGACCTCCGGAGACGTCTGCAGGCGGTTGTTTACGGGTTTCTTCCCGGCGGCTACCCTGGATTGTCCGCTGCCTTCAAACGCGCGGAGTCGCAGCGGTCCAGGGTTTCTGAGAAAGGGGAGGATGAGCGCACCGACTCATTTCCTACAAGACATCATCCGCCAGCGGGCTGAGTTGCCGCGAACGATCGACCACCTCACGGGGCCGGGGCAGAAATCGTTAGAGCAGGCCAGTTCCCTGATCCGATCTGTTTCGCATGTCTTCCTTACCGGCATCGGCGCCAGTTGGAATGCGGCTCTCTGCGCGGGTGCTCTATCTTATTCGGGCGGCCTCCCGGTGTACATGCAGGAAGCCGGCGAGTTACTGCATGTTACGGCCATTCCCCGCGGCTCCGTTCTTGTCGTGATTTCCCGAACCGGCCGAAGTACTGAGATCGTTCAGTTGCTTGCCAAAGCAAAGGCGAGCGGCGCGTCCATTATCGGCATTACGAATTGTGCAGACAGTCCTCTTGCGCGGGAATCAACCGTAGCCATGGTGGTGCCGGTCAGGCTTGACCATGGGATTTCTGTAAACACGTATTCTTCACTTGTGATTGCAGCGGGTGCGTTGGCAAGCACGGTCACAACCGGCTTCGCATCGGTCGCCAGCTCCCTGCAGCGCGCGGTTACCGAAGCTGGAGAGCGCCTTGATCTCTGGCAGGGGCAAGTGGCGGAGTCGGGTTGGCTGGCCAGGGAGGCGCCGTATTATTTCCTCGCACGCGGCAGCAGCATAGGAACCTGCTACCAGGCTCAGTTGCTGTGGGAGGAAGGGGTAAAAATGCCGGCAGCTGCCATGAGCACGAGCAGCTTTCGCCACGGTCCGCAGGAGATCGTCAGGGAAGGTATCCGCTTTTGCCTCTGGATCGATCAAGCGCAGATGCGGGAGCAGGATTTAGCCGTGGCGCATGATCTTAGAGAATTAGGCGCATCCGTGATGCTTATCGGGGAGAATGTTCCGCCACAAGTCGGGGACCTGGTATGCCAGTTGCCAAGTTCTCCGCGCAACTGGCAGTTTGCCGTTGATATGATGCCGATTCAACTGGCGGCAGAACAGCTCGCGAGGATGTCCGGAGTGGACTGCGACTCGTTTCGGATTTGCTCTTACGTGGTCGAGGATGAGCACGGTTTGCTGCATAAGAAAGCGGAGGCTACTCCGAATGCAGACTGACCGTTGGCACTTTCCAGTCTGGCTTTGGTATGCCCTGTTGGGCATATTCTGGTGGGGCCTATGGGGCTTCTTATCCAAAATAGGATCGGACGCGGCGAGCCCTTTGCAGATGCAGATTTTGTTTACCCTGGGTATGCTGCCTGTCGCCCTTGCTATGCTGCTGCAGATGCGAGGGAAACTGGATCGCAACCGGGGCGGAATTACTTACGGCCTTTTGAGCGGCGTTGCCGCCGGAGTAGGCACAATCGGGTATTATGCCGCCCTGCGCAACCAGAATGCTTCGGTAGTCACTCCTGTCACCGGATTGTTTCCCGTGCTCACCGTGGCGCTGGCGTTCGTGGTGCTGCGCGAGCGCTTAAACAAAGTGCAGATGGGGGGCATGCTTCTCGCCCTGGCATCGATCGTAATCCTTTCCGTTTGAGGCGCCCGTGACCCACTGGATGGTATACGCCGGCTTCGCCATGGTGCTGTGGGGAGTCAATGGCTTGTTCATGAAGCTGGGAACCAACCGGGTTTCGGCGCGCTCCATGGTGATCTGGGTCACGGTTGGTTTTGTGGTTCTGCTTCCTTTCCTGTTGACCTCAACGACTCTGGCCGGCCTGAGCGCGCGCGTGATATTCGTCGGACTGATCGCGGGAGCTGTGAATGGCTTGGGCAACTGGGCCGTGTTTGCCTGCCTGGAGAAAGGGGCAAAGGCCAGCGTTGCGATCCCGCTTACCGCCTTATATCCACTGTGCACAGTATTTCTGGCTACTGCCTTCCTCAAGGAACGGCCGAGCTTGCTGCAATGGCTTGGCATCGCATTGGCTGTGGCGGGTGGCGCACTGTTGTCCTATGAACCGGCGGCGGCCACTGCAACGGAGGAACCACTTCCTTGCGCCCAGTAACGGTTGGAATTATCGGGGCGGGGAATGTGATCTGGGCCTACTTTCAGGTATTGGATCGCCTCATTCCCCGTGGTCTGGCGCGGATGGGGCCGGTGTGCGCCCGGCGCAAGGAAACATGGCAGGACCTTCAGAGTCGCCGCCTCGGCATCAACCTGGTGGCGGATCCCTACGAAGTTTTGCGGTCGGACGCGGACGTTGTGCTCATCATCACTCCTCCGGAAAGTCATGCGTCGCTGGTACGCATGGCCCTGGAGCATGGCAAGCACGTTGTGGTTGAGAAGCCTGCGGCGGCAAGCCGCTGCGCCGCCCAGCAGCTTGCTCAACTCGCGCAAGAGCGTGGCTTGCACCTGATGTGCGCGCCTTTTGTACAACTGGCGCCCACGTTTCGGGCACTTTGGGGAAGAATTCAAGAGGGGGCAATCGGCCAAGTGCACACCGCTCGCGGGCTATATGGCAACGCCGGCTCCACCTGGGCGCACTGGTATCACGATGGCAGCGTAGGCCCGCTGGCGGAAGTTGGGATTTATAACCTCAAGAGCCTGACCGCGGTGCTTGGACCCGTGGGTGAAGTTCAGAGCGCCGAAAGCCTGATCGTGGCCGGTCGGGAGATTGGTGGTCAGACGGTTGGAACCGCGGGCACGGACGTTTCCCACGTTCTGCTCAGGCATCTCGATGGAGCGTTATCGTCGCTCGTTTCGAGCCACTGCATACAGCGCTACCGCCGTCCGGGTCTGGAGTTCTACGGCACCGAAGGAACAGCCAACTTGCTGGGTGATGACTGGGACCCGCGCGGCTTCGAGATCTGGCGAAACCGCGCAGCCTGCTGGGAAGAGTTTGAGCCGCTCGATCCAA
>Ga0075021_10002215_pt1 | contig 10123 bp, 10 predicted proteins | sample ColStrG_CSR_2012_FD_72749 | JGI IMG/M metagenome (GOLD analysis project Ga0075021, IMG submission 72749) | Freshwater sediment microbial communities in response to fracking from Pennsylvania, USA - Cold Stream Run_MetaG_CSR_2012 | ecosystem: Environmental > Aquatic > Freshwater > Creek >... | reverse complement strand
CCCTCGCGCGCCTGCGTGCAGTCTTCGAGAAGCTGGTTCAGACGCTCGTGAGTGTTGAAAGTGGTGTTGGCCGGCGCGTCGGCCGCACCCATGCGGAACGCGCGGTAGCCGGCGGCGATGGTGAGTTGCGCGCGCTCGCGGATGCTCATGCCGGGCTGAACGCCGGGTATGACGCCGGCGGTGTTGTAGCACTCGCAATAATTGCGGACCGCGCCGCCTAAAATCTGGTGAACGGGAAGCTGGAGGACTTTGCCTTTCAAGTCCCACAGAGCCAGGTCGAGTGCGCCGAGCGCGTGCTCCTTTTCGCGGCCTGCCGGATAGAAAAAAGCGCGCGACATATCTTGCCAAAGGCGTTCAATGTGCTGCGGGTCGCGGCCAATCAGCCGGCCGGCGCATTGCTCAAGCATTTCCTTCGAGCCGCCTTCGCCGATGCCCGTGATGCCCGCGTCGGTTTCTATGGTGATCACCAAATCGCTTTGATTAAAGAGGGGATTGGGATTGGGCGGACGGTAGGCGCGCACCCGGGTGATTTTCATTTTCGGCAGAGCGGCGTTTGCTCGCGTGGCGGCAGCAGCCGCGCTCAAAGACTTAAGGAACGACCGGCGATTCATTGAAATTCTCCTGTTCCCGCACGGTGGAGTGCCGCGCGGCTTGCGTAAGACAGAGAGTATATATCTTCGATCCGGGCGAATCAGGCGGGAACCGGATCTAACACGCCAGCAATTTCAAAGACGAGCCTCTCGTTCTTGGAAGCAATGTAGCCGTGCCACTTCGGCTCGCCGTTCAAGCTGGCCTTGAGAGGCTTTTCGGCCGGATGCTCCAACATGATGACATCTCCCGCCTCTAGCTCAAGCAGGGTTCGAGCCGCGATGCTGCCGCCCTCAATGAACGCCTCGAAATCGAGAACCGCGTCTTGCAACAATTCCGCCACCAACATATGGTCGCGCTCGTTGGATTGGACCTTCTTGACCGATTGCAGCTGCTCGAACTTCTGGCGCAGCCGTTTGATGAAAATGGAAGGCACCGCCAGGTTCATCAGGCCGGTCACCTCGCCGACGCGTACGTCCATGGCGACGACGACTACCGCCTCGGACGGCGAAAGGACGTGCGCCAGTTGCGGCTCGCTGGCAAGCGATTGCACTGAGAAATCGATATCCACCACGCTGCGCCAGGCTTCCCGCAGGTCGCGCAACACCACGCGCAGCAGCGTTTGCATGATCTGCTTTTCGATATCGGTGATTTTGCGCTGGACGGCCGCGCCTGGCCGCCCTTTGCTGCCCATGAGTATTTCCATGAACGTGAACATCAACGTCATGTTCATTTCGAGGACGGAGATGCCATCGTAGGGTTTCATGGCAACGTAGGCGATGCAAGAAGGGAACGATAAGCCTTCCAGAAATTCCGCATAGGAAATTTGCTCTAAGCTCACAAGGTTGAGCGCGACATAAGACCGCAAATACGCGGACAGGCTGCCGGTTAAATTGCGCACGAAATTTTCATGCACCATGTGAAGCGCGCGCAGTTGAGACTTGGGAATTCGATCAAGCTGGCTGAGATCAAAGACAGTGACCTCCGCCGGCGAAACGCCCGAAGGGTGACCGCGATTCGCCGCGTCGATCTCTTCCCGGGACATGATCTTTTGCATATTTTCCGGCATCGTGGCAGCGGTCTTAGGCGGCGTCCTTGAGGGCGAAGCGGTCTTGGCGGCTGATTACTTCCTTGATCCGCACCCCATAGTTGCCTTTGATCGAAACAATTTCGCCGCGCGCTACAACCGTGCCGTGAACCACGATCTCCACGTAGTCTCCGACGCGGCGGTCTAGCTCGATGACCGAGCCCGCGGTAATTTTGAGGACATCGCGAATCGGCAGCACGGCTTGCCCCAGCACCACTGAGAGGGGAAGCTGCAGATCCATCAGGCGGTCGAACATGGGCGGGTTCGGCCTGAGAGCCGGCGCGGAAATCGCCCCGGCTATCTGCGCCGGTTCATGTTTGCCGCCGCCCGAAGATTCCGGCCCAGTTAGCACCTTGGCGGCGGAGGGCTCAAGCGCCAAAATGAGATCCGGTAAAACCGCGTCGCGGAATTGGACGCCGATTTGCGCCACGCGCAAAGGCCGCAGCGAGGCCGGAGGATCGTCCGATCCCGCAGCGAAACGCAGCGGGCTGGCAAAAGAAGAGCTTAGAACGGCGGCCGATCCCTGATTCGCTTGCGACAGCATTTCGTGGAAAAGCTCTTGTGGGTCGTTCCCATCTCCCGAGCTGCCGCCAATCGCCGTCCAACAAGCTTCCTCCGCGCCAACCCAGGCCTTGAACTTCGGATCTTCCGTTTCCTGTTGCCACCAATGAAACTCCGCCAGCTTCGCTTCCCAATCTTCTAGTTGAGTTTCATTTGCCGCCTTCTGCGAAAGAGCCGGGCGTTCACCGGTGAAATTCTCCACCGCGCGCGCGAATTCGTCGATCCACTGCTCGAAAAAACTGGTTATGCTTTCTTCCATCGCTACCCCTTAGGCCTTTGTTGCAAATCCGCCACCCGCACTGCCAGATTCGCGTCAATCACCACAATCTCTCCTTCGCCGAGCAGCACTTTGCCGGCGTAGATATCAACGTTTTCACCGGTCGGCCGGTGCATTTTTAGAATGCTTCCCGGCTCCAGATTCAGGAGTTCGGGGAAGGGAATCGTCCGCTGATCCAGTTCAGCATGGATCAAAATCTTGACATTGTCGATAATTTGATAGTTCGTCATTTCGCCCTAGTCCTGCGGGGATTGCGGCTATTCAATCACTTGATCGGTGCTGGAAGCGCTCAGGCTAATGGCGCCTTCCTTCTCCAATTCGCGAGCCGTGGCAATCACCTGCTGTTGCGCGGCATCCACTTCTTTGAGCTTCACGGGCCCGAGCGATGCGATATCGTCGAGCATCATTTCCGCGCCCCGCTGCGATTGGGTTTTCACGAATTTCGTTCGTAGAGACTCATTTGCTCCTTTCAGCGCCACGACTAGAACCTTGCGATCCACCTTGGTGATGATGGTTTTGATGGAGCCTTCATCCAGCGTTTCTAGATCGCGGAACACGAACATGAATCGCCGCACATTTTCGAACAATGGCGGGTTATCTGTCTCGAGCGATTCCATCAATTGTGAGGAGGTAGCCGGATCGAGCCGGTTAAAAATATCGGCCACGGCGCGTACGCCGCCAAACTGCTGGCGGCTAAGCTGGCCTAAGTTGCGCAGCTTTTGATCGATCACCACCGCGATATTGCGGACGATCTCCGGCGAAATCTCATCCAGATCCGCCATGCGAACCGCGATCTCTTTGCGGATCTCGGTCGGCAATGCGCTGATCAGGCGGGCCGCATGAGCGGGGTCGAGGTGCGAGAGGATCAGGGCGATGGTCTGCGGATGTTCATCCTGAATGAACTTAGCCAGTTGCTGCGGATCGGCTTTACGAAAGTTATCGAAAACGCTGGTATCGGTTTCGAGCGACTTGTTCAGGCGGGAAATGAGACGGGCGGACGCGTCGGGCCCGTAAGCCTCCAGCAGGACTTTTTGCGCATAGTCGACGCCGCCGCGTAGCAGCAGCTTTTGCGATGTGACAAATTGACTGTATTCCGCGAGACTGATTTCCACGCTTTCATGCGTAATGTGATCCAGCCGGGCGATCGCTTTCGCCAGCAGGTTCGCCAAATCTTCCGGCAGGTGCTTGATGACTTGCGCGCTCTCTTTCGGTCCGATCGCGACAGAGAATATCGCAGCCTTCTGCAAGCCTGTCAGCCTCTTTTCGTCATTTGCCGTTTCCGCCATTCAGACTCAACCTACTTAGCGGCTCAAAAGACCCAAAACTTTACCGACCGCCCTTTGATGACAGCACTTTGCAGGCCAATGCCTCGCGCCGAGTCCTCTTCACCAGACGAAGCTCCCAGGTTGTAGGGTGGCGCTTCCGTAACGGGCATTTCAGTTCATGAGAAAATGAACGTTTGCGAATTGTTCCCGATGGAATTTACTTTGCCTGTGGATTGACAATCCTGGGGCTGGCGGTTTCCTATTTTCTTAATCCCTGGATCGGCTTGCCGTGCTACATTCTGGCAGCGTTCTGCCTCTATTTTTTCCGCGATCCGGAACGAACCGTGCCGCCAGGAGATTTGCTGATCGCGCCGGCGGACGGCAAGATCGTTGCCATCCGGCAACTCGGCCCGCGCGAAACTCGCGTGAGCATCTTCCTGAACATCTTTAACGTCCACGTCAACCGAACGCCGATGGCGGGGACTATAACGGACGTCTTCTACCAAAAAGGCAAGTTCCTGGTGGCGAGCCACGAAGCAGCTTCCACGGAGAACGAACAGAACACGCTGGTGGTGGAAGGCCGCGGCACGCGCGTGGTTTGCCGGCAAATTGCCGGTTTGATTGCGCGCCGCATCGTCTGTTACAAGCAGCCCGGGGAGAGCGTCGCCGCCGGCGAGCGTATCGGCTACATCAAGTTTGGCTCGCGCGTGGATGTCATCTTCGGCCCCGAGTGGACGCTGACGGTCAAGTTGGGCGACAAGGTTGCGGCCGGCGCGACGATCCTCGCCCGACGTGCGGAAACAGGAGAGACCATCTGAACCTCAAAGAGCGCCTCTACGCTCCAGCCGCGACGGGCCCTAAGCGGCCGCGCCGCGCTGCTTACGCGCTGCCTACGCTATTCACCAGCGCCAACATTTTCCTCGGTTTTGTGGCAATTCTGCAGGCCTTCGAAGGCGCTCTGCAAGCCAACGGCGGCGACTTCGGCGCCAATGCCCACTTTGTTCTCGCCGCTAAGGCTATCGCGTTTGCGGTCCTCTTCGACGGATTGGATGGCCGCATCGCCCGCATGACGAATACCACCAGCGACTTTGGCCGCGAACTGGATTCGCTGGCCGACGTGATTACCTTTGGTATCGCGCCGGCGGTATTGATTTTCGTGTGGGGCGTATTTTTTGTACCGGCGCCGGAAGAGTGGCAGAGCCAACTGACACGCGCCGGATACCTGGCCGCATTTTTCTTTCTGCTATGCGGCGCGGTCCGCTTGGCGCGCTTTAACGTGCAAACCAATCCGGCGGGCAAGAGTTCCGCGAAGCCCGATTTCAAGCATTTTGTGGGCGTGCCCATTCCCGCAGGCGCGGGTTTTGTGGCTTCCGTCATCTATATGAGCGCCGCGCCGGTGCGTTCGTTTGCTTTGTCCATTGCCTGGCTTGTGGTGGTCGTTTTCGTCGGCGTTTTGATGGTGAGCACCTGGCGTTACCCCAGCTTCAAGCAGATCAACGTATCCAAGCCGCGCACGCCCCTCATCGTTTTGCTGATTGGCGGCATTGCGTTTCTTATTTGGGAATGGTCGCAACCGGTATTGCTGGCCGTTTCCTCTGCCTATCTGCTCAGCGGGATCGTGATTCGCTTGAGCGGCGTTGTCAAGCGGCGCAAGGGCGCGCGTCCGCCCAGCCCGCTACCGGAGCATCAGGTTGGCTAAACCCACGGCCGGCATTTTTCAGATCGCGTTAGTGGGCGGCGAAACTCTGCTGGGCCACGAACTGAAGGAAGTCTTTGAGGCGCAATTGAAGGGCACGCTTGTCACGGACTATGCGGCCCGCGGCGAGGGTGCGTTTGGCGAGAGCGGGGGCGAAGCTGTCTACCTGGACGCGCTCGATGCCAAAGCAGTGGGGGCGGTGGACGCGGTTGTCACAGCGGGCGCCGCCGAGGGTTCTCTCAAAGCTTATTCTCTGGCTAAGGCTTTGAAGGGCCGGGTGGCGGTCATCGATTGCGCGGGGCATCTCGAGCAGGAGCCCGAAGCGCGCGTGCTTGCTCCGGTTCCGGGCGAAGCGAATCCCGCGGGCGTGTGGCTGTTCATATCGGCGCAGCCCGCGGCCGCGGCTATTGCCGAGACGCTGCGGCGTCTAGCCAAGTGGCGGCCCATCGCGCGCGCCGTTGTCAACATTTTCGAACCGGCCAGCGAGCGCGGCAAATCGGGCGCCGCCGAATTGCACCAGCAAACCTCCAGCTTGCTGGCGTTTCGCGGCCTGGACAAAGACGTTTTCGACGCCCAACTCGGGTTTAATCTTTTGCCCAAATATGGGCCCGCCGCGCCATTGAAATTGGCGGCGGTGGAGCGGCGCATCGAGCGGCATATTGAGCTTCTGCTTGGAGCGCCCGCGCCGGCCGTGCGGCTGATTCAAGCGCCGGTGTTTCACGCCTACAGCATGTCGTTCTGGGTCGAGTTCGCCGCCGACGTTTCAGCCACTGAGCTGGGGCACGCGTTAGCTTCGGCGCAGATCGAAGTGCGCGAGGCTAGTCAGGAAGCGCCGACCGGCGTGGGCGCGGCTGGCCACAGCGGGCTTATTGCCGGAGACATACGCCCAGATCGGAGCAACCCGCGCGCGGCCTGGATCTGGCTGGTTTGCGACAATCTTCGCATGACGGCCGACACCGCGGTAACCATTCTCCGTTCACTCAAAGACAAAAAGTCATGAATCGCCGACTCGTGCTCCGTTCTTGTATGGCGGGACTCCTCCTGCTGACCGCTTCCTGCTACCACGTGGGCGGAAAGGCCGACTTAGTTCCCAAGAGCGTTCAGACCATTGCGATTCCGGCCTTCTTGACCGTCACTTCGCGCTACAAGCTGGTGGACAGCCTGCCGCAAGCGATCGCCACAGAGTTTCTGACCCGTACCCGGTTTCGCGTGGTTAACGACCCGAGTCAAGCGGACGCAGTGCTCAACGGCAGTATCATCGCCGCCGTTGCGTATCCCAATGTGACCGACCCCAATACCGGCCGGTCGATCAGCGTCCGGGTGGTGGTGGTTCTCACGGTCAATTTTGTGGAGCGAAGCACGGGCAAGGTACTGTATATGCGCTCCAACTGGTCAGTGCGGCAAGACTACGCCGCGGCGGTAGATCCTCATCAGCTCTTCGATGAAAGCGGACCTGCCTTCGACCGCTTGAACCGCGACGTGGCTCACGATGTTGTCAGTGCGGTGGTGGAGAACTTTTGACGCCGGAGCAGTTTCTCGCCAAGATCGCCAAACAGCCACCCGCGCCCGCCTATCTGTTTCTGGGGCAGGAGGGTTATCAGCGGAGACTGTGCCGGGAAGCGTTATCGGCGCGAATGCTGCCGGGCGAAGCGCGAGCCGATGGTTTTACCCACAGCGATCTTGAAGAAACGACACTGGCGCAGGTCTTGGACGACGCCCGATCATTGTCCTTGTTCGCCTCCGAACGAGTCATTTGGGTGGCGAGCGCCGAACTGGCGCTGCCGCGCCGCATGACGGCGACGGACGAAACGGACGAGGAGGGCAAGCCGGCTGAGTCGGAGCTCACGGTGTATTTGCGGTCTCCTACACCGGGCGCGGTCATCGTCTTTGAGTGCAGCCGCTTCGACTTTGTGGGAGACGACAAGCCGAAGCTCGACCGCGTGGAGAAGTTCTATGCGGGTATCGGAGCGGGCGCCACCGTTGAGTTTCGCCATTTCACTCCCGAGTCGAGCCGGCACTTAGCGCAGGATCTAGCGCGCAAAGCAAGGCTGAATCTGGCCGGGGCTGAGTTAGCGGCGCTGCTGGACGCGGTGGGAGGCGACGCCGGACGCATCGCTTCCGAGGTGGAAAAGCTATCGCTATATGTGGGCTCCGACAGAGCCGTGACCTTGGACGATCTGCGCGCCTTGGTCCCCAATGCAGCGCAAGCCACGATCTTCGCCCTGGTGAATGCCCTGGGCAAGCGCGACCGGACTGGTGCGTTGCGCTCGCTCGACATTCTGGTCAGGGATGGCGAGTATCTGCCGCTGGCTTTGACATTTCTTGGAACCCAGTTCCGTTTGGCGCTGGCCGCCAAAGAGGCGCGCATCAACTCGGTTCCACAGGCGCAGGCTTTCTTCCAGAAGATCGGCGTGCGCATGTGGCGCGACCGGGCCGAGCAGGTGGTAGCGACGGCGACGGCCTTTCCACGCGACAGCCTTGCGCGGGCGGTAGGGTTGCTCTATGATACGGACAAGAAGTTCCGCGAAGGCTACAAGAACGATCAGCTTGTAATGGAAATGCTGGTTCTAGCGCTCACTTGAGCCTGCGCCGTAACTCAAATAAGACCACACCGGCCGCCACCGAGACATTCAACGAAGGTACTTCGCCCGCCATGGGTATTTTAACCAGCACGTCGCAATGTTTTTGCACGCCCTGGTGAATCCCTTTCCCCTCACCTCCCAATACAATGACAGTGGGCTGCGCGTAGGCGACTGTGTCATAGTTCTCGGTCCCCCTCTCATCCAGGCCGTAGATCCAGTAACCTTGCCCCTTTAGCTTTTCGAGAGCTTGCGTGACATTGGTCACGCGCGCAACGGGCAGATACTCCAACGCGCCCGCAGCCGCCCGCTCCACGGTCTCGGTTAAAGGCGCTGCGCGGCGCTCCGGCACAATCACGGCATCCACTCCGGCCGCATGCGCGGTGCGGATGATGGCGCCGAGATTGTGCGGATCTTCCACGCCGTCCAGCACGACCAGGAGCTGCGTACCCTCGGACACCTCACTCAACTCAACGAATTCATGCACCGCGCCGAACGCCACCACGCCTTGATGGGGAATGCCCTTACTCAGGCGGTCGAGCATCTCGCGCGGCTCAAATCTGACCGGTACGGAGTGATCGCGGCATAAATCGACAATTTCCTGAATGCGCGGCCCGGCCGACCCTTTGGCGATCAGAACCTTGTCCAGCGGACGGCGCGCGCGCAGAGCTTCGCGCACCGGGTGGACTCCCATTGTGTGCCGCTTGGTCACAGCGTGAAGGCGACAAGATAGTCGCCCAGCGGCTGATCTCCTCCAGGCTGATGTGAGCCGGCTGAGATGACAACATATTGCTTGCCGTCAGGACCGCGAAAAGTCATGGGAGCAGCGCGCGCGCTTGTGGGTAAATCACCGCGCCAGAGTTGGCGGCCAGTGACCACATCGAACGCGTAGATCGCAGGATCCAGCGTCCCCGCAATGAAAACCAAACCTCCGGCGGTGATGACCGGGCCTCCCAAAGAGAGCGAACCCCATTTCTCAGGCAACTTGGCGGAGAGTCTCCCTAACGGCACCTCCCACTTCTTCTCTCCGGTGCTTGCCTGGATGGCAATCAAAGTTCCCCAAGGCGGCGGCGTACAGGGCAGGCGTTTGGGACTCAAAAGAAAGCGTCGCATCATACCGTAAGGCGTGCCGCGCTGTGGCGCTAGCTCCCAGTCGCCATCGAGCTTGCGGCCCGTGGAATTTCGCAAATCGTTGTACTCGGCCCGGGGAATGAGGCGTACTTCGGTGGCGAGGTGGTTGCTCGGCAGAACCAGCAAATCGTTGCCGGGATCGTAAGCAAAGCCGCCCCAGTTCATGCCCCCGACATTGCCGGGTATCAGCAACGTTCCGGCGAGCGACGGCGGGGTAAAGATGCCGCTTGTGCGGAGTTTAGCGATCTCTTCGCGGCACCACTGACGGCTGGCGTCGTCCGGTCCCCAGGCATCGTCAACAGTCATAGTCTGAGGGGTGATGGGCGCGGGCTTGCGGGGAAAAGGTTGAGTGGGAGACGCCATCTCACCGGGCACGTCACTCTTGGGAACCGGGCGCTCTTCCACCCCAAAAATGGGCACGCCTGTCTCCCGATTCAGTATGAAAACGTTGCCGGTTTTAGAGCCGACCGCGATCGCGGGTATTGTCTTCCCGGCGCGCCTCATTTCGAAGAGCAAGGGGGAGGTGGCGACGTCGTAATCCCAAAGATCGTGATGAACCGTTTGAAAGTGCCAGACCATCTCGCCGGTGTCGGCTTTTAAAGCAACGACGGAGTTCGCGAAGAGATTATCGCCGAGGCGTTCACCGCCGTAGAAATCGGGGCTGGCGCTGCCGGTTGGAATGAAAACCAGATTGCGCGCGGCATCGACCGCGATGGCCGACCAGGCATTGGCCGCCCCAGTACGCGCGGCGCTGCCGTTCTTCCAAGTGTCGGCGCCAGGCGCATGAGGACCTTGGGGAATGGGGTCCCAGGTCCACTTCAGTTTGCCGGTTTTGGCGTCGAACCCGCGCACTTCTCCACTGGGTTGGCTGGCGCTACCGTTGTCGGCGACGGCCGATCCAACAACAATGGTCTGGCCAATGATGGCCGGCGCGGAGGT
>Ga0075021_10002214_pt1 | contig 10125 bp, 10 predicted proteins | sample ColStrG_CSR_2012_FD_72749 | JGI IMG/M metagenome (GOLD analysis project Ga0075021, IMG submission 72749) | Freshwater sediment microbial communities in response to fracking from Pennsylvania, USA - Cold Stream Run_MetaG_CSR_2012 | ecosystem: Environmental > Aquatic > Freshwater > Creek >... | reverse complement strand
CGTCGAGTCCTTCGATGGTGTTGGGTGGGTTGGTGCCGGCGGTGGGCTTCGCGGTGGTGGGTGCGGTGTCGGGGATCGCCACGGTGGTGCCGAGTTGTTCGGCGGGGTTAGTGTCTGGGGCGGGGGTAGTGGCGACGCATTGTGTGGGTCCGTTGTCAGACGCCAATTACGTCTATGCGTATGTGGATGGGGTGTTGTCGGTGGCCAAGGCGCCGGTCACCGTGACCGCGTCGAGCGCATCGATTGTCTTCGGGCAGACGATCCCGTCCATCACCGCCGCGACGGCGGGGACCGTTCCGGGGGTACCCACGGTCACGTTCACTTGCGGCGCGACCGCCCCGGTCATCGCTCCCCCCAGTTCGTATCCGACGGTCTGCACTGGCCCGGCGACCGATGCCAACTACCTGTACTCGTACGCGGGCGGGAGTCTCTTGGTGAGTCGCGCCGCCGTCCAGGTGACGGCATCGAGCCCTAACCTCGTGTTCGGCCAGTCCGTTCCGACCATCACTGCCACGTTCTCGGGCGTGGTCTCGGGGACGACCCCGGCTTCGCCGACCTGCACCGCAGCCACATCGGCCGCGGTCGGCACCTATGGCACCAGCTGCGCGGGTGTAGCCAGCGACGCCCGCTACACCTATACCTACGTCGGCGGTACGGTCACCATCGCCCGGGCATCGACGGCGACCGTGGTAGCCGCGTCGCCGGCGGCGCCGGTCTACGGCCAGTCGCTCACGCTCACGGCGACGACGACGGTGGTCGCCCCCGGGGCCGGGATCTCGGGCTCCCCGGTCACCTTCTATGACGGCACGACCGTGCTCGGCTCGGCGGCGGGCAGCGGCGGTCGCGCCACCCTGGCGGTCGCATCACTGGCGGCGGGCACCCATGCCGTCAAGGCGGTCTCGGGACAGGGCGGCAACTTCGCGGCCAGTACGAGCCCGGTGGTCACGGTGACGATAAACAAAGCGCTCACTACGACCAGTCTCGCGGTTCCCCTACCCATCGTGGCCACCGGCCAGGCGCAGGTGCTGACGGCGACGGTCGCCACCGTGGCTCCCGGTACCGGGGTCCCCGGCTCGGCGGTGACGTTCTATGACGGCACCGCGGTCATCGGTTCCGCTTCAGCTACCGCCGGGAAGGCAACCCTGTCGGCCACCTTCGCCGCGGCCGGCGACCACGTCATCTCCGCGGCGTTCGGAGGAGGGGGGAACTTCGCGGCAAGCACGAGTTCCGCCACGACGATCACCGTGGTCGCCCTCCCCGCCTATCAGGGCACCGGGCCCAAACTCGCCTTCATCGGTGACTCGATCATCTATTCGGGGGGCACCACGCTCCGGTCGACGTTCTCACCCAGCTATCTGGTCTCCGTCCTCGGCCTTACCGGCCGGCGGATCGAGGATCTCCAGACGGCGGCGACGGCCTACGCCGGCACCAAGCCCGCCAAAGTGGTCATCAACCTTGGGACCAATGACGCGGTGGACCCGGTGACGCCCACCGCCTCGGCCGACGCCAGCCTGTCGTCCATGGCGGCCAAGTTCCCCACTTCGTGCGTTGCGGTGATGACCATCGCCGAGCACACGAGTGCTCCCACGAACGGCTCGAAGCAAGGTGGACCCGTGTTCAACGCGGCGGCGCACGCGATGAACCTCTACATCCGGTCGACGTTCGCCCACGTCGTGGACTGGGATGCCGCCCTTTACGCACACATGCTGGCCGATCCGGCGAAACTCGATCCGTGGATGCTGCCCAATGATCAGATCCATCCGAGTCAGTCCGGCTTCAACGCCATGGCCCAACTGGTCTCAGCATCACTCCAGACCTGCTGAGGCACCCGTCGAGGTATGGACGGCGGATCGACGCCGGGTCGGAGTCGCCGCGGGCTGGTAGGGGTCGGTAGGGACGGGCCGCTGGTCTCCGGTAGAATCGATCCTCCATGTTCGATGCACTCTCCGACCGTTTCGACGGCATCTTCTCGAAGCTCCGCAGTCGCGGCCGACTGAGCGACGACGACGTCGACGAAGTCCTCCGCGAGATTCGCCTGGCGCTGCTCGAGGCCGACGTCAATTTCCAGGTGGTCAAGAGCCTCGTCGCCCGCATCCGTGATCGCTGCGTCGGTGAGGAGCTCTCGAAGGCTCTGAGCCCGGCTCAGCAGGTCATCAAGATCGTCAACGAGGAGCTCACCGCCACGTTGGGCGGCGAGACCATGCGCATCACCTACGCGCCCAAGCCCCCCACCGTTGTGCTCATGGCGGGTCTTCAAGGGTCGGGCAAGACGACCCGCACGGCCAGTTTGGGGCAGTGGTTCAAGTCGCAGGGCCGCCATCCCCTCATGGTCGGGGCCGACCTCCAGCGTCCTGCCGCGGTGGAGCAGTTGCGCACGTTGGGCCGTCAGATCGATGTGCCGGTGTTCAGCGAAGCATCGGACCCCGTCACCGTGGCGAAGGCCGGTCTGGCCGAGGCGCGGCGCCTGGGTCGTGATGTGGTGCTGGTCGACACTGCCGGCCGCCTGGCCATCGACACCGAGCTGATGGACGAGGTACGCCGCATCTCCGAGGCTGTCAGCCCCGACTACACCTTCCTCGTCGTTGATGCCATGACCGGTCAGGACGCGGTCAACGTGGCGGAGTCGTTCCACGCCACCTTGGCCCTCGACGCCGTGATTCTCACCAAGCTCGACGGCGACGCCCGTGGCGGTGCCGCCCTCTCGGTCAAGGAAGTCGTGGGCCGGCCCATCGCCTTCGTATCGACCGGTGAGAAGGTCGGCGATTTCGACCTGTTCCATCCCGATCGCCTGGCCGGACGCATCTTGGGCATGGGCGACATGCTCACCCTCATCGAGAAGGCCGAACAGGTCTACGAGGCCGACGAAGCTGAGGCCGCGGCCACCAAGCTGCTCGAGGGAGAGTTCACGCTCGACGACTTCCTCGACCAGATGCAACAGATCAAGAAGATGGGGCCGTTGAGTGGCCTGGTCTCGATGCTCCCGGGCATCCCCAAAGAGGTACGCGACATCGAGATCGACGACCGCCAAATCGGCCAGGTGGAAGCCATCATCCGTTCGATGACCCGCGAGGAACGCACGCGTCCCGAGATCATCGACGGCTCCCGACGGACCCGCATCGCCATCGGCTCCGGCACCACGCCAACAGAGGTCGGGCAGCTGATCAAGCAGTTCCGCGAGATGTCCAAGATGATGAAGCGAATGGGTGGGATCGGCTCCAAGAAGACCAAGAAGGGTCGTAAAGGAAAGAAGGGCACCGGTGGCGGCCGGGTCACCCAGGGCCGGGCCCCGCTGAGGCTTCCCAATCTCGAATCCGGAGGCCTCGGGGTCGGAAGACCGGGGGTGCCCGCACTGCCCGGATTACCCGATTTGGGGAGTCCGGATCTGCCCAGCTTGAACTGAAGGGGCTCCGCGACCCACCATAGGGGGTCGCCTCGGCCCCGATCCTGTCGCCGATTGTCGCCGCCGCCGCCGTTTGGGCGGCCCTGGCACGTACCAAAGAGAGAAGAAAACACCGTGGTAAAGCTCCGCCTGATGCGGATGGGCAAGAAGAAGCAGCCGACCTATCGAGTGGTCGCCGCCGATGCCCGTTCGCCCCGCAATGGCCGCTTCATCGAGATCGTGGGTACCTACGAGCCTCGCCGTGAGCCGTCGGTCGTCAAGATCGACAACGACAAGGCCGTTGCCTGGCTGAACAAGGGCGCTCAGCCCACCGAGACGGTTGAGAAGCTCCTGAAGATCTCCGGCGCCTGGGATGAGTTCAAGGGCTCAAAGGCTTCGTGACCGACCTCAAGAACGACCACGACGATGAGTTCGAAGACGACGAAGACGTCGAAGACCCGAACTTCGTCGCCGACAACGATGACGATGACGACGATGACGACGACGATGCCGACATCAACACCAAGACCGTCATCGCCGCCAACGCCACCTCGGTGCTCGAGTACCTCGTGCGGGCCGTCGTCGACGACCCCGATTCGGTCGAGGTGCAGGTCGACGACGGTGGTCGTCGCCCCACGCTGAACGTGACTGTGGCCCCCGGCGACATGGGTCGAGTCATCGGTAAGCGCGGTCGAGTAGCTACTGCCATCCGCACGGTCACTCGCGCCGCAGCCGTACGTGACGATGTCGAAGTCGACATCGAATTCCTCGACTGAGCGACCAGCGCGCCATGGCGACGGACGAGGGCCCACTGCTCGAAGTCGGTCGCATCACCAAGCCCCATGGCCTGGCCGGAGAGGTCCTGGTGAGTCTGTCCACCACCGAGCCGTCGCGGGTCGCGCCGGGCTCGATCTTGCGCGCCGGCGACCGGGACCTAGTCGTGGTGCGCTCGACTCAGCATCACCAACGGTGGATCGTCGACTTCGAAGGCGTTGATTCCCGCGAGGCGGCCGAGGCGCTGCAGGGCACGGTGGTGCGGGCCCAGGCCAAGGCGGGCGCCGACGACGGCGAGCCGGACGCGCTCTGGGTCCACGAACTCATCGGGGCCACCGTCGTGGACCTTGACGGCCAGGCCCACGGGCGGGTTGTGACCGTGCTCGATAACCCGGCCAGCGACCTGCTGGAGCTGGAATCTGGTGATCTCATCCCGCTGCGCTTTGTGGTCGGTGGCCTGGAGGCGGGACCGGACGGCCCCACCCTGCGCATCGACCCGCCCGCCGGTCTGCTGGGCGAATGACGCGTGGCAGGCTGGCGACCTGATGCGCATTGATGTGTTCACGATCTTCCCCGACATGGTGACGGAGTTCGCCGATCGCAGCCTCTTGGGTCGGGCCCGCCGTAGCGGGGTGCTCGACGTTTCGGTGCACGATCTTCGCTCGGCGGCCCGCGATCCCCACCGATCGGTCGACGACACACCGTTTGGCGGCGGGGCCGGGATGGTGCTCATGCCCGAGCCCCTCTTCGCCACCGTGGAGGCAGTCGATCCGCCGCGCCCCCTGCTGCTGTTGGGACCCGGCGGGCGCACCCTCGACCAGGCCTACGCCCGTGAGCTGGCGGCGCTCGATGGATTTTCTCTGCTCTGCGGTCGCTACGAGGGCGTCGACGACCGGGTGCGCACGCACCTCGTCGATGCCGAGATCTCGGTCGGCGACTACGTCCTCGCGGGGGGCGAGGTGGCGGCGATGGTGGTCCTGGAGGCCGTAGGCCGGCTCGTCCCGGGCGTCATGGGTAACGAAACCTCGGCCGACGACGAGTCGTTCGGCGACGGGCTCTTGGAGTACCCCCAATACACGAAACCGGCCCAGTTCCGGGAATGGGCGGTCCCCGAGATCCTCCGGTCTGGCGACCACGCCCGGATCGATCGCTGGCGTCGGGCGCAGGCGCTCCGGCGCACCCTGCGGCAGCGCCCCGACCTCATCGAAGCCCGCGGCGGGCTGACCGAGGCCGACGAGCGCTTGATGGCGGAGTTCGACGATCCGGGGCCGCTCTGAGAGGGGCGCTTTGCCGGTACTGGTGCCCACCGCCTATCCTGCGGTGTCCCTAGAACGACCCTTTGTCCCGGCCGCGCCCCCTCGATGCCGCCGGGTCCACCACGCGGGAGCGTGAGCCTCATGAACGCCACTGACCTCATCGACATGCGAAACCTTCGCGACGACGTGCCCGACTTTGCCCCCGGTGACACCCTCAAGGTGCACGTGCGGGTCGTGGAAGGCACTCGCGAGCGTGTGCAGGTCTTCCAGGGGGCCGTCATCCGTCGCCAGGGCGATGGCATCCGCGAGACGTTCACCGTCCGCAAGGTCAGCTTCGGCGTCGGCGTCGAACGCACTTTCCCCGTGCACAGCCCGATCTTGGCCAAGATCGAGGTCGTGACTCGCGGCGACGTCCGCCGGGCCAAGCTCTACTACCTTCGCGACCGGGTTGGTAAGGCCGCCAAGATCAAAGAGAAGCGCGACTGACGTACTCCTTGCTCCGGCCGACCGGCTCAGCTGGTGGCACCGGAGCGAGCGCGCCTGACCGCCACCGACTAGGGGCGAGGATCATGGTGACCCGATCGTGAGCACCGGCGATCTCGAGGAGTACGAGTCCGAGGTGGAGCTGCAGCTCTACCGCGAGTACCGCGACGTCTGCCCCATGTTCACCTACGTGGTGGAGACCGAGCGACGTTTCTACCTGGCCAACCGGGTCGATCGCCAGATCCGCACCGAGGGCGCCCGCACGTGGATCGAGCTCACCCTCGAGGATGCCTGGGTCTGGGACATGTACCGGCAGAACCGGTTCGTGGCGTCGGTCAAGGTGGTGACGTTCAAGGACGTCAACGTGGAGGAACTCCCCAAGGAGGAAGCCCCGTGACGGCTCGCCGGCTGGCACTCGGCGCGCGGGGCGAGGCGATGGCCGCGGCGTGGTACGAGGCCAATGGCTACGAGATCGTGGCCCGCAACTGGCGGTGCAAGGACGGCGAGATCGATCTGATCGTGCGCCGGGCTCGCACCATCGTGTTCTGCGAGGTGAAGACACGCACCACCGATGCCTTCGGTTCGCCGGCCGAAGCCGTGACCCGATCCAAGCGCGAGCGCCTGCGTCATCTCGCCGCCATGTGGCTGGAGGACGCGCCGATTCGAGCGTCGGGGATCCGCTTCGATGTGGCCGCCATATTGGCGGGCGAGTTGGAGATCATCGAAGGCGCGTTCTGATCGAGGCCCCCACGCACTAGCGTCACGCCGCTGAGAGGCTGGTCGATCACGGAAGGTGGGTACGGCATGGGCCGGATTCGCGTAGGAGCTGCCGCGGCAGTTGGGTTGGTGCTGGCCGGGGCCATGATCCCTCTGACCGGAGGCACGGCGGGTGCGGTGGCGAACCCGGTGATTGTGGTGACCACCACGGCCGACGTGACGAACGCCAGCGATGGCGTCCTCTCCCTGCGCGAGGCCGTGAGCCTGGCCAATGCCACCCCCGGACCCGACACCATCCAACTGGCCGATGGCGCGGTCTACCTCCTGACGATCTGCACGCCGGGTTCCCTCGAGGAAGATCTCAATGGCTCGGGGGACCTCGATGCCACCGATGTCGCCGGACTGACCATCGATGGTGGAGCCCAGGTGGTGGGCACGACGACGGTCACGCAGACCTGTCGGGCCACGACCGGGGTCAACGCTCATGCCGACGAGCGGGTTATCGAATCCACCACCGGGGCCTTGAGCCTCACGCATCTCGCTCTGACCGGCGGACGAGGCTCGCCCGGAATCGCCGTCGAAGCGGTCGGTGATCTATCGCTGACGTCGGTACTGGTCGCCGGGAGTGCGACCTCCTCCGGTGGGAGCTCGCCCGGTGCCGTCCAAGTCGAGCGCGGGTCCTTGGCTCTCGTGAACTCGACGATCACCGGCACAGTCAACGGATTCGGTGTGTCTCTGAACGATTTCACTTCTCCCACCACGGCGACGATCCAGGGCTCGACCATCAGCAACAACGGTCTCGGCGGTGTCGTCGACGATCGTTCCTACGCCCCAGCGCCGATGCTGGTTACCGGCACGACCGTCTCGGGCAACGCCCACGGGATCTTCACCGGGGTGGGCGGCGCGTCGATTCTGACTTCGACGATCGCCAACAACGGGACACCAAGTACCGGGGGTGGTCTCATCGTCGGCGGACCCACCACGCTCACTCAATCGACGATCACGGGAAATCGGGCCTTCTTCGGGGGCGGTGTGCTGAATCTCGGAAGCACGTTGACGGTCGATCAATCGACGATCGCCGACAACGTGGCCTCCAGTGTCGGTGGCGGTCTCATGGGCGGCGCCACCATCACGAGGAGCAGCGTGGTGGGCAACACTGCCGTGATCGGTGGGGGCATCGGCATTGACCACTCAGAGAGTCCGTCGGCGACGCTGACCATCAGCGATTCAACCATCGCGGCCAACGTTGCGTCCCAAGGTGGAGGTATCGGTCTCGTGGCGCAGGACGGGTCTGCCACCAACGCCTTGACCTTGGTGCATGCCTCGGTGCTCAACAATGCCGCGACGACCACTGGTGGTGGGAACGACCTAACGCTCGGTGTGGCTGGGGTGCGTGGCGCGATCACCCTGCGCGGTACCGCCATCGGCAGCAGCCGCTCGGACGGGGTGGATTGTGTTCTGCGCGGGCAATCGATCCAATCGGGTGGGTTCAACTTTTCGGTGGATGGTTCGTGTGGCCTGGGATCGTCTGCTTCCGACGTGTCAGGAGGCGGCGATCCGGTGACCAAGCCGGTGTACGCCGGGGGAGGTTCCCAGCCAAGCTGGATCTCCCATGAGGTCCTAGCGTTCGGATCTCCGCTCCTGGGTGCCATTCCTTCGGGCAGTCCCTTGTGCGCGGGCACCGACCAGTTGGGCAACCCTCGACCGCCGACCCCCGGCTCCAGCTGTGACATCGGGTCGATCCAGTCCCAGACGCCGGCGTACACCAACGACGGGTCCTTCGTCGCCCTGAGCCCAACCAGGGTGTTGGACACTCGAGTCGGGCTCGGCAACGTACCCATGCTGCGCGGGGGTCAGCCGCAGCAGATGACCGTTGGCGGTCACGGCGGCGTCCCGGCCGGGGCGACCGCTGTGGTCCTCAATCTCACCGCTACCAATGTGTCTAGTCCCACATTCGTCACCGCGTTCCCCGGTGGGGTGCTTACGCCGCCGGTGGCATCCAATCTGAATGTCGTGCCGGGTCAGACCGTCCCCAACCTGGTGACCGTGAAATTGGGCAAGGGCGGCACGGTTGGTTTTGTAAACGGCACGGGCACGGTCGACTTGGTGGCCGATGTGATTGGTTACTACGAGCAGAGCTATCCAGTGATGTCGAACCTCTCTACGGTTTCGCCGACCCGGGTGATCGACACGCGACCGGGTCCGTTGCATCTCGGCTTCTCGACGCTGGGTTCGGGTCAGACCGGTTCGCTCGTCATCCCCGGTGCTCCGGCCGGGGCCACGGCCGCGATCCTGAACGTGACCGTTACCAATCCGACAGCGAGCGGCTTCGCCACGGTGCTGCCCCTGGCCGATCCCATCCTCAGCCCGCCGTCGTCGTCGAACCTGAACTTCGTGCCCGGCCTGACGGTGGCCAACCTGGTGATCGCCAAGCTGGGGATCGGGGGAGGGGTGTCGTTCTACAACTCGCTCGGCTCCACCGACTTTGTCGTTGACGTGGTGGGCTGGTACACGACTACCTCGACGCTCGCCTTCACCTCGGTCAACCCCGTACGGCTGCTCGACACGCGCAACCCCGGCGGCCCCCTCGCCCGCTTCGACGGCGGCACCCACCACGATCTCCTCGTCGCCGATGGCATTACCGTGCCCGCCGGTGCCAAGGCGGTGCTGGTCAACGTCACGGCGGTCGATCCAGCGGCGCCGGGATTCCTTACCGTGTACCCAACTGCGGCGCCGCCCAACCCTCCCCCACTCGCGTCGAACCTGAACTTCACGGCCGGTGGCATCGTTCCCAACCTGGTCGTGGCCACGCTCTCGGCCGACGGGAAGTTGTCGATCTACAACGGCAGCACCGGCTCGGCCGATGTCCTCGTCGACCTCGTCGGCTGGTATCGGTGACCTCACGCAGAGCTCAGCCGGCCTAGGCCGGGCTCGTCACCTGACGGGCGTAGGCCGCCAGCTCGTCGAGCGCCCGGTCGGCCTCGGGTACGAGTCCGGCGAAGAGCTGCCACCAGTGTGTCATCTCGTCCCACACCGCCAACGTGGCGGTGCCGCCGGCGGCGATCACACGCTCGGTGAGGCGCACGGCATCGTCGAGGAGAATCTCTCGCTCGCCGACCTGGGTCGTCATGGGGGCGAGACCGGCCAGGTCGGCGAAGAGGGGCGATGCCAGCGGGTCGCCCAGCGAGTCGCCGGCGTAGAGGGTGGCCCAGTGCTGCACCAAGAGCGGCCCGAGGATGGGGTCGATGGCCGCGTTGGCCAGCACCGTGGCGCCACTGCCGGTGAGGTCGACCCATGGCGACATCAGGAGTGCGCCGGCCGGTTGGGGGAGGCCGGCGTCACGCGCCGCCACCAGGAGCGCGACGGCCAGCCCGCCGCCGGCCGAGTCGCCCGCCACCACGATGCGGGTGGGGGAGGTCCCTGAGTCGAGCAGCCACCGATACGCAGTCACCGCATCTTCGGCGGCGGCGGGAAAGGGGTGCTCGGGGGCGAGGCGGTAGTCGATGCTGAGGGCTC
>Ga0075021_10002213_pt1 | contig 10127 bp, 9 predicted proteins | sample ColStrG_CSR_2012_FD_72749 | JGI IMG/M metagenome (GOLD analysis project Ga0075021, IMG submission 72749) | Freshwater sediment microbial communities in response to fracking from Pennsylvania, USA - Cold Stream Run_MetaG_CSR_2012 | ecosystem: Environmental > Aquatic > Freshwater > Creek >... | reverse complement strand
CGTCAGGTACGCCGCCGTGTACGACATCGCGGTCGCCGCGATCTCGGGATACGCGCAGAAGGCGAAACCGGAGTCGTAGGGGAGGTTGAGCCACTTGTGCCCGTCGCAGCCCCACGAATCGGCGAGTTCCACACCGTCGACAAGATGGCGAGTGTGCGCGCTAGCGGCCGCCCACAGGCCGAACGCCCCGTCGACGTGCACCCAGCCGCCATGCTCCTTCACCAGCGCGATGGCCGTCCTCAAGTCATCACAGGCGCCCGTGTTCACATTGCCGGCCTGCAAACAGACGATCGGCGGAACCTGCTTCGACGTCTGGCTTGGTCCGTCGGCCGCGACCCGGGCAAGGACCTCGGCGAGGTGATCGGTGTCGATGGCGCCGTTCGCTGTGGCGGTGACGGGGGTGACAGAGTCGTTGCCCAGCCCCAGGAGTCGAAGTGACCGGTCGATCGTCGCGTGGCGCTCTTCCGAGGCGATCACGTGCACGGCCGGAGCTCCCAGGAGCCCTCGCTGCTCGACGTCCCAGCCGACCTCGCCGAGAACCCGGTGCCTTGCCGCGGCCAACCCCGCCGTGTTCGCAGCCTGAGCGCCCGTGACAAACCCGGTCGAAGCCGAAGTCGGCAGATTCAGCAAGTCCTTGAGCCACGAGCCAGCCACCTGTTCAGCGGCGCCGGCTGCGGGGGACGTCACGCTGCTGAAGGCGTTCTGGTCCCATCCCACGGCCAGCACGTCGGCAGCCGTCGCGGCGGACAGGGCCCCACCGATGACGAACCCGAAGTAGCGTGGTCCAGCCGTGGCCATCAACCCGCCGTCAGCCGCCTGCGTCAGCAGACTGATGACCTCTCCAGGTGGCGTCGGCCCGGCTGGCAGCTGCCAACCCAGGTCGGCGGCCACCTCGTCGACGCTGCGCGTGGGTGTCACCCGCCGCTCGGGCAAGGATCTGCGATACGCCGCGACGATCGCCGCAGCCTGGTGTAGCACATCGGCCGTGCCATCCAGGTATGCGTCATCGGTACCTGCATCCCGCTGGTTCGACGCATCGGACATGAGGCAAAGGTAGAAGCCGCGGCATACAGCCGTGAGGAGAACAAAGGAACTCAAGCACGGGATCGTTTTGCCCCCGGTCGCCGGCCACAGTGTTCGGTAGCCCGTCCGCGATGTGAGCCACCACGTCGAGCTCCCGAGGTGGAATGCCGCCGCCCACAACGCGCTGCCGAGGGGGGTTCTACCTGCTCGTCCTGACCGTCCCGCTGCCTGCCGTCACTGTGGTGGCTGTAGCGACCGGATCGGCCGTGCTGGGCCGGGCCGGGGTGGGTGGGTTGTCGTCCGTAAGCCGGCGTCCGGCAGGATCAGCGGGTGCGCATTCTCGTGGTGTCGGACCTGCACTACCGTCTTGCGCACTTCGACTGGTTGGTCCGTGCCGCCGACGGGGTCGACGTGGTGGCGCTCGTGGGGGATCTTGCCGACGTGGTCAGCCCAGTCCCCGTCGAGCTCCAGGTTGTTGTCCTGGAGAAGTACCTGGGCCTGCTGTCCGATCGGGCGGTGGTGCTCGTCGCGTCGGGCAACCACGACCTCGACGGACCTGGGGCCCACGGAGAGCAGGTTGCCGGCTGGCTGCAACGGCCCAGGGCCGGTGCGATCCACGTCGACGGGGCCAGCGTCGACATCGACGGGGTCCGGTTCACCGTCTGCCCCTGGTGGGACGGTCCCGTCGCGCGTGAGCAGGTGGAGCGGCAGCTGGTCTCTGCGGCCGCGGACCGACCGGACCGGTGGGCCTGGCTCTACCACGCACCGCCGGCGGGTACGGTGCTCTGCCGGGACGGCCGCCGCGAGTTCCCCGACCATCACCTGGCGGCGTGGATCCAGGACCACGAACCCGACATGGTCTTCTGCGGACACATCCATCAGGCTCCCTGGATCGACGGCGGGTCCTGGAACGCGCGGTTGGGACCGACGTGGGTGTTCAATGCTGGCCGGCAGGTCGGCCCCGTGCCTCCGCACCTGACGTGGGACACCGACGCGCGGACCGTGGAGTGGTTCGGGGTGTTCAGCTCGGCGGCGGTCAGCCTGGAGTGAGTGTGTGGGCGCACTAGTTGGTGTCCGGCCCCGCGGTGCCGGCCGGGTCGCGGGCGGAGCCTGGACGTGCGGGCGGGCCCTGGTGGTGCACCAGAGCGTCCAAGAGCTCGTCGAGCATGCCCAGATGACCTTCGAGGCCGCTGAACTGTCGCTTGACGTCCACCAGGTATTGCGTCAGACCGTCCAGTCGTGCCGCCGTTGTTCGCAGCACCGTCAGGGTCGCCTCGGGGCGGTGCAGGAGGAAGGAGAGCGGGTCCTCGACGACCCTGACCTGGACGTCGGAGCTGGCGCGCACGGTCGCAGTCACCGGCCGGCCGAGCACCACCGACATCTCACCGAACACCGCGCCCGGGGTGTCGATGCGAGCAAACGGGACACCGGCACGCTCGACCAGGAGCGTGCCGGACTGGAGGATCCACAGGGCCGACGGTGGTGCGCCTTCAGCCACCAGCACGTCGCCAGCCGCCAATTCTTGGACGGGCATGTCAGCGCAGAACGCGAGCAGTTCGGTCACAGGCTTCATTGTCCTCGCCCCGAGAGCACGACGCACGTAGCGGTGCCCGGGGGTGGGAGGCACGCCGGTTCTTGGTGCCCGACCAGCTGAGGGCAGAACGGCGTCAAAGGGCTCACGCCCGGCCCCGCCACGCGGCTCGGCGCTAGAGCCCTACGTTCCTCGCCCGGTCGTCGACTGGCCGCGGGAACCCCCGACGCAGCGGCCGTGAGGTGACCGACTCGTTGGCATTCCTCCACATCTGGGCTTCGCGACGCTGACGAAGCGGCCGGCCGGGACCGGGCGGCCGGGGCCGAGGAGCCTAGCGACATGCTCGACGAGACCTTCGGCCAGCCGCTGAAGGTCGCTTGCGCAATGGTGCCTGCCTCGTGAAGTGGGGTGGCGACGCCGTGCTGGTGCAGTTCATCGGCCAGGACCACACCGCACGCGCCGGTCGGGCCGCCACCGGATGCGCAGCCTGATAAACAGGTTCGGTCGATGGAGACCTCCGCGGCGCGCGCCCGGCTGCGGATCTGCCTCGGGATCCACCGCGGTGTCTTCCAGGGCTTCATGGTCAGTGACCCGGCGATCTACCGTCGGGACGGCCGAGCTCGGGCCACGGCGACCTCGTCCACTCAGCGGTGCCCGGCGACTGGAACACAGGGACTGGGCACCGACTGGAGCACCGACAGGACGCGGGCGAGTGTCTCGTGCGCCTCGGCGAGGCGACCCTTGGTGATCAGACGTCCCGGTGTTGCACTCGTGTGGACATCGGCGCCGCTATGACGCCTCGAATGCTGCGACCTCGGCCGTGGAGTACCGAAGCCGCACTGACAGGCTCCTGGCAATCGCCAGCGTGAGGTGGGCGTAGCTGGCAGGTGCGGTCTCTAGCAGGTCGGCGAACGCGTCTGTGGAAAGGACATGGCACATGGCCGGCTCGATGGCCACGACCCGAGCCGAGCGCGTGCGACCGTCGACCAGGGCGAGCTCGCCGAAGGACGACCCGGCGCCAATCGTGCTCAGTCGGCGCCTCCCCGCGGGCTTGAGAACCCGGATGTCGACCGTGACCTCCCCGGCGCTCAGAAAGTACAAGCCATCCGGCTCGGTGCCTTCGTCGAAGACGATGGAACCGGGGGTGAACACCTTGGTGACGGTTCTGCCCTCGATGGCGGCGACGACGTCAGCCGGCAGGTCGCGCATGAGCTCCTGGTCGCTGAACGGGACGAGCTGGTCTGGGAGGCGGTCCCGCACTCCGCAGTCGAGGAGCAGCCGGCTCTCCGCCCACTCCAGTGCCGACTCTGCTGCGCCGAACCGCTCGAGACAGCCGCCCAGCTCGCGGGCCGCCGCGCGGGCCGAAGGGGATGCGGGCTCGACCATCGCCAAGGCCACACCCTGCGCCGCCAGGTCGGCGACCAGGACGCCCAGCAGGTTAGCCGAGGCCGTGTCGATCCCGGTCACGCGTAGCAGATCCAGGATGCACCAGCGCATGGGGACCGCCTCTCCCCGCACGGTGCGCGCGAGCAGTTCGGCGCTGGCGAAGCTCTGGTCACCGGCGATCTCGATGACCAGGATCTGAGCGCCATGAGCGTCCAGAAGCTCGTGCTCGGCCATGCCCCAGGTCCGCTTGGAGCGGACCGTGTCGCCCCGGTAAGTGCGCCGCAGCAGCGACTTGGCCTGGGCGCCTGGTAAGAGCAGGTGCAGGCCGAGCCGGTCCGAGATCCATTCGCAGGCGGCAACGCTGCGGACGCTGTTGCCGCCCCGGTCCAGGGGCGGGCTGTGCACGCCCAGCCCGAACTGACCGGGCAGCGCCGCCGCAATGCCGCCGCTCACCCCGCTCTTGGCCGGCACCCCGACCCGGAACAGCCACTCGCCGGCGTAGTCGTACATCCCGCATGTGGTCATGATCGTCAGGACGGACTTGACCACCTCGACGGGCACGACCTGCCTGCCGGTAACCGGGTTCACCCCCCTGTTTGCGAGTGTGGCCGCCATTACCGCGAGATCGGCCGCGGTGACCAGGACGGAGCACTGCCGGAAGTACAGGTCAACCTGCGCGTCGACGTCCTCGTCGAGCAACCCTGCCGATCGCATGAGGTAGGCGATGGCGCGGTTGCGGTCCCCGGTGTCCCGTTCGGACTCGAACACGCGCTCGTCCACCTCGAGCACGCGGCCGGCGAAGTCGGACAGACCGTCCAGGAGCCTGACCAGCTGTTGTTCGCGGCTCGCCCCTCCCAGCAGGCTGGTGGTCACGATCGCTCCGGCGTTGACCATCGGGTTGTGTGGGCGGCCGCTGACGTCGTCGAGGCTGATCGTGTTGAACGGGTCCCCGCTCGGCTCCACACCCACTTTCGCCAGGACCGCCGCCGGGCCGCTGTCGGCCAGGGCGAGTGCGTAGACGAAGGGCTTGGACACCGACTGGATGGTGAAGGCCACGAGCTCGCCGGCTGTGTAGACCTGGCCGTCCAACGTCGCCAGGCTCATCCCAAAAGTCGCCGGATCCGCCTTAGCCAGCTCGGGGATGTACGTCGCGACCGTGCCGTCATGTACATCCGCGACAGCCCGCCAGGCGTCCCCAAGCAGGGCCTCGACGGGCCCGAGCGTTTGGTGCGACACCAAGCCTCCTCCCTAGTCGACGGCAGATGTTCGCAGCGCCGTGTTGCGTGCGGGTTTCTTCCCGGTGACGGCTACGGTCGCGCCGCGCCGGGCGGCCCACCGGGCGAGCCGGAGACCGGCCCGAGAGGTTGAGCGCAAGATCCTTCGCCGTGGTGGCGCTCAAATCCGTAGCCGCGGACCGCATCGCTACTACCATCCGTACCGCCTCGTGCTTGGCCGAGGTGACAGGCAGATGTCTGCCGGAGCCGCCGTCAGCCGTACGCGGGAGGCTCCGCTCAATGACCCGGACGCGGGGAGCCTTGCGGTGCGTCACGCGACGCGCGGGGGGACGCGGCTGCTGCCAAGCTCCTGGCTGACGCTCAGGCTCCTCGAGCGCGGCCGGGAGCCGATGGGGGAGTCGGCAGACCCGCGCCGCCGACCCTCGACTCGGCGGTCGGCTCCTGGATCAAGCGGCCGGTCAGCCCTCGACTTCACTCAGGGCCACAGCCAGGAAAGGCCTTGAGATCAGGGGGCGGCATTATGTGGGCGTGGAGTCGGGCTTCGGGTCAGTAGTGACCAGTGACGGTCGGAACGTCGCGTTCCTCGATGGTGGCGACCCGGGCGGGTACCCCGTCGTGGGACTTCATGGGACCCCGGGATGTCGCCTGAGCCGCTGGCCCGACGACTCCTTGTACGCCGCGGCCGGTGTTCGCTACATCACCACTGATCGGGCGGGATACGGACGTTCCTCGCGACATCGGGGCCGTGTGGTCGCCGACGAGGCTGCCGATGTTCGGGCCGTAGCCGACGCGGTGGGGCTGGATCGGTTCTGCGTCGTGGGTGGCTCAGGCGGAGGTCCGCACGCATTGGCCTGCGCCGCGCTGCTCGGTGACCGACTGGAACGGGTAGCTTGCCAGTCCAGTCTCGCCCCCCTGGGCGCGGGCGGGCTGTCCCGCGACGAGTGGCTCGCTGGCATGGGTGCCGAGTCGGCAGCCGAACTCACCTGGGCCGAGGCGGGTGAGGACGTTCTGGTCGCAGAACTGACGGCGGCCCAGCAGCTGATGGAGACGAGAGTCGAAGCCGACCCGGGCGCGCTCTTGGGCGAGGAGGCCAACGACATCGACGTGGGCTTCCTCCGGCGCCGGGAAACGATCGAGGCGTTCCGCCGGATCATTCCCGAGCAAGCCTTCTACGGCGTTGGCGGATCGGTCGACGACACCCTCGCATTCGTCCGCGGCTGGGGCTTCGACCCGGCGGCCGTCCGCGTGCCCGTCCTGATCACTTTCGGAGACGCCGATACCTCCTGTCCCGTCGCACACGGCAGGTTCCTGGCCGCTGCCGTGCCTGGCGCGATCGTGATCGAGACTCCGGGAGGCGGTCACTTCGCCGCGGACCCGACCACGGACATCCGGCAGACGCACGAGTGGCTCGTTACCGGCCAGCTCCGCGGGTTGTAGGAGCGCGTGGGAGGAGCATGCGTTGCACGGGGCTCCTTCCCCAGGGGGGCTTGGTGCGAGCCGGCCAGGCACGCGTCGCCGGGCAGCAGCAGGACGGCGGCAGTGATCCGGTCGAGGGGGACGCCAGTCGCCTCGTTCAGCGCACGAACCGCCTCGACGTGGGCGCGCGGAAGAGGCTCAAGCCGGTATCTCCACCCGGCAGGTACATCGGGCTCAGCTGGCGCACAGCGGCGAGGTGGTCGAGCGAACCTCGGCCGATGTGCCGCAGGTCCGCGCGAGGTGGGGGACCAACTCGGGAAGTAGCCGCCGCGCGGGAGTTCGAGCCCCGCAGGGCGGGCGCCGGCCGCAGGGTCCTGCCCTGGGTGACCCCGGCGACCGTGATTGGTTGGCGCCGACGCGCGCTGAGGACCAGCCGAAGGGCGGCGGCTTGGAGCTGACGCCGGTTTCGGTCGCCGTTCATGGGGAACAACACCTTCTGTGCCCTGCGACGCATACCCTGCCTAGTGCGTGTTCGTGCCTATGGTGGGGACCAGCTGCTTGGAGACTCGCTCGTGACCCGTCCCTCGATCGCAAAGCTCCCGCCGCACACGCGGGGGCCGGCCGGGTCGAAAGCCGGCGTGCAGGACTGCCGGGGGACCGAACAACGCCCAGAGCTATCCCCCATCTCCTACATCCCCTCGCTCGATGGGATCCGCGCCATCGCGGTCACAGCGGTGCTGGTCTACCACGCGGGAGCCTCGTGGCTGCCCGGTGGCTTCCTGGGCGTCGACGTCTTCTTCGTGCTCTCGGGCTTCTTGATCAGCTCTGTGCTGCTGGAGCAGATCGACCGATCGGGCACGATCGCGTTCGGCCGCTTCTACCTCGGCCGGGCGCGGCGACTGCTTCCTGCATTGCTGCTGGTCCTGGTCGCCAGCTCAGTGCTGGCCTTGACGGTCGCACGGGACGCCGCCGAGCGCGTTTGGCAGGATGGGCTCGCTTCGCTGGGCTATGTGACCAACTGGTGGTACATCGCCCATGGGCAGTCGTACTTCGACTCGGTGGGCCGTCCACCTCTTTTGCAGCATCTGTGGTCGCTGGCGGTCGAGGAGCAGTTCTACCTCGTCTGGCCTGTCGTGCTCTGGTTGGCGGTCCGGCGCTTCGGGCGCAGGGGTCTGCGCACCCTGTCGATCGTGGGCGCCCTGGCATCGACAACCCTGATGGCCGCCATCGCGGTGTCGCAGAACCTGCCGGCGGGCGGGGACGCGAGCAGGCTCTACTTCGGGACAGACACCCACGCTGTCGGTCTTCTGGTCGGGGCGGCGCTTGCGACGTGCTGGCGGCCCGACCGACTGTCGGCGAACGTGGGTCCGGCGGCGGCCCGGTGGGGACTTGCTGGGTTTGTGGCGTCGCTGGTGGGCCTGGGACTGGCACTGGCCTTGTTCACCCAGGACTCCTGGTTCCTGTACCGCGGTGGCTTCCTGGTGGTCTCCCTGCTCGCAGCCCTGCTCATCGCGACGGCTAGCCACCCCGCAGTGGGAGCGGCCGCATCCCTCGGCGCGGCGCTTCCACGCTGGATCGGGCAGCGGTCCTACGGGATCTACCTGTGGCACTGGCCGATCTTCATGGTGACCCGACCGGGCATCGATGTCCCCATCACCGGCGCCTGGGTCGTTGCGTTGTCGTTAGGGCTGACCGTCCTCGCGGCGGACCTGTCCTACCGATACGTCGAGATGCCGATCCGGCGCGGGTCGCTAGCTCGAGCGTGGTCACGGGCACACACCGGGGGGACTGGCACGGTTGCGATGCGGCTGGGCCTACCTGCCGCCGCTGCGGTGACCGCTGTGGCGTTGCTGGCCGTGTCCCTGGGTGAGGTTCCCACGGTGAGCCCGAGCAGCTACCTCGGCGGCGTCACTGCCGTGGGTGACGGAGAGCTCCCGGCGGCACCCGCCCGTGGGGAATCCGCGCCCTGGGCCGCAACTGCCCCCACAACTTCGAGTGTCACCGCGAATCCGGGTACCCGCGCTCAGGCTGGCCCGTCGCCGCAGGCGTGGGCCGGGGCGGCGACCGCGGTCGGCGACTCCGTGCTCCTCGGTGCCCGCGCAGGGGTAGGCCGCGACATTCCCGGTGTGGTGGTCGACGCTGTGGTCAGTCGGCAGCCGGATGTGATCTTCGCGCGCATCATGGCCCGCAAGGTCGCCGGCGCCCTCGCGCCCATGGTCATCGTCTCGGCCGGCACCAACGGGCTGGTCACCAAGGGCGAGCTCACGCGGCTGTTCTCGGCCCTCGGCGACCGCAGCCGGGTCGTCATCCTCACCGTGCGCGTCCCGAGGGTCTGGATGGGCCAGACCAACAGCGACATCTTCGCGGTGGCACGGAAGTACCCGAACGTCCGGGTCGCCGACTGGTCCACGGTCTCATTCGGCCACCGTGACTGGTTCGTGTCCGACGGTGTGCACCTCACCCCCGCTGGGATCAGCGCCTTCGCGGCCATCATCGCCTCGACTCTGCGGGCTCCGTGAGGCCCGGCGCCGCCGCCTCGCGCGACGAGGCACGGACCTCAGGACCGGTTCACGAGCTCGACCAACGCGCTGGACGGGCACGGTCGGCGGCAGTGGATCAGGCCTGTCCGTCGGCGACGTGACGGGTGATCTCGATGAGCCTGCGCATGCAGTGTTCGCGCAGCGGTTCGGGGAAGTCGTCTGCCAGCCTGTTGTACACGGTGCGCCCGTGCTTGCGGGCCCGCACCAGCCCGGCGGTGCGCAGCAGCCGAAGGGCGTAGGTGACCTGGTCCTCGTTCGCGCCCAGCGCCAGCGCGAGGTCGCCGACGCACAGCTCCTCGGTGAGGTCCAGGGCGTACAGGATGCGCAGGCGGATCGGGTCGGCCATCAAGGAGAGCAACCCGGTGAGCCGGACCGCGTCATCTGCGCTCGGCAGCCTCTGGCGGGCGTGCGCCACGCGGTCGGGGTCCAGCGCCGAGGCTCCGGTCGTGGCTGCGGGGCCCGCTTTGGCTCCGAGAGCGGTCATCTGGCGTCCTCAGAAGCGTGGGCCGAAGGGTCCGCGGCGAACGCGGCCCGGCACCGAGCTGAGCAGAAGGACACGGTGATGCCTTCGGCGCTCAGAGTCGACTCGGCAGTCTGGGCGTCGACCAGTGCGCCGCACACCGGGTCGGTCACCAGCGGTGCCGGACCTCCCCTGTCGCGGTCGACGTCGTCGCCGACCGCAGCGGTCGACGTCGTCGCCAGGTACCGGCGCGGATGCGCCGCCGCGGCCGCTGCGCACCCCGCGCCGCAGAAGACAAGGTCGGTACCGAGAACGACGGCGCGCGCACCGGCGGTGGCGACCTCGACCTCCATCCCGCAGACGATGTCTCGGGCGTGGGACACAAACGCCAGCGGATCGCTGGTGAACAGGTCGCGGCAGCCCGTTGAGCAGAAGACGTACTGGCGACCGGAGTAGTCCGCGTGCCCGGGTGCGGCCGCACCGTCGACGGTCATCCCGCAGACCGGGTCCACGAGCTGGCTCGTGGGGGCGTCCGC
>Ga0075021_10002212_pt1 | contig 10129 bp, 9 predicted proteins | sample ColStrG_CSR_2012_FD_72749 | JGI IMG/M metagenome (GOLD analysis project Ga0075021, IMG submission 72749) | Freshwater sediment microbial communities in response to fracking from Pennsylvania, USA - Cold Stream Run_MetaG_CSR_2012 | ecosystem: Environmental > Aquatic > Freshwater > Creek >... | reverse complement strand
GACGGTGACACCTGGGTCGTCAACGGGCAGAAGGTCTGGACATCACTTGCCCAGCACAGTGACTGGGCGATCCTGCTGGCCCGGACCGATCCTGACGTTCCGAAGCACAAGGGCATCACCTTCTTCCTCGTCGAGACGACCAGCCCGGGTGTCGACATCCGTCCGCTCCGTCAGATCGATGGCGTGGCGCACTTCAACGAGGTGTTCCTGACCGACGTCCGGATCCCCGCATCGCAGGTCGTCGGACCGGTCAATGAAGGGTGGCGTGTCACCCACTCCACGCTCCAGAGCGAGCGCGCCCTGATCGGCGGTGGTGAGGGTGTCCGATTCGAGGATCTCCAGGCGCTGGCGCACTCCACCGGACAGTCGGCCGACCCGGTACGTCGCCAGGACCTGGCCAAGGCGTACATCCGGTTCGAACTGCTGCGCTACCTGGGTCTCCGGGTACAGACGGCACTCAGCCGGGGGCTGGCACCCGGATCCGAGAGTTCGGTCATGAAGCTGAGCTATTCGCAGCACACCGCAGCGCTCTCCGACCTGGCCCTCGCCCTGGAGGGCGCGGCGGGGATGCTCGGGATCGAGGTTGCTCCCGACGGCGGGTACTGGCAGCAACAGTTCCTGTCGCAGTGGACGGTCCGCATCGGTGGCGGCACCGATCAGGTGCAGAGGAACATCATCGGGGAGCGCGTCCTCGGCCTACCACGTGAGCCCGATCCTTCCCGCAGCGAGCCGTTTCGCCGGACCGACGCCTGACCGTCAGAACCGACGACGGCGCCGGCCCGGCCCCCAAAACGTGATCGCCATCCTGCCGACCTAGGACCGTGGGCTGAGCCGAAACTAGTTGACTGAGTCTTACAACTATTCTACTGTTGCCGCATGCCTCCAGGTGCGCCGGGTGCGACAGTCGACGAACTCATGGCGATCGAACGGGCTCTGGAGCAACTCCTCCGCCTGTACGCGAGCCGCAAGGTACATGCCCGTCGGTCGGCGGCCGCCGGCGTGATGATCACCCAACAGGGCTACCTCCTGCTCCGTCGGCTCCAGGAGGACGGCGACCTGCCGATGGGAGAGCTGGCCAGGATCACGCAGATGGACCCGGCGGCGGCCGGTCGCCAGGTGCGTCAGCTGGAGGAGGAGGGTCTCGTGACCCGGACCAAGGGCGAAGACGACGGCAGGGTGGTCGTCGTGACCCTCACCCCCCGCGGCGCGGCCGTTCGACGGCGACTGGGCACGGTCGGCGAGGACCACATGTCGGATGTTCTCGCCGACTGGCGTCCCGAGGACCGGGAGCAGCTGGCACTCCTGCTTCCGCAGTTCGTCGAGGGACTCCGCAGCGTCCCGTTCCGCTCGTCGTTCGACGAGCTGGCTTCCTGATGAACCCGTCGGGTGTCGGCGTCATCGACCTGATGCTCGGATTCCCCAGCCGGGACCCCGGACGCCACTACGACCACCTTCGAGCGATGGCCAAGGACGCGGAGAGCAGGTCGATGGCCTTTCCCGCCGAGTACATGTTCAAGGACGTTCCGAATCAGCTCGATGACGGACGGGATCCGGTGGCCGAGACGGTCGAGGCCATGGACCGTACCGGCGTGGCCGTCGGTCTGGTCAGCCTCGGCAACGAGTCGACCCTCGCCGCGCTCGAGCGCCATCCGACGCGCTTCGTCGCCAGCCTCGAGGTCGACCCCAACGACATCGGCGGGGCGGTACGACGCATCCGCGACGCGCACGCAGCACACGGCATCAAAGCGGTGACGACGTTTCCCGCCGGGTGCAACCCGCAGGTTCCGGTGAGCGACCGCCGCTACTACCCGATCTACCAGACCTGCGTCGACCTCGACATCCCCGTCGTGACCAACGCCGGCATCGCCGGGCCGCGGGTCCCGTCCGCCTGCCAGGACGTCATGCACTTCGACCAGGTCTGCTACGACTTCCCGGAACTCCGGATCGTCATGCGCCACGGCGCCGAGCCCTGGGAGGACCTCGCCGTCAAGCTGATGCTCAAGTGGCCGGGCCTGCACTACATGACGTCTGCGTTCGCCCCGAAGTACTACCCCAAGGCGATCGTCGATTACGCCAACTCGCGCGGCACTGACAAGATCATGTACGCCGGCTACTACCCGATGGGACTGAGCCTCGACCGGATCTTCGAAGAGTTGCCGAATGTCCCGTTCCGAGATCACGTGTGGCGCCCGTTCCTGCGGGAGAACGCCGAACGCGTCTTCGGCCTGGAGACGAAGGCATGACCGCGACGAGGCGCATCCCCTACGCAGGCAGTGTCCACGACGAGCGGGAGATCGCGGCCGTGCTCGATGTCCTGCGCGGAGGCCCTCAGGCACTGCGCATCGGAAAGAACGTACGCACCTTCGAACAAGGGATTGCCGAACTCTTCGGCAAGCGGCGCGGCGTCATGTGCAACTCGGGATCTTCGGCGCTGTACCTAGCCGTGGAGTTGCTCGGACTGGAGCCGGGTGACGAAGTGATCACGTCGGCGGTGACCTTCTCGACGGACATCGCCCCCCTGGTCCGCTCCGGCATCGTCCCGGTCCTCGTCGACGTGGAGCCCGACACGTTCAACGTCGACGTCGGGGCCATCGAGTCGATGATCGGGCCTCGAACGCGAGCGATCCTCGTGCCCAATCTGATCGGGAACGCCCCGGACTGGGACGCGATCCGCGAGATTGCCGACCGGCACGACCTGCGGGTGATCGAGGACTCGTGCGACGCGCTGGGGACGACCCTGCGTGGCACCCCAACCGGACTCCGCTCGGACATCTCCGTCACGTCGTTCGCGCTCAGCCACATCATCACCGCCGCCGGCACCGGGGGCATGGTCTGCGTGGACGACCCCGATCTCGCCGATCGCTGCCTGCTCCTCCGTCGATGGGGACGCCGGTCGGAGGTCCAGTTGTTCGGCTCCCAGAAGGGGAGCGGCTCCCGCTTCTTCTCGGACATCGACGGCGACCTCGAGTACGACAACCTGTTCATTTTCGATGAGGTGGGGTGGAATTTCGAGCCGTCCGAGCTGTCCGCCGCATTCGGGGTGGTGCAGTTGGAGAAACTGCCCGAAAACCTGGCGCGGCGCAAGCGCAACTTCGATCGGCTCGTCGAGTGGTTCTCGAAGCGCCCCGACGTGTTCGACCTTCCCCGGACGACGGACGGGGTCGACACGGCCTGGCACATGTTCCCGGTGGTCATACGGCTCGAATCCGGAGTCAGGCGATCAGAATTCCAGGAGCACATGGAGCGCAATGGCATCGACACCCGGATGGTGTGGACCGGCAACGTGACTCGTCAGCCGGCGTTCGCATCGGTCGAGTGGAGGCTCCCCGAGGGTGGGCTCCCCAACGCCGACCGTGTGATGCGCCAGGGACTCGTGCTCCCCTCGAACCACGGCCTGGACGACGACGACGTCAACTACATCTGGACGACAGCGGAGGCATTCCTGCCATGAACGGACCCGACAACGACGAGCACCTCGTGCTCATTTCGGCCGACGGTCACGCCGGTGGGAACCACGACCAGTACCGGTCGTACCTGGAGACCAGGTACTTGGACGATTTCGACGCTTGGCGGGCGAAGTACTCGAATCCGTTCAAGGACCTCACGAGCACCACGAAGGACCGGAACTGGAACCAGGAGCGGCGGATCTCCGAGCTCGAGGACGACGGGGTAGTGGCAGAGGTCATCTTCCCGAACACGATCCCCCCCTTCTTCCCCACCGGTGCGGTGATCGCCCGACCCCCGACGCCTGATGACTACGACCTGAGACTTGCCGGCAGCAGGGCCCACAACCGGTGGCTGGCGGACTGGTGCGGTGAATATGCGGATCGTCGGGCCGGCATCGGGCAGATCTTCCTGAACAACTTGGACGACGCCATCGAGGACGTGCGGTGGTGTCACGACCACGGACTCCGTGGTGGCATCCTGGTCCATCCCGTGCCCGACGACATGAAACATCTCAAACCCCTGTACGCCCCCGACCATGACCCACTGTGGGCGGTGTGCCAGGAGCTCGGGGTCGTGGTGAACTCGCACTCCGGCGGGGGCGGGATGCCCGACTACGGTCCGTACTCGGCTGCGGGACTCCTGTGGATCGCTGAGAACCAGTTCTTCTCTCGGCGCCCGGTGATGCAGATGATCGTGGGTGGGGCGTTCGAACGGTTTCCCGAACTGCGGTTCGTCCTCACCGAACAAGGGGGGTCCTGGATCGCCCCCATGTTGGCTACTCTCGATTCGTACCACCGGCAGATGGCGCGGGTCGGTCGCATCGGCGAGCTCAAGTACGACGCGGACGACGTCCTGCCTCTGACCCCGAGCGAGTACTTCAGACGGAATTGCTGGGTGGGTGTGAGCTTCCCCTCGCCGATGGAGGCCGCCGCACGCTTCGACATGCCGCCGGACCGGTTCATGTGGGGAAGCGACTATCCCCACGACGAATCGACCTACCCCGAGACTCGCGAGGGGCTGCGTCGCGCATTCGTCGGCGCTCCGGCCGACGACCTTCGCCGGGTGCTCGGCGGCAACGCTGCAGCACTCTACGGATTCGACATCGAGCGACTCCGGCCGATCGCCGACAGGGTGGGCCCGACGATCGGCGAGCTCGCGGTCCCCTACGAGGGCGTTCCCGAAGGGAACCGATCGCCGGCATTTTCGAGGGCGTGATGGCTGTTCGACCGGGTGTGCCGGTCTGAAGCTCGACCTTTGCAAGGGGGATGGATGAGTTCGAGGATTCGCCGATTCGACGGGCGAGCCGCGGTCGTGACCGGGGCGAGCCGCGGGATCGGTGCCGCCGCCGCCCGACGGCTGGCCGCGGAAGGTGCGGACATCGTGATCACGGCCCGAACGCTCGACCACCATCCGACCCTTCCGGGCTCGCTACACGAGACCGCCGACGACCTAGAGCGATTCGGAGGCCAGGTCCATGTCGTCAGTGCCGACCTCAGTGATCCCACCGACCGGTCGAGCATTGTGCCGGAGGCGACGGAGCTCCTCGGACGGCCGATCGATATCCTCGTCAACAACGCCGCAGCCGCCATCTACCAGCCGCTGATCGATTTCTCGCTCAGGCGCCGGATGCTGACCTTCGAGATCAACGTGCACGCACCGATGGACCTGGCGCAGGCGGTGCTACCGGAGATGATCGAACGTGGCGAGGGCTGGATCGTGAACGTGTCGAGTGCGACAGCCCTCCCGTGGGAGCCGCCGTTCACCCTGGGCTCGTTGGGTGCAACGACTGGGATCTACGGGGCGTCCAAGGCTGCGCTCAACCGCATGACGAACGCCCTCGGTGCCGAATGTGCCAACACCGGCGTGCGAATCAACACGGTCGAGCCACGTTCGGCGGTGCTCAGCGAGGGAGCGGAGTCCCTCGTAGGGGCCGTGCTTGCTTCTGATCAGATCGAGTCCATGGAGGAGATGGTGGAAGCCCTGACGGCACTCTGTGCGTGCCCTGCGGATCGCACAGGTCTGTCTCACGTGAGCCTCGACCTGATCGCCGAACTCGGGATCGCGGTCCACGACCTCGAGGGAATTCCGCTGGACGACGCCGTAGGGGTGCAGGGCCAGCGATGACGCAGTTCGACCTCGCGGGTCGGACCGCCCTGGTCACGGGAGCGGGTCAGAACGTCGGTAGGGGTATCGCCCGTACCCTTGCCGCTCAGGGTGCCACCGTATTGGTCAACGATGTGCACTCGGATCGGGCGGACGCGGTCGTCGAGGAGATCGGTGCCACCGGTGGTGTGGGGAAGGCGGTGGTGTTCGATGTCACCGACCTCGACTCGGTCAAGTCTGTGCTCGACTCCGCGGGCCCGGTGGACATCCTGGTCAACAACGCGGGGAACGGTGGCAGCACGGCGATGACCCCGCAACGTTTCGTGGCGATGCCGCCGAGTGCCTGGGACGGGCCGATCCGCGTCAATCTCTACGGAGTGTTGCACTGTTGCCACGTCGTAGTGCCGGGAATGTGTGACCGGGGGTGGGGGCGGGTGATCACGATCTCGTCCGGTGCCGGAACCGCTGGGGTTGCGATCGGCGTGTCTGCCTACAGTGCCGGGAAGGGAGCCGGGATCGCCTTCACCCGTACGCTGGCCCTGGAAGTGGCGAGGCAAGGTGTCACCGCGAACTCGCTCGCCATCGGCCTGATGGCCATTCCCGACCCCGTGGTCACCGAGCGGCTTGCGAGGTCTATCCCGGTGGGCAGGGTCGGCACGCCGGAGGACGTCGCGGCAGCATGCGTGTGGCTGGCGTCGGAAAGCTCCAGCTGGGTCACTGGTCAGACGATCGGGATCAACGGTGGGTCCGTGACATCGTGACGGGTGCCGTGGTCGAGGGATCCAGCCATTGGCATCGATTGCGACCTTCACCGAAGCGACAGTCAGCTGCGTCGACGGCGCCGGACCGCCCGCGACTCCGCTACAGCGAGCTCCGTAGCTTTCATCCTCGGACAGATCCTCGTTGGCACCAGTCACCTGTTCCAGTTCGGCGCGGAAGCGAGCTGAGTAGTACTCCCATGCCGCCTGGCGGCTGGTGCCGAGGGCCGAGTCGATCTGTCCCACGATCTCCCTGATTGCCTTGCCGCGGATGGTGCCTTGGTGCTGACCTGGTCGGACGGCACACTTTTCAGGATCCTCAATTCCTGGGAGCAGTACGAGACCTACACGATCAGCCACGGCCAAGAGGTCTTCGTGGTCTGAGGCCGTGGCCCCAAGGCGTGAGCCGGGACACTCTGCCGGCAGGTCAGTCCTTCACGAAGCGGAGCCGTTGAACTTGCTGATGCCAATCAGATGCCTGCCAGAATCTCTTGGCTTGTGGGTCAGTCTCGACGGCGAACGTTTGTAGTCGAACCGCTCCTGCTGCGTAGAGTCGAGACTCTGCCGCTTCGCGTAGTCGTGTACCAAGGCCGAGCCGTTGTTGCGAAGGATCGACCACTAGGCGATAGATGGTACCCCTCCAACCGTCCCATGCGGCAATGACCGTTCCAACGATCGATTCACCGGTATCGGCGACGATCATCGCTAGTGGATCATGTGAAATGAGCTTGGACAGGCTCGCCAAGTTGTCGGTCAGAGTGGGTTGAACATCCGCTCCTGCCCAAAGGTGCAGGATCGCCTCAGCGTCGTCGAGTTGGCCCGGCCGGAGTGTCCACGTCATGGAGGCAGGCTACGAGAAGTGATTTGACAAGGCGGCATGTCCCACCGACCCGGTGGTTGGGCACCCCTCGCTTCACTGTTGGCCTTGACTATTACGACTTACGGAATAGTATGCAGCCAGGCGAGTGACGGGATTAGTGATGGCATCAAAACGACTGGGGCGAACGCAGGACCCGACGATCATGGTGCTCACCAGCCTCTCGGGCGGCCCCAAGCATGGGTACGCCGTCATCAAGGACATCGAGACCATGAGCGGTGTCACCTTCGGTCCGGGCACGCTCTATGGCGTACTCGCCCGCTTGGAGGAAGAAGGACTCGTCGAGGCTCTGCCCAGCGAGGATCACCGTCGGCCATATCGGCTCACCGGAGCCGGGGCAACTGTGCTGCGAGAGCGACTCGAAGCGAACGTAAAGGTGGCCAACATCGGTTTCAGGCGTCTGGGTGCGCTCGGCGCATGAGCAGCGAATCAGCCGTAAATCTCGCCATTCGGTGCTACCCCGGTTGGTGGCGTGAGCGCTATGGCGAAGAGGTGCGAGCCATTTCGGGCGACCTGACAGCCGACGGTCGATCACCCGCAATCGTGGCGCTCAATCTGTTGCACGGTGCAGTGCGAGCCCGGTCACGAGCCGAGGGGATGCCGAAGATCTATGAACTGTGGTCGACGCGGACGAGGATATCCATTGCCGCGGCGACGTTGCCTTGGATGCTTGTAGCCCCGTTCGTACTCATGGCCATGGGTACGCAGAGTCTCCATTCGACAAAAGGGTACGTGTTCTTCTCCGGTTCCGGCTTCACCATGACCCATCTCCAGATCGCAGGAGCACCCCCCACGCCGGCTCCACCACTGACACCAGCCGGCTCTGTCGTTCCTTTCGCAAGCCTGGCGGTCGGCGTGTTGTTCCTGGTGACCCTCGCCGTACTTGCCAGTGGTTGGACGGGGCTCACCGGTGCAATCCGACGATCCGCTATGCCCCATCGCCGACGGGTGTGGCTGCTGGCCTGGGCACCTGGGTTTGCTCTCCTGGCCGACGTCGCCCTGGTCGTGGCGGAGGTCCTGCTACGACCCAATGGCTACCGCAGTACAGGCGGTGGGCCGATGGTGCCGATCGGGGGACATCCGCTCGCCGCCCACGTCCTCGGAACGGTCCTCGCTGTCGTGGCGATCGGCGGATGGCTGGCCTCCATCGTCTGTGTGGCCGTGGCGGCGAAGCGGGCCGACGTCGCCCTATCGGATCTTCGGTTCGGCAAGTCCGTGTCCATTGCCACGACGGCGCTCTTCGCCCTGATGCTGACCGCCTATCTGGCCTGGGGCATCGGGCTCCTCGTGCAAGCTCGACAGGCGTCGCAGGGCACCTTCACGACGATCTCCTACTCCCACCAAGATCTGTGGTTCCCGATAGTCGTGTTGATTACCAGTGCAGTGGTTCTATCTGGATTCTCTTCACGAGCAGCACGAAGGTCGTGGATAGTTCTGTCCAACGACATTTCCTAGGCGTGGTCTGCGGCATCATCACCCCAACTCCGGCGTTCGGCGCGTTCGGGGACCATCGATCCACAGTCAGCGGAGGTGTCCCCGTCGTCCTTTGACGACCTCCTCGGCCTCCGGAAGGCCTTCCAGTCCAGCAAGTGTCTCGCCAGTGGTGACGTGTTGCATGCCTCTTTCCTGGACTGTCGACCAACTTATGCCAATCGGCACTTCGCCGGTCCGTCGCTATTCCGGCTCCGGCATACCTTGCATCTTCGAAGTCACTGAAATCATGGGGATTTACCGCCCTTCGAAGCTGACCCAGATTGTCAGGCAAGGGCCCCACGGACACTGCGCACCGAAACGACGCTGCTGGGTGTGGCATAGCTGCACATCAATGTCGATTGAATCGTGTGGAAGCATCCTCGACCGCTACAGGTGTAGCGATGATTTGAGTTTGCACCGGCCAGCCTTGACGCTCTTCAATGCCGAGGCGATTCGACAACCATTGTCGACTTCATCTCCGTATTCGCCAATCCATTCCGAGAGAAAAAGGGGTAGCTTGATGTTGTGCGGGCGGGATGATCTGAGCGATCAAGTACCAAAACAGGTGAAAGGGGACACAAATGCCTGGAGACTCGGACGGCGGCACAAGTACCAAGGTCGAAGAGACCCCAAGGCAGATTTATCCCGAACCAGCGATCACCCGTCTCACCCTGCCTCGACGTTGGCGCGCTTGGCGTCCCTACTTCCGTGGCGTTCGCGATCGGGTCCGCAAATTCTTTCGCACAGCGCCGGCACCCAAAGAGGGGACTGGCGCCAGCAACAAAGCGGCCTTCGACCCTCTCCTTCGAGACGTCGAACCTGACGGTATTGGTGTCTGCCTATCGGGGGGAGGAATTCGCTCCGCCGCATACTGCCTAGGTGCTCTTCAGGCGATGGGACAGGCCGGGATGGTCTACGGGAATAAACGCGACAACGACTGTCGTGCCAGGTATCTATCGGCGGTATCCGGAGGTTCCTACATCGCCACGGCACTCACTCTCGTTGGCATGGGTCCGGTTGCGGGCGCCCAGGTTCACGGTGATCAGAGCCTCAAGCCGGACTCCAATGCCCCGGCCAACTCGGAGACTCCTGACATGCGCCCTTTTGCTCCGGGTACTCCTGAGGAGAAGTACATCCGCAACCACACGCTCTACCTGACTTCATCGAAAGGCGGAATTCCGGGTACGATTTGGCGTGCCGTTCTTGGCCTACTGTTGAACGTCCTGCTTCTGGGATGGTTGGTAGGAACTGTCTTTTTGCCCCTCGGATGGATCTATGGATGGATCTGGCCAGCCCTTCGTGCGCAGTGCCCAACTGCCTGTGGCAATGGTGGCGACTGGGCGGTGCCTGGAGTGCTCTGGGGTGTCGCCGCATTGATCGGCGGACTTGCCGTTGTATCAGGATTCTGGTGGATCGCTCATCGATTCCAGCGCGATTGGGCTCGCATGCTCACCGCCTCAACGTCGGGGAC
>Ga0075021_10002210_pt1 | contig 10136 bp, 7 predicted proteins | sample ColStrG_CSR_2012_FD_72749 | JGI IMG/M metagenome (GOLD analysis project Ga0075021, IMG submission 72749) | Freshwater sediment microbial communities in response to fracking from Pennsylvania, USA - Cold Stream Run_MetaG_CSR_2012 | ecosystem: Environmental > Aquatic > Freshwater > Creek >... | reverse complement strand
CCGCTGGGGCTCATTCCAGGTATTGCTCGCCGAGTTTCTTTTCACCACTCTGCTGATTGCTTCCCTCGCGTACTCCAATTCGTTCGCGCTGATGATGTCGATTACCTTCGTTCTCGGCTTCGTGGTGCAGGGCGCGCAGGGAGGCTTGTCCGCCGTCGCCGCTACCTTCTACCCGATCTCGATTCGATCCACGGGAATCGGGTGGTGCTTAGGCGTAGGGCGCATCGGTTCGATTGTCGGCCCAGTGCTGGGCGGGGTGATGCTGAAGCTCGATTGGAGTCCGCGAGAAATTCTTCTGGCCGGATCGATTCCGGCCCTGTGCGCCGCCGCCGCAACCTTCCTGAGCCTTCGCCTTGGAAGCAACCTGCCCACACAGCAAACCGAAGGCGCAATCGTGGAAGAATCCGCGCTATCGCACTAATCCCAATCTTTTTCAAAAAGTCTGCAATCAAAAGTGACAACCGGAATTCAGCGAGGACGGCTACATCTTGTGGCGCCGGCGTCTCGCCAGCGGCTTTTTCTTAATTCCACGTTTCGCAAACCCGCCGGCGAGACGCCGGCGCCACAGGCCGCTGAACTCATCGATAGGACCAGGGCCTTAGCCCGCACTTCTTGTGCGATTCAACGAAAGTGCCGGAAAAAGGGTTTCCCGGGAACGCAAATCTCCCGATTCGCGAATTGCGCAACGCCAATCAGGGGATTGGCGTTCCCAAGGCGGAACTGGCGCAGGAATTTCGTTACTCCCGGCAGTGGCTCGCCTTCCACACTTGATCGAAGAACGATTGCGCCGAGGGATCCACAGGCAGGTCACCCAGAAACACAGGCTGCTCCCCCTTCAAATCCACCACGACCCTTTTTCCATTGTGGTTGTGAAACGTGAAGCTCTGCGCCGCTTCCCCATCCGCCGGATCCACAGCGACGAAATGCCCGTCCTGACAATGAAAGCGCCCGCCAAACGCGTAGCCTGAAAATCCCGAAGCGGCCTGCTCCACCGGCATGTCACCGGATGGATGATAGATCAAGCTCTCGCCGCTCCAATCGAGCGTTCCGGAAGCGCCGGAACTTATATGAAACGTCAGGGACGCCACAACTTTGGGCTGCGAAGGCGGCTTAACTTTGTCCGGCAATTCCACATAAGGAGCGGTTTCGACGAGCGCCGGCGGCGGGACGGGCGCTGCGGCCTTGGCAGTTTCCGGAGCGCGCACCGGAATGTCAATCGCTCCCGTCAGGCCCGAGGACACATCCAGAACCACAAAGCGAATTCTCAGCGTGTCCGCGGAAGGTTTTAATGCAACGTGATACGGAATCCCATTCGCCTGCCAGCTATGAAAGACCTGTCCGGAAACGGATTTTGGCAATTCCGATTGATTGAACTTGAAAACCGTGTCCTTCTGCGCAAACTCGCAATCCGCCACGCGGACATTCAGACTGTAGGAACCGCCGTCCTGCGCGGAACCAAGCCCCGCCGCGGAAATCGACAGCATATATTGCAGGGCGTCCGCCGGAATGCCGGACTGGCCGGAAGGCAGCGTTTGCGCGGTCAAGGCGATCGTCGTCGAAGGCAATTGATCGGCGCACGCTTGCCGCAGATGATCGTCCGGTTGAATTCTTTTCGCGAGCGCGGAAGCATCGAGGGCGTAGTAGCCGCGGCGATAGACCAGCTTCACTCCCGGCCGCGTGGTCTTCACCGAAAGCTTGTGATACTTCCCATCCCAATGGACATTCTGCGGGTAGAACGACACTTCGTAGTAAGAGGAACTGTCTTTCAGCGCCGTCATCACGCAGCCCGAAAGATCGTTGCGGTTCTTGCAGGACTTGCCGCCAGTTTCCTCGGCAAGCTGGTCCATGGTCCCATGCGATTGCTGGAGATCGATGTCTTCCTGATTCAGTTGGCCGGCCACCTGCGGCCCGGTCATCTGCGACTGCGGGCGGCTTACATTTTGGGAAGCGGAGAGCGATTGCTGCGCCTGAAGGCCGCGTACATCCATCGGGTAAACGGCTACCTGAGCGTCCGTCAGGACGCTCGCGACGACTTTAACTTGATCCGCGTAGTCGCGCAGGCCGGCAAACGGATTGTTGCCCGTGCTCGCATCCGGCTCGATGGAGAGCGGAAACGATTCCGAAACCCAGATCAAATTCTTGCGCCCGGGAATTCCGCTGAGGTATTGCCCGATCTGCGCCATCGCTCCAAGGGTTTCCTTGGCCCGCAGATCGACGGTCATGGAGTATTCTTCCTTCTCAAAATTCTGTACCTCGCCCAACTGGGCTGCCAGGCCCTGATTCGCTCCTGAACCCACCGTGGAATTCTCGATGTAGCTGGAACTTTTTTCATTGTCGAGGATGGGATCCTTCACAAGGGAGCTTCCCGTCGACGCCCGGTCCAGCGCCGCCTGTAAAAGCGATCCGTCGCTTGTAAATCCCTGCAGGATTCTCAAAGAACTTCCCAGGAGAAACACAGCAACCGGCGTGTCTGGAGGGAGCGATCTCAACAACTCGATCATGCGGGCGCGGCCTTGCAGTTGGTTCGGCGTCTGCGTGTTCAGACTGTCCATCAACAATACGGTGGGCGGAATTTTCAACTCGTCGAGCGGCAGCTGATTGGAAATCAGATTGGACGACTTGCGAATCGTGGAGTTGGATTTTCCGGGCGCGCCCGCCAACTTTTCCAGATATTCAAAGTGCTCGATCTTTTGCTGCGCCTTGCGCTCCTCGAAAATTTGCAAATCCTCGGGCTTCAGATCGCGCACCGGATTCCCGTGCGAGTCCGTGGCGATAATATCCAGCGTCACGAGACGCGTGGTTACCTTCAATACGTAGCCCGATTGCGCCGATCCCGGTTGTGCCGCACCTTCCTTCTGTGCGGCCGGAGCGGATTGCGCAGCCGGAGCAGTCTGAGGCCTGGCCCAGCCTGCGTAAGACGCAGCCGAACACAGGCAAACTGCAAAAACTGTAATGGACCACTTGGCGCGCATGGCACCTCCGAGTCAGCGCCCCTCTGCCATGGCACCGGATGCGCAATCTTAACCGACAGGAGAGCGCAAAGGCTACGAATCCTAAGGCAAGCATTTAGTTGCTTCAGCGAGGCCAAAAAGTCCCGGAGGGACGAAATGTCGTAGCCCACAACGGAAGTTGTGGGAAAACGCCTCGTCTAACAGCGAAAACCCCGGCAGGGGTGACACAAAGATTTCTGTCAATGAAAGCAATTCTGAATTGCGCGCGGGAAAACCCTTGTGCCGCCCCGCTGGGGCTTTTTCACCTTCTTGCACGCTTCCCCACAACTTCCGTTGTGGGCTACGTTGTTTCGTGCCTTTGGCACTCTCTGAAATGCTGGATCTGCCCACCTCAGGCGCGCGGGCACACTTAGACCATTTTTGCGTTGCTAAATCGATTGCAACTTGTTTGGGAATGAATGAAAAACCGCGACAAGAAACTAAACGTCCTGTTCCAACTACCACTCTTTAGACAGAACATCGAATACGGGCGATGTCTTCGTTCTTAGAATACGCGGCCAGCCGTAATCTTCTTGCGCAGCCGGTTCCGCTTCTGACGCGCGGTGAATCATGTACTCCTGAACGCTGAATCGCGAGCCGTTCCTCGACCGATGCGCGCCGCGTAGATGATTGGCCCTTGCGTACGTGCCGTCCGAGAGAAGCAGCCTGGCCTTCTCTGTGTCTGCAAGGTAGGGCGCGAGCACCGAACGCTGACTTGGTGGCAAAGCGCGGGATCCTTCAAGCGGAACATCACTTCGACGCGCTCGTTCAAATTTCGCGGCATCCAATCGGCGCTCCCCAAATACACTTCGGGCTGGCCTCCATTCGCAAAAAAGAATATCCGGCTGTGCTCGAGGAAGCGACCGACAATGCTGCGCACTCGAAACGGAGGTGCGGAAAGAATTTCGTAGCCGTGATAGAGACGATGCGAATACGCGTGCACAATGTCGTGCAGAAACGCAAATTCGCTCGCGCCCTCCGGAGCGGGCAACCGCAACAGACGAGGCAGCGCGCACGGCACGGTCACCGCCCGCAGATACACCACGGAACATTTTCTCCTCCGGCAAAACAAGAAAGCGACGCACAGCGCCTTGTTCAAAATGCGCGGGACAACTCAATCCCGAGGTGCGGCCATCAAATGAGCTATTGGAGTTCGCCTTTTCGGCGGACCTTTCCGCCTGCGGCAATCGGGGGCCGGCGGGCGCGAGGCACCCAGGAGCAGGAATGACAAACGCCAATTCCGCACGCAAGACCAGCGAGACAGCCCGCAATCAACTCATGATACTAGGTTTAGGTGTTGCACTTTGCATGGCGGCTTCGTCCGCCGCCGCAAGACAGAATCCATCCGAGCAGAGCGGGGATATTCAGACCACCGCCCCAGCCCAAGATTCCCGATCGGTGAGCCAGCCGGATGCCCGCGCACAACCTCTACCTGACATTCGATCTCAAGAACAAATGCCGGCAAACCCGCCGGGCCAGCCAAGCCAGGCTGTGCTCCCCCAGACACTAACGGTCCCCGCTGGAACCATTGTTCGAGTTCGCGTCGATGACTGGCTCTCAAGCGATCGTAGTGTGACTGGCGATAGCTTTAGCGCCGTCCTGGAAGACCCGATCGTAGTCGGCGGATGGGTTGTCGCGCGCCGGGGCCAGGCGCAAACGGGGCGGATTTCAAGCGTGAAAAAGGGCCGGTCCTCGGCGCTGGGAGTGGATTTGCCTGAGTTGACGCTGGTCGATGGCCAGCAATTGCCCCTTCAGACGCAACTCTTCCAAGCCGCCGGAGGAAGAGCGGACCGTGGGCGGGACGTAGCCATTGTCGGGACCACGACGGGCATGGGCGCCGTGATCGGCGAGATTGCCGGTGGGGGCGTCGGCGCCGCCATCGGAGCGGGCCTGGGAGCGACCGCGGGCATTATCGGCGTGAAGTCAACCGATGGCAGACCCGCCGTGATTGCTCCAGAGACTGTTCTTTCCTTTCGGCTGCAGGCTCCTGTCACCATCTCGACAGCGAATAGCCAACTTGCCTTCCAACCCGTCACGCAATCCGATTACGATTCCCATACTAGGGAAGGCCGCCCGCGCATGGCGAACCAGGACCCGCCGCGCCCCTACAATTCCTATCCTTACCCATATGCGTACGGATACCCGTATCCCTGGTATCCCGCCCCTTTTATTGGCTTTGGCTATTACGGAGGCTACGGCCGGTATGGCCGCTGGCGGTAACCGGTACTCCAATTCTGATTCCTAGACTCACCGGGGAACGGTGCTCGCGCCGGCTACCTATTTCCTACCCATCACTGTCGAGATTACTTGCCATGCCCGCAAGGTCTCCCCGACCGTCCATGCCTGGGCAATGCAGCCGTTGGGTGTGAACGGCGGATCGCCATCAAAAATCTCGCCCAAGGTGCCGAGGCCGGCCTCCCGGATTTGGCCAAACATCGGTTCCAAATAAAACATCGCTTCACGGGGATTCCGGTTCACGCGCAGATGCGCGAGCGCAAAAGGGCCGAGAAGCCATCCCCACACCGTGCCTTGATGATAGGCGTCGTCCCGCTCTTCGGGATTTCCCGCGTAGCGTCCCTGGTAAGCGGGCTCTTTTGGGCCAAGGCTGCGCAGACCAAACGGGGTGAGCAGTTCGCGCGCGCAGACATTGACGACAGCGCTTTGTTGCTCCTCTGACAGCGCGGTTTCCGGGAGCGAGACCGCAAAAATTTGATTGGGCCGCAGAGCCGCATCTTTTCCGTCGGGGAATCCGGGCGAGTCGATCACATCAAAACAATAATTCTTCTCGGCATTCCAAAATCGCGCAAACCCTGTTCGTGCGCGCGCCGCAAGAGTTTCAAAAAGACTGGCATCCAGGCGCAAGGCACGCGCGAAACTTGCCATGGTCGCCACGGCGTTCAGCCAAAGCGCATTCACTTCGACGGGTTTTCCGATACGTGGCGTGACGACGCGGCCGTTAACCTTCGCATCCATCCACGTAAGCTGCACGCCGTCTTCACCGGCGTAGAGCAGCCCGTCTGCCGGATCGACATGAATGTGATAGCGCGTACCGCGCACATGCGCATCGATGATGCTGCTCAGCACAGGAAATAATTCGTGAAGCAATCCGCTGTCTCTCGTGGCTTCAAAATATTGGCTGACCGCCTCGAAATACCACAGTGTGGCATCCACGGTGTTGTAGACGGGCGCTTCCCCGGCCCTCGGAAACTGATTGGGCAGCATGCCTTCGCTCACGAAGCGCGAAAAAGTTCGCAGGATGTTGCGAGCGACGGCCGGCCTCCCCGTAACAAGGCACAGGCCGGGCAGCGCGATCATGGTGTCGCGCCCCCAGTCGTTGAACCAGGGGTATCCCGCGATAATTGTTTTCGCGTCCTCCTCGCCGTCGAGCGGGCGCGCGGCAATAAATTGATCCGCCGCGAGGACCAACTGCTGAACGCAAGGCGAGGGCGCGAACCGGCTCCCTGCATTTGCCGCGCGAAAATGGGCGAGCAGCTGAACTGCTTTGTTCTGTCGCTTTGCAAATGCGACCTCGCCGTCGAGAGAGGTATCCGCCTCTGTGCTGGCTACAATCGTCAGCGATTCTCCCGGCGCGATCGTTGCGCGCAGTTCCCCGGCAAAAAAATGGTCGCTGCGGTCAGCAAGCTCGCGCGCGTGCTCTGCGGCGAGATCGAAATTGCGGTACCAATCTCCGGTAAGGCTGGCCGCTGCCTTGTCGCTCAAGACATAAAAAGGTGTCGCGCCGCGAAAGGCCACCACTTGCAGGCCGCGTTCCACCGGAGTGACGCCCATCGGGTCCGTCCGTCCAAGGGTCACGCAATGTTCATCGGAATAGTCCACGATCGCTTTGATCGAAAGTTTAACGGGGCCATTCGCGCGCACCAGCCGGTACAGGACGTAGGTGGTGTTCGATCCGGATTGCATGAAGACGCGCTTTTCAAGAAGCGCGTCCGCCAACGCAAAGGTCCAGACCGGCGTCATCCCCTCCAGATGGAATCGCTCGATGTTGCGATACCCTGCGGGAGCCACCGTGCCGTCCGCCCAGCGATTCGTGAAGAGGGCAAACTCCGTCGATGCGTATCTCGCTGTTTCATCCAGTTTTGCGAGGAGAAGCGTGCGGCCGAGCGGCGGCTGGAGCGCGGCGACCAGAAGTCCGTGGTAGCAGCGCGTTAGGTGCCCTGCGATTGTGCCAAACGCATAGCCGCCCAGCCCGTTGGTAACCAGCCACTCGCGCGATTCGGCGGCCGCGAGGTCATTGCAAATATCGCGCCCAAAATCGACTTCGGCTGGGAGGATTGGCTGGGAAGTTTTGTCGGCGGAGTTCACGCAAGAATCATGTGCCCATCGCGACGCCTGAGCTAGTGGAAAATGCACTTGTGGGACAGCCACAACAGCATTGAGACCAACTACCCCACGGAATGAACCGCCGGAGCCGTCAGATATTCCCGCAGCGCCTTAAAATCAATCGGCTTCGTGAAGCAGGTATTGCACCCCGCGTCTCCGATGCTTTTCAATTCCTTAAACGAAGCGAGCCCCGTGATGGCAGCAATAGGCAAATGCGCAAGGTGCTTTTGATTTCGCGCCCAGTGGACCAAAGTGAGCCCATTGTTCTTCCCCAAATGAATATCCAGAAGAACGATGTCCGGCAGCGGCTCCGATGCAATTCCGACAAAAGCTTCTTCCAGTGTTTCCGCAAGAATTGCTTCGTGTCCCTCAGATTCCAGCTAAAACTTGAGGAGCTCGCGAAACTGAGCATCGTCATCCACAACAAGAACCCGTTGCTTCATCCAGTTTTCCCCAGTTTTCCATTGGTACAACGAGCTCACACACATCCAGTCTTGTCCAAACCGACACAACTAGATGGTCCTATCATCGTCCAAAATGAATCAGGACTTGAATAGGGCCTGACAAAGATGGGGAATGGGCAGTTCCAGTCTGGAACATTCGGATGTCTTCCAATCGAGCTACGCGAGCCGTATTTTCCGTACATTAGCTTGGGGGAAATTCGCGGGCAGGCTTCGATTTCAGGAATTGCCGGGATACTACTTCTCGTGAGGCCGCGCCGTGGGAACCGCGTCCGCATTCCCGGCGTTCGATTCCAATTTGCCGGCCCACTGGGAAAGATGATCGAGCGAAGGTTCATGCGTCCGGTCCAGATGGAGCGGCGTAATGGATGCCGCACCATCCAGGATCGCAGCGTAATCGCTCGCTGGGTCAACCCCGTCGATGTGCTCTTGCTCGAGAAGCCAGTAGAACCCGCGCCCGCGCGGATCGGTGCCTTCCTGAAGCACGTTGCGCGTGACTTTTTTGGATTGGCGCGTGCAGCGCACGGCGCCATTCCAGACGAGCGGCACATTCACATTCAGCAGAACGCCCTGCGGCATGCCCTCGGCCAGCGCCAGTTGCGCGAGATCGCGCGCAAATTTCGCGGCATGCTCGAACCGGAACCCTCTCCCTTTGTGCGCCACGGAAATTGCGATCGCCGGGATGTGGTTGATCGCCGCCTCCATCGCGGCGCCCACTGTCCCCGAATAAAATATATTTTCGCCAAGATTCCCGCCGCGATTGACCCCGGAAAGAACCAGATCCGGCCGGTTTGGCAGCAATTTATTCAGCGCCAGAATCACCGAATCGGCGGGCGTACCCTCGACTGCCCATTCACGCTCCGCAATCTGCTCCCAGAAAATCGGCTGCCGCAGCGTCAGCGATTGCGCCGACGCACTGCGCTCATGGCTCGGCGCCACCACGCTGATCGTCCCCAGCCCCTCGACCGCCTGCACCAGCGCGCGCAACCCTTCCGCGTGAATGCCATCGTCGTTGGTAATCAGAATGTGTGCCATTGATTTTCTTCGATGCGGGCGCGTTAAATTCCGTCTAGGCCCGGGGATTTTATAGAAATTCTCTTTTCTCGTGCGCGGAAGAAAGGCCGGTCACCCCAATCCCGCAACTTCGCATCACCTACCAAACCAGATTAGCAGTCGAAGAGATCGCCAAACAATATGGGAGGCAAATTCGGTTTCCAATTGGTGACAGGAAGGGTTAAGACGTATTTTTACAAACTTAGTCCCGCGGGAAGAAAAAATGGTCGGGACGACAGGATTTGAACCTGCGACCTCACGCACCCCAAGCGTGCGCGCTACCAGGCTGCGCTACGTCCCGACCGGCTGAAAGTGCTGTAGCCAGCCTATGAAGATGCGGGAATTTCGCCCTCTTGCGGCTGAAATCTCCGCGTCTAAAGACGCGGGCTACAACATTTAAAGCGTATCACTCGGATTCGAGGACCGTCAACAAGGAGCGGAGGGAGTCCCGCAGGTCAAGCAGCGTCTTGCGGTTGAGCATCGCCAAATTCGAAGACATCGCTTGCGGGAGCGCTGATTCGCCGCCGTCCCCTTCCCTACTTGCATGCGCCGCGCCGCCGTTCGTTCCGTTTCCGTCGACGGCATGCTCGCGCAAGTGCCGCCGGGCCCCCGCGATCGTAAACCCCTCGCCGTACAGGAGGCGCTTGATCGCGATCACAATGTCGATGTCTTCGCGGCGATACAGCCGGTGCCCCTTGGGACTTTTGACGGGCTGCAGCATCGGGAATTCCGTCTCCCAATAGCGCAGGACGAACGGCTTCGTCGAAGTCAGCCGGCTGACTTCCCCGATCCGGAACAAGCTCTTCTCCGGAATGGCTGACCCGGAATGTCCGTTGCCTTCCATTGTTTTTAGCCCTGATCTTGCCCAGCCCCTAATCCTATGCCGATTCCTGCGCCTGTCAACGCCCCAGTAGGACGGGCTTCAGCCTGTCTGCTTTTGACTTTTGCCGTTTCCAAAAAATTCAAAAGAAGACAGGCTAAAGCGTGTCCTACTTAATTCGCGGTCCTCGTCCGGCTGGACGGGCGCGCACCGCGCTCGCGCCGTTCCTTCAGGCGCTGCAGGAATCGAATTGGCGTGCCCAGAAAATCAAAACTCTTGCGCAGTAAATTTTCCAGAAAACGCTCGTAGCTGAAATGCAGCCGCTTGGATTGATTGGTAAAAAGAATAAACGTCGGCGGAGAAGTGGACGCCTGCGTGACGTAGTAAATCTTCACGCGGCGCGCCGCCGGCGAAGTGCCGCGATCGAGATCCACTTCCGAAACCCAGCGGTTCAGCTCTCCGGTGGAAATA
>Ga0075021_10002209_pt1 | contig 10136 bp, 9 predicted proteins | sample ColStrG_CSR_2012_FD_72749 | JGI IMG/M metagenome (GOLD analysis project Ga0075021, IMG submission 72749) | Freshwater sediment microbial communities in response to fracking from Pennsylvania, USA - Cold Stream Run_MetaG_CSR_2012 | ecosystem: Environmental > Aquatic > Freshwater > Creek >... | reverse complement strand
TTCCCCTGCCCCAGAACCCGGTCAAGTGACCCAACTCAGGTCTGAGCTGCACAAACCTGGTGGGAGAGCACGTCCGCGAGAGCGGGACTCCCGGAGAACCGCCTGCACTCCGCACTCGGCTACCAAACCCCCAACGAGGTAGAAACAGCCTGGCATAAGGAACAACTCTCAGCGTCGACGACCCAAGGAAGACCGTCCGGATCTTGCTGGGCAGCTCACACGGAGAACCCGGAGGCGCCCAATCTTCGGGCGCCGTTGACACGGTCATCTCAAAGCGCGCCTCGGTTGGGAGAAGAGGAACAGTCCCCAGGCCAGTATCGCTGCTCCGGTCGCAGCACCGGCCAAGAACATAGCTACGCCGGGAGTCCCTCTCAACGTAAGTGCTCCGAGACAACCCAGGAAGGCTGTGAGTATGGCAAAACTTGTCTGGACCAGAATGAGCTTCGTTGTCGCACCTCGTACCTTGAGTCCAAGCAGCGCAGCCGCAAGGGGTCCGAGAGCCACGTATTCCAAGACTCTCCACGGCAGCACTGATCGAGCCCCAAGCCATGACTCGCCGAGCAACCGAACGCCCCAGGAGCTGGGCATTGACAATAGGACAAATCCCCAGGCGCCGATCACAGCCACCAGGCCTAGGGCGAGACGTACACAGAACTGCCTGTCGGCCTTGCCCTCGCGACGAGACAGATACCCCACGAGACTGAGATCGACGAATGCGAGTGCCACGTTCATGGGACCCATCAGCGTCCCCGCCCCGCGCAGACTCCCCGCAGCCGCCGGTCCGAGCACCTGGACACTCACGGATATAACGATGAACGAGGCAGCGCTACCGGCAATTACTCCGGCGGCGGTGCTCTCGCTGACCCCGAACCGGAGCCGTAGGACTCCCAGGGCTGCAGGAACGTTGATTTGCGGTCTCAGCCAGAGCGAAAGCACTCCAAGCGCCAGTAGGCACCCGCCCACCCATATGGCAAGCGCCCATACCATCCCATGCATCGCGACCGAGGGAATAGCGAGCAGCATCAAAAGGAACCAGATTACGTCTGCCGAGAGCGCAGCCTGGGGCTTTCCCTGGGCGACTGCTGCGAATCGGAGCACGTCCTGCAGACAGACCAGCGGGGCACCGACGGCAACGACAAGGGCTACGAGGAGTCCTTTCTGTCGGATTCCTTCTCCTGGCACGACTAAGACTAGATAGCTGGACATGACAACCATCACCGCTAACGGCGCAGTGAGTCCAACCGCAGTGAAAGCCGCGCTAGTAGCCCGATCCGACTTTAGTGGGTCATGAGCAATGGCAAGTATCAGCCGCGTGCCTATCAATGCTCGCGTAAGTGCGAGGACTAGGGTTAACGCGGCATAAGTGAGCGAAAAGGTTCCAAAAGTTGTAGCGTCCAGAGATCGGGCAATCATGATTGAGGCAACGAAATTCGAGCCACCTGAGAAGACCTGGTCCGTGAGTGCGACCGTACGAGATCGGTGCGCCGACAATAAGATCACGAGGCACCAGTGGCGTTAGGCGGCCTGACTATCGGAAGCGCTGCCAGGGCGAGCACCATTTTGCCGGGGAGCGCCGCCCCGTTCGGTGGGCCGGTCAAGATCAATTGCTGGACTCTGCCGGTTAGCCACTCATCCGTAACCAGATGACTCGCTAGATCTGCGCTATCGTGAGGGACACTCGATTCTGCATGATGTCGGGGATGTGTCATCGGTCCACGGGGTCCCTTAGCATCCTGGTAGAACTTGGGGACGACCACAACAAGGGATTTGGGCGCCTGGCTTGCTATCTTGGTCTCTCTGCTGTAACGGCACAGTATATACGCCCATGGACTTCCCAGCGTTGACGGTTCCGGCCGACCGGCCACGACTGGAGCAATGGTGAAGGTCCGCTCACACATGCTGTCCAGCAAGAGCAGATCGGACGTCTCCATACGCAGTTCACGCACCAACCGTCACGACACCTGAGGGCAGCTCGTGGCAGAATCGGAATCTCGGGAGCGGCCGCAGTTGGCCCAGCGATGTGAGAGCCCGGGGTCAGGCTCGGATTCGATCGATCCAAGATTCCAGTCAGATGTGATTAGCGAAAGGTGGACGTCCTTGCGAAACGTATCAAGACTCGGTGCGACGGGCTTGATCGGCCTTCCACCCTGGAGTCTTGGTGCCCATACTCCACTCGTCACAAGTACGTGGAGGGGAAGATGCTTGATCTCCACGCGATTTCCCGTCATCGCAGCCCCGCCCAGGTCGCGTGCTCGTAGGCGGTGGATAGCAGGAAGTTGCGCACCCGGACGCTGCAAGCATCTGAGAGGTACTCTTGCGGAGGAGTCGTCGACCGGTGATCTGTCGTCGCCGCACGGACTCCGGCCACGACCGAGCCAGGGCGTAGATTGGTCACGATGATCGATCCGCCGTCGAGGGCCTCTGGCCTCTCGATCGAGGATCTAAGAGTCACTGCGGGAAATGCGAGTATGGACGACTCCTCGCTGATGGTGCCGCTGTCCGAGAGCACACAGCGAGCTCGTGTCTGCAGTCTGACGTAGTCAGGAAAGCCAAACGGCTCACTGAAGTCAATCCCGGAGAGTCTTGTACCTCCGTCGAGCTGATCGAGGCGCAGCCGGGTCCTCGGGTGGGTGGACACCAACACCGGCAACTGCCACTGATCCCGGATTGCCGTAAGGCACGCCAGCAGCGAACGCAGCCGCTCGGTCGAGTCGACGTTCTCCTCCCGATGGGCGCTCACCAGGAAGTAACCCTCCTCGTCCAGGCCCAGGCGACTGAGGACGTTGGAAGCCTCGATCAGGGGGCGATAGTGGTTCAACACCTCGCGCATGGGGGAACCGGTTAGCATGACCCGGCGCGGCTGGATCCCTTCGGCGAGTAGGTTGCGTCGCGCGTGCTCCGTGTAGACGAGGTTGAAGTCAGCGATGTGGTCGACGAGCCGGCGATTGGTCTCTTCGGGCACATTCTCGTCGAAGCATCGGTTCCCCGCTTCCATATGATAGACGGGAATGTGCATCCGCTTGGCCATAACTGCAGATATCGCGCTGTTGGTGTCCCCGAGCACGAGGAAGGCGTCCGGCTTCTCAAGCCTCAGCACCTCCTCCGTCTTGCGCAGCGTGTCGCCGAGAACCGCGCCAAGACTCGAGGTGTCGACATTCAAGACGTGGTCCGGCGGTCGCAAGCCCATCTCGTCGAAGAAGACTCCGTTGAGCTGATAGTCCCAGTTCTGCCCCGTGTGAACCAGGACGTGGTCGACACTCTCATCAAGACGCGCCATCACCCGCGAGAGTCGAATGATCTCTGGGCGGGTGCCCACGACGGTCATCACCTTCATGCGGGGACTGCCTCGAGCTCGACACGATCGGGGAAGGTGTCTGAGTTCTGGGGGTCCAAGATCTTGTGAGCCCAGAACAGGGTCATCAGCTCATCCAGGCCCGTGTTGGTGATCGAGTGCGCCCACAGGGTCGGCATGTCCACGATAGCGGGGCGTTCGCCCGTCACCTCGAACCGAATGATCTTGTGATCGAACAGCCGTCGCAGCGCGATCTCGGCGGTCCCGCGCAGGACCAAGAAGCGTTCCACCTTGCGCAGGTGGAAATGCTCCCCTCGCGTGAACCCCGAGTTAGTTGACGAGCAGAACACCTGCGTCTGGCCACCATGGCCGCGTACGCACTCGAACAGGTCGCCTCGGGTGTCCGAGCGCAGCGGCGGATGGATCGGAAAGTGGTCAGGGAAGCAGAAGGAGCGGTAGGTGTTGAACAGCGCGAGGTCAAAGGGATCCACGAGGTCGGGGATGTCGCCCGACGTGTAGAGGTCCCGGAAGCCGCGCAGCCGGCCTAGCAGGGCTGAGACGGTCATGGGTCGACCTATGGGTGTCACGATTCTGGACAGCCCCCCTTCGGTGAGGGCGAGCATGTCGTCGACGGCGTCTTGCACGTGCAACAGGGGAATCTCGCGGTCCTCTTGGATAGTAGGTTCGCCATCTCGGGCCAGTTCATGACAGAAGGTGGCAACCACCGAGTTGTAGTGCGGCCGGCCATGTTCCCCGAAGAGGTTGGGTAGGTGAACGTCGGCAACCGGCGCACCGCTCGCCTGACTCCATGACAAAAGATGGTCGGCCGCGGCTTGTTTGCCGTCGCCGAAGGGGGTGCCGTTCTCGGACTGGATCGAGTTGGCATAGATGACGACTGGTCTGACTCCCGCTCGGTCAAGGGACGCCGTCAGTTCCTGTGCCAGGGACAGGTTTACCCCTCGGAGGGCATCGGAATCGCCCCGGTTTGCGCCGGCCAGGTGGAGCACGGCATCGACACCCTCTAGGGCGGCGGACAGCCTTCGATGGTCGGCCATGATGTCCCTGTCGATGGCGACCACATCAAAGGTGCCGCGGGCCTTGAGGGCGCATCGGCTGTGCCAGCCGAGGAATCCGTCCGCACCGGTCAAGGCGATCCTCACGCGACCACGGCCCCGCTCTCTCGGTTGACCTCCGGCAGTGTCCGCAGCAACTTCGCCACACCGGGCACATCCAATCGTTCTGTGTTGTGGGAGGTGTAGTCCTCAACCTCGGCTTGGTGGCTGTCGCCTTGATCGAAGTAGAGCCCGTAGTCGAGCGTCCGGTCGTCGAGGGGCACGCGGAAGTAGGCGCCCCGGTCCTCAGCCTTGGCCATCTCCTCGCGACTCAACAACGTTTCGAAGAGCTTCTCGCCATGCCGTGTCCCGATGACTCTGAGGTTGGGTTCGGTCCCAAAGACTCCTGCAAGTGCCACAGCGAGGTCGTGCACAGTTGAGGCCGGGGCCTTGCGGACGAAGAGATCCCCAGGCGCAGCATGGGTGAACGCGTACTCCACGAGGTCGACAGAGTCTGACAGCGACATCAGGAAGCGCGTCATTCTGGGATCCGTCAGAGAAAGGTGGCGTCCCGCCTTGATCTGCTCGATAAACAACGGGATCACTGAACCGCGGGAGTACATCACGTTGCCGTACCGCACGACCGACACGCTGGTCCGCGAGTCCGGGTTGTTTCGGGCGAAGGCCTGCACAGTCTTCTCCATTAGGGCCTTGGTCATGCCCATCGCATTGATGGGATAGACCGCCTTGTCGGTGCTCAAGCAAACAACCGAGCGAACCCCGGCGGCCGACGCGGCCTCGATCACGTTTGCGCTGCCGACCACGTTCGTGCGGACGGCCTGCGAGGGGAAGAACTCGCAGGATGGCACCTGCTTCAAGGCCGCAGCGTGGAATACGAGATCGACCCCTCGCACGGCATCGGCGACACTAGCGTGGTCGCGCACATCGCCCACATAGAAGCGGGCGCGGTGGTCGCCGAGTGACCGTCGGAGGTCGTCCTGCTTGGCCTCGTCTCGGCTGAAGATGCGCACCTGCACGACGTCGCGTGCCAGAAGCCTTCGGGCCATAGTCGAGCCGAACGACCCAGTACCTCCCGTGATGAGCACCGTAGCCCCCGAGAACTCCTCAGCCACTCGTTGCACCCCCTCGTGTCCGTGACGCTTCCCGGAGCCGGTCGGCAAGAGCGCGGGCATTGATCGCCTCGCTCAGGACAACGTCGTAGAACGCCTGGCCCGAGCGACCCATCGCGCGCAACTGCTCCCTGGGGATGCTGTGCGCCTGGCGGATGACATGGGCTAACGCGGTGGGATCACCCGGGGGGGCCGTGAGGCCAGCTCCGGCCTCCAGCACAACCCGAGCCGCATCGCCGGGTGCGGATACCAGGACGGCGTGCCCGCACGCCAAGATGCATTGCACCTTGCTTGGCAGCGTTATTCGAAACAGGTCCTGGTTGGCCAGCGATATCAGCTGCATGTCGGCAGTGGCCATGAGCGCTGGCATACGATCGGTGGCGACGGGGTCGAGGAAATGAACCGACCGAAGGTTGAGCTGCTCAGCCAGCGAGCGCAAGGACGGCTTGTCGATGCCGTCACCCACGAGCACCAGATGAACATCCGGGAGGTCGCGCAGCCCGTCCATTGCACGAATTGCTATATCCAAAGCCTGGGCCGCGCCGTGGTTCCCGGCGTACATGAGCACGAAGTCGTTCGCGAGTCCCAGGCGTGTACGCAATCGGGGGTCCGGCTCCGAGGGACGCATCACCTCCTCGTCCACCCAGTTGTAGACGATCGACACCTTGTCGGCCGCAACTCCGCGGTCGATCAGGCGGTCGCGCATTCCGGGCGAGCTCACGCCCACGTGAGCGGCCCGTCGGTAGGCCTGCCCCGTGAACCAGGTAAGTGAGGTTTCGGCCATTCGGCGCGCTCTGCCACGGGTGAGGAACCCGCTAGCGAAGACGGAGTCGGGCCACAGGTCCTGAACGAGCAATACATAGGGCGTGCCTGACCGGATGCTCGACAGCATCGCCGCAGTCGCAGCCGTGGCAGGTGAGGCGTAGACCAGAACAACATCAGCGGTGCGCAACAAGGATCCCCCAGTTACTGTCGACGACACCGCATAACTGGCGTAGTTCGCCACGCGGCCAACCGCGGATTGGCCATGGCTCGGGTAGAGCGGGGCACGGTGAACGCTGAAGCCGTCTCTGATCTCGCGGGAAGATCGCCAAGCGGAGTAGCCGTCCTGAACCTTGCCAGTCGGAAAGTTTGGTACCCCGGTCAGCACGCTGACATTCAGCCCCTGGCGCCGCAGTGCCTCCGCGATCCAGACAGGGGCGTGGACCGGCTCCGGAGGGAACCACTGGGTGACGTAGGCAACTCGGAGACGGCTTCCTTCAGAAGGCCGGTCGCCCCGTATCAACGTGCTCACACCCGAGCCCCCAGCTCCGCGACGATGCTGCCGACGAGTTCGCAGTCCTCGAAAGTCATCCGACTGCCGCTTGGCAGACAGAGCCCGCGACTGAACAGGTCTTCGGCGTGACCGTTCAATCGAGCTTCGGCCGCCGCGAAGACAGGCTGGCGGTGCATCGGCATCCAGACGGGTCGGGCTTCGATCCCCTCGCCGTTAAGCGCCGCTTGGACGGCAACGCGAGCGTGCTCGTGCTCGAAGAGCGCGATCGTGAGCCATGCGTTGGCGATGCCCCAGGGTGCATCTCCGAGGACGTTCACGCGGCTGGCCTGGAACATGGTCGCGTAGTGCTCGCGATGTGCACGGCGTCTGTCGATCATCTCGGGCAACCGCGTCAGTTGTGCCCTCCCCAGCGCCGCGAGTACGTTGCTGAGTCGGTAGTTGTAGCCGATGTCCTCGTGCTCATACCAGGCCACCGGCTGCCGGGCCTGGGTCGACAGGTATCTGACTCGCTGGGCGAGCGTGCCGTCGTTCGTTACGAGCATGCCACCGCCGCTGGTGGTCATGATCTTGTTCCCGTTGAACGAGAAGACCGCTGCCTGGCCGAACGACCCGGCCACACCCGCCCCGTGTGTCGCCCCCAGAGCCTCGGCGGCGTCCTCGATCAAAGGCACGCCAAACTCCGCGCACAGCGGCACGATCCGGTCGTAGTCGGCAGCCTGCCCGAACACGTCAACCGCGATCACCGCGGCTGGGAGGCGGCCAACCGCGGCTCGTTCAGCCAACAGAACAGCGAGCAGGTCCGGGGCGAGGTTCCAGCTGCGCGGCTCCGAGTCGATGAAGACCGGGCGCGCCCCGACGTATGTCACGGCGAACGCCGTGGCGCCGAACGTCATGGTCGGGACCACCACCTCATCGCCTGGTCCCACCCCGGTGGCGAGCAATGCAAGATGCAGCCCGGCTGTGCCGCTGCAAAGTGCCACAGCGTGCTCAACCCCGATGTACGCGGCCATTTCCGACTCAAAGGCGTCCACATGCGGACCCACTGGCGCCACCCAACCGGAATCGATCGCGTCGGCGACGTATGCCTTCTCGAGATCACCGACGTCAGGGGGTGACAGGTGGATGCGAAAGCCCATCCTCAGGATCCCAGGGGAGCTGAGCCCAGCCAGTGCTGACTCATGTGCTCGGTCGCGAACGGGACTCCCATGCCGTGAATCTCTCCGAGTCGCAGTTCCGTCGTGGCTTTCGAGACATGCGGCCGCTCGATGGGTTCGTTCGTGCGTGCCGGGCCCAGTGAATGCCGAATTGGCCATTGCAGACGCCCGTCGTGTGCACGCCCAAACGCCACAAGCCGGAAGCCTCAAGGCTACCACGCCGGTTCGCGAAGATCGGACCGCGCTGATAGGCGCACCGCTGCGTCTACCGAACGCGGCGGAGGGCCTGGCCCCGCCCGGGTTCGCAGGCAGCACCTCCCTGCCTGATAAACGGACGTCGATCATCTATCCTGTCGGCAGGTTCACATCAATCGAGGCCCGATGACAGGAGACCGGTGGATCTGCGTGGCTATACCCGAGTCCTGCGCGCGCGGTGGCTCTCGGTCGCGGTGTTTGCAGTCGTAGGCTTGGGCAGCGCGCTTGTGATGACCCTGCTGAGCCCCAAGGTATATCAGGCCCAGACTCAGTTCTTCGTGGCAATTGCGAGCCCATCCGACACGAGCACCAGCCAGATCCTGAGCGGCTCCCAGTTCACGCTCGAGCGCGTCTCGTCCTATACCGAGATCGCGACGAGCGCCCGAGTGCTGCAGCCAGTCATCGACGAGCTACACCTGGGTGTGACCCCTGCCGAACTGGCCTCCCGCGTCACGGCTAGCAGCCCCCTGAACAGCGTGCTCATCGACTTGACCGCGACCGACCAGTCCCCTGCCCAGGCTGCCCGGATCTGCAACGCTGTAGCCGACTCCTTCAGCAGTGTCGTCGAGAGTCTGGAAACGCCGCTCAGTGGAACGGTCTCACCGGTCAAGGTCACCATCGTCGATCAAGCGGCACCCCAAACCAGTCCTGTGTCACCCAGGCCAAAAGTCAATCTTGCTCTAGGACTCCTGGTCGGTTTAGGGATCGGAATCGGCTTCGCCTTGCTCAGGGAAGCACTCGACACGAGAGTCAAAGGCCCCGACGACTTGCAGCGAGCGACCGACGCGACGCCCCTCGGGGTCGTGGTCTATGACCCCGAGGGCACGACTCGGCCTCTGGCAGCTCTCGATCACGCTTCACCGCGTTCGGAGGCCTTCCGGACTATCCGTACCAACCTCCAGTTCGTCGACGTCGACAACGTCCCTCGTGTCGTGGTCATCACTTCGGCGGTGCCAGAAGAGGGTAAGACGACCACGGCCTGCAACCTCGCGATCGCCATGGCTCAGAGCGGTTTGAAGGTCTGCCTCGTCGAAGGCGACCTTCGCCGCCCACGCGTCGCGGAGTACCTGGGAATCGACGGCACCGTCGGACTCGCCAACGTCCTGGCCGGTCAGATTCCGCTCCGAGAGGCTCTAGTGAACTGGCCCCAGGGTCCGCTTCACGTCCTGCCCTCCGGGACCGTCCCACCGAACCCGTCGGAGATGCTGGGATCGAAGCATATGGTGAGCGTCATCGGTGATCTCCGGACCCACTTCGACGCTGTGATCATCGATGCCCCTCCGCTGATACTCGTCACCGACGGATCCATCCTATCGGCCGCATCAGACGGTGCCATCGTCGTCGTTCGCCACGGGAAGACCACACGGGAGCAGCTCGACCGGGCAGTCGAATCTCTCGTCCAGGTCGATGCCCGCCTGCTCGGAACGGTCCTCAACTTCGCTCCGCTGAAGCGCGGGCGCTTGGGCTATGGCTACGGGTACGGCTATGGCACCTACTCTAGCGCTCCGACCGTACCGACCACGAAAGGCCGGCATGGAGCGAAGGAACGGGCCGCTGCCAGGGAGAAGCAGCTCCGCGGCTAGCTACCCGGGTCAGCCCGCCGTTCGGTCAGCCGACTCGATCCGGGCTCAGGAATATCCTATGGACGTGCCAGTCATTGCCGTCAGCTGGTGAGCCGCTAAATACCTGGTCGTTGGCTGTCGACTTTGAGCCCGTTGAGGGCACCGCGGCGGCAGTGCACCGTTGGCCTGCTCAAACAGAGAGCGCGTTGCCTCACAGCAACATGCCCTGGATCGCGGAAAAGTTCACCATCCCCGTGGCGACGTTCTCGGCCGAGCCTACGATCCCGGACTCGGGCTAACCTCGGTCTTTCATGCGGCGCCGCGGATGAGGTCACTCGGCGGTAGATGATCTTGCGTGGGTGCGTCGCTGGATGTGAGCATGAGGAAGGTCCGGCTGGCCGGCCGGGTGGGTGTT
>Ga0075021_10002207_pt1 | contig 10139 bp, 7 predicted proteins | sample ColStrG_CSR_2012_FD_72749 | JGI IMG/M metagenome (GOLD analysis project Ga0075021, IMG submission 72749) | Freshwater sediment microbial communities in response to fracking from Pennsylvania, USA - Cold Stream Run_MetaG_CSR_2012 | ecosystem: Environmental > Aquatic > Freshwater > Creek >... | reverse complement strand
CAACACCGACGTGTTCTGCTTCGCCTCGCCCTTCTACGACCAGGAGCTGCCCCCCAGACTGCTGCACCCGCGCCGGGTGATGGAAGGGGTGCGCGAAGGCGTGGAGCACGGCGGCAACAAATCCGGCATCCCCACCGTGAACGGCTCGGTGGTGTTCCACGAGCGCTTCCTGGGCAAGCCCCTGGTGTTCTGCGGCACGGTGGGCATCATGCCGGCCCAGCTTAACGGCAAGCCCAGCTACCAGAAGAAGGCCCTGCCCGGCGACTTCATCGTCATGACCGGCGGGCGCATCGGCAAGGACGGCATCCACGGGGCCACGTTCTCCTCCGAGGAGCTGCACGAGGGCTCCCCGGCCACGGCCGTGCAGATCGGCGACCCCATCACCCAGCGCAAGATGTACGATTTCCTCATGCGCGCCCGGGACACCGGCCTGTACAACGCCATCACGGACAACGGCGCGGGCGGCCTGTCCTCGTCGGTGGGCGAGATGGCCGGTGACTGCGGCGGGGCCGAGCTGGACCTGTCCAAGGCCCCGCTCAAGTACGACGGCCTGCGCCCGTGGGAGATTCTGCTCTCCGAGGCCCAGGAGCGCATGACCGTGTCCGTGGGACCGGACCAGATCGAGAAATTCATGGCCCTGGCCGCCGAGATGGACGTGGAGGCCACCGTACTGGGCCGCTTCAACGATTCCGGAAAATTCACCGTGACCTACGGGGACAAGCCCGTGGCCTCCCTGGACATGGACTTCCTGCACGAGGGCACGCCCCGCATGGAGCTTTCGGCCGTGTGGGAACGCCCGGCCGCCGCCGCAACCCCCTTGCCCGAGGTCGCGGACCATGGCGCGCTTTTGAAGCGCATGCTCGGCAGGCTGAACATCTGCTCCAAGGAGTACATGATCCGCCAGTACGACCACGAGGTGAAGGGTTCCAGCGTGGTCAAGCCCCTGGTGGGCGTGTTGCGCGACGGACCGGCCGACGCGGCGGTCATGCGCCCCGTGGTGTCGCGCCAGGAGGCATTGGTGCTCTCCCACGGCATCTGCCCCAAGTATTCCGACCTGGACGCCTACTGGATGATGGCCGGGGCCATCGACGAGGCCGTGCGCAACGCCGTGGCCGCGGGCGGCGACCTTGCCCACATGGCGGGCGTGGACAACTTCTGCTGGTGCGACCCGGTGGCCTCGGACAAGACCCCGGACGGGCGCTACAAGCTGGCCCAGCTGGTGCGGGCCAACCAGGCCCTGGCCCACTACTGCCAGGCCTACGGCGTGCCCTGCGTCTCCGGCAAGGACTCCATGAAGAACGACTACACCGGCGGCGGATCGAAGATATCCATCCCGCCCACGGTGCTGTTCACGGCCATGTCCGTGATCCCCGACGCCTCCGAGGCCATGACCTCGGACTTTAAAAAGGCCGGGGACGTGATCTACGTGCTGGGCCTCACCCGCCCGGAACTTGGGGGCTCCGAGCTGGCCGGCGAGCTGGGCTTTACGGCCGCAGAAGTCCCCCAGGTGGACGCCCTCTCCGCCCGCAAGCGCTACGAGACCATGCGCAAGGCGGCCAAGGGCAGGCAGGTGAACGCCTGCCATGACTGCTCCGACGGCGGCCTGGCCGTGGCCCTGGCCGAGATGTGCATCGGCGGGCGCCTGGGCGCGGACGTGGATCTCTCCCGCGTGCCGGTCAGCCCCGACTGCGCCTCCCCTTTGGAGACGCTCTATTCCGAGAGCCACTCGCGCTTCGTGGTGGGCGTGCCCTCGGGCAGCGTGGCCAGCTTCGAGAAGCTCTTCGCGGGGCAGTGGATGGCCCCCATCGGCCGGGTCAACGCCGACCGGCTCATCGTGCGAAACGGCGGCGAAACGCTTCTGGATGAAGACGTGGAGGCACTGGCCGAAGCGTTCAAGGCCACCCTGGACTGGTAGCCGCGCTCGCCGGACGTTCAGGAGTGTCGCCCGGCCCCGGCAATGCAACACTTCAGGCGTCTTATGGACTTGGCCAGCACCATCCCTATCAGCCTTTTCCTGTCAGGCTTTTGAAAGCCCTGGCCGGGCCAATGCAATCAACCGGCGGAAGCTTCGCTTCCGCCGGTTTTTTCTTTCGCGCGGCGAGATCAGTACAGACAGCGCCATGATCCTGATTTCGCTTTCCTGCCGCAAGCATCCATTCGCGGCATGATCGGTCGTACATGCATGGGCCAGCGCAGGCTGGCATTCGTCTGCGTCAAACGCATTCCTTACAAATGCGTAACGATGTCTTATACATCAAATTTTGTATTGCCCTTATCGATTTTTCTCTATAACAAAAATGTCGTCCATTCCATCAACGTACCTCAAGCCGTAGTGGGGGTTGCACATGCGCGTGGCAGCCGTTCTCATGGCAGTGGTGTTGTTCTTCGGTTTTTCGCTGCCTTTGGCGTCAGCGGGTCCGAAATCCTACATTGGCTCCAAAGCCTGCGGCGAGTGCCATCAGAAGGAATATGCTTCCTTCCTGAAGTCAGCCAAGAAAGCGCACTCGTTCAAATCCATCCAGATCATGGCCTCCAAGCTCGACTCTGCCGAGCTCAAGGAGTGCTATGCCTGCCACACCACGGGCTATGGGCAGCCCGGCGGTTTCGTCAGCCTCGAGAAGACGCCGGAACTGGCCAACGCGGGCTGCGAAGTCTGCCACGGCCCGGGTTCCGCCCATGCCGAGTCCGGCGACAAAAGCCAGATCAAGAACAAGCTCACCGTCGAAGAATGCCAGACCTGCCACAACGAGCAGCGGGTCAAGTCCTTCGGTTTCAAGCCCATGCTTTTCGGCGGCGCGCATTGACGGCGTGGCTCCGGAAGTCATGACGGCGCGAAACGGCCACAAGTTCACAACGACGGCAAACACAGACGCACTGCTCATGAGGCTTGGGTTCCTTGAAGCAACACGGGGGGGCGAGGGATGAAACTCTTCTACCAGTCGTTAGGAGTCCGGGTGCTGCTTCTCATCACCGGGGTCTCCGTCCTGGTGTTCAGCGGCCTGTTCGCGGCCAACGCCACCTGGCAGAACCGTTCCACCATGAATCTGGTCTCATCGAGCTCCGACCGGACCGCCGACCTCATCCTGATGGCCATCGAAGAGCCCATGCGCCTGGGCAAGAACGAAGAGACATCCCACGTTTTCCAGAAAATGGCCAAGCGCGAGCAGTCCTCCAGCATTTTCCTGACCGACTTCAAAGGCAACGTGACCTATTCCACCAACGAGGCGGCGCTGCGCAAGGATTTCGTCTCCTTCCTCGGTGAACCGTCCGTCCCGGCCATGATGAGCCGCACCCTTGCCGGAACCGAGGCCTCTGGCCGCATGGAAAAGGGCGGCAAGCAGTTCCTGACCATGACCAAGCCCATCAAGAACGAGCCCGAATGCCACCACTGCCACGGCGCATCCAAGCCCGTGCTGGGGGCCATCGTGGTCATGCAGGACATCTCCTCCACCATGGCCCAGGCCGAAACGGACAAGCTCATGAGCGGGCTCATATCCCTGGCCGGACTGGTGCTCCTTCTGGTGCTGGTGACTTGGTTCATGAGGCGCGCGGTGCTCAGGCGCATCCAGTCCATCGCCACCAACACATCGCTTGTGCGCCAGGGCCGCCACGACGTGGATTTCAGCATCCGCGGCCAGGACGAGCTGTCCGGCCTGTCCAGGGACCTGGCCGCCATGGTCCGCACCATCCAGGACCAGCTCGAATACAACAACAGCGTGCTCTCCGGCATGAACATCCCCCTGTTCGTCACCGACAAGAGCGGCGATTTCTGCTTCGTCAACGCACCGCTCTCCGTCATCCTGGGGCAGAAGCAGGCCGAACTCATCTGCCGCAACGCCGACATCACCCTGAGCGAAGGCGGAGCCCCCGTGACCATTGCCACTGAAGTCATGACCACCTCGGTGGCAGCCAGCGGCAAGATTTTATACGAGCGCGCCGACGGGACGATCTTCCCCCTGCACTACGAGGTGTCGCCCCTGCGCGGGGCGCAGGGCCAGGCCATGGGCGTCATCGGCGTGTTCATGGACCTGACCGACGAGGAACAGGCCAAGGTCGAAATCGAGGAGCAGCGCATCAAGCTGGTGGAAGTGGCCCGGGAAGTCCGCACGGTCTCCTCCAGCCTGTCCGAGGCGGCCGGGGAGCTCTCAACCCAGATGCAGGCCCTCACCCAAAGCGTGGAGCAGACCGCCGCCGAGACGTCCAACCTGACCATGGCCATGGACCAGATGAACGACACGGTCATCGACGTGGCCAAGAACGCCGGAGAAACGGCGCGCGTCTCGGACACCGCCAACCAGGTGGCCAAGACGGGCGGCGAGGAAGTGAGCCGCACCGCCCAAGAAACCAGGACCGTGGCCTCGCGCGCCCAAAGCCTGGCCGACTCCCTCTCCGAACTCAAGGAGAGGGCCATGAACATCGGCAAGGTCATGGACGTGGTGGGCGACATCGCCGACCAGACCAACCTCCTGGCCTTGAACGCCGCCATCGAAGCGGCCCGCGCGGGCGAGGCCGGGCGCGGCTTCGCCGTGGTGGCCGACGAGGTGCGCAAGCTGGCCGAAAAGACCATGCACGCCACCGCCGAGGTGGCCCAGGCGGTCAAGGAAATCCAGGAAGGCACCAGCACCGTGGCCGGCGGCATGGCCGGAACCAGCGAATCCGTGGAAAAGGCGGCCGGCATGGCCGAACACACCGGCAAGGTCTTCTCGGACATCGTGGCCCAGTCGGACCGCATCGCGGACATGATCCGGGCCATCGCCTCGTCGGCCGAAGAGCAGTCGGCCACCAGCGAGACCATCAACGGCAACGTGGCCCACATCAACTCCCTGTCGCAGGATATCTTCTCGCGCATCCAGCAGGCGCACCAGGGCATCGCTTCGGTCAACGAACTGTCGGCCCAGCTGATGGTCCTGGCCGGGAAATTCTCCTAAACCTACCCAGGCGCCACTTCCCCCTTGACAAGCCGAGGGGGTTGGAAGGATAGGTTGCTACAAGTGAGTCGGATTCATCTTTGATTTATCGCTCAAGATGATCCGGAAGTTCATTCACATCGGCAAGTAAACCGGGTATATCCCGCTTCGTCCGGGCGACAGGCCCTGCCTGGACGATATGACCGGACGCTTTGTCCTCTTTGCCGCTCAGGCAAGGCCCCGCTTCACGGCAGGACCGGCGCTGAGGGCTAAAAGATGGCAGCCCCGCGTCCGCCACTTTTTCCAGAGGCTCACAGGAGGCTCAATGGACAAGTATACCTGCAATGTCTGCGGCTATGTGTACGATCCCGAGGAAGGCGACCCCGAGAACGGCGTCTCGCCCGGCACCGCCTTCGACAAGGTGCCCGACGACTGGGCCTGCCCGGTCTGCGGCGCGCCCAAGAGCGAGTTCACCAAGGAATAGCCCCGTATTTTTCCACAGGCCCGCCGGGCTCCCGGCGGGCCTTCCCGCATCTTCCCCATTCCCTATCGAGGTATTTTCATGACTGCTTACGAAATCAAGAAGGACGTCCATTGGGTCGGAGCCGTTGACTGGGACCGCCGCAATTTCCACGGCTATTCCCTCTCCCCCAAAGGCACCACCTACAACGCCTTTCTCATCAAGGACCAGAAGAACACCCTCATCGATACGGTGGAAGACCGTTTCGAAGGGACGCTTCTGTGCAACATCTCCCAGGTGATGGAGCCCTCCAAGGTGGACTACATCGTGGTCAACCACGTGGAGCCGGACCACTCCGGCGCGCTGCCCCGTTTGGTTGAGGCCTGCAAGCCCGAGAAGATCTTCTGCTCGGTCATGGGCGAGAAGGCCATCAAGGAATACTACGGAGCCCAGGACTGGCCGCTGCAGGTGGTCAAGACCGGCGAGAGCGTCTCCATCGGCAGCCGCACCCTGCACTTCCTGGAAACGCGCATGCTGCACTGGCCCGACTCCATGATGACCTACGTGGCCGAGGACAAGCTGCTGGTCTCCTCCGACGCCTTCGGCCAGAACTACGCCAGCTCCGAGCGCTTCGCCGACCAGGTGGACCAGGCCGAACTCATGCGCCAGGTCTCGCGCTACTACGCCAACATCGTGCTGCCTTACTCCTCGGTGACCCTCAAGATCCTTGAGGAGGTGGGCAAGCTCAAGTGGGACGTGGACATGATCGCCCCCGACCACGGCCTCATCTGGCGCGGCGAAGGCGTGGGCCAGGTGATCGAGGCATACCAGAGATTCGCCTTGCAGAAGCCGGTCAACAGGGCGGTGGTCTTCTACGACACCATGTGGCGCTCCACCGAGCGCATGGCCCACGCCATCGCGGACGGCCTGTTCAAGGGTGGCACCTCCGTGAAGGTCATGTCGCTCAAGAGCGACCACCACTCCGACGTCATGGCCGAGATATTCGAATCCGGCGCGGTGCTGGTGGGTTCGGCCACCCACAACAACGGCGTGCTGCCCCTGGTGGCCGCCATGATGACCTACATGAAGGGACTTCGCCCCATGAACAAGGTGGCCGCCGCCTTCGGCTCCTACGGTTGGAGCGGCGAGGCCCTCAAGCAGGTCACCGAGCAGCTCACCGCCATGCACTTCGACATGGTGGAAGGGGTGCGCGCCAAGAACCGCCCCACCCACGACCAGCTCAAGAGCTGCGTGGAACTGGGACAGACCGTGGCCAAGACCCTCCAGGCCAAGATCGCGGCCTCGTAACTCCGGGTTCCGGGAAGGTGTCTACAAGGGAGCGGCCGTCCGCTCCCTTTTGCGTCATCCCCGTGACGTTGACCGGGGACGGATATTCTGCTAAACCCAGGATGTCCGTATATAAATCCTTTTATTTCAACATGTTACCAACTGACCATACCGGCATTCCACACCGCCCGAGACCATGAAGTATACCCTTATTCAAGCCCTTCGAGGCATTTTGTGCGTGGGCGTCGTGTTCATGCACATCAAGATATACCTCCTGCGCATGGGCGATCCGTCCTTTTTCGTCAACATTCCCAACATCCTGGGTGGCATCCCCTGCGGCTTCTTCGCCATATCGGGATACTTCATGGCCCTTTTGGTGGACAATTCCTCGCCCAACTTCCTGGTGCAACGGCTGGTGCGCGTCTACCCCATGTACTTCGTGGTGGTGGCCCTGGCCTTCGTCATGCGCTCTCTCACCGATTCGCCGCTCAACTCCGACGACCTCTTCCACGTGATGTCGCTTTTGCCGTTCGGCATGGGCAAGAGCTACAAGCTGGGCATCGAATGGACCCTGGTCTACGAGGTCTGGTACTATTTCATCTGCGCCGTGTTCTGCCGCCCCCGCTGGAACCGGTATTTCCCGGCCTTCCTGCTGGCCTGGCTTTTCGCGGTGATCGTAACGAACATCTGGGCCTTCAAGCCGCCCAACCCCGTGCCCAACTTCCTCAACATCTGGCTTTCCATCTGGAACTACTCGTTCGTGCTGGGCGCGCTGACCTACTACTACATCCAGCGCCGCAACGAACCGGCCACCATGGCCTGGGCCAGGTATGTGGTGCTGGGCTCCCTGTGCGCGGCCTCGGCCCTGGAGGCGCACTCCTACGCCGTGCTGTACGTGCTGGGCTTCGGCTCCTGCCTGATGGTGGACTGGCTCATCCGCCTGGAGAGCCGCATCCGTTCCCCCAAGATACTCGCGCAGCTGGGCGACTATTCCTACGCTTTGTACCTGGTGCACTCCAACATCATCATCCTGGTGTTCGACCTGTGGCTGGAAGCAACCGGCCAGCGCCCGGCAGCGGTGGCCGGGCTCACGGCCCTGGTGCTGTGCATGGGGGCTTTCTGGTTCCTGGGGCAGTTCGACGTGGCCCTGCACAAGCGCTGCAAGGCCTTCGTGAACCGCTACCTGGCGGGCGGATTCTCCGCCACCCTCTCGCGCCTTGTTCCCAAGCCCGCGCCCGCTGGCGATCCGGGCGGCAAGCGCTGAGGTTTTGGACCCGCCAGGGCATGTCGCTTGCGTCTTCCGCCCGAGCTGTGGCCTGGTGTTCTGACCCGATGCTTCCGGGGCCGACCCGGCCTTACCCGTGTTCCACGGCGCTGGCCCTCCCAATTCCCCCTTGGTCCGGACCTTCCCCCTTCCAGGCCTAAATTATTCCATCCAAGGCCCGAGATTTTTTTCTCATCCAGTTGACATGATGTCCTTGTTTCAATATAGGACAAATCAGCTCTTATTTGTCTTGATTACGGGAAGCCGATGAAGCTCACACGCGCCGCCGAATACGCCATCCGATGCGTCCTCTACCTGGCCAAACGTCCTTTCGGGCAGGTGGTGAGCCGCAGGGAAGTGGCCGAAGCCATGGACATACCCATGGCCTTCCTGGGCAAGATCGCCCAGGGGCTGGCCAAGGCCGGGGTGTTGATGGTGCGCCAGGGCGCTCTCGGCGGATATGAATTGGCGCTTCCCCCAGGAGAGATTTCCCTGCTAAGGGTTGTCGAAGCCATGGACGGGGAAATCCTGGTGAACGAATGCCTTTCCAGGCCCCAGGAATGCGGGCGCAGTTCATACTGCGCCGTGCACAAGGTCTGGGACAGGGCGCGCGGCCAATTCCGGGACACCTTGTCCCAGGCGAGCTTCGAAGACCTCGCCCGGCAGGATTCCTGTCCGGAGAACGCCGCGGCGCCTTGCTGCATTCCGGCATCGGGCAGCCGTTAACTTCGCGCGCGGCAGGCCCGGGCTTGCCGGGGGCGCGCCAACCGCAACACCTTGAATACGGAGACGGACGAACCGCCGCTTCCGGGACTGAAACGAACCTCTAACCGGCCAGGCATAGGAGAGAAGGCGCATGGACACCTTGATGCTTTCCCGTTTGCAGTTTGCCGCCGCCACCTTCTTCCACTTCATCTTCGTCCCGTTGACGCTCGGGCTCTCCATCATCGTCGCACTGATGGAAACCAAGTACGTCCGCACCGGTGACGAGGTGTACAAGAAGATGGCCAAGTATTGGGGCAAGCTTTTCCTCATCAACTTCGCAATCGGCATCGTCACCGGTATCACCCTGGAATTCCAATTCGGCACCAACTGGTCCCGTTATTCGGCCTACGTGGGCGACATCTTCGGGCCGCTTCTGGCCATCGAAGCCTCGGTGGCCTTCTTCCTCGAATCCACCATGATCGGGGTGTGGGTGTTCGGCTGGGAGAAACTTTCCAAGCGCATGCACGCCGGGGCCATCTGCATGGTGGCCTTCGCGGCCAACCTCTCGGCCCTGTGGATCATCATCGCCAACGGGTTCATGCAAAATCCCCTGGGCTACGTGATGCGAAACGGCCGGGCCGAGCTGGACGACTTCGCGGCCCTCATCACCAACCCCTTCGCCTGGAACCAGTATGTCCACGTGCTCTCGGCCGCCTTCATGCTCTCGGGTTTCTTCGTGATGGCCGTGTCCGCCTGGCACCTGCTGCGCAAGAACGAGGTGGACTTCTTCACCCGCTCCTTCAAGACCGGCGCGGCCTTCGCATTCATCTTCAGCATCGTACTGGCCGTGGGCGGGCATTTCCACGGCAACGAGGTGGCCAAGATCCAGCCCGCCAAGCTGGCGGCCATGGAATCCCACTGGCACACCCAGAAGAACGCCCCCATGTATCTGCTGGCCCTGCCCGACGAGGCCAACCAGAAGAACTCCGTTGAGGCCATCGGCATCCCGGGTCTGCTCTCCTTCCTGGCCTTCAACAATCCCGACGCCGAGGTGAAGGGCCTGCTGGACTTCAAGCCCGAGGACCGTCCCCCCGTGGCCATCACCTTCTGGAGCTTCCGCCTCATGGTGGGCATCGGCACCCTCCTGCCCCTGCTGGCCTTCTTCGGCTGGTGGAAGTCCGGCTCCCTGGCCCAGTTCCCCGGCTACCTGCGCCTCATCATCTTCACCCTGCCCCTGTCCTACCTGGGCATCCAGGCGGGCTGGGCCGTGGCCGAGGTGGGACGCCAACCGTGGATCGTCCACGGGCTCATGCGCACCAAGGACGCCGTTTCCCCCGTGGAGCCGTCCCAGGTGGCGATTTCCCTGGCGGCCTTCGTGGTGGTCTACACCTTCCTGGGCATCGTCGACATCTACCTTCTGGTGAAATACGCCAAGAAGGGCCCGGTCCACTAACACGGAGGAAACGGATATGGATCTCGGAACCATCTGGTTTCTGTTGTGGGGCGTGTTGTGGGC
>Ga0075021_10002206_pt1 | contig 10141 bp, 6 predicted proteins | sample ColStrG_CSR_2012_FD_72749 | JGI IMG/M metagenome (GOLD analysis project Ga0075021, IMG submission 72749) | Freshwater sediment microbial communities in response to fracking from Pennsylvania, USA - Cold Stream Run_MetaG_CSR_2012 | ecosystem: Environmental > Aquatic > Freshwater > Creek >... | reverse complement strand
GACGCCCCCTGCCGAGTCATAAGCATCAGGCCCCACCACACGGGGCAGGGGGAATCCTGTGAAACTACACATCGGCTTGTTTACGGCGTTGCTGCTCGGCAGCAGTCTGTTGGGCGCTTGCGGCGTTGGCGGGGACCACCAGATCAACGGTGCCGTCAGCATCGCGGGGGGCACCGAGACCGGCGAGGTGAGTACCGTCAATGGTCCGGTGGCCATCGGGGCGAAAGCCCGCGTCGCCGGCGTACGCAGCGTGAATGGCGGCCTGTCGCTGGGCGAGGATGCCCACGCCAGTTCCATGAAGACCGTGAATGGCTCAGTCGACCTGGCTGCGCGGGCCGAAGTGAGCGGTGACATCGAGAGCGTCAATGGTGCCTTGACCCTGGCGCCGGGCTCGAAAGTCGGTGGTGCGCTGATCAATGTCAACGGCGTCATCAGCGTCGATGGCGCGCAGGTGGGCGGCGGCCTGCGCACGGTGAATGCCTCCATCAAGCTGGTGAACGGCGCACATCTCGATGGCGGCATCCTGATGAAGAAGGCGAACGGCGTCTTTTTCTCGGACAAATCGCGCCCGCCGCGCGTGGTCATCGGCCGCGACGTAACCGTGAACGGCACCTTGAAATTCGAGCGCGAGGTGCGGCTGTATGTCAGCGACAAGGCCGCTCATGTCGGCACCATCGAAGGCGCCACGCCGATCAGCTATCAGGGTGACAACCCGCCAGAGTAGGCGCCCGCCCGGTTGCTGCAACGCCGTCGCTACACCGTAACGACGATCTTGCCGATCTGCTGGTTCGACTCCAGGTAGCGGTGTGCCTCGACGATCTGATCGAGCGTGAAGGTGCGCGCGATCACTGGGCGCAGCTGCCCGCCAGCCAGCCCCTGCAGGATCGCCTGTCGCGCGCGCGCGAAACGATCGGGCTTGTTCCAGATGGCCGAGGCCACCCAGCCGCGTATCGAAAGGCCCTTGAGCGCCGCGGCCCAATGCGGGTAGGGCGTAGGCTCGCCGCTGAGGCCGCCATACTGGAACAGCACGCCTTCATCGGCCATCGCACTCGCGAGCTTCTCGATGCCAGGCCCGCCGACCGGATCGAACACGATGCGCGCGCCACGGCCACTGGTGATGCGCATCACCTCGGCGACCAGGTCGCATTCTGTCGTGGCCAGCACGTGCGCCGCGCCCAGCGCGCGCAGCGCCGCGGCCTTGCTGCTGTGACGGGTCAGCGCAATCGGCACGGCGCCCGCCCAGTGGGCGAGCTGGATCGCCGCCAGACCGACGCTGCTCGAAGCGGCAGGAATCAGCACATGATCGCCAATGCCGGCGCGGCCGATCTCGATGATCGCGTAGGCAGTCAGGTACTGCATCCAGACCGAAGCGGCCTCGATCGGCGACAACGCGGGCGGCGCCGCCAGCACGCAGCGGGCGGGCACGATGGCCTGCTCCGCATAGACGCCGTATTCACCGAGCCCCAGGGACGGCATCACGCACACACGCTCGCCTACCGTGAATCCTGAAACGCCTGCACCCAGCTCCTCGATGATGCCGGCGGCTTCCATGCCCATCAGCGAGGGGAGCTTCGGCGTGCGCAGGTACTGGCCCGCGCGATAGGCCGCCTCGGCGCGGTTCAGGCCGATGGCTTCCACGCGCACGCGGATCTCGCCGGGTCCGGGCTGACCGACGCTCATCTGCTCCAGGCGCAGCACTTCCGGCCCACCGGTCTGGTGAATTCTGACGACTCTGCTCATGTGGGCCCGATTCTAGGCGCAAGCGTGAACTGCGTCACATCGCGATTTTCGGGTGTTGCGGATGGCACAACAAAATTCAAGTGCCTGTCATTTAGAGTCGAAACACGCAACAGAGAGCGAGATACCAGCGAGCCGTGAACCCCCGGTTGTGAATGCCCCAATGCCGAGTCCAGACACCCTCCGCCTGAGCGATGCGGCCAGCGGCCACGCGCCCCGCTGGTCCGTGCGGTTGATGTATGGGTTCGTGGCCTATGCGGCCGTGACGGCCGCCTGGTTGCTGAGCGGCCTGGGCGGCCAGGGCGTAGTCCACTATGTGGCGCTGATCTCCGGCATGCCGACGGTGGTCGCGCCGCTGGTGATCGCGGTGGCAGCCGCGTGGCGTACGCCTGCAGGTCCGCAGCGCACGGCCTGGAGAATGCTGGCCCTTGCGCAGTTCTTCTATCTGATAGGCGATGACATCGGCGCGGTCTCCTGGTTGCTGAACCACGATCCCTTTCCGGGACCGGCGGACATCTTCATCACCAGCTACTACGTCACGCTGACCATCGCCTGCGTGCTGCTGATCCGCTCGATGCCGGTGCGCGTGCAGTGGATGCAGCTGACGCTCGATGCCACCATCTTCGTGGTCGGCTTCGGCACCTTCTTCTGGTTCTTCGTGATCCATCCGGTGACCTCGCCCGCGATGGTCAACTCGCTGGGGCAGATCATCACCCAGTTCTACGCGGGTCTCGATTGCGTACTGTTGTTGTTGCTGGGCGTAGTGCTGCTGGCCGGCAGCACCTCCGGACACAGCACACGGCGCTCCGCCCTCTACCTGTTGACTGCCGTCGCCACCATGTTCGTGGCCGACATCGTCTGGTCGTACGCGAAACTGCGCGGCTACTACCTGCCCGGACAGCTCCAGGACGTGCTCTATCTCGGTTACCAGTTGCTGTTCGCGGCCGCCGGCTTCGAGCAGTTGCGCAATGCCACGACCTCAGAGCGCGCTGCCTCCAGTTCCTCGGATACGCTCTCGCGCGTCATGCCCTACGCCGCGATGCTGGCCGCTTTCTGCGTGCTGGTGTACTTCAGCCACTTCGACGTGCTCAGCCCTTCGACCATCATGACGCTGGTGGTCTTCGGGCTCACGCTGTTGATGATGGTGCGCCAGACCATCGTCCTGCGCGGCGACGCACTGATCAGGGAGCAGAAAGCCACGCAGCGCGTCGAGCGCTGGTATGCCTCGCTCATTGCCAACGCTTCCGATGTGATCATGATCGTGGATCCCAACGGCATCCTGCGCTTCATCTCGCCGGCCTCGGAGCGACTGCTGGGGCTGAAGCCGAGCGAGATCGTCGGCAGGCGTCTGGCCGAGGTGTGGTCGGGCGAGGGCGAGGAGCGGTTGTCGGCGCTGCTGGCCGAGATCGCCGCGGCACCTACGGGAACGGTGGGCCCGGTCGAACTGCAATACCGCCATGGCTCCAGCCGCGCCGTGATCGAATGCGTGGGCCAGAATCTCACCGGCGATTCGGCGGTGGAAGGCTATTCGCTCAACCTGCGCGACATCAGTGAGCGCAAGGCGCTCGAAGAGCAGCTGCGCCATCTCGCCTTCCACGATCCACTGACCTTGCTGGCGAACCGCAGCCTGCTGCGCGATCGCGTGCAGCACGCCATCGCGCTGGCGCAGCGCAGCGGCGGCTCGATCGCCGTGATGTTCCTGGACCTCGACCACTTCAAGCGCGTCAACGACACGCTCGGCCACGATGCCGGCGATCGCCTGCTGCAGACGGTGTCGCAGCGCCTGGTGGCGGCCGTGCGCTCATCGGATACCGTCGCGCGACTCGGTGGCGATGAATTCGCGGTGCTGGTGGAAGGCTGCAGCTCACGCCTGCAGGTGGAGCAGCTCGCCGACAAGCTGCTGGGCACCCTGGGCGCACCGATCCTGCTGGACGGCACCGAAGTGCGCGTCGAGGCCAGCATCGGCGTGGCCTGGTTCGAGCAGGAGATCGATGCCGAGACGCTGCTCAGCAATGCGGACATCGCCATGTATCACGCCAAGGCCTCCGAACGCGGCCGCAGCGTGACCTTCCAGGCCTACATGCAGGATGCCTTGCGCGAGCGCCTGCGGCTCGAGACCGATATCGACCGCGCGCTCGCGAACCAGGAATTCTTCCTCGAATACCAGCCGATCGTCGATCTGGGTAGCCGGAGTCTGCTGGGCGTCGAGGCCCTGGTGCGCTGGCGGCATCCGAACGAGGGCATCTTGTTGCCAGCGAGTTTCATCCATGTGATCGAGGAACGCGGCCAGATCTCGCGACTCGATCGCTGGGTATTGAACCAGGCCTGCCGCGAGTTGTGCGCCTGGCGCGGCCGCATTACCGGCGGCGGCGAGCTGCGCCTCGCGGTCAACATTTCGGGCCTGCACCTGCAGCACGGCGATCTGGTGACCGAGGTGCGCTCATCATTGCAGGACAGCGGCCTCGAGCCCGGTAACCTGGTGCTCGAGCTGACCGAGAGCACCATCATGCACAAGACCGACGCGACGCTGGAGAAATTCCGCGCGCTCAAAGCGCTGGGCGTGCGCCTGGCCATCGATGATTTCGGCGTCGGCTATTCCTCATTGTCGTACCTGCACCGCTTCCCGATCGACATCCTGAAGATCGACCGCTCCTTCATCAGCAAGCTGGGTGACGACGACAAAGGCTCGGAGCTGGCCAATGCCGTCATCACGCTGGGTGAATCGATGGGGCTCGATACCATCGCCGAGGGCATAGAATCGGAGGCGCATGTGACCGCGCTGCTGGCCCTGGGCTGCGTGGCTGGCCAGGGCTTCCTGTTCCAGAAGGCCGATTCCCTCGAGCGCCTGGCCGCCAGCAGTTTCGTCGCGCGCCGCAAGGAGCTGTGGAGTGCGCAGGCCGAGCGTGAAGCACTGTCGCCGACCGGCCGCTTCCAGGCGCTGAAGGATATCGGCCGCGAACTCGACGGCGCCGCCTGAAGCGCGCTGGCCTGGCGATGGCGCTGGCCTAGGTAATTGAGTCTCCACGGCTCATAATCATCGCCCCGGCAATCGAGGGCGGATGTGACTGCAGCGGTGAAGGTCTTCGTCAGCTACGCGCATGAGGACAGTGCGCGGGCCGAGCAGCTCATCCAGGCGCTCACGCAAGCCGGCCTCGAGGTCTGGTGGGACAAGCTCATCGTCGCCGGCAACGAATTCGCCAGCACCACCGAGCAGGCGCTCGAAGCCGCCACCGCAGTGGTCGTGTTGTGGTCTCAGGCCTCGGTCAGTTCACACTGGGTGCGCGATGAGGCGACACGTGGCCGCGATCGCGGCTGCCTGGTGCCGGTCTCGCTCGATGGCGTTGAACCACCGATCGGGTTTCGCCAGTACCTGGTGATCTCGCTGGCAGGGTGGCGCGGCAACGCCGATGCCGATGAAATCCGCGCGCTCGCGCATGCGGCGCAGACCGCGCAGACCCAGGCATTGCAGTCCAGGCCGGGCGCTGCGCGGGCGCTCGCCGCGCGCGCCGGTGCAACCGATGTGCTGCGACGCCGGCTGTTGCTCGGTGGGGGTGGCCTGGCCGCCGTGGCGCTCGGCGCTGGCTGGTTGGGCTGGCAGCGCCTGCACGGCACAGCGCGCAATGTGGACGCCAACAGCGTGGCCGTGCTGCCGTTCGCCAACATCAGCGGCAATGCGGACGAGAACTACTTTTCCGATGGGCTGTCGGCCGAAGTGCGCGCCGCATTGGCCCACAATCCACAGCTGCGCGTGATGGCGCAGATCTCCTCGGAAGCCTTTCGCAGCAGCGCGGCCAATGCGACCACCATCGCCGGCAAGCTGGGCGTCGCCTATCTGCTCGACGGCAATGTGCGCCGCTCTGGCAACACGCTGCGCATCGCCGCCGAATTGATCGATGGACTCACGGGCTTCAACCTGTGGTCGCAGATCTTCGACCGGCCCATCGGCGACGTGTTCGCGGTGCAGAGCGAAATCGCCGGCCTGGTGCTCGCCGCGCTCAACAACCAGATGCGCCGCGCCGGCCAGGGCGCCGCGCAACCGCTGGCGAACAGCGCATTGCCCGGCGGCACCGCGAATGTGGCGGCCTTCGATGCCTACCTGCGCGGGCGCGCGGACTACAACCTGTTTGCGGGCGAGGCCTCCGACCGGCGCGCGCTGGCCGAGTTCGAGAGCGCGCTCGCGGCTGATCCGAAATTCGCTGCTGCCCATGCAGCGCGCTCACGTGCGCTGATCGTGATTGCCAACCAATACGAAGACAGTGCCCACACCGCGGCCACCTACGATGCGGCGATCCTCGCCGCGCGCACTGCTACCGAGCTGGCGCCGGATCTCGCCGATGCGCAATCCACGCTGGGTTTCGCGCTCTTCCAGGGGCGCCTCGACGTGCGTGGCGCGCGCCAACCCTACCAGCGTTCCTATGAACTGGGCGCGGGCGATGCCACGGTGCTCGGCCGCTACGCGCTCTATTGTGCCTTGACGGGGCGCGCCGACGAGGCGCATGCCGCAATGAGCCGCGCGGTCGAGCTCGATCCGCTCAATCCGCTGGTGCATCGTGCCCAGGGCAGCGTGCTGTATGCCGCGCGACGCTACCAGGAATCCCTGGCGCCGCTGCAGCGCGCACTGGCGCTGAATCCCAATCTCGCCAACGCGCAGTCGGCGATCGGTCGTGCCTTGCTGCAGCTCGGCCGCGTGCCCGAGGCGCGCGCCGCGTTCACGCGTGAACCCCACAAACTGGTGCGCGAGACCGGCCTGGCCATCGCCGAGCAGAAGCTGGGGAACAAGGCGCCTGCGGCCCAGGCGCTCGATCAGCTGCGCAATGACCTCGGTGACAGCGCGCTCTATCAGCAGGCCGAAGTGGCGGCGCAATGGGGCGAGCGCGAGCTGGCGCTCAAGCTCCTGACGCGCGCCCGCTCGCTGGGTGATTCAGGCCTGATCTACCTCCACACCGACCCGCTGCTCGATCCGTTGCGCGGCTTGCCGGCCTTCGACGCATTGCGCCGGCAACTTGGTTTCGAGTAGGCTCTGGTCGCTGGTTCACAACAAGAGGGATAACGGCAATGAACAAGACCTTCGTGACCACAACGGTTCTGGTGGCAACTGCACTGGGCCTCGCCGCTTGCAGCAAGACTGTTGAGGCTCCGCCGGCACCGGCACCGGCACCGGCTGCAGCGCCAGCCGCTGCACCCGCGGCGCCTGCCGATGCAGCGCCCGCGCCCGCCGTGGCGCCTGCCAATGGCGCGCAGGGCGACGGCGAAGTTATCAAGAAGCCCTGAAGTCGCGCGCGCGCCGGGTGCAGCCGCTCCCGGTGCGCGCTGCGCTCGCGGCGAGCGCTAGTCGCGGTCAGCCTGCAATACGTCGTCGATCCAGGCCGCGTAGGCGGCGACGCGCGTGTACACACCGGGCGCTGCGTCGCCCTTGCAGCTCTGCGCGCCCCAGCTGACGATGCCGACGAGGTAGTAGGGATTTCCCTGGGTCAGCACCACCGGCCCGCCGCTGTCGCCCAGGCAGGTCTTTTGCGCCGAGGCGCCGGCGCACAGCACCTTGTCGTCCACCTGGTCGGGGTTGACCCCGAGCCGTTTGACGCAAAAGTCGTTGTCGTGGATCTGCAGTTCGGTGCGCATGAGCACCGCGTTCGGCTTGGCGCCGGCCACAGCTTCGCTCTTGCCCCAGCCGGTGACCGTGACCGGAGTGCCCGTGTCCGGCGCCGCGTGCATGTGCATCAGGATCTGCTGGACCTTCTTCGGATTGCGCTCCGCCGGTGACTCAGCGGTGGAGAAATGCACCAGGGCGATGTCGTCGTGATAGAACGAAGCCGGGTTCCAGCCCGGATGTACGACCGCGCAATCGATCGCGTAGCTGATGCCATCGCCGCGCGAAATATCGTCGGCACCGAGCCGCACCTTGAATACCGGATCGATCTGCCGCGCCTTGATGCATTGAGCGAGGCTGGCATGCTGCTGCTTCGACACCGTCATCACCGCGTGATCGCAGGCGAAGCCCTCATGCAGCATGCAGGCATGCTTGCCCGGATCGCCATTGAGCACGCAGTGCGCCGCGGTCAGCACCCAGTCTTTGGCCACCAGTGCTGCGCCGCAGTGATGCTGCAGCTGCCACTCCGGCCGGGCCTCGTGGGTTGCCTTCACGTGATAGGCCCAGTCTTCGGGCGCGAAGTCGCGATAGATCTCGACCTGCCAGTGACCGAAGCCGTGCGCGACGCGATAGCCGCCGTAGATGCGCCCGTCATCCCTGGCGGCAGGTTTGGCGGGAGTGGCTTTGGCACCCGGCTTCGCCGGCGCGGGCCTGACCGTCAGCAGTTGCGCGGGCGATGAGCGCAGCACGGGATCGGTGCGACCGGCCGCGGCACTCGTGGCTGCGGCACTCGTGGCCGCGGCCTCGGGCTCCGCATCGCTGGCCGCAGCAGCCGCGGCCAGCATGGCGAACAGCAATGCGCGCAGCGTGTTGGCAAGCGCAGGCATCATTGAGTCTCGGAGTCCGCCTCAGAACCTTGTTCCTCAGAGGTCGCTTCCGCGGGCGCGGCTTCGATCTCGATCTGCGTCATCTGTTCGCTCAGGCGTCCGGCCAGGTCGCTGACCACGAAACCGACCTCATAGCGACCGGCTGGCACCGCACTGCGACCGACCTTGAGGTCATCGACATCATCGTCGATGTGGATGAGTTCCTTCGGGTCTGACGACACGCTCGGGTGCGAATCGCCCTGGGCGTCGATCACCTCGTACACCGGTCGCAGGTCATCGCCGGCGTCCAGGTCGATTTCGCGCGGGCCGCGCGGCGTGTATTCGACCGCGTAGATGAAATCGCCGCTGACCTCTTCGTCGTTGAAGTCCAGCATGAAATAGAGCGTGACATCGAGCCATTCCCTGGTGCCGTCCATGCGCAGCTGCGCGGGCACGCCGGCCCAGTACAGATCCTCGTTGCCCGCGCCACTCAGTTCCTCGAACTCGGTGACCGGAGCGATGAAGTCGCCATCGTTGTCGCTGATCGTGAACCATTCGCCGTCCCATTCTTCCTTCAGGTCGCCGGCGGCGTTGAGGTCGATGGGTATGGAGCCGATGACGATGCGTTCCTGGTCCTGCGCGAGCGACACCACGAAACGCACTTCGTCGATGTCATCGGCATGCACCTGCGAGGTGATCTTCAGCTTGCCGTCATGACTCAGCATCCGGCCGCTCGAGGTCACCGGATCGATCGCCGGCTTGGGGCGATTGCGCTCGGCGGGGCTCGCCGGCACCGCCACGTAACTCTTGAGATAGGGATACCAGGCGCTGCCCGCCGCAAAACTGGTTTCCTTGTACGAGGTCTTGCCGCGCATCACGAACGCGGTCTGGTTGGGCGGATAGAAGATCGAGAGGCCGTTGGCCCGCGGGCGCGCCGCGCCACGGATGTTGTAGATGACCGCGCGACTGGCAGCGGCAATCACGGCATCGGCTGCAGCGCCGCTCGCCGGGTCCTGCGCACGCGCTTTCAGTTCCTGCGCCGCATCGGCCAGATCGTAGACCTCGGATCCCGGTGGCGATTGCCCGGAAGGCGCGGCACTGCGGCCATATTCCTCGGTCGCATGGCGTGCCTGCGCCAGATGCAGCCAGGCCGCATGTCCGCCACGGCCCAGCAGCGCGCCGGCCTGTGTGCCAAGGCCAATGACCGCCTTGTCCACCGCGGCGATCTGCCCGAGATCGATGACGGCGATGGTCAGTGCCTTGGCTTTTTCCTTGCGCTCATGCTGCGTGGCGTTGGCGTAGTAGTCGCGATAGGTGTCGGCGATGGCGCGGCCGAACTGCGCGCCGTCCATGCCGGGTGCCTGCGTCAGGCGGCCGAGTAGCGCGGCGTAATCCCAGCCATCGCTGGGTTCTATTTCTTCGGATGCGACCAGGTAGCGCGCATACGGCGCCAGTGTCCTGGCGACCTCGAGATTGGCCATTACGCAGGCGTCGAAGCCGATCAGGTCGAGCTTGCCGCCGCCAGGCAATGCCGCCTTGAAGGCATCGGCGATCTCATCGATCGCCAGGCTGTCACCGCCGCCCATCGATTCGGCCACCGCGACGCCGGCCCAGGCCATGCCGTGATCACCGAAGATGAGCGCATAGCGATCGGCAGGGTAGTCGTGCATGCCTGTGGCGAGGAAGCGCTTGAGCACGCCGGCATCGCCCATGTCGATGTTGCCCCAGTCGGCGAGCTCCTGCAGTTTGCCGGGCAGGGCGCGCAGCAATTTACCGTCGGTCCAGTTCGGCAGGTTGGCGACGGCTGCATTCGTGTACTTGCCATCGCCCTCGGCGCTGCGCGCCGCCAGCACGATCACGTTGACCTTGTCGGTGCTGCCGACACGCAGCATTTCCTCGAGATTCTTCATCATCGGCCGCTCGAGGTCGTTGTCGGCATCGAGATAGACCA
>Ga0075021_10002205_pt1 | contig 10150 bp, 5 predicted proteins | sample ColStrG_CSR_2012_FD_72749 | JGI IMG/M metagenome (GOLD analysis project Ga0075021, IMG submission 72749) | Freshwater sediment microbial communities in response to fracking from Pennsylvania, USA - Cold Stream Run_MetaG_CSR_2012 | ecosystem: Environmental > Aquatic > Freshwater > Creek >... | reverse complement strand
TAAAAAGGGCGCCGCTATTTGCTGGATTCGCGCGACGCGCAAATCGATTTCTGGCGCGAGTCATAAGAGGTCGCGGAAAAGGAGAAGAATTGTCATTCTGAGCGAAGCGAAGAATCTCTCTTTCTTCGATCTTGCTAGGACTTAGATCCAAGAGAGATTCTTCGCTTCACTCAGAATGACAAAGTTAGGTGGAGTTGTCCTCAGGTTACTAAGGCTATGCATGGATCGCATCTACCGCGCCTTCAACCTCGCGATAGCCGAAGTAGCGCCTGTCCTTGATCAGTTGCGCGATTTCAGCGGGGACCATGGCCTCCCACGATCGGTCGTGTTCCTTGATTCTGCGCAGCACATCGCGCGAGAAGATGTGCAGCACGCTTTCATCGAAGTTGTCGAGCTGCTTGATCCGGCCGCGCTCGACGAGGTAGCGGTAAAGGCTTTGAAGGTCGGCCGGCATTTGCATGCTCTGCACGGTGACCAGTTCACCCGTCGTTGGGTCCTTCAACGGGTATACGTAGATTCGCAAATCCTTGGTGAATAGTTTGCCAAACGCTTCGAGGATGCCGCCTTCCAGCCCGGAATAGTATTGCTCCATGAAAAGTTCCTGCAGGCTGGCTGCGCCCATGGTCACGGCAATGGGTTGCGTCGTATAGCGCGTAAGGTACGCCGCAAGGCGATAGTATTCGAAATAATCCGAGATAAGCACTGTTTTCCCGGCGGCGGCCAACACATCCGCGCGCGCCAGAAAATCGTTGAGATCGATTTTGCCGGCCGCCAGGAGATTCTTCATGGTGATCTCCATCAGTTCGACGACCTGGCCGGGCTCCACTTCCGGCTCCGAAGCGAATCGTTCGTGCGCGCTGCGGATCATGTCGATGTTGACTTTGGTGACCGGGCGGAAACTTCCGCGCTCCACCAGGATGGGCCGCTTGCGCAGGATTTCCGAGGGCTGCAGCACTTCGCCTTTCGGTCCGAACATGGCCGCGCCGCTGAGGCCCAGTTGCACGAGTTTCAGGCTCATCACGCGATTGTCCACGTGGCGGAATTCGATGCCGGAAAACTCGATCATGTCGATTTCAATGCGCTGGGTGGTGAGATTGTCGACCAGCGATTCGAGAATCTGTTCCGGCCGGTGATGCAGAAAAAAAGCGGCGTACAGAAGATTGACGCCTACGATGCCCAGAACTTCCTGCTGCAGATCGTTTTCGCGGTCCAGCATTCGAACGTGAATGATGATCTGGCTGTCTTCGTCGCGCGGGTGGGCCTGGAATTTCACGCCCATCCAGCCATGGCACTCGTTGGTGCCCTGGTAGTTGCGGGCGGCCACGGTGTTGGCAAAGGCAAAGAACGCGGTGCTTTCGCGGCGCGAGGACTGCAGGCGCTCCAGGTTCAAAGTGTGTTCGTAGTCGAGCATGCCCTGCAGGCGTTCGCGCGAGACGTAGCGCTTGCACTTGCCGTAGATCGCGTCGCTTACCGCCATGTCATACGCGGAGATGGATTTTGAAATGGTTCCCGCGGCCGCGCCAACCTTGAAAAACCAGCGCGCCACTTCCTGCCCCGCGCCGATTTCGGCAAAGGTGCCGTAGAACATCGGATCGAGATTGATTTTCAATGCCTTCTGGTTGGTCGTCAGTTTCGGTCGTTCGTCTTGGTCCATGGTTTTCCTGCCTGCAGTGGTCGCCCGATACATGGTATATGCCGGGCCGCAATGCGTAGGCATAGAAAGAATGCATCGTGAAGATAAATGGAACATGAATAGGAAGGCGCGCCTGCGAAAGTTTTGACTGGAACAGCATTCGTTCGTGTGGTTGCGCGCCGCTGGACCGCTGGCGGCACGTGCGCTGGCAAAAAGTTGAATGGGCAGAAATGTCCTGCTACTTCAGCCGAGGGAAGAGCCGCTCCGCATTGCCGCGATTGATGGCTTTCCAGTCGTTTTCTGAAAAACCGGAATACTGGACAATGCCGTTGTCGGTCAGTTCATAGACGCGGATGGGAGCATCGCTGCCGTACAGAATCTGCGAGACCGGCACGACGTCTTTCAGTGAATCGAGAGCCGGAGCCCAACCCGCATGGGCGGTATCGAAGTACAGCTTCTTGATTTCGTACTCCACGCCGTTGGGTACTTTGTCGGCGCGATTCTTCGGATAGTCATCCACGATCCGCGCGGCGAGGGCGGGGAAGGCTCCGCCGGAATGTGAAAAGATGAACCGGATGTTGGGAAATTTCGCGGTTGTGCCGTTCCACAGTAGGCTGTCGATGGCCCGCGCCGTATCAATGTCATATTCAATGATGCCGGATTGGCCGGGCAAATTGCGGCAGCACGATGCACGGGCGGGATGCACGAATACCACAGCGTTCCGCCGATTCAATTCCTCATACACCGGGAAAAAATCGGGATCGCCCAACCACTTGTCCAGATAGCTGGTCCATAGGGCGATGCCGTCCGCCTTTAGCACGTCCAGCGAGTAGGCGATTTCCTTGAGGCTCCCGTCTGAGTCGGGCAGCGGCAGCGTTGCGAAGTGGCCAAAGCGGCCGGGATAGTCCCGGATCAACTGCGCGCCGTATTCATTGTGCTGCCGCGCAAGGCTGCGGGCCTTTTCGCTACGGTCGCTCGTTGAATCCATTACCAGCCGCTGCACGGGGGAGAAAAACGCGGTAGCGATTCCATGCTTGTCCATCATCTCGATCGAGGTGGCCGGGGTCCAGGGCCGCAGAGCGAAGCCGCTGGCGCGCATCTGGTCTTCCATGGCTTTGACATAGAATGGCGGAAAAATATGGTGATGAATGTCCACGCGGCCGGGCAGCGGGCGCACGGAAGGTGAGATTGCCTGAGCCAGGAGACGTGCGCCGGGCAGCGCCGCCCCGGCCGCGGCCATGGCCATGGCTTTCACGAAGCCTCTGCGCGAAGCGGCGAGATCCGAACTATGTGCCGGTTTTTCATCGGAGCCTGATCCCGACGAAACGCGCCCGTGGAAGCAAGTGAACATGTTCAGTCTCCAATCCACATACTGCGTGACCAGTTTCGGGCGAACCATACCACGTTTTGCGACTGGCGGGCAGAAATCCGGTTGCCGCGGAAGGAAACGATTTTAGTCCTATCCTGAACTTTCAGAGCGCGAAAGTGGCACAGGCTTTGCAGGCTGCGGAAAACCACACAACTTTGTCATTCTGAGCGAAGCGAAGAATCTCTCTTCGATCTAAGTCCTGGGAAAATCGAAAAAAGAGAGATTCTTCGCTTCGCTCAGAATGACAATCGTTCTATTTCTCCGCAGCCTCTTCAGCCCGTGAAATTTTGTGCTTGCCGGCACGAAACCCCACAGGCTGAAGCCTGTGCTACTTTTCGCGCCTCAGCGAGGCTCGGAAGAGGGCGGGAGAATGCTCTTGATTCTCATATAGGTGACCAGATTGCCGTAGTGCTCGTTGTTGTGCGCCAGGTTCGAGATGAAGCGGCTGATGCGCAGCACAGGAACTTTCGTGCCGTCGTCCCGCGTGCCCTGCACCAGGTCCATGGAATTGGCGTCGGTCAGCATGGCGTACGCGCCGTCGCAATATGCCAGCGCGCCGTTCAACGCGCTGACCAGATCGGCCTTGGCCGTCAACTTTTCGAAATCCGTTTCTTCCTTGGGATTCTTTTCGCCCTTGGCGTCCGAACACCACCGGTAGTTAAAATTGGCCAGATGCCCGATCAGCTGCCCGAAGGTGCGCACTTCAGGCTGCGCGCCGGGACGCAGGCCGTAAAATTCCTCAGGCATCTTTTCCGCTGTGCGGGCGATATATTTTCGATTGTTGGTGTAGGACGTGCGCAGCCAGAGGGAAAGATCCTTGGGAGGATTTTGCGGCGCCGTTTGCGCCGCCACGGGTAGCGCCAGCAGTGTGCCGAGGATTGCGCCGAAAAGAAGTTTTGTCATAAGGCTCCGTAACCATTGGTCTGCGCGCGTTTCCGGCAATGGCGCGAAGTTCGGCAACTACAAAACGAACTGCCGCGTTTGCGCGTGTCGTCAACTTGTAAAAATATTTTCCTGAGCGAGTGCATTATACCGCCGGGACTGTCCGCGCACAATTTGCGTGCCTATTGGGGTTCCTGGGGCGCGTCCACCACGCACCGAAACCCGATGGTGCCAGCGCGGTCGCGCCCCGGGGACATCAATAGAAATTTCTGGTGCTCGTCCAGCCGATAGGTTTCCGGAAAATACCAGATCGAGCCGCGGGGCTGGTAAAACGCGCCGCCGCGCACGATGGCAGCGCGGGTGTGCTCATCGCGAAACTCGTCGGTCCACTGGAAAATATTTCCGGCCATATCGAGCGTCCCGAACGCGCTGGCGCCGGCGGGAAATTCATCGACGCCCGTGGGCGCGCGCATGGTACGTCCGTGATCCACAGGTGGCAAGGCGCGATCGTTCCAGTCATTTCCCCACGGATACACGCGCCCGTCTGAGCTTTGCGCGGCATATTGCCATTCCCAATCGTGCGGCAATCGTTTTCCAGACCACGCCGCATACGCGCGCGCATCTTCGATGGACACCCACGTCACCGGCTGGCTTTCCGCGCCCGCGGGATACGTCCCGTTCGACCAGTGGCGCAGAAAGTTGTGATCATCCGCGGGATGGTAATGCGCCGCGTCTAGAAATTTCTTGAACTGGGCGTTCGTTACGGGCGTGCGGTCGATGTAGAACGGCTTCATGTTCATGCGCCGGCGGTGAAAGCGGCGAGGCGCGTCTTCCCAGGGATACTGCACGTCAACGCCGGGATCGTTGCCGCCCTCGATCTCCGTCCCGTGCACAGAAAAATCAAATACGCCCGCGGGGATCGCGATCATTCCGGCGGGCACTGAGGCAGCCGGTTTGGTCGCCGGAATTTCCACTAGGGATTGCGGAGAAAATTTCCACTCGCGCGAGTAATCGCTGAGCGGCCGTCTGGAGCGCTCGGCCATAAACGCCAGCAACTCTTTCCATTCTCCGGCGAGGCTGCCCTCAGGCGTCGCGAGTACCGCGCCAAATCCCAGGCCCTCGATGGAAAATCGCAGCGTGGCAGTTCCGCCTGAGATTTCAGGCGTGAGTTCCACCCCGCGCCACAGATCGTAGTAGTGCATGCCGCTCGTGTGCGGGATCGCCAGTTCATCGCCCGTCACGTTGTACTCGTTCCGGTTCACCATCGTCCACGCTGTGCCGGTGCTCGACGGAAAGCGGCTGGCGAAGACCCCGGACTGCAGTGTGGCCGCATACGGCTCCCAACTGTCGCTCTGCAGCGCGCCTCCCAGGGCGCGCTCGATGCGCGTGAATCGCAGGATCGCCTCCGCGTCGTGCGGCGTCATGCCATACCAGAAGCCCCACAGATTTTCCATCGAGGCGTAGCCAATGCCGTTGAAGAACGCGTGCTGCAGGCTGTTGGTTTTGTCTCGTGTAAATCGGTCGGTGACGTTGATGGTGTGCCGCCGCTCCAGCCACTTGGCCTGGTTCACCATGGGCACGAAGGGATAGGGCGTGTCTTCCCAAGTGACCCAATCGTTCCAGCTGATCGTGCTCCAGGCCAGGGATTCGTCGCGAATGGAAAATTGCGGTTCCAGCGCCAGAGGAAGTTTCGCTGCTGCGGCGGAGGTACGAAACGCTTCAGGAACATCTTCGAGCGTATCGAAGTTCACACCGTCGGCGCCGACTTGCTTCATCAGCTCAACAAGCGCCGTCGCCGCCGGCGCGCCTTCGTCTCGCGTGCCGGTGTCCCACGCCAGATTCGGAAAAAACACGCGCACTCCGCGCGCGTGAAATTCGTCCACCATTTTGCGGACGCCCGGAATACCTCCCGGCATGTCGCGAATCAGGTCGTACTGGTTGCGGTCGTCCACGCCAAGGTTGGGATATAGCGGCCAGATCAGAACCGCGTCGATCGGACCGATGCGTCCTTGCACGCCTTCAAGAAATCGATCCACGGTGTAGCGATTTTTCTCGGGATCGAAAAATGTGCGGTCCCAGATGAGCATCTGCACTTGCGAGAAAACGTGGTTGGTCCAGGCCAGTTCCGGCCGGCGATATTCCGCGCTGTCGAAGCGCAGCCGCGCCAGCCGCTCTTCGCGCCACGCGTTCATCCCCGCGTGCCAGGCAGCGGCAGCCGCGGGGCTCTCCGGTCCGCGAAGCAGCACGTCGGCGGGGCCGGCTGGCTCGCTGAGGTTCATCACGCCGGTGGGCGGCACGAGTGCGTGCCGAGGACGCCATTCGTCGGAAAATAGCGCGCTGGAAATCAGGGCGAAAGCGACGATGGCGATGGCGCGGAATTTTCGAGAGGACACTGCTTCAATCAGGTGTCGTTTCATGAGAGAGCGCAAAAAAACTGAAGCCTGCGGCGCGTTTTGGAGTCTACCTGCTCGTTCGGATTGTCACAAGCGGGGTCGAATTTCTGACCATATCCGATGGAGTCCCGCGGAGGAATGACATGGATATCCGCTGCAAGCAGAGGAAGGAAAACCGAAGTCGCAATCGGAACGTGCGCGTTGCGGTAGAGGCCTCGCTAAAGAAAATCGCGCCTCTAAAAACGCCATCGCTTTTCCGCAACGCGCCCGCGCTCGCCGCGAGTTACCGAAGCGAGCCCGCGCAATCCTATACGGTCACCGTCGTCCCGTTGAACTTCGTGAACGTAAAGCCCGAGAAAGGCTCGCTGAACGTGTGCTTCATATCGAAGAGCATGCTGATGGTAGCCGCTTCGCCCAGCGCGTTCGATGCCGTGGCATCGCTGCGCCAGTGCACGCCCGCGATGTTGCGTCCCTGCGAAACGTTGGAAACCACTTTATTCAACTCGCCGCCGACGGTCAGCGGCGGTTCGCCGGCGGGAGCCACGTAGGGAATCAGCGTGGCTCCCTGATCGGCGGGATTGGGGATCACCGGATTTTTGATAAGTTGGGTGTCATCGAACAACGCCTTCAGCATCGTCACACAGGCCCCGGCAACCGTCGCATGCCCTGAGCCGTAGGACGTATGATTCGGCGAACCCTCTGGGAACGCCATGGGCAGCAGGGCCGTGCCGTGCGCGCTCTGCACCAGGTTGAGCACCGAAGAAACGTTCAGAAGATCGTTGTGGATCGGATAATTCCGCAGGTTCAGGCGCTTCACTTCCACGCGGCCTCCGAATTCCTCCGGACGCAGGCGGCGATGCACCAGCCACTTCTGATACCACACATCTTTCAGCGCGCGCGTCGCCGGTTCGCAAGCCAGCGTCAATACCGCGGGCGCGCCAAATGTGCCGAATCCCACCTGCGCCATCGAGCCGTTGGGATCGAGAGAGGAATTTCGCGGGCGTCCGGCGCCGCCATCGTAAATGCGGCCGTAGGGATTTCCGGGATTGGCCAGGTAACCGCTGCTGAGCAGATTGATACAGGCTACGAAGTACGCTTCGAACAGCTGGTCGATATTGACGTAATGCGTGAGGTCACGGCCGCTGCGGCAAAAAGCCATGCCGCCCGTGGGAATGGCCGGTGTGTTCACGCCGTTTTGCACATTGAGCCAGTTCTTAAAATCCGTCATGTAGTCCTGGTTCGGCGCGACGGTCACCATCCGCGAATCGATGCGCATCGATCCGAAGTTGCAGGGCTGCAGCAGGAATTGCGAAATGTAGGGACCGACGTTGCAGCCCGGGTACGTATCGCGGAAAAGCGTTTGCGTGGTCACCTGGCCGCTGGCCTTCGGGCCACGGAAGTCGGACAACTTGGAGAGATCCGCGGCCGCCTGCTGGGCGAGTGCGCTGGAGTCATAGTCCGCGAAATTCACGTCACGCAGCAGCGCCATCCAATAGAGCTCGGCCATTTCTCCGGCTTCCTGCGCGCTGGCAAAGGCCGGCGCGGGAGCCAATTTCAATTGGTGCGAGTCCGTACCCTCCAGGTCAAAGGCATAGCCCGAGCCCGGATTTACCAGCCGGCGCTGCACGTCGGGGCTGCCCGCCCCAAAGTGGCCGTTGGTGGCCAGCGCTTCGAAGTCCGCGAAGCGGCCGGTGGAGATTGCTCCAATCATGGCCTGGTAGGCCGCCGGATCGACTTCTCCCGTGGTCTGATCATGCTTCAGGTTTTTGGAGTAGTTCCCGATCTTGGAGGGATAGAGCGCTTCATCGCCGTTGTCGTCATGATTCGGGATGCGCACGTTGCTCTCTCGCTCGGCGACCTCTGAGCGGATGCGCTCGGAAGATTCTGCGCGGGCGTTCCCGCCCTGCGGGCCAATATCGCTGGCGTAGGCGGCGGTGGCTTCCGAAAGCACTGCGACAGCCGGCAGGGAGGCTGCGATTCCGGCGGAAACGCCCATCGTGTTCAGAAACGCGCGGCGATCCATGGTTTTTGCTTTTTTCTTGGACTTCATTTCAGCCTCCGAGCACTTTGAGGAACCCTGGTGACCTGAGAAGTTTGGACGTTTGGCCCCGGCAAAACCGATCCCCGATGCTGATCCATAATGGAAATTGCATTGATCTAAGGACAACTGTACTAGTGGACAGGTTTCGTACAGGTCCAACGCGGTTCGCTTGTTTTTCTTCAGCCGCCTACGGAGGATTCATCGGAGGGAAATTCGAAAATCATTACCGCGAGGTTGAAACTAGAAGGTGGCAAGTTCCGTGTCGAAACATGACGCGAGAATTAGTGGTGCACGGCGCAAGTCATCTCGGCGCCTTGAGAAACTTAGATACCGGCCTGTCGGTATTCGTTCGAAGTCGCACCGATCTTAGATCGCCGTGGATCATCGTCTGTCGGCTCGACAGACGATGAGAAAATAAGAAGGTTGTCATTCTGAGCGAAGCGAAGAATCTCTCTTCGATCTAAGCGCCGGCAATACTAAAGAAAGAGAGATTCTTCGCTTCGCTCAGAATGACAAAATCAAAAGCATTTTCCGCGGCCTATCTAGTCGCCGCTCTTGCCAGCCTCGCGTTCCGCGTCATTGCCTGGATCGACATCCAGTTCCATCATTCTCAACTGCACGCGCTGCTCCCACTCCTGCGATTCACTATCCGTGACGGTGGTGACCGTGACCTGGGCCGCTACGGCCGTCACGATCTTTGGCGGTTCCGGAGCGGGAGTCTTCTTGATAGCAGCAGGCGGGGGCGCGGACGACGGTTTTTTGGCAGCCGCGGCCGGCGCGGGAGCCGGTGTAGGAGGTACCGCGTGAGCCGCGGCGTGAGCGGCCGCGTGGGTGGCCTCCGCGATGCTCAGCTTCGCCTTCAGCAGTTCTTCTGCCCGCGCGAAGAAATCCTCGCGGGAGATTTTTCCGGCTTGGACGTCCGCCAAAAGCGAACGCTGCGCCTTGTATTCCTTGTTCTCGATCCCGGCCTTGCTCTGGAGCATGCGCCAGGCTTTACGGCGTTCGACGCAGAACATTACTAGTTGACGAGACAGGGAGCGGTACTCGACTTCGCCCTTGGGTCCCTGCACCTGGATATAGACGCCGAAATCCGGAATATACGAGAGGTGGCTGGCGTTCAGGTAGCGCCGGTAGACCACGTCCTGCTGCGTGATGCGCACCAGCATGTTTTCGAGGGGAATCAATTTGGCCGCGTCTTCCTTTTTGATCTTCTTCAAATGGTTTCGGAAGCGGGCTTCGGTGGCGCACCAGTGCGCCACGGTGTAGCGGTACGGTTCGTTGGTGGACTTGAACTTCGTTTCGTACCAGTCCTTTTCGAGCGAAGGATTACCCTTCAGATCGAGTGCTTCCTGGTAGGTCTCGCCGAGCCGCGGATTGAATATGAACTCCGGCGCGCCGCGGGAATCGCGGACGCGCTGCGCCTGTGTCAGCGCCATGTCGTCGGCCACGCCATGTTCCGGCTGGCAGGTGGTAAAGCATTGCAGGAAGGCTGTGCCGCGATACTCGATGCCGTCCAGAATCGCACGGTAAAGTTTCGGAGCGTTAGCAATGGAAATTTGCGCGATGAAGGGCGAGCCGTGCCCGGCCAGGAAAGTTTCGGCCACGGTTTTCTTCTCGACGTTCTTGCCCTGGGTAGCCGCGCCAAATACGTTCATGTCATTCCCGCCCAACATCGGCGTGGAATCCGAATTCTGGCCGCCGGTGTTGGAGTACACCTGCGTGTCCAGCATCAGCGCTTTGACGTTCGGGCGGTTCTGCAGAATCACTTTCGAGGTGTTCTGGTATCCGATGTCGCCCATGCCGCCGTCGCCGCCCACCACCCAGACTTTCGG
>Ga0075021_10002204_pt1 | contig 10153 bp, 7 predicted proteins | sample ColStrG_CSR_2012_FD_72749 | JGI IMG/M metagenome (GOLD analysis project Ga0075021, IMG submission 72749) | Freshwater sediment microbial communities in response to fracking from Pennsylvania, USA - Cold Stream Run_MetaG_CSR_2012 | ecosystem: Environmental > Aquatic > Freshwater > Creek >... | reverse complement strand
TTCGCCGAGCCGCTGGCGGCGGCGCTCTGCAGTGCAGGAATGATCTGGTCCGGATTGACGAGCTTCTCGAGCGAAGCCAAGGGGTCCTGTATCCCGCTGAAACACTGGGGCGGAGTCGATGAAAGCTGGCATACGTAGGTCGTGGAGGCATTGGAGATGATGGCGAACTGTTTGCCCGAAGCGGTCGCATCGATGCGGCTGTTGCTCGGCGGCATGCGTTCGATGACCAACGTACCGTTCTGGTTGGGCGCCGTAATCGCGTAGGTCGCCTTATACGTTTGGCTCTTCCCCGCCGTCAATTTGGATGTCAGTTGCGTCATGGATTGGGAGGTGCCCGTTCCTGCTCCGCTGCTCGTAGCGGTAACCGCAGTGGTGGATGTGCTCGTCGACGCGGTTGAGCCGCATCCGGCAAGTATCCCGGTTGCGGCAATGCCGAGTGCTAGCGCGGTGATGCGGGTGGCGGGCTGTCGTTTCATGAAAATCTCCGATTTCTAATTCGAGTTTGCCGACGGACTGTCGTAGTCCCCAGGACAAGCTCGATGAGTTGGCTCGTAGTGGACAAGGTCCACGTGGCTGTCGTTCCGCGGGTGGCCCGAGGATGTTCCGTGACTCCAGCCATGCCTCTACCTATCGGATGACGACGTGTCTTCTTTAGGGTTTCCGCACCGATCGACCGTCAACTCATTTCGCCACTGCTTCAATTCCTCGACCTCCGTACTCGCGCCGACGTGACGGTTGCGCGTGCGGCCAACACTGAATTTGGGTTCGAAGCGGACCGGTTGCTGCACGTTCGCCGGTCCCGAGCACTTGGCTTGACGTCGACCCGCGGCCTGGTCCCGGTGACGTCACCTCTACACGAGTCTCCACACCATCTCGGGAATAGTTCCACCAGCCCTCCGGTTGACATTGTCTGTATTGCGATATATCGTGATCGTACAAGAGCGGTCCGAATCCACCGCACTATGAAACTCAGCACCGGTCGACCGACCGGCGCAGACCAACCACAAGGAGACGCATCTGATGCATGGACACCACAATCACGACACATCCCCCCACGCACACCCAGGACACCACGGATCGCACTTCGGATCGCCGTACCCCGAACTGGCCGACCGCTTCATCGGCTCCACCCGCGGCCGCGGTCGCGGTAGGGGGCGGGGACGTCCCGACGGATTCGGGCCCGGATTCGGCAGGCACGGCGGATTCGGGCCCGGTTTCGGCCGGGGTCCCAAGGCCCGTCGGGGCGACGTCCGCGCCGCCATCCTCGCCCTCCTGGTCGAGGAACCGATGCACGGCTACCAGATCATCACCGAGCTCGGCGAGCGCAGCGGTGGGGTATGGCGGCCGAGCCCCGGATCGGTCTACCCGACCCTCTCGGCTCTCGAGGACCAGGGACTGGTGACCGCCGACAGCTCAGCAGGTCGCCGAGTCTTCTCCCTCACTCCTGAAGGTCGCGCTGCGGCAGAGGCGGCCGGGGACGGTCCTACCCCATGGGAAGAGGCAGCGGGCGGCGACCGTTCAGTTGTCGATCTCATGAACCTGATGGTCCAGGTCATGAAAGCCACCAAGCAGGTGGCCCAGGCCGGCGGCCCCAACCAGATCCGGACAGTGGGCGAGATCCTCACCGAAACCCGTCGCAAGATCTACCTGGTCCTGGCCGACGGTGAGCCCGACGACGACGCCGGCGGCGATGCCTGACAGACGGGGGCGCGGAGTCACGCAGCCTTGCTAGTTTCTCGGCACCGCACACCCCGGAGGCACCGTGACCCCGTCCCCCGTTCCTGATCCGTCACCGATGACCAGACGCCTCACCGAGCTCGGCTTCTACGGCCTGGCCGGGCAACCCGACAGCTCGCGCGACCTGGTCGACGAAGTCCGCAGTGGCGAGGCTCTCGGCCTCGGCTCGATCTTCCTGTCCGAGCGCTTCGACAAGAAGGAGATCGGTGTCCTGTCCGGCGCGGCCGGGGCCGTCAGCCACGACCTCACCGTCGTCACCGCGGCCACCAACCACAACACGCGCCACCCGATGATCACCGCCGGGTTGGCCCGTTCCATGCAGAGCCTCACCGGAGGACGATTCGTCCTCGGCCTCGGTCGGGGCATCCCCATCATCCAGGACACCTACGGCATTCCCCGGATCACAACGGCCGCGCTCGAGGACTTCGCCGGGATCATCCGCAGGCTCTTCCGGGGTGAATTCATCGTCGGTCACGACGGACCGGCCGGATCGTGGCCCGTCCTCTACCTCGCCGCCATCGACGAGTACCTGCCTCTCGGCCTGGTCGCCTTCGGACCCCGATCGCTGGCCCTCGGCGGCCGTTGCTTCGACGAGGTGATCCTCCACACCTTCTTCACCGAGGAGACCACCCGACGATGCGTGGCCACCGTCAAACAGGCCGCCGAGCAGGCCGGTCGGGATCCGGCAGAGGTGAAGGTGTGGTCATGCCTCGCCACCATCGGAGACCACATCCCGGCCGACCTGGCGCTGATGAAGTCGGTCGGTCGGCTGGCCACCTATCTCCAGGGCTACGGCGACCTCCTGGTGGCAACCAACGGATGGGACCCGTCCGTCCTCGAGCGGTTCCGGGCCGATGACATGGTGTCCGGGTTTCTCGGTGGCATCGACTCCAACGCCACTTCGGGACAGCTCGAACACATCGCCACCCTTCTGCCCGACGAATGGCTGGAGGCCAGCGCCACCGGCAGTCCGGAAGCGTGTGCGGCGACGGTGCGCGGCCAACTCGACCTCGGGTGCGACGGCGTCATCCTCCACGGCGCCACTCCCAACGAACTGGTCCCGGTGGTGGCCGCCTACCGGGCCGGCTGACGGGGCAAACCGCGCCTACCGGACGGGGTCAGCGGTTCCGACCGTGGACCGCACCCATCAACTTGGCGGCCACTGCAGTGGCCCGCTCGGGTCGACCGAAGCTGGTCAGGTTGACCGGAAGGGCGAAACGCTGCGAGGTCACGGCTTTCGAGCGGGTGAACTCACGCAGGCCGTCCGGCCCGTGGATCCGACCGAATCCCGACTCGCCGACGCCACCGAACGGCAGGCCCGGCACCATGGCGAAGGTCATGATCGAATTGACCGACGTCATGCCCGACCGCATCCGACGAGCCAGCTCGATGCCGCGCTTGCGCGACCTGGTGAACACGGCGCCGCCCAATCCGTAGTCGGAGTCGTTGGCCAGGGCCAGCCCCTCTTCCATGTCCTTGACCCGGGTGACGGTCAGCGTCGGACCGAAGGTCTCTTCGCGAACTGCGTCGGCATCCTCGGGCACGTCGACCAGAATGGTCGGGCCGACTCCGGACCCGTCGATCGAGGACTCGCCGCCCACGACGGCATGGCCACCACGGGCCAACGCGTCGGATACGTGGCGACGGATGGTGTCGACCTGAGACGGCATGGTGGGCGGACCCCACGAGGCTCCCTCCCCCGAGCCAGGGGCCAGTTCCTTGGCCATGGTGGTCAGTATCCCGACGAATCGGTCGTAGGCGGCGTCGGCCACGTAGACCCGCTCGGTGCCGATACAGGTCTGGCCGCCGTTGGACATACCGCACCACAGCGCGGCATCAGCCGCTGCATGGAGGTCGGCGTCGGCGTCGACCAGCAGCGCGTCCTTTCCGCCGCACTCCATCAGGACCGGGACGAGTCCCTCGGCACAAGCGCCCATCACTTTCCGCCCGGTCGCCGCCGAACCGGTAAAGGCGATCTTGTCCACGCCGGACCGGCACAGGGCGGCACCCGTGGCCGCATGCCCTGTCGTCAACAGGAACACGTCTTTGCCCTCCGGGACGGCGCGGGCCCAGGCGTCGACCAGCCACCGGCCGATGGCCGGTGTGTACTCGCTCGGCTTGAAGACCACCGCATTGCCTGCAGCCAGCGCGTAGGCGATGGAACCCATCGGCGTGAAGACCGGGTAGTTCCACGGACCGATGACTCCCACGACGCCCAACGGCTGATACTCGATGGAGGATGCGTTGTTGGCGGCCATCAACCCCGACCGGACCCGACGCGGGCCGAGCACCTTCTTGGCATGACCGGAGGCCCAGGCGAGATGATCGACGACCAGAGTGATCTCGAGCACCGCATCGCCGTGGGGCTTGCCGTTCTCCCGATGGATCAGATCGGCCAGCTCGTCGATGCGCCGGGCGATCTCGGACTTGTAGCGACGGAGGTGGACGGAACGACCGTCGAACCCGAGTGAACGCCACCAGACGGCGGCCGCCTCGGACCGGTCCACGATCCGGCCGACCGCCTCGGCATCGTCGACGGGAAAGGTGGCTATCGGGGCACCCGTTGCCGGATCAACCGAGTCGAATGTGACTGGCGGTTCGACCTGGAGGGGACGGAGTTGTTCGATGCTGGCCATCGGCTCAGGCTAACGAGATGTCCGGGTCGGCGTGTCCCAGTCGGTTCAGCCAGGGCCACCAAGCGCCAGGTCAGGCGCCCTCGTACTCGAAACCGAGGTCGGGGGCGGTCAAAAGGGCACGGAAGGTGAGGCCTTCGGCCTCGGCCATGGCCGCGCAAGTGCCGCCGCGGTCGACGACCGCCACCAGTAGAATCGGGACGGCGCCGAACTCCCGCACGACGTGAGCTGCCTCGAGCAGCGAGGTGCCCCGCGTAACCGTGTCCTCCGTGATGACCACCTTGTCGCCCGGGTCGAGCGCACCGGCAATGCGACCTCCGGCCCCGTGGTCTTTGGCCTCCTTGCGGACGCTGAACGACTTCAGACCACGACCCCGGGTGGCGGCCACCCCGGCGGTGATGAAGGCCACCGGATCAGCGCCCATCGTCAGACCACCGATGGCATCGGCGTCGTCGGGGATAACCGACAGGAGGCCGTCGGCCACCAGCAACATGGCCTCCGGGCGACACACCGACTGTTTGGAATCGATGAACCAGGTCGACGTCCGGCCCGACTTGAGCGTGAACTCGCCACGCTTGACCGAGTGTTCGAGGAGATGGGCACGGAGTTCCTCGAAGGCGGTCTCGGGCAGGGATGTCGTCATGGTCCGTCCTCGCTTCCGGAGCGGCAATCGGGGGAGGCATACGCCGTCACACGGGTCACGGGTGTCACGTGGCGGAAGGCCACAGGGGTGGGCCGACCAGATCGACGCCGCGCTCGCCTGCCTCCACCCATCCGACCACCACGGGCTCCGTGCCGGCACTGGCGAAAGCGGTCAACGCAGCATCGACCGTCTCCTCGGACACAGCCACCACCATGCCCAGACCGAGGTTGAACACCCGGGCCATCTCGTCGTCGGCCACCATTCCCAGTCGGCGGATCTCGGTGAAGATCTGCGGGATCTCCCATGAGCTGCGGGTCAGCACGGCCCGGCAGCCCTCGGGAAGGACCCTGGGGATGTTGCCCTCGAATCCGCCCCCGGTGATGTGGGCCACCGCATGAATGTCGGCGACAGCCATGGCCGCCCGGACCGCAGGGGTGTAGATGACCGATGGGAGGAGTAGTTCGTCAGCAACTGTGGTCACGGCCCCCGGCCAGGCCGGGTCGGAGTAGGAAAGACCGGCCCGATCGAGCAGAACGTGCCTGGCCAAGGTGTAGCCGTTGGAGCGAAGTCCAGGTGAGGGAAGGCCCAACAGGACGTCGCCGGCAACGACCCGCATCGGCCCGAGGACTTCGTCGCGCTCGACGACGCCCACCGCAAAACCGACCAGGTCGAACTCGTCCGGTGACATGATCCCGGCATGTTCGGCCATTTCGCCACCCAGCAGGGTGGCGCCCACCTGGCGGCAACCCTCGGCTACCCCGGACACCAGTGCGGCCATCCGCGACGGCTCCACATTGCCGGTCGAGATGTAGTCGAGGAAGAAGAGCGGTTCGGCCCCTTGGCAGACGAGGTCGTCGACGCACATGGCGACGAGATCGATCCCCACGGTGTCGTACCGACCCGTGGCCTCGGCCACCGCCGCCTTGGTCCCCACCCCGTCGGTGCCCGCCACCAGGACCGGCTGGCGGTAGCGGGTCATGTCGAGGGCGAAGAGCCCGCCGAAGTCACCCAGGCCGCCCAGCACTTCGGGACGGCGGGTCGAGGCCACCATGGACTTGATCAGTTCGACAGCCCGCTCACCGGCGTCGATGTCGACCCCGGACCCCGCGTAGGTGGCGGGGTCGTCGGACGACGGTCTACTCACGCTGTAGGGGAACCGGCGGCCGCCGTCACGATGGGCCGCTCGGTGATCGCCACATTGACGGCAACCGGTACCGGGTAGGTACCGGTCAGGCAGGCATCACAGAAGCCGGCGCCCGGAGCATCGATGGCCTCGACCAGGTGTTCGAGAGTCAGATATTCGAGAGAATCGACGTCGAGATATGCACAGATCTCGTCGATCGACTTGATCGCCGCCAGGAGCTCGGTGCGATCGGGAGTGTCGATGCCGTAGAAGCAGGGCCACTTGAAGGGCGGCGAAGAGATGCGCAGGTGGATCTCCGTGGCCCCGGATTCACGCAGCATCTTGACCATGGCCCGGGTAGTCGTACCCCGCACGATCGAGTCGTCAACCACGATGACCCGCTTGCCGGCGATGTTCTCCCGTAGCGGGTTGAGCTTGCGGCGGACACCACTGGCCCGCTCGGCCTGTGTCGGCGCGATGAAGGTGCGGCCGATGTAGCGGTTCTTGACGAGACCTTGGCCGTAGGGGATTCCCGAGCCGAACGCGTACCCCTCGGCGGCGGGCACACCGGAGTCGGGCACGCCCATCACCAGATCGGCCGCTACCGGGCGCTGGGTGGCGAGTAGCTGACCCATCCGTCGCCGGGCGCCGTGGACTTCGTTGCCGTACAAGGTGGTGTCGGGGCGGGCGAAGTAGACGAACTCGAAGATGCAGAGGCGCGGGTCGAGGCGCTCATCGGGGAAGGGGCGCTCGGAGCGCACCTCCTTGCCATCGATGATCACCATCTCCCCGGGCTCGAGTTCACGGATGAACGTGGCTCCGATGACGTCGAGTGCGGGCGACTCCGAGGCCAGGACCCACCCCTGTTCGGCATCGTCGGTCGCATCCAAACGACCGAGGCAGAGCGGACGGAACCCGTTGGGGTCGCGCACCCCGATGATCCGGTCGGCATCGATCAGCACGAAGGAGAAGGCTCCCTCGACGCTGGGCAGCACCTGCATGAGGGCCCGCTCGAGGTCGCCGGCATGGTCACCTCGGGAGCGCTCGGGCAGATCAGGCGGAAACGCCTGTGCGAGCAGTTCAGCCACCAGATCACTGTCGGACGAGACCAGACCGGGCAACATGTTGGCCTGCTCGGCCAAGGCGTCCGTGTTGGTCAGATTGCCATTGTGGGCGAGGCCGAAGCCGGCGCGTCCCACACCCCGGAATACCGGCTGGGCATTCATCCAGTCGCTCGAACCCGCGGTCGAGTATCGGGTGTGTCCGATGGCCAGGTGGCCTCGCAGGCCGGAGAGTTTGCGCTCGTCGAAGACGGTGGTGACGAGACCCATGTCCTTCATGACCGTGATGAGGTCGCCGTCACCGACGGCCATGCCGGCCGACTCCTGGCCACGGTGCTGGAGGGCGAACAGACCGTCGAACGTCAGGTGTGCGACCGGTCTACCCGGGGCATAGACCCCGAAGACGCCGCACGCTTCCTTGGCCTCCATCATCGGTTGGTCACCGCACACACCGGGGGTCGTCGGACTGGCCTGACGTGATCTCGCGCTGAGCCGCATCGACCACATGTCCACTCTAGTGCCCCCTGCCCGAAGTCTGCCCATCCTCGGATCGGTCGGACAGGACCCGCATCGACGACCGACGGTCAGCACGCCAGATTCCGGCAGTCGGGATTCCACGCAAATAGGCGGCACGCAGGGATGACTCTGAGCGGGTGGCGCAGGTCCGGTCGTCGCGACCGACCGGTAGCGTCTGCCTGGTGATCGATCTCCATACCCACTCGACCGTCTCCGACGGCAGTGAGTCGCCCGAGCAGATCGTCGAGCTGGCCCACGAAGTCGGCTGCTCGGCCGTGGCGTTGACCGACCACGACTCGTTGGCCGGACTGGCCCGAGCGCGAATCAAGGCCGACGAACTCGGCATCCGGTTGGTCCCGGGGTGCGAGGTCTCGTGTGTTCCCATCGCCGGCGGGGGCGTGCACGTGCTCGTCTACTTCGTCGACGACCCGACCAGTCCACTCGGTGTCGAACTCGGTCGGCTGCGCGACGACCGCCGGACGCGGAACCTGGCCCTGGTCGAGCGACTCAACGAGTTGACCATCCCGGTGACGCTCGCCCAGGTGGCGGACCATGCCGGAAGCGACGAGGGCATCGGCCGACCCCATTTCGCCCTGGCGCTGGTCGCCATGGGTGCGGTGGACTCGGTGGACGAGGCCTTCGAGCGGTATCTGGCCAATGGCGGCGAGGCGTACATTCCCAAGGGTCGCCTCACCGTCGCCGACGTGTGCGGGTTGGCCATCGACTCGGGCGGGGTGGCCGTGCTCGCCCACCCGACAACTTTGGGGCTGACCGGCGACGCCCTGGCCGGAGCGGTGCGTGACATGGCCGCGGCCGGGCTCGGTGGCCTCGAAGCCCTCTACGGCAGATACTCCCCCCATCTGCGCACCGACATGGGCAACCTGGCCCGCCGATTCGGCCTGGTGCCCACCGGAGGCTCCGATTTCCACGGAGCGACCAAGTCCGACCTCTTCGTGGGTACGGGAACGGGAGACCTGAAGGTTCCCGACCGGGTACTCGACCAGCTCGAAGCTGTCCGCCCGGCCTGAATCGAACCGACGGGCCCGGCCGGGCCGGTCCCGATCCCTCGGTTTCAGTTACCGACCGGTGCCAGATCGTCGAGCAGTTCGGGAAGGCGGTTCCGCCAGGCATCGGTGGCCTGCTGCAGCCCCACGTCGACCAGGGCGTCGATGATGATGCGGTCACCACCGGCGGTGCCGAACACCCGGAAGCCGACGCCGGCACCATCCGCCCGCGACGACAGCTGATCGGGGTCGGTCGTGCACACGATCACCCTGGACGGGCTCTCGCCGAACAGTTCATGGTGGTCGGCCACGCCGGAAACCTGAATTCCGATCCCGGACCGCACGGCCAACTCGGTCAGAGCTACACCCAGCCCCCCACCGGACACGTCATGAATACCCTGGACCAGGCCTTCGCCGCCGGACACGCCTTCGGCGACCAGGCCGGCCACGAAGTCCACCAGGCGCGAGTGTCCGACCAGGTCGATCGGCGGCAAGGTGCCGTTGCGATGGTTGCGGACCTCGACGGCCCAGCGTGACCCGGCCAACGACGGACGGCCACGGCGGGTCCCGGCGCGATCCACAGAGGCATCCAACAGGACCAGGGTGCCCCCGGCGACCAGGGTGACGCCCGGCGGCCGTGCGGCCAGGCGCTCGATCAGTCCGAGGCCACCGATGACAGGCGTCGGATCGATGTCCTTGCCGTAGCTCTCGTTGTACAGGCTGACGTTTCCGCCGATCACCGGCAGACCGAGCGCCGAACAGGCCTCGGACATCCCGTCGATGGCCTCGGACAGCTGCCACATGACCTCGGGATGCTCGGGGTTGCCGAAGTTGAGGCAGTTGACGACGGCCTTCGGGGTAGCGCCGGAACAGGCGAGGTTGAGGGCGGCCTCCGCCACGGTGGCGGCGGTGCCGCCCCGTGGATCGAGCGAGCACCAGGCAGGGTTGGAGTCGGTGGTCAGGGCCAGGCCTCGCTCCGATGGCGGCAGACCGGGCGCGGCCAGTCGGAGTACGGCGCTGTCGCCGCCGGGACCCTCGACCGTATTGAGGAACAGTTGGTGGTCGTACTGGCGATAGACCCAGGACGGGTCGGCCAGGAGGGCCAAGACGTCGTGGCCGCAGTCGGTAGGAGCCGGAAGGGCACCAGGGTCGTCAGCCAGACGCGCGTCCTGATCGGCAGGTCGGGCGATCGGCCGCTGGTAGAGCGGTGCATCGTCGCTGAGCGCCACGGCCGGCACGTCGCCGAGGACAGCTCCATCGAACCCGTCCATGATCCGGAGCCGACCGGGCCCATCAACGGGTGCCTCGGTCACTTTGCCGACCACTGCCGCCCGGACCTCCCACTTGGCGCAGAGCTCCTGGACCCGGGGCAGGTCCTCTGGGGTGACAATGGCCAGCATCCGCTCCTGGCTCTCGGAGGTCATCACCTCGTAGTC
>Ga0075021_10002201_pt1 | contig 10157 bp, 6 predicted proteins | sample ColStrG_CSR_2012_FD_72749 | JGI IMG/M metagenome (GOLD analysis project Ga0075021, IMG submission 72749) | Freshwater sediment microbial communities in response to fracking from Pennsylvania, USA - Cold Stream Run_MetaG_CSR_2012 | ecosystem: Environmental > Aquatic > Freshwater > Creek >... | reverse complement strand
CGGCCGACGCCTTCAACCGTCATCTTGAACGCGACGTTTCAAGCGGCGATATTCCACTGGTGTTCTCGGCTGGGTGGGTGTATCAGATCCCAAAGTTCTGGAAAATCGGTGGGTGGCAAATCGCCGGCATCGTGCGCGTGCAGAGCGGCGATGCGGTTGCCGTGAGCCAGGCAACGAACCTGGACTCGAATCTGGGCTTCGCGGTGCAACGGCCCAATCGCGCCGGCGACCCCAACACTCTTGCGGGGCGCAACGCAAGCCGTTGGTTCAACACGGCCGCGTTCACCCAAGCAGGGCAATTCGTCATCGGCAACAGTTCACGCAACCCTGTCCGAGGCCCCGGCTTGCAAAACGCCGATGTGATGCTGGGTAAAACATTTCGGATCACGGAACGCCTCAATTTGGAGTTCCGCGCCGAGGCATTCAACGTGTCCAACACCCCGCCGCTGAACGATCCGAACGGCAGCTTTGGCTCGGCGGCGTTTGGATCGATTAGCAGCGCGGGTAATCCACGTGATTTTGAGTTTGCGGGTAGGCTGCGTTTTTAGACGCTGCGCACGTAATGAACTCCCTCGGCGGAGCCATCGCAGTTTGGCGTTATCCTCAAATCATGCGTCTCGCCGTTCTTGCAATATTTTGCTGTTTGTCCATCGTTCCGCAGCCGGCGCCGCAAATTCCTGCCCGGATCGCTTCCGGTTACCGCGCCATTCAAGAGACCAACCTGCGCGCCAACCTCGCCTTCCTCTCTTCGGATGCCTTGCAAGGCCGCCTCTCCTTGCAGCCCGGTGACGATGCCGCCGCCGAATGGGTGGGCTCGGAATTCGCCAAAGCCGGTCTCAAGCCTGCTTCCAACGGCAGCTTTCTGCAGCCCGTCCCGCTCATTGAATACCGCAATGACCGCGCTCAGAGCTTCGTCTCGCTAACCCGCAATGGCGCCGAAAAGCAGTGGAAGTTTCCCGAAGCTTATGGCGCTTTTCCAAAAGATGTAGACATCACGGGAAAGGTGATCTTCGCGGGTTTTGGCATCACCGCCCCAGAAATGGGCTACGACGATTATCAAAGGATCGACGCCCAGGGCAAAATCGTTTTGATCTTCGACCACGAACCGCAGGAGAGCGATCCAAAATCCATCTTCAACGGCACTGGCAATACGCGTTACGCCACTACGCGCGTGAAAGTGCAGAATGCCCAGGCGCACGGCGCTATCGGCGTGCTGATTGTGGCCGAACCCAACCGTAAGCACCCATCCAATCAGGAGCGGATTGCCCGGATCGGCGGCTCAGCCACACGAGCAGTGCCGCTTCCCTCGCAAAGTCTAGCCGACGATTTATTGCATACACCCTCGGCCGTCATTTCAGACGCCGTCGCGCGCGAGCTTTTCGCCACCGCCGGCGCTACACCCGCCGAGTTGCAAACGAACATTGACCGCGACCTTACCACGCAATCGCGAATCCTGCCCGAGACGAATATCACGATTCATCTGCGCAACGTCTTCTCGCGTCCCGGCACAACCAATAACGCCGCCGGTCTCCTCCAGGGCTCCGATCCAAACCTCAGTGCGGAGACCATAATCATCAGCGCTCACCACGACCATGACGGCGCCGGCGAGAAGGAAATCTGGCACGGCGCGGACGACAACGGCTCCGGCACCGTGGGGGTAGTTGAACTGGCTCATGCCTTCGCCGATAATCCGCAAAGACCAAAACGCTCCATCTTGTTTGTCGTTTTTGCGGCCGAGGAACGCGGACTGCTTGGCGCGTTCTATATGACTGCTCATCCGTTGCGTCCCCTCGCCGGCACGCGCGCGATGATCAACTTCGACATGATCGGCCGCAACGAAACCGAAAGCGAACAGACCAAGGGCCTGATCGAAATGCCCGCCGACACCAGCAACCGCCTGAATCTGATTGGCGGAACCTACAGTCCCCAATATCGTCGCATCGTCGAAGAAGAGAACGCCCGTATTGGCCTGGTTTTAGACGACCGCTTCGACCATGAATCGGCGCTCAACGTCTTCTTTCGCAGCGATCAGTTCCCCTTCGTCCTGCACGACATCCCGGCCTTCTGGTGGTTCACCGGTTTTCATCCTGATTACCATCACACGTCCGACACCTTCGACCGCATCAACTACGTCAAGATGGCCAAGATCCTTCGTCTGGCCTATCTCACGGCCTTCAGAATTAGCGATGCGAAAGAGACGCCAAAGTTCGTGGCCAATCCTCGCGGCGAATAGGGGGTCCGAGGCTCAATCTCGCTTCCTGGCGGTCGCGGTTCTGAACCGCGCGCGCAGCAAGCGGCTCCCGCCAATAGTGTCTGATATAGTTCCTGCATATGTCAGTAGCCAAAGTAACTGAGATCATCTCTTCTTCCAAGAAAAGTTTTGACGATGCCATAAACGAAGGCGTAAAGCGCGCCTGCAAGACCCTGGATAACGTCACCGGGGCCTGGGTGCAGGATCAGAAGCTTTCTGTCGAAAAAGGGAAGATCGTCGAATACCGCGTTAACCTAAAAATCACATTCGTTCTAAAAGAGAAGTAGAGCCTCACACCAGAATTGGCTGCACCACTTCTCCCGACGTAAATGTCAAACGCGCATCTTGCCCTTGATACTTAACCGTCAGGCGCTTGTGGTCGATACCCAGCAGGTACATCATCGTCGCGTGAAAATCATGCACGCTGATGGGATTCTCAACAGCCGCGTAACCCAATTCATCGGTGGCGCCGTAAGTCATGCCGCCCTTGAAGCCGCCGCCGGCCACCATGAACGAGAAGCCTTTGATGTGATGATCGCGCCCGTCCCCTTGCGACATAGGCGTGCGCCCAAACTCACCGCCCCAAATCACAATCGTGTCGTCCAACATGCCGCGCTGCTTCAGGTCCGTGATGAGTGCCGCCGTCGCGCGATCCGTCTCTTGCGCCTTGATCGGAATGTTTTCCTTGATACCGCTGTGATGATCCCAATCGCGATGGTAAAGCTGTATGAAGCGCACGCCCCGCTCCGCCAGCCGCCGGGCCAGCAGACAGTTCGACGCAAACGATCCATCGCCCGGCTTGGCACCATACATTTCCAGAACCGACGCCGGCTCCTTGCTCATATCCACCAAATCCGGCACGCTCGCCTGCATGCGGAACGCCATCTCATACTGCGAGACGCGCGTCAGGATCTCAGGATCTTTCAGCGCCGCATATTGCTCGCGGTTCAAGGCGTTAATCGCATCAATGGACGCCTTTTGCAAATCATGGCCAAGCCCCTTTGGCGTATCGATATAGAGCACCGGGTCGCCCACCGCATTGAACTTTACGCCCTGAAACTTACTCGGCAAGAATCCAGCCGACCACTGGCGCGCTGCAATCGGCTGCATCTGTCCGCCTTTGCCAGACGAAACCAGCACCACAAAACCAGGCAGATTTTCCGTTTCGGCGCCCAGCCCATACAGAATCCACGAACCCATACTCGGACGGCCCGGCAGAATCATGCCTGTGTTCATGATGGTATGCGCTGGGTCATGATTGATCTGTTCGGTCCACATCGAGCGAATAATACAAACGTCATCGGCCACGCCGCCAATGTGCGGAAACAGTTCGCAGATTTCTTGGCCCGATTTGCCGAACTTCTTGAAACCATATTGCGGTCCGAAGCAGATCAGTTGCTTCCCCTGCAATTGAGCGATCTGCTGGCCGGTGGTGAACGATTCGGGCATGCCTTGGCCGTGCAGCGCTGCAAGCTTTGGCTTGTAATCAAACGTCTCCAAATGCGACGGCCCGCCGGCCTGATACAGAAAGATCACGCGTTTGGCTTTTTGCGGGAAATGCAGCGGATTGACCACGCCCTTCCACTTGTCTTGCGCGTTGTCTTGCCCGCCCCGCAGTAGCGAATTCAACGCGAACATGCCGAGCGTGCCCAATCCATTGCGCAAGAACGTGCGGCGGTTGGCTCCCAAAGCTGTTTCTTCCGGATTCATCTTTGTTCCTCAGTTCCTGGTTATGGTCTCGTGCATGTTCAGAATGGCGCGAGCGACCGTTGTCATGGCCGCCAAATCCGCCGGCTTCACGTCCTTGGCCACGGGCGATTCCCCTTCACTGGTGAACGCCCGCGCATCGGCGGTGGCCGAGCGGAACTTCGCCAAGCTCTCACGGTGCAGCTCCGCCAGAATTTGTTCCTCTCGCTGTGTCGGCTGGCGGTCCACGGCTTGCTCAAACGCCCAACCGATTTGCCGGTTGATATCGCGCCCGCCTTGCTGGAGAATCCTTTGCGCGAAGACGCGTGCCGCTTCCACAAAGATCGGATCGTTCAACAGGTCGAGCGCCTGCAGCGGCGTGTTCGATGCCACCCGGCTCACCGCGCACTCTTCGCGTGTTGGCGCATCGAAATTCAACAGGCTTGGATGCAGAAAGGTTCGCTGCCATTCGGTGTAGAGCCCGCGCCGGTAAAGATCTTCGCCATGGCTCGCCGAATACTCGCGCTTCGGAAAATTCATCGCCGCCAAATATCCTTCCGGTTCGTAAGGCCGCACGCTAGGGCCGCCAAAACGATCCACCAGCAACCCCGAAATCGAAAGCGCCGTATCATGCACCACTTCGGCATCCACCCGAAACGGCCTCTGCCGCGCCAGCAACCGATCGTCGGGATCGCGCTCATCCAACTGTGGATTGCCGATGGAGGTCTGCCGGTAGGTATGGCTCATGACGATCGTGCGCAGCAGATGCTTTACATCCCAGGCGTGCGTTCCATCCGCCCGCCAAGTAGGCAGTACAAACTCCGCCGCCAGCCAATCCAGCAGTTCCAAGTGCGTCGGCCATTCGCCTTGCGATCCTAAGTCTTCAATCGTTTTCGAAAGCCCGATGCCGAAGAACTGCCGCCACTGCCTGTTCACAAACGCGCGCGGAGTTAACGGATTCGCGGGATCTACCAGCCAGTTCCCCAAATCCAAGCGGTTGGCGATGCGTCTACCGGTGTCAAGTTTGCCCAGAAAGCCCGGTACCGCCGGCTGCACGATTTCGTTGGTGTCATCCATCCAATTGGCGCGCGGCAGAATGCGTGTCACGCGCGGCTCGGTTGCTTCGGTGACGAGCACTTGTGGAATCTGCGATTGCAAAATGCCGCGCGCTGTCTCCAGTTTGGCGAGTTGGATATTGAGGTCTGCAAATTCCGGATTGCTCCAGGCGTAATGCCGAGCAATCAACTTCTTTTGCTCGTCGCTGCGTTTGTCTTCCGGCAGCTTCAGCGCCTCGTCCACTTTTGCCGGCAGGCCGCGCTCAGCAGCTGTTGTTAGAACGCCGTCATCGCCCTTGCGGGCCTTGAATTTCACGCCCGACTCGCCGTTCTCTGGCCACGAATATTGGGCCTTGGAAAGTGCCAGCCGGAAGCGGCCGATCGTCGCGCGCCGGTATTCGGAATCGTGATGCAAGCGAACCGTCACCACTGTGCCGCTGTTTGTTTTCAGCGGTTGCGCCAGCCGCAAAGCGATGAACGGATTGCGCGCTTCGCCGAAGGAAATGCCCCACCCGGTACTGGAATCGCCGTCAATTACCGTCATCGGCGCGTTCTCGGGCATTTGCCCGAATGAGTCGCTGGCCGTCGCAAGGCTAAACGCCAGCTTCGCGCCCTTGCCAACAGTGGCGTCCACCTCAGTAAGCAGAAAACGGTCGGCGCCGCGCGCCAGGCGATTTCCCGGTAGGCTCTCATCTTGCACGACTTCGATACCCAACGCTGTCCACGCTCCTTCACCTGGCCTAAACGTCACAATATAGGTTTCTTTATCCGGATCGGCGCCGCTGGCGATCACCAAGCCCTGTCCCGGCTTGTGCTCGCTCATCAGCGTTGAGCCATTCGAAGTACTCAAATAGAAATTGCTGTCTGCCGGTTCATCGTTATAGATGGTGAGCCGCGTACCGTTCAGTGACTTGGCGGACGTGGGCCGCTGATAGCTCCAAGCCAGTTCACCGGCCTCATGCCGCGCCAGAATACCTTTCTCCCAAGCTGCGCGGTCCGCCGCGGACGTAGCTGTCACCTTAGCGTCCAGTGCTTTTTTGGAAGCTTCAATCTGCGCATCCAACTCACTCAGCCGCTGCTTCTGTTCGACGCTCGGCAACGAGAGTTTACTGCCCCAGGCATCCGCCCCGCGATCCGAAACCAAGCCGGTCTCTTTGACATCGGCGAAGAACGCCTTCATCGAATAGAAGTCTTTCGATTTGAACGGATCGAACTTATGATCGTGGCATTCCGCGCAACCAAGCGTTGATCCCAACCACACCGCGCTCAGCGTGCGGACACGGTCGGCGCCATATTTCGCCAGATACTCCTTCGGCTGCAGACCGCCTTCCGCCGAGACGCGGTTCAAACGGTTGTACGCCGACGCTACTTTTTGATCGACCGTTGCGTTGGGCATCAGGTCGCCAGCCAACTGCTCGCGCGTAAACTCGTCGAACGGCTTGTTATTCAAGAACGCGCGCAGCACATAGTCGCGATACGGCCAAACCGGGTAGCGGTTGTCGCCATGAAAGCCGGCGGTATCGGCGTAGCGAACGGCGTCCAACCAATGCCGCGCTTGTTCTTCCGCGTAGGCCTGTGAACTCAGCAGACGGTCCACCAGCTTTTCGTACGCATCGGCCGATGCGTCCTTCTGAAAAGCTTCCACTTCAGCCGCGGTGGGCGGAAGTCCCGTGAGATCGAATGTGACGCGTCGAATGAGCGTGCGGCGATCGGCCTCGGCGGAGGGCTGCAAGCCTTCTTTAGCAAGTCTCTCTTGTATGAAATTGTCGATGGGATTGACGATGGAGTCGTTAGATACTTCGGGGACCGCTGGCCGTTTCACCGGCTCGTAGGCCCAGTGCCCTTCATACTTCGCGCCCTCCGCTACCCAGCGCCGGATAGTCTCCTTTTGCGCCTCGGTGAGCGTCTTGTGAGCCATCTGCGGCGGCATCGCCCGCGCCGGATTCTTTTCGAAGATCCGTTGAATGATGGCGCTCTTGTCTGGATCGCCCGGCACGATCGGTGTGACACCCGAATGCGTTGGCTTGGTGGCTTCTTCGCGCAGGTCGAGCCGCATGCCCATCATGCGCGAACTCTTGTCGGGGCCATGGCAGCGGAAACAGGTGTCCGACATGATTGGCCGGATGTCTCGATTGAAATCGACTGGTTGCGCACCCTGTAGAAGCGCGGCGGCAAGTCCGGCATACGCCACCGCAATGGCTCTTTGCTTCATATCTCTGAACGGCTCCTTCCCGGGGCTCGTTCTCGATTATAGGACCGTTGGCTTGGGCCAAAATGAATGCGCGGCACCGGTGGTGTTCGGCGCCGCGCGTTTACGTTGCTTCCAAGGAATCTCTAGGGTAGCGGGAATTTCTCTTTGTGTCGTGGCCTGAAAGATTGAATCACATCTACAACTTTCGGTTGATGCCGGCCCGACAAACTTGTCTCAGTTCGATGCCGTCACGTTCAATGCGTCACTCGGTACAGCGCAACCCGCAGCCGTGCAACGATACTCCGGATATGCGAAAAGCGATTCGTGCCCGAATGCATCCACCGCCGCCACACTCACATAGAATGTGCTTCCCGGCGCGATTCCCAAATCTTGTTGAAGCCCAGAATTAGCTGACAAAGCTGGGGCGGGCGCGGTGACGCGCGCCTGGTAGAAATTGTCGGTCGAAATACGCGCGCCAACCACGTAATGGTGAACTGCGGGACCCGCCGCCGGAGCAGTCCACGCAACCTGGATGTTGCCGCCGCTCAATGACACGTTGAGCGAGGCTGGCGGTTTGCCTGCCTTCGCCAAGCTTGCCGCCGCAGCCGCCATAACTTGCGCAACACGCGCGGTGTAAGGCGGCGTGACATAACTATACAGGTCATTCGGCGAATGCTGGTGGGCCAGATTCTCGATCGGCTCTATGAATCGCACTCCGGGAATGCCCTGCGCAATAAACGATTCGTGATCTCCGCCGCGTCCCACGCGGTCTTCCCGCAGCTTCGCAAGCATGGCCATCGCGGGAACATAACCGCCTCCCCAATAGCCCACATGGCGCATCACGCCGCGTGATGGAGAAGTGTCGTCGGTGCTTCCGTCGGTGGTCTGCGCGATTTCACGCGGCGTCCCCGGCGAATAAAGGCGAAACTCCTGCTGCTCGACTGGACCGTTTGCCGTGTTATCGCCTCCGATAATGTCGCAATTCAAGTTGAGCTCAAGCGTGCCGTTCGGGAAGTACTTGCGGAAGTTTGTGCGCACGAACGCGCTCGATCCCAGCAACCCCTGCTCTTCGCCGGCCCATGCCGCGAATACGAGCGTTGCGTCGTAGCTCTTGCCCGCCACTACTCGTGCGATCTCAAGCACAGCCGCCGTCTGTGAGCCTGAGTCGTTGGCGCCCGGGGCGTTCGACGTGCCATCTGTCACCCCTGTAGTGCGCGAGTCATAGTGCCCGCCAATCACAATGATGCGGTTCGGGTTCGTCGCTCCAGGCAGCCACGCAATCACGTTTTGCCGTGTCACGGTTCCGCCGCAACTGTTTAGAGTGAACGAATCGAGTTGCACCTTCATACCCGGAATAGCGGCAAACTGATCGCGTATCCAATTGCGCGCCACCCCGATGCCGCGCGTTGTACTGGTATTGCTCGAGCAGGTATTGCGCGTTCCAAACCCTGCCAACTTCTGGATAGAGGCGTCGATGCGTTTACTGTCGATTGCGGCGACAATTCCTTGAATCTCTGGATCAAGGATTGGCGCGGGTGACGCCGCAAAGCTAATCCCCAGCGCAAGCAAACCAGCGCCGATTACATAAATGGGAAAACATTTCATTGAGCCTACCCCCTTCTTCTGCCGAGACTTTAGTTTAAGGCTTCGGCCATCGTAGGACCGAAGTTTTGGCCCAAATGAGTGCGCGGCGCCGGTAGTGTCCGGCGCCGCGCGCGTTTACGTTGCTTCCAAGGTTACGTGTAGGTTAGGCGGATTCACGGTTGTTGTCTTGAGCTAAAGGATCGAATTATTTCTACAACTTTCGGTTGATGGGTCTTTTTGCGAATGGAGAGCACCATGACAAACGCCCCAGGACGCCGATTGTTTTTTGCCGCTCTTGCCGCCGGCTCAGCCGGCCTGCGATTGCCGGCACAACGGGGAGCCCGCCTATGTTCCCAAACAGAGTGACAGGCCCGAGCCGCTCGAAGGCGAAGAACCAGGATTGACAGTATCTTCGACGGCAAAACGCTACGGGGCTGGGAGGGAGATCCGAAGTACTGGCGCATGGAAGCAGGCGAGATGGTGGGCGAGATCACGCCAGAGACCATTGTGAAAAGCAACACGTTCCTCGTTTGGCGCGGCGGCGCCCCGGCCGATTTTGAACTGAAGGTGGACTTTCAGATCACTAGCGGAGGCAATAGCGGCATTAACTACCGCAGCGTGATAGTGCCCGACAAAGTGACGCCGACGAACAACTTTGCGATGAGCGCCTATCAGTGCGACATTGATGGAAAACGGCTTTATACCGGCAACAACTACGAAGAGAAAGGGCGGCTGTTTCTGGCGGTGCGCGGGCAATTCCTCGCCTTCCTGCTCCAGCGTCCCGCCGCAAAACGGGCGCATCGCGGAACTTCGGCGTCCACCGTTTGACTCGGTCTTCCCGCCGTACCGCCCGCCCGTCAAAAGGCCCTTGGCCGGGCTTTCGACCGGGCCGCTTTGGGATCGGCCTTCCGTTGCCCTTTCAAAAACGGCGCCGCTGGCCGGTGCTTGAGAAAACGCTTGCAGATTAAACAAAAGCGATACAGAATGTCGTATGGCCGATTTGGAATCGATGAGCCGCGAGGAACTGATCGCGCTGATTCTGAAGCAGCACCAGCTAATCGAGGAGTTGCGCCGAGGTTGAAAAGCTGAACCGTTCCCCACGGCTATCGCCGCTAATCAATTACGCAGCGTCGATCAGCCTGCTTGGAGCTGCGGCGTTCGCGGCTGTTCCCGGTCTCAGTTCGACATGGCGCGTGAACCTGCCAGTGCCTTGCAACAAGCGGGCCGGATCCGACAGCGATGCGCGATGGAAAGAACCCACGTTGACGTACTAGTACCTACTTGCATAAATCAGAGTACTTGATCTTGGGTGCGGAAGGGAATACGACGGCCTTCTTCCATTCAAATGGCGCGGCCTTTTCATTGTAGACAGCCACAAAGGCGTCGATGG
>Ga0075021_10002199_pt1 | contig 10158 bp, 8 predicted proteins | sample ColStrG_CSR_2012_FD_72749 | JGI IMG/M metagenome (GOLD analysis project Ga0075021, IMG submission 72749) | Freshwater sediment microbial communities in response to fracking from Pennsylvania, USA - Cold Stream Run_MetaG_CSR_2012 | ecosystem: Environmental > Aquatic > Freshwater > Creek >... | reverse complement strand
CAAGCCCGGCGAGCTGAACGGTCCCAGCGGCAATGTGATCGACGTCGCGACCGTTGCCGACACCCGAATGTTCGGGCCGCTCCACGAGACGCTCGCTGTGCCACTCGGGGGCGGCCCGCGGATCCATTTCTCCTCCACCCTGCTGTTCCCGGGGCTACGCAGCGGCGAGCGCCTTCACCGAGTCACGCGACTCGGGCCGCGTGGTTCGATCCTCGCCGACGACGGCACCCCGCTTGCCACGGGACCCAACCGGACGACGCCGATCCCGCAGGTGGCGGGCGCGATCGTCGGCTCGGTCGGGCCGATCCCATCGCCTGCTGCCTCCTACTACGCGGCGCTCGGCTATCCGCCGCATGCGCACGTGGGCCTGGACGGCCTTGAGCAGATCTTCCAGGACCGCTTGGCGGGACGAATCGGCGGAACGCTGTATGCGGGCCGCAGACCGCTGGCCACCATCGCCCCTCGCCCGGGCACCACGGTCCACACGACGATCGACCCGGCGATCGAGCTGGCGGCGCTGAACGCGCTGGGCGGCAGCTATGCAGGAATGACGGTGATGGATCCGCGGACCGGCGCGCTGCTCGCATTGGCCGGGCTCGCGTTCGACGACGTGCAGCCACCAGGATCGACGATGAAGATCATCACCGCGGCCGCAGCACTTCAGGCACACCTGGTGACGCTCGGGACCGTGTTCCCGTACCAGTCCTCCGCCGACATCTCCGGCTTCACTCTCCACAATGCCAACAACGAGAACTGCGGCGGAACGCTGCTGGACGCTTTCGCCGTTTCGTGCAACTCGGTGTTTGCGCCGCTGGGCGTCACGGTCGGCGCTAAACGTCTGGTCGCGGCCGCTGAGCGGTTCGGGTTCAACACGGTGCCGCCGTTCCCCGCCGCGCTCGAGAGCACGATCCCGTCGGCGGCGTCGATCGGCGGGCCTCTGGCAGTCGGCTCCTCAGCGATCGGCCAGGGTCAGGTGCAGGCCAGCACGCTCGCGATGGCCGACGTCGGCGCAGCCATCGCGATGCACGGCCGACGCCCGCTGCCGACGCTCGTGTATCGGGCGAAGCCCAGGTTCGTGACGGCCACCTCGCGGCATGTCGCCGCCGAGGTGCAGCGGATGATGCTCGCCGTCGTCGCCTTCGGCACGGGGACCAGCGCGGCCATCCCCGGAGTGCAGGTCGCGGGCAAGACCGGCACGGCGGAGCTGGCGAACACCTCAAACTCGACCAACGCCACCAAGCAGACGGACGCCTGGTTCGTCGGCTACGCCCCCGCGGGGCATCCGCGCGTCGTGGCGTGCGCGCTGTTTCCGGGGGGCGGGTCCGGGGGCGCGACCGCCGCCCCGGTGGTTCGCCAAGTGCTGATCACGGCACTCGCCGTCCACCACTGACCCGGCGGCCCGGCGGCGGTGGCCACGCTCGTGGCATGCGAGCGAGGGCTAAAGCAGCTAGAGGTCGAGTGAGACCCTCGTCGGGACTGTCTGGCCTGGCGCGTAGATGTTCAGCGTCAGCGGGCGGTTTGAATACACCGAATCGTTGAGCTTGAACAGAATCAGGCCGCCGCCCGTTGGGCCGTAGCTGGCCATCGTGTCGGCACCGGGCTCGGTCCCGCCCGGCGCAAGGTGCTGCGCGGTCCACCCCCAGGGATTCGAGTAGGCGTCGATCGGAGTCGGGCGGTAGATGATCCCTGCTGAGTCCCGGATCGTGAACGTGTCGGTGGTGGTGACCAAATGCTGCGTCTGGTTCTTCGCCCACAGGAACACGCCAAACCAGAGCTGATCCGGACGCAGCGTGAGGAGGGGCGGCGCGACCCCGTGCAGATAGGCGCTGTCCTCGGTTGCAAAGGGATTCAGTGCGCGGGTGATCTGCACCTGGTAGGTGACGTTTCCGGCGCTCACGTACTGAGCCTCGGTATCGGCGTAGTGGGGGCGGGCCAGCTTGTGGTTGAGCGTGCACGCGCCGAGGGCCAGCGCGCTGGCCGCCACCGCGCCCAACAGCCCCAGCCGCCGCGCGACGGCTGGTCCGAGACGAGGTGCCGTGGATCCGAGCGCGCTCATCGGCGGCGAAATTCTAACCATGCGCGCTCAGCCAGCCGCCACCGACACTCGCCTGCCCCTGCCCCGCCCCTCTTCGAGGATCGAGCGGAGGCGTCGAAGCGCCTTGGCGTTCTTGCGGCGCGCCCAAGCGCGTCCACCGAGCAGTTCCATCAAGTGATCTGATGGAAGCGCCGGAACCGTCTCGAACGTGTACTGGACCTTGGTCGTAGCACCAGGCCCCTGCTGGACCTCGTACACGCCGAGCGTCTTGACGCGGTTGAACTTGCCCATTCGCCCACGCTCGACGATCCGGTAGGGCGGCTGCACCTCGACGAACGTCACGTCCGCCCACGAGAAGCGGCTCAGCGGTGCCCGCACACGAAACCGCGCACCCGCGCCGGTACCGCGCGAGTCCTCGCGGGTCAGATGCCAGTCGACCAGGTAATGATCGGTGAACTCGGCATGGTTGGCGATGTCGGCGAGATAGTCGAAGACACGCTCGCGCGGCACCGAGATCGTCGTTGAGACCGTGACCGGGTCCACGTCGGGCAGTCTATTGGCGCTGGGCCGCGAGACGCCGGCGCGCCCCAGCCTGTCAGTCCGCGCCCACGACGCCGGCGCGCCCCAGCCTGTCAGTCCGCGCCCATGACGCGGGCGCGCTGTCAGGCCGCTCGTGTCCGGGCGTCCCGGCGGTCGATGATCCGCAGCGTGTGGCCGAACGCCGGACCCCGCACGATCTGCGACTGCACCGGCTGCGAGCGCTCGAGCGCTCGACAGAGCTCGCACACCGTCGAGCCGCCGGCCAGCAGGTATACGCGCTCGCCGATCAGCGGGGTGCGGCCGCATCTCGCACACCGCTCCGACTCGCGGGCGAGTTCGTCAACGCTGCGGCGCAGCAGCGCAAGCTCAAGCTCTGGTGTCTGACGTGCGAGCGTCGTAATGCGGCCTAGTTCGGCGCCCCACGCCCGCCTCCTCCCGCCGGAAACCGAACTTCATCGCGCCTCCGGCTCGCCGGCCGGCGATCGCGTGCGATCTGCATCCCGGGGGCGACGCGGGCCGCTGTTGGTGGTTTGTGCCTGATTGCAGCGCAATGTTGATGGTTTCTTGCCCTATTGCACAACCGGCTATGATTTGTTCAGCCACGGTCGACCGGTGAGGTTGGGTCGACCCGCGAACGGCGCGGCCCCCCAACGCGTCGCCGACCCCAGCATCACCACAGCCCCAGCATCACCAAGGAGAAGCGCGTTCGATGAAAGCATGGATGACCGGCAACCTTGCTGGAACAGGGACGTTCCGCTGCACCGACTGCGATCAAGCCGTCTCGCTTGACGCCGCCGACGAACTGCCGGTGTGCCCGAACTGTGGCGGGCGCGAGTTCATTCGCGCGTCACTGTTCACGACCACGCAGGCGTCTGTCGTTGGGACGACCCCCGACTCCGACGATCACGACTGGCTCGATGACCTTCGCGAGGGTCTCGACGAGCCTGGACAGTACCTCGCATACCGCTCCAGCGGCGGCGATGTGACCGCCTTCACCCTGAAGCGCGAGTGGACGCGGATCGGCAGGAGCCTGGCCGCCGACATCCGCTTCGACGATCCGACCGTGTCCCGGCGCCATGCGCTGATCGTCCGTCAGCCCGACGGTCTGCGAGTGCTCGACGACCGCAGTCTCAACGGCGTGTTCGTCAACGGTGAGCGCGTTGAGTGGAGCACGCTCGCCGATGGCGACGTGATCGTCATCGGCCGCCATCACATGCACTTCCTCGACGCGCCGCCCGTGTCGGGGACGCGCTTTCGCAGGGCGCTGCACGACACGGTCTAGAAGAATCCGCTTTCTTCAGCGGACTTCCAGGGACATCGGCGCCGTCCGAAGACGACGGCGCTGACTATAGTGGCGCCTCCATGGCCACGATCACGGTCCTCTCCCAGAAGGGCGGGACGGGCAAGACGACGACAGTGCGGACCCTGATCGACGTCTTCCAGCGGCTCGGGATGAACGTGCTCGCGGTTGACCTCGATCCGCAGGGAAACCTGTCCGACTACTTCGACATCGACCCCGATGCGACCCCGACGATCGCTGACGTGCTCGCCGGCCGCTCGACACTCAGCGAAGCGATTCACGGCCCGATCGTGCCCGCCAACCTTGCGCTCGCCGAGACCGAGCTGTCGCTGGCCGGAAAGATCGGGCGCGAGATGACGCTCAAGCGGGCACTGCGCGAGGTCAGAGGCGAACACGAGCTGGTGCTGATCGACTGCCCCCCGGCGCTCGGCCTGCTGACAGTCAACGCGCTCGTCGCGTCGGACTTCGCGCTGCTGTCCGCGGAGGCGCAGTACTTTGCGCTTCAGGGGGTCGAGCAGGCGTTGGAGGTGATCGAGCTCGCGCGCGAGACCCTCAACCCGGGCCTCGAATGGCTCGGCGTTCTCTTGAACATCGCCGACATGCGCACGCGTCACTCGCGTGAGGCGCAGGAGTCGCTGCGCACGCACTACGGCGACAAGCTGTTCGACGCGACCATCCGGGCATCGATCGCATACAGCGAATCGGCCGAGCGGGCAGTGTCGATCCTCGACTACCGCCCGGATCTCGGCGTCGACTACGTCGCGGTCGCAGACGAGATATTGCGAAGGCTGAACCTGGAACAGGCTCGCAGCCGCCTCGGCGCGACACCGCTTCTCACGCCGGCGGCTGAAAGGACCTGAACGCGCGCGGCGTGCGGTGCGCGGCTCAGAGTGCCGGCACGCCTCACGGCGCCAACACCTCGGCGCCGCGCGACTCGAACGACGCCCGCATCACCGCCGCCCACCCCCCAGCCAGACGGTCGAGCTCCCTCATCAGGCCATCGGTCTGCTCTCGTCGCGCCCAGACGAGCACGGTTGGACCGGCGCCTGAGATCGTCGCGCCGAGCGCTCCAAGCGACCGAGCCCGCACGACCAGCTCGGACGAGCGCGGGTAGAGATGGGCACGGTAGGGCTGGTGCAGCCGGTCGTCGAGACCTTCGGACACGAGATCCAGATCGCCCGTCGATAACCCGCGCACCAGACGCGCGGCACGGCCGACGTTGAAGACCGCGTCGGCGAGCGCCACCGTGTCGGGAAGCGCTGCGCGGGCCTCCTGCGTCCGAACCGACTCGTGCGGCACGACCAGCACGGCGTCCAGGCCGTCCGGCGGGTCGAGGCGGGCCACGCGCCGACCGTCGCAGATCACGAACCCGCCGTGCAACGCTGCCCCGACGTTGTCAGGGTGCCCTTCCAGCTCGACCGCGAGCGCGAACAGATCGGCGCCAGAGCGCTCCAGCCCAGGGCCCCTCAGCCCAGAGCCCTCCGGCCCAGAGCGCTCCGGCCCAGAGCCCCTCAGCCGATCGGCGGCCAGCAGCCCGGCGACGATAGCGGCGGCACTGGACCCCAGCCCCCCGGAAAGCGGGATCGCGGACGCAATCCGAAACTGCAACCGATCCGAAGGCGCAAGCAGCTCGAACGCCCGGACGACGAGGTTTGAGCGGTCGAGGGGCACGTCCAGGTCGGTCAGCACCTCGAACGTCCCGGTCTCGCGCACTTCGACCTCGAGGTGCAGCGCGAGGGCCGCCGCGAGCACGTCGAATCCGGGTCCGAGGTTCGCGGTGCTGCCGGGCACGCGGACCCGGACGTGCCGATCCGGCCGGGGATCGCTCACGGCGGCGCGCCGGAGCTCATCCGAGCACCGCCCGCTCGATCGCCCGGATCTCGACCTCGCACGGGATCACGGCGCCGGCCTGCGCGAGCGCTGTATCGGGGTCCTTCAGACCGTGCCCGGTCAGGATGCAGACGATCCGTTGCGCGTCGCGTGCCCCATGCGCCAGCAGCCCGGCGATTCCGGCAGCCGACGCGGGCTCGCAGAAAACCCCCTCGTCGGCGGCAAGGAATCGATAGGCGGCGAGGATCTGCTCGTCGCTCACCGCCGCGATCGCGCCACCCGACGAGGTGATCGCCGACATCGCCTCCTCCCAGCGGGCGGGGTTGCCGATCCGGATCGCGCTCGCGATCGTCTCCGGGTGCTCCACCGGCGCGCCGTGGACCAGCGGCGCCGCGCCCGCCGCCTGGAAGCCGAACATCCGCGGCCGGAGGCCACGTTCGCCGAAGCCCCGCCAATAGGCCGTGATGTTGCCGGCGTTCCCGACCGGCAGGCAGAGCGCGTCGATCTCCCCGCCAAGTGACTCGACAAGTTCGAACGAGGCGGTCTTCTGCCCCTCGATCCGGAGCTCATTGACCGAGTTCACCAGCGCGATCGGGTGCTTGGCCGCCAGCTCGCGCACGAGCTTCAGGGCGTCATCGAAATCGCCCCGCAGAGCGATGACCCGCGCCCCGTGCATCAGCGCCTGCGCCAGCTTTCCCGCCGCGATCTTGCCCTCGGGCACGATCACAGCGCCGCGAAGGCCCGCCCGCGCCGCATAGGCCGCAGCCGACGCTGCCGTGTTGCCGGTCGAGGCGCAGACGACCGCGCCCGCCCCGTCTCGGACCGCCGCCGAGACGGCGCACGTCATGCCGCGATCCTTGAAGGACCCGGTCGGGTTCGCGCCCTCCAGCTTCAGCCACACCTCCGCACCGACCCGCTCGGACACCCGCGGCGCGAGCACCAGCGGCGTCGAACCCTCCCCCAGACTGACCACCGGATCGTCGTCCGCGAACGGAAGCTCCTCCCGGTAGCGCTCGATCAGTCCCGGCATTCGCCGGAGCATGCCAGAGCCCGCCGCGACCTTCCCTGGAGGCGCCCCTGCCGCCAACCCTTCGCTCCGGAGACCTTCCGGGCACCCCACACGCGACTTGGAGCACAAATGTGGCGCATACGACCAGAAACGTGCTCCAAGTGGCGGGTTGGTGGGGATCCGGCGCCCGCGACCCGGCAAACGCCGGCTCCCGACCAATGCCAGCCCCTGACAGACGCCGGCTCCCAGCAACCGCCGGCCCGCCGGCCCTCAGCGGACGTCCAGGACCACCTTGCCAAGCGCCTCGCGCGACTCGATCAACTCAAGCGCATCGGCCGCCCGCTCCAAGGGGAATCGAGCGCCGACGATCGGCCTCACGAACCCAGACTCGATCAGCCGCTCGAGCTCCTGCGCCGTCTGCGCCAGATACTCGGGCTCCTCGCCGGCAGCCTCCCCCCACCCGGCACCCACGACTTCGGTGTTCGTCAGCAGCAGCCGGTTGACGCGCACCTCGGGGATCGCACCCGCGGTGAAGCCGACCACCACCGCGCGACCGTACGGGCGAAGCGAGCGCAGGCTGTCGGTGAACCGGTCGCCGCCGACCGGATCGATCACGATGTCGGCGCCCCCCAACTCGCGGCACTCGTCCTTCCAGGGCCCCTCGCTGCGCAGCACGTGGTCGGCCCCCGCCTCCCGCGCCATGCGCTCCTTCTGATCGCTAGACACGACCGCGATCGTTCGCGCGCCGAGCCCCTTGGCCACCTGTAGGGTCGCCGTGCCGATCCCGCCCGCGGCACCGTGCACCAGCACCGTCTCCCCCGCCTTCAGCCGCCCCCGGGTGACAAGCGCGAAGTGGGCGGTGTGGTAGTTGAGGATCAGCGCCGCGCCCTGCCCGAAGTCAAGCGCGTCGTTGAGCGGGAAGGTGAAGTACGACGGGGCGACCGCCACCTCCGCAAAGCCCCCGAGCAGGCAGAACCCGGCCACCCGGTCCCCCGCTCGCACGCGACATCCGTCCGGCGCGCTGCGCACCACCCCCGCGACCTCGCTGCCCGGCACAAACGGAAGCTCGGGCTTGATCTGGTAGCGCCCGCGGGCCTGAAGCACCTCCGGGAAGGACACCCCGGCAGCATGCACGTCGATCGCGACCGCCTCGCCGGGCATCGCCAGATCGCCCGGCCCCGGCTCTGGCACGTCGACCACCCGCAGCCCCGTGCGTGGCCCGCTCAGCTCGGTCAGCTGGACCGCGCGCATCTAATCGACCACACGCACCCTAATCGCCCCGGTCAACCCGAGACCGGTCACACGAACTCCTCCTCCAGCACGCGGATCGCGCGCGGCGGCGCCCGCAGCACGTCCAGCTCTGCGATCTCGGCCATGGCCGCCTCGAACCGGGACTCGAGCACCGGGTGCACGACCATCACGAGCCGCGCCTGGTCACGGTGGCCCTTCTGTACGACCGACTTCACCGACGCGCCGTGGTCCGCGAGCACCTGCGCCACACGCGCCAGCACTCCGAGGCGATCGGCCACCTCGAGGTGCAGGTAGAAAGCACTCACGACGTCGCCTGCGATCTTGAGCGGGGCGATCGGCATCACCGACGATGCGGGCGGGATCATCGCGCTGATCACGTCACCGAGCACCGCGGTGGCGGTCTGAGGACCGCCGGCACCGGGACCGGACATCGTCACCTCGGTGATCTCGTCCGACTCGACCGTGACCGCGTTGAACGGTCCGTTGACCGACGCGAGCGGGTGGCCGGGATACAGGAACGCCGGATGAACCCGGACCGACAGTCGCCCATCGATCCGCTCGGCGGTGCCGATCAGCTTCAACCCCAGTCCCAGCTCCCGGGCGTACTCGAGGTCGTCGGGCTTGATCTGCTCGATCCCCTCGTAGCGAACCTGATCGATCTGAACCGGCGTGTCAAATGCGAGCCGCGCGAGGATCGCCATCTTCGCCGCCGCGTCGCGGCCGTCGACGTCCTCGCTCGGGTCCGCCTCGGCGTAGCCGAGCCGCTGCGCCTCCCCGAGCGCCTGCTCGAACGTCAGCCCCTCACGCGCCATCTCCGTGAGGATGAAATTGGTCGTGCCGTTGACGATCCCGTGCACCCGCTCGATCCGCGCCCCCGCCAGCGATTCCTGGATCACACGGATCGCCGGCACGACGCCGGCGACCGCGCCCTCGAACCGCAGCTGCACCCCGGCCTCGCGGGCCGCCTCGAACAGCTCTTCGCCGTACTGGGAGAGCAGCTGCTTGTTGGCGGTCACCAGGTGCCGGCCGCTGCTCACAGTCCGCAACGCGTACTCGCGCGCTGGCTCGATCCCGCCGATCAGCTCAACGATCAGATCCGACCGCCCCAGGATCTCCTCGAAATCCCCCTCCGAGCGCGACAGCACGCCGGTCAGCTCGGGCCGCATCCCGGTGATCTGCGTGATCCGCTCAGCGCGTTCCTCCAGCAGCGCCACGAATGCGCCGCCGACCGTGCCCCGCCCGAGCACACCAATCCCGAATCGCCCCTCAGGCGCCGGCATCACCCTCCTGCTGCGTGTCGAGGTCTCGGCTGGCTGTTTCGCGGTCCGGGCCGATCGTCTCGCCGTCCTGCCTGAGAGTGTCGAGGTCCCGGCTCATCAGGTCATCGTAGGTCTCCCGCCGCACGACGAGCCTCGCCGTCCCGCGCGAGCAGAACACGACGGGCGGCCGCGGCGCCCCGTTGTAGTTGTTCGCCATCGCATGGCAGTAGGCACCGGTCGCGGGCGTCACCACCACATCGCCCGGCCGCGGGTCCTCGAGCACCAGCTCACGGATCAGCACGTCCCCGGATTCGCAGTGCTTGCCCGCCAGGCGGCAGGGCTCCCCGCCTCGCGCCAGCGGCCGGTCCGCGATCACCGCCTCGTACACCGAGCCGTACAGCATCGGCCGCAGGTTGTCCGACATGCCGCCGTCGACCGCCACCCAGGTCGAGACGTTGCGCTTCACCGTCCGCACGGTATAGAGCGTGACCGTCGAGTTGGCGACCAGCGCCCGGCCCGGCTCGAGCAGCAGTCGCTTCCCCGAGCCCAGCAGCCGATGGGCGGTGTCGACGACCGTCGCGAGGTAGTCGCCGAGCGCCGGCGGGTCGTCGCCGGCGTTGTACGCGACGCCCAACCCGCCCCCGAGGTTGTACACCTCGAACTCGCCCAGTTCGGCCAGCGCCGCGATCGCCGCCCGGAACGGCTCCAGCTCGAGCAGCTGCGAGCCGATGTGGCAGTGCAGGCCGGCCATCCGAAGGTGCCTCGCCGCGTGGACTCGCGCGATCGCCGTGCGCGCCTGCGCCAACCCGAAGCCGAACTTGGAGTCGGCCTGGCCGGTCGAGATGGCGTGATGGGTGTCACCCGCCACGTCAGGGGTGACCCGGATCAGAACCTCCTGCACGACCCCGAGCGAGGCCGCGACTGACTCGACAGC
>Ga0075021_10002197_pt1 | contig 10160 bp, 10 predicted proteins | sample ColStrG_CSR_2012_FD_72749 | JGI IMG/M metagenome (GOLD analysis project Ga0075021, IMG submission 72749) | Freshwater sediment microbial communities in response to fracking from Pennsylvania, USA - Cold Stream Run_MetaG_CSR_2012 | ecosystem: Environmental > Aquatic > Freshwater > Creek >... | reverse complement strand
GAAGCCACCAGCGCCACCGCCGTCACCAGGCCGCCGCACCCCACCAGCGCCGTCAGCAGCCACCCCTGTCGGCGGGGCGAGGATGTCGCCAAGAACCGCACCGCGCCGTTGGCCAGCACGCCGATGGCGACGACGGCCAACACGACGGCCAACCAGTGGGTGACGAGCAACCCGGCGAGCGCCACGACCAAGCCCAGGCCCAGGACCAAGGCGGCGATCGCCGCCAGCCGCCGACCGATCGGCACCCGTCGATCACGCATCGGTCGCAGCGTAGCCAGGCCATCCGCCTGTCACGCGGAGAGGGTCCGCGACCACCGCGTTCCGGTGGAGCACCATAGGCGTTCATGCAAGCAATGGATCGAGTGCATGTGGTGCCCGAGGCCCGTAAACGGACTCGTACGGTCGCCACCTACAGCCGGGCGTGGCTCCTCGATCCGGTGGCGTTCCACGATCAATACGATGAGCTCTACCAAGGCATCGAGACGGCCGAGGGGCTGGCCCGGATGCGCTGGTTGGCCACCCAAACCTGGCGTAGCGCGGACGAGACTCCCCAGCACTACGTCGACATGCTCCGCACCGGAACGGCCGACGACTGGGAGGTGGCGTTCGACGAGGTGCACCTGGCCGACTGGTACCGCGTCCTCATGGCGCTTCATCTGCGTGACTGCGACGCGGTGAGTATGCCGAGGGCTCTGAAGGAACGCCTGCCCGCGGTGGGGTTCACGCCCACCGAGGCCCGCCGCCTGGCCTACGGCCGCGAACTCAAGAGCCTGGTCGAGAGTTACGGCTCCATGGGGGTGGTCGCCCAGATCGCTCCCCTACTGACTATTGGATGCCGCGGCTGGTTGAGCCAGGACGACATCAAGTTGAGCCTGCACCACCTGCGCGGCCTCGACGCCCGACGATTCCGTGATGCCCAGGATCTCGTTGCCCTGGTCGAGCAGCTCTACGCCATGCTGGCCAGCGCCGCCGACCACCCTGATCATGTGCTGTTGCTCCTCTGCGACTGACCGGCGAGTCCGGGGCTTGCCGCCGCGCGCCTAGTTTCACCTAGGGTGCAACCCATGAGTGATTCCGGGGGGAACGACGTCATCGCCGAACTACGGACCTGGTTAGCCGACAACTGGGATCCGGAGATGACGGTAGGTCAGTGGTGGGAACTCCTGGGCCTGGCGGGCTGGAGTGCACCCACCTGGCCGGTGGAGTGGTTCGGCAAGGGCGTGAGCCGCGACGAGTCCAACGCCATCTCCCGCGAGATCAGCGAGTTCGGGGCGATCGGCGCCCCGGCGGGGCTCGGGCTGCTCCTGGCGGGCCCCACCATCGTGACCCATGGTTCGGACGAGCAGCGCATGGCCTTTCTGCCCGACATCGTCACGGGCAAGAAGGCGTGGTGCCAGCTGTTCAGCGAGCCGGGCGCTGGCTCCGACCTCGCCGGGCTGCAGGCCAAGGCGATCCGTGATGGTGATGAGTGGGTCGTGAACGGGCAGAAGGTGTGGACCTCCGGCGCCCAGTGGGCCGATCTCGGCATGCTGCTGGCCCGGACGGACATCGACGTGCCCAAGCACGCCGGCATCAGTTACTTCGGCATCGAGATGGACCAGCCCGGTATGGACATCCGCCCCTTGCGCGAGATGACCGGTCATGCCTTGTTCAACGAGGTCTTCATGACCGATGTCCGGGTGAACGATGCCGCGCTGCTGGGCGGGCTCAACAACGGCTGGGCGGTGGCCAACACCACGCTGGCCAACGAGCGAGCGGGGCTCGGGGCCGGTGGAAGCGGGACCACCAGCACCGCGTCGCCGGGTCCCAAGGCGGGATTCCTCGACAAGCGAGCCGGCGACTGTGTCAGTGGTGCCCGATCCGGAGCCAGTGCTGCCCTCTCGGGCCGGAGTGGCAACATGATGATCGACCTGGCCAAGGGCATGGGGGTGGCCGAAGACCCCAACATCCGCCAGGACCTCATGCGCCTGTACAGCCTCAACGAGATCGCCCGGTACACGAACCTGCGGGCCAAGGCGGCCAAGGAGGCGGGTCGGGCGCCCGGTCCTGCCGCCAACACGGCCAAGCTGTCGATGAGTCGGATCACCCGGTTGAGCCGCGACCTCGGCATGACCATCGTCGGCGCCGGAGGCATGCTGTCGGGCCCGGATGCCCCGCTCGACGGCATGATCACCGCCATGACCCTGTTCTCCCCGGCCGTGTCGATCTACGGCGGCAGCGACGAGATCCAGAAGAACATCATCGGCGAGCGGGTGCTCGGCCTGCCCAGCGAACCCCGACCCGACAAGGGTGTGCCGTTCAAGGACCTGAAGGTCGGCACCCAGGGCTGATCGCCCCACAACGGAACCCGATCCCCAGGTGATCAGGTTCCCTTGTAGCTGAGGAGCTGCGAGAGGCTGTGGAGCGGCCGGACCAGGTCCACCTGCGCCGCCATCACCGCGTCGATGTCCTTGTAGGCACGCGGATCCTCGTCGATGAGGTTCTCCGCATCGGCGCGATTCCAGGACTTCCCGGCCATCTCTTGCTCGAACGTCTCAAGATCCAGGGTGCGGCGCGCTTCGCCGCGGCTCAGGAGCCGGCCGGCGCCATGAGAGGACGAGCAGTAGGAGGCCGGGTTCCCCAGACCCTCGACGATGTAGGAGCGCGTGCCCATCGAGCCGGGGATGATCCCCAGCTCACCCACGCGGGCCCGGATGGCACCCTTTCGGGTGAGCCATACGTCGCGCCCGTGATGGTGCTCCATCTGGGTGAAGTTGTGATGACAGTTGATGCGACGGGTGGTCGGCGCCTCGTAACCGGTGAACGCCTCGACCTGGAGCAGGACCGCATCCATCATCATCTCCCGATTCATGAGCGCGTAGTCCTGCGCCCACAGCATCGCCTCGATGTAGGCGCGGAACTCCCCTGTCCCCTCAACCAGGTAAGCGAGGTCGGGGTCGTCCAACCTGATGAAGTACTGGGCCATCAGCTGCTTGGCTCCTTCGATGTGGACCTTGGCAAGCTCGTTCCCGACCCCACGCGATCCGGAGTGCAGGACGACCCAGACCCGATCGCGCTCGTCGACGCACACTTCCACGAAATGGTTCCCGGAACCGAGGGACCCCATCTGCTTGCGCGCCTTGTCGATGAGCTTCGGGGTCAGCGAGGCGAACGCCCTGGGTCGGAATGACCGAGCCGATTGTCGCCCCCATGCCCCAGTGCGCGTCGGGCATGAGCGCGAGGTGCCCAGCAACGAACGGCAGCGCGGCGGTGCGCTCGGCCTGCGCGAGCGCCTTGGCTTCGAGCTCGACGGCCCAGGAAAGGACGTTCCCGGTCTTGGTGGGCATGCCCGGATCCTGGCACGCGACTGGCGCGCCGCCCTCTTCAATTCCGATCCGACGGCGACCGGTCGTCGGCGAGTCGTTTCCCCAGGCTGACCATCACCGTGCCGACGACAACGTCACCGATGCGGACCCTCGGCCTCAGCGGGGCAACAGCGCCTTGAGCTTGTTGACCGCCCCGCGACGGTGACGCAGGCGTAGGACGCGGGCGCCGACCGTCCCCATCTGCTTCGGTAGGGGGAACCACCAGGCCTCGCGCTTGAGTCCCGCCCGGTCCGACAGGACGGACTTCACCTGACTGAACTCGCGTACGCCTTCGGGGCCATGCACCCGACCGATGCCCGATTCTTTCACGCCGCCGAACGGCAACGCCGGGGCCGCGTAGGACACGATCACGTCATTGATGCAGACGTTGCCGGCCTCGAGCTCGGCTGCCACGCGGCGACCCAGATCGGCGTCTCCGGTCCACACCGACGAATTGAGGCCATAGACCGAGTCATTGGCGAGCCGCAACGCCTCGTCGACGTTGGCCACGGCCATGATCGGCAGGACCGGGCCGAACGTCTCGTCCCGCATGATGTCCATGTCGTGATCGACCCCGACGAGCACGGTCGGTTCGTACCAGAGTCCGTCGCGTCCGGCCACGCGTTGCCCGCCGGTCAGCACGGTGGCGCCCTTGTCGAGGGCGTCGGCCACGTGGCGCTCGACCGTGTCGAGCTGGGGTGGGAACGTCATCGAGCCGATGTCGTCGCCGACGGTGGTGCCCTGGCGAATGGCGCGGGTGCGAGCCACCACCCGGTCCACGAACGGCTGGTACACGGCCTCGTCGACGTACACCCGCTCCACGGACATGCACGTCTGACCGGAGTTCTGGAACGCACCCCACACCGCCCCGGCCGCGGCGCGATCGAGATCAGCATCGGCGCACACGATCATGGGGTCCTTCCCGCCGAGTTCGAGCAAGACCGGAGTCAAGGTGTCGGAGGCCGCGGCCATCACCCTTTTGCCGGTCCGAACCGAACCGGTGAAGCAGATCTTCTGGACGCCTGATCGCACCAGCGCTTCGCCGGTGGCTCCACCCCCGGTCACGACCTGTACGAGGTCGGGATGGGCACCCACCTCGGCGAACAGGCGCCCGATGGCTTGGCCCACCATCGGGGTCACCTCGGAAGGCTTGAGCACGACGCTGTTTCCGGCATACAGGGCGGTGACGATCGGCGTCATGGCCAAGATGAAGGGATAGTTCCACGGGCTGATCACGCCCACCACGCCGAGCGGTTCATAGGTGCGCACCGCCTTCTTGTGGGTCATCAGCCCGGCGCTCACCTTTTCGGGACGCAGCGCCTTGTCTCCCTGCTTGGCGTAGTACTGGATCGTTTCGCACGCCGTCATGAGCTCCGTGAACACGGCCTCGGCCTGCAGCTTGCCCGTCTCCGAGGTGATGACCTCGACGAGCTCCTCAAGTCGGTCCAACATGAGGTCGCGCACCGACAAGATGTGGTCCCCCCGCTCGGCGAAGGGCAGGCGCCCCCAAGCCTGGAACGCGACCCGGGCTCGCGCCACCGCCTCGGCTACGTCCGCCTCGCTGTGGTCCGGGACGTGGCCTAGCGACGCACCTGTGCGGGGGTCGAAGGTCTCGATGGTCGGCCGGGTCGGCTCCACGAGGAGGTCGTCAGAAACGCGGTTCGAACCGGACCGCCCGGGAGTGGTGATCGTCATGAGCGCCGATGCTATGCGCCCGGGACTCAGTCCAAGAACGCCGGCACTTTCTCGGCCGGTGGGCGGGCGATGACCGCTCGCCCGCCGCTGACCAGCACCGGGCGCTGCATCAACTCCGGGTGGGCCTCGAGCAGGTCGACCACCGCCGCCGCATCGGTGTAGTCGGCCGCGTCGAGTCCCAGCTCCGCGAAGCGATTGTCGTGGCGAACGAGATCGGCGGGGTCGTCGTCCAACATGGCGATGAGCTCTTCTAACTGGGCTCGGCTGGGCGGAGCCTTGAGGTACTCGATGACCTCCACATCGTCTCCCCGCTCGCCCAGCAAGGCCAGCGCCGTCCGGGAGTTGCGGCAACGGGGGTTGTGATAGATCGAGACCTCAGCCATCGCCGGAGCCTAGCTACCAGTAGTCGGCCATCAACTCGATCGACCATGCGGGCTCGCGCACCGGACCGCGCGGACCGAACCCGTCGAGGTACGGCTTCACGTCGAGGACCGGCGTGCCGTCGATGGCGTCCAGTCCGCTCACCCTCAAGACGAGCCCGTCGAGGCCGAGGACCGAACAGACGGTGGTTCCGATCCGGTTGGGGCGATCCTTGGCCCGCTGGGCGAAGATGCCCACTTTCGGCCAGTCGGGACGACCACGGGGATGGCGCGATCCCGTCTCGATGCGATCATCGGTGACGCGGTCGAAGACGAAGATGACCTCGACGTGGGAGAACGTGTCCAGCCCCGCTGTGGCGTCAGCCGTGAACTGGGCGGGGTCGAGCTCGATACGCGACTCGACCGCGTCCCAGTCATCATCGATGGCCTCGTCGCGACTCGAACGCACCACCCCAATGGGCATCATGGCGATCGAGTCGGGAGCGACGTTGGGCAATGCCGGCGGGGGGCTCACCGAAGCAAGTGGCGGGCGCTGTAGACAGGCAGGTCGATGAAGGTGAGCACGCCAGGATCGGCCTCGACCACATGGGGGATGGCGTTGATGACGTGGGCGGCGGTGGCCATACAGGCGGCCCAGTTGTGGTCGCCGAACGCGGACGAGGTCTCGAGTTCCAGCTTCAACGACGGCTCGCCCTCGACGATGATCCGGTAGCCCTGTCCCTGTGGCCAGTCGGGGGCGTCACCGTCGCGAAGCCGGGTCACGTGTTCCACCACGATACGGGCTTCACCACCGACCATGCCCCGGATCTCGAAGCGCATGCCCGAGATGGTGCCGGCGGCGATGGGTCCCGAGGCTATGGAGAACTCCTCGTCCGCCCGAATAACCTCATGCCACTCCGTGATCTCGTCGAGCTTCACATCGAGGGCGGCGGCGACCATCTCGATGACCGGACCCCAGGCCAGCGCGGTGGAACCCGGGGCCAACAGCAGCGAGGTCGACGTGTCCGGCTTCCCGAACCCCATGATCTCGAACATGGTGAACGGGTTGTCCCACGTGTCGTAGTTGACGATCTCCATCATGCGGACCGTGCGCACCTCTTTGCAGAGCGCCAAGGCGGGGATGGTGAGGCCGGCGTTGCCGTAACCGGGGTCGATGCCCGACGTGTAGAAGCTGGTGCCTCCCTCGAGACAGGCCGCCTGCAACCGGTCGTACACGCCGACGCCGGCGGCCTTCGGATAGAGGAGAGGCACATACGAGGTGTTCACCACGTTGCGTCCGGCGGCGAGCATCTGGCAGATGTCGTCGATGACCCCGTCGGGTCGGATGTCCGAGCTGGCCATGTAGACGATGCAGTCGGCGTTGGTGTCGTGCAACAACGCGTCACCGTCCTGGGTGGCGATCACGCCCACGGGACTTGAGCCGCAGATCTCACCCGCGTCACGCCCCGCCTTGTCGTCGGAGTGCACCCAAAGCCCGACCAGGTCGAGATCTGGGTGCGCGGCGATGGCCGGTACGGCGTGGATCCCGACGGTGCCGGTGGCCCACTGGACGACGCGATAGCTCATTGGTTCCCCCTTGGAGTGCGGCTGGCCCGCGGCCCGTCACCGTATCGTCGATCGTTCCTGCAAATTGCTACCTGCAGGGGGGCGCGATGCCGGAACGCTCCCCGTACGCCCACCCGGACTCACTCCGGTCGCCCTCAGAACTGCGCGAGTTGTTGCGTCAGCAGATCGAGACCCAGCGGGCCGAGATCGAGCGCGTAGGCATGGAACGCCTTCAGATCGAAGGCTCCACCGTGGCGCGCCTTGGCGTCGGCGCGGGCCTCGAGCCACACCCGCTCGCCCACCTTGTAGCTGATCGCCTGACCGGGCCAACCGAGGTAACGGATGATCTCGCTGGCCAGGAAAGCCTCCGGCGAGCGCGACCGAGCGTAGAGAAACTCCCGACCTAATTCCGGAGTCCACCGCTCCCCCGGGTGAAAGTCCGGCTCTGGTCCGGGCTGGGAAGTGGGGATCTCCAGCTCGAGGTGCATGCCCAGATCGATGATCACCCGCACGGCTCGCAGCGCCTGGGCCCCGAGCATGCCCATGCGGTACTCGGGTCGATCGAGGTAGCCCAGCTCATCCATCAGCCGCTCGGCGTAGAGCGCCCAGCCTTCGCCGTGGCCGGAGATGAAATCCAGGCGCTGCACCCGCGTGAGCTGCGTGCGTTGCAGGACCACTTGGGCGCATTGGAGGTGATGGCCGGGCACACCCTCGTGGTACGCCGTCGTGACCTCACCCCACAGCGGGAAGCGATCCTGGCCCAGCGTCGGGTACCAGGTGCGTCCCGGACGGCTGAAGTCCTCGCTGGGCGGCGTGTAGTACATCGCTGATGCCCCACCGGGAGGGGCGATCATGGCCTCCACCCGCTGCACCGGAGGCGCGATGTCGAAGTGGGTGCCGTGCAGATCGGCGATGGCCTGGTCCATGAGATCCTGCAGCCACGCCCGCAGGCCTTCCTCGGAGTTCACGACCAGGTCGCTCTCAGTATCGAGCCATGCGACCGTCTCGGTGATCGATGCCCCCGGTCGGATATGGGCGCATTCGGCCACCATCTCGGTCTCGATCTGGCCGAGCTGGTCCCATCCCCACTCGTAGGCCTCGGCCAGGTCGATGTCGGATCCCAGGAACGATCGAGCCAGCAGCCCGTAGCGCTCGGCCCCGACCGCGTCCGTCTCGGGGGCCTCGGGCGCGTAGGTATCGCGGAGATACGTGCCCAGCTCGGCGTAGGCCATCGAGGCGCCTACCGCCGCCTCGTCCAAGCCGAGCCGCAGCCCCGGGCTGAGACCCTCGACCTGGTCGGCCTGCTCGATGAGCACCTCGAAGAACGGGCGCTCGCCGGCCTCACCGCTCCACACCCGGCACTGATCGGCGGCGGCTGACGCCTGACGTTGGGCGGCCATGATCCCTCGCCGGCGACCCTCCTCGTAGGTGGTGCGCAGTCCCCGCAAGCTCGCCGGGACCGCCGCCATGCGCTGCTGGACGATCTCCCAGTCGCTCACGCTTTCGTACGACATGAGATCGAAGATGTCGCGAACCGCCTGGACTGGGCTGGCCAGGTTGTTGATCTCACGGAGAGGCTCGTCGGCGTCGACGAGGGCCAGGCTCGTGCCGAGCCGCTCGGTCTGGAACGCGGCCGCCAAGGCCTCGAAGCGGCTGGCCGGAGCGATCGCCGCCAGCTCCACCAGGGTCTGGCGCTGATGGGCGGCGCGAGCCTCGATGCCTTCGGGGGAGAAGTCCGTGAGGCGATCGTCGTAGCCGGCGATCCCCATGATGGTGGCCGAGATCGGATCGAGGGCGGCCGCTTCGTCGATGTAGCGATCGGCCAACACGAAGACCGGCGTGTCGTTCAGATCCAGAGGCTCGGAGGATTCCATGCCCCGATCATCGCAGCCCTCGGCCATCATGACGCCATGAACGACGATGCCCTGTTGGAGGCGGCCGCTGACAACTTGGCGGGATGGCATCGATCCTCGATCGAAGCACTGGGTTTCGCCACGGCTACCGCTCCGTGGTGGTGGACCAGCCCCACCCCCGGTCCGTGGATCTATTTCACCGCCATCCTGCGAGCCAAGCCGAACGGCCGGCCCGCCATCGACGCCGCGCTCAACACCTTGAGCGCTCACCTGGACGACCCCGCCGGGAGCTACGAAGCGGTGTGTGACAGCTTCGGCGTCCTCGACCTGGAGCCGTTAGGGCTCACCCGTCGCATGTCGGGCCTCTGGTATGCCCGCCCAGCCGGCCCCGCCCCGCACGAGGAGGACCCGGAGGAGCTGGTCATTGCCGTGGTGCGCGGCGCCGACGACCTGGCCGCGTTCGAGGTGGCAACCTGCGCGGCCTTCGGCGCTCCTCGACCCCTCACGCCCTTCGAAATCCACGGCCAGGCCATCCTTGAGGATCCGGCCATGCACGTGCTCATCGGCCGAGTGGACGACGAAGTCGTATCCGGAGCCATGGCCTACGTCAGCAACGGCGTGCTCGGGATCTACGGCGTCGGCACGCTCCCGGCCTTCCGCGGCCGCGGGCACGCGTCGGCGCTCACCCGGGCCTGCCTGGCCATCGAACCGATGATGCCCAGCACTCTCCAGCCGTCGATCGAGGCCACCGCGCTCTACCGACGACTGGGGTTCATCGAAGTGGGCCGCTTCGCTCATTGGGGCTGAACGCCGGGGAGAACGTTCTAGACCCCACGACGTGCGCCGGCCACGGTGGCGCTCAGGCACACGCCGGCATAGAGCACGACGATGGCCCAAAAGAGTGGATCCGTCGGACGGTCGAGGTAACGCCCGAAGCCGACGCCCAAAGCCACCGCGAGGGGCACGGTCAGCAGCGCCTGGCGGGTGGGCTGGTAGCCGATCACGCCCACGTGTTCGAGCACGTACTCGACCACCGAGGGCAGAGGCAGCAGCACCAGCAGGGCCGGATCGAGGTACATCGGCCAGCGAAGTCCGGCGAGCGTCAGCGCCATCACGGCGAAGGCCAGTGGGTACAGCACGACACAGCGCCGACAGACGTGGGTTCGACCGATGGTGACGCAGCGGTCGTAGTCCTCGGGATAGTGATGGGCGATCCAGAGCGCCGAGATGGAATCGTCGGCGTCAGGTCGGGCCATGGCCCGATGCTAGGGGCGGGTGGTCGAGCCCAGCGCGTAGGCTCCGGGACGAGCAGAACTCAGGAGGACAGATGTCGATCAGGTCCC
>Ga0075021_10002196_pt1 | contig 10161 bp, 9 predicted proteins | sample ColStrG_CSR_2012_FD_72749 | JGI IMG/M metagenome (GOLD analysis project Ga0075021, IMG submission 72749) | Freshwater sediment microbial communities in response to fracking from Pennsylvania, USA - Cold Stream Run_MetaG_CSR_2012 | ecosystem: Environmental > Aquatic > Freshwater > Creek >... | reverse complement strand
ATATGGTCTCGATGGTGACGCTGATCGACGATCCGCGCCACAAGGTCAGCCCCAAGAACACCACCAAACTCTCTTCCGAGCAGGCCAAGGCGATCCTGGATTTGCGCCTGCAACGGCTGACCGCGCTCGGGCGCGACGAGATCAAGGAAGAACTCGACAAGCTCGCGGTGGAAATCGCGGACTACCTCGACATCCTGCGATCACGCGCGCGCATCCAGTCGATCATCAAAAAAGAGCTGGCCGAGGTTAAGAAGGAATTCGCCACCCCGCGCCGCACCGTGATCGCCGAAGCAACCGGTCACGTCGACGAGGAAGATCTGATCACGCGCGAGGAGATGGTCGTTACCGTCTCGCATCAGGGCTACATCAAACGCGTGCCGCTCTCGACTTATCGCGCGCAGCGGCGCGGCGGCAAGGGCCGCGGCGGCATGCAGGTGCGCGAAGAGGATTTCGTGTCGCGGCTGTTCGTCGCCTCAACGCACGCGCCAATCCTGTATTTCTCGTCGCGCGGCAAGGTCTACAAGGAAAAGGTCTGGCGGCTGCCGATCGCGGCACCGCAGGCGCGCGGCAAGGCGCTCATCAATATCCTTCCGCTGCAGCAAAGCGAGACCATCACCACCATCATGCCGCTGCCGGAGGACGAGGCGACCTGGGCCGAACTTGACGTGATGTTTGCGACCACCAGCGGTACGGTCCGGCGCAACAAGCTCTCCGATTTCGTCGATGTGCGGCCGTCGGGCATCATCGCCATGAAGCTGGAGGACGGCGAGGCGATCGTCGACGTGCAGATCTGCACCGAAACTGACGATGTGTTGCTCACCGCCGATGGCGGCCAGTGCATCCGCTTCGCGGTGCCCGAGGTGCGCGTCTTCCAGGGCCGCACGTCGCGCGGCGTGCGTGGCATCACGCTTGCCGACAAGGACCACGTGATATCGCTGTCGATCCTGCGCCACGTGGAAGTAACGGCGGAAGAGCGCACGGCCTACCATAAGCGCGCCAGCGCCGTACGGCGCGGCGGAAGTGAGGAGGAGGCTGCCGCCGACGCCGAAGAGGCCGTCGGCGCGATCGAGCTGGGCGAAAAGCGATACGTCGAATTATCGGCGGCCGAGCAGTTCGTCCTCACCGTGTCGGAGCGCGGTTACGGCAAACGCTCGTCGTCGTACGAGTACCGCACCACCGGCCGCGGCGGCAAAGGCATCGTCGCCATGTCGCTGACGAAAAAAACCGGCCGCATCGTCGGCTCTTTCCCGGTCGAAGAGGCCGACCAGGTGATGCTGGTCACCGATGCGGGCAAGCTCATCCGCACGCCGGTGTCAGGCATCCGCATCGCCGGGCGCTCGACGCAAGGCGTCATCGTGCTCAATACCGCTGATGACGAGCGCGTGGTGTCCGTTGAACGGCTGAGCGAGGAAGACGACGGCGAATAGTCGTCGGCCGGCCGGTGTGGGCGGCCACCAAATACTGCAAAACAGTCGCACCGTAAGAATAGCTCTTAGAACAGCGTTGACGAACCATTGGTCGGTTTAGGCACTCGCTAGTATCTGCGTGCTGCGGCCAAAGCTCCGTAACACCCGGGCGACAGGCTTGAGGATTTTTCCGCAAGACACGAGATGATGCGCCCCCCGCCGGAGGGAATGCCCGCGCACAGTAACTGCATATCCTCGCGGCAAATTCTCAGGAGGGCGAGTGCCTCCCGGGGGCGCAGGGTGGGCATTGGCGCCAGCGGAGCAGTCACGGCAGCCGGCGGTGCGCTCTCGGAAGGTGCTGCGGACGGCGAAGCCGTCGCTCCTCCAGCGATAGCGGCAACGGCGCTCTTGCACGGCGCCGAAAGCTGCGCCTCGTTGCGTTGGAGACATTGGAACGCTTTGGTCCCGCCCGGCTGCACGCCCGAACAATGCGATACGAAATCGGAGCGGCAGGCCGCACGGATCGCATTGCGTTGCTGGCTGGTTGGCGCCTGCGCTGTCTTTGCGGCGGTCGCCGAGGGCGACGAAGGCGAAACGTTTGCACGTGTCGATTCAGATTTGTTCGGCCGCGATGCCGGCTGCTCCTGGCGCCTCGGTTCGACCGGTGACGGGCCAGCGGTGTTGGAGAGCGATCCAACCGCCGCCCGGCAAGGCGGCGACAGCCCGGCAGCGTTGGCCTTCAGGCACAGCATCACTTCGGCACTGTTTGGCGAAATCCAGGAACAATGCGCCATGAAGTCCTCCAATGTGCAGGCTCGCCTGATCGCTTTGATTTGGTCGTCCTGTGTCCGCTCTGCCGCCGCCTTTGGCGTGGCAGCAGCAGGAGCTTCTGGTGCCGTCGGGGCCGCTTCCTTGGTCGCAGGTTCAGACATTGGCTCAGACTTGGGCTCAGACTTGGGCTCAGACTTTGGCTCAGGCTTGGGAGCCACCGCGGCCACGGCCGACTTGCAGGACGCCGAGAGCTTCGAGTCGTTCTGAAGCAAACACTCCAACGCTTCCTTGCCGCCCGGCTGCACGTTGGCGCAATGCATCAGGAAGTCGGAGCGGCACGCGGAGCGGATGGCGTCACGCTCGGCTTGCGTCGGTTGTTGCGCCGCGACCGGATTGAAGGCGGGGACGATGAAAAGTCCCGCAAGCAACAAAGATCTTGGAATGGAGAAATTCCGCATACTGACACTCGTTTCGCTCAAGACGGGGAAGACCCCGAACGCGCGACGATAGTGATTTTCTGGGTCGATCGAAAGTCCAGGCCTTCAAATTCAGCGGCCGAGATATTCGCTTTGGGAACGAACACGTCTATTCCGCGGAGTCGCACCGCACGCCGTGGCGGTGATCAGGGTATCAGTCTACATTCTACAAATCGCATTCTCATATTGGCGAGGCAGACCATGTCGGACGTCGGCGCTAAGTCCGAAACCTCTTTCGGCAACAGGATGACCAATGAACTGCGCGAATTTGTCATCCTTGCAGGCTATCTTTACGTCTGCTTCACGGCGCTCGCTTATCTGAAAGCCACGATCTTGCATGACCAGGGCATCGACTTCGCGCCATGGGCTTTCGCGGCGATCAAGGCCGTCGTCTCCGCCAAATTCATGCTGATCGGACGCGCGCTCGGCCTTGGGGACAGCTTGAAGAATTATCCTCTCATTGTCCCGACGCTTTATAAATCGTTCGTCTTTGTTTTACTCGTGGCTGCCCTCACGGTCCTTGAGGAGATTACGATCGGATATTTGCATGGTCGGACGATTGTGGACGCGACGTCCGAGATTGCAGGTGGCACGCGCGATCAGAGGCTCGCAACGTCCATCGTTCTGTTGCTGATCTTTATTCCTTATTTCGCCTTTCGTTCACTCGGGGACATCATCGGCGACAAAATTCTGGTTCGATTGTATTTCGAACGCCGTCACTGAGTTGGAGCTTGATTGGTTTGACCGGCTTTTGTCCTCAGAGCGATGAAATTTGGAAACCGCAAAGGCGCTCGGCCCAACAATTTCCGCGCCCGGTACCACCGCGGACGAATTGATCGATGAGGACATTGATTTGTCTTTGATTGCCACGCGCGCCCAAATGGCCGCTTTTGACCCAAAGCAGGACAGGAGGCATGTCCAAAAGCCGGGATTCGACACGAAAACGCCATTAACCATACGAAGTTAAGGTAGATGTTTACCTAGGTTAATAAAATTAACGTGTGATTATCCATGCATCTCATTAGCTTGTGATCGGCCCATCACGGCCAATGATCAGAGCGTAATGCGTAGGGGAGACGGTCATGGCTGAACCGAGCAGCAGCGACGAAACCGATTTCAGTAAGTATGCCCCCAGGCGGCTCCGCGATGAACCGCAATTTTCTGGCAAACCACCGTACGTGACTTCAGCGCCAACAATGGCGCCTGCATCCAATCGCACGTCACAGGATCGACGACAAATGTCCGACGTTCCCGGGGGACCGGAACCTGTTCCACAGCCACCACTGCGACTCGACGAAACGTCGACGTTGATCGGCCGCATTGCGATGGTGGCCACGTTTGCTGCCGTCTTCGCCTTGGTGGCCATCTTCGCGAAACCGATTTGGCAAGGCGCACAAGCGATGCTTGATGTCGTTTTCCAGTCATCGGAATCAACGAAGTCTAATCGCTTGGCGACAAACCAGGCCGCGCCGGATCGACCAGTCGCAGCCACCGCCGCCAAGGTTGCGGTCGCTGGAGCCGAGCTGCCAGCGGCGACAACGACGGCGAGCGGGTCGCCATCCGCAAACATACTGCCGCCTGCGAACGTGCAGCCAGCCATGAACGCGCCGGCGCAGCAGCAAGCGACGCTCGCGCCGGTTTCGCCGCCACCGGTGCAAGAATCGAAACGGGTTTTTGTTCGCGGGGTCTCGGACACTGAAATTAAATTTGGAATTTCTGCGCCGTTCAGTGGCGCGGCCAAGGAACTCGGCCAGAACATGAGACTCGGCATTGAGACTGCGTTCAATGCGGTCAATGCAACCGGCGGTATATACGGCCGGCGGCTGAAGCTGATCGCGGCAGACGACGGTTACGAGCCGAAGCGAACTGCCGACACCATGAAACAGCTCTTTGAGAAGGACCAGGTCTTCGGAATCCTCGGAAACGTAGGAACACCGACGGCGACCGTCGCGCTGCCGTACGCGCTGGAGCGCAAGATGCTGTTTTTCGGTGCATTCACCGGGGCCGGCTTGCTGCGGAGCGATCCGCCCGACCGGTATGTCTTCAACTACCGTGCAAGCTACGCTGAAGAGACCGACGCGGTTGTGCAGTATCTGGTGAAAGTCAAACGGTTAAAGACAAACCAGATCGCGGTCTTTGCGCAGCAGGATGCGTACGGTGATGCGGGCTTCGCCGGTGTCGCCAAGGCAGTCCGCGCGTTGGGAGGCGACGACAGCGCGATTTTGCGGCTCAACTACACGCGCAACACCGTGGACGTGGACGGTGCCGTCGAGGACCTCAAGAAGCACCGTATCCCGATCAGAGCTGTGATCATGGTGCCCGCCTATCGAGCCGCCGCGAAATTCATCGAGAAGACACGCGACCTCTACCCGAACATGATCTACACCAGCGTTTCATTCGTGGGCAGCACTGCATTGGCCAATGAACTGATGCTTCTCGGCCCGCGATTTGCGACCGGGGTGATCGTGACGCAGGTCGTGCCGGCAGTCGAAGGCCACTCGTCGCTGATCCTCGATTACAAAACGGCGCTGACCAAATACTACCCCGGCGAATCGCCGGACTACGTGTCGCTGGAAGGTTTTGTGGCAGCCAACGTGTTGATCGCGGCGTTGAAACGCAACGGGCCAGATCTCGACACCGAAAAGCTGGTACAGACCCTCGAAGAACTTCGCGATCTTGATCTTGGACTTGGCACGCCTGTGGGCTTTGGTAAGTCCGAACACCAGGGCGTGCACAAAGTGTGGGGAACACAGCTCGACGTCAACGGGCGTTATCAACCGATTGATCTGCAATAAGACTGATCGCTGCCCGCCGGCGCTAATGCTCCAGCGGGCCGCCAGTTTTCTTCCAGGCGTCGATCCCACCCTGCAGATGGCAGGCTGAGGCAAGGCCGGCGTCCTGCGCCGCCTGGACGGCCATGGCCGAGCGCTCGCCGAAGGCGCAATAGAAAACGAGACGCTTGCTGGTCGACTTGGCAAGCTCGCTGAGCGTGCCGCCTGCGCCGATACTTTCCTGCAAGACCGGGTAGGGCACGTGCAACGAGCCGGGAATGATGCCATGCCGCTCGCGCTCGGAGCGCTCGCGCAGGTCGATGAGCGCCACATCTGACTTCCCGAGAAGTGTGAGCGCCTCCGCCGCCGAAAGCGCCCAGCCGCGACGAGCGATCTTCTCCTGCGCAAGGCCAACTTTCATGTTGGCCGGCACGGCGACGTCCATCATCTTCGGATTTGAAAGCTTGAGATTGCTCATCAGCTCAACATATTCCTGAGGTGATTTGACCTGCAGGCGCGGATTGTGGGCCTTCTCTTCACCAATCGTGGAGACGGTATCGCCCTTGTAATCGTGTGCAGGGAAGACGAGCGTTGTATCCGGCAGCTTCAGCAGACGATTGAAGATCGATTCATATTGCTGGCGCGCATCGCCATTCTGAAAATCCGTGCGGCCGGTGCCGCGGATCAGCAGTGTGTCGCCGGTGAACACACGATCCGGCATTACAAAACTGTATGAGTCGTCGGTGTGTCCGGGCGTATAAATTGCGTCGAGCGAAAGTCCCTCGATCGTGAGCTTGTCACCGTCCGCCAGGCGCATCGAGACAACATCGGCCTTGGTCTGTTCGCCCATCACCGTAATGCAGTGGGTGTGATCACGCAGCGCGCCCAATCCGGTGACATGATCAGCGTGCAAATGGGTGTCGACTGCCTTCACCAATTTCAGGTCGAGTTCCCTGACGAGTTGAAGGTAACGATCAACTTTTTCCAGAACCGGATCGATGATCAGCGCCTCGCCGCCCGGGCGGCTCGCGAGCAGATAGGAGTAGGTGCTGGAGACCTGATCGAACAGCTGTCGAAAGATCATTTTGACCCCGCCGCCGCGGCATCGCGCGCCTTTACCACACGGCTAGATGATAGGCACTTATGGAACTCACCGGAAGTCCACACCTTGCGCGGAACAATCACGCGAATTTTCACGTGCACGGCTGCACCGGTAGCATCGCACTTCACACAACAACCACGAATCAGACTTAATTCGCGTTTGGCGATGGCGTGCGTGGTCCGGAACCGATGGTTCCCCGAGGCGACGAGCAACGTTGCCACACGACAAACGACGCGATGAAGCGGGTGGCGCTCTGACAATCATGGAAGACCGGGAATGTCTGTGACGTCCGTTGTGCATGCGGGGCAATCGACGCGTTTCGTCTGCCGATCGTACATGGCCGCGGTGCTTGCGCCCAAGCCGCCAATTATCGAGTGGGTCGCCGAGATTGAACAAAAGATCAAGGACGCGGGTCATCTCTTTATTGGCCCGCCGGTTGTTCTCGATCTGGCCGCCGTCAAGCTCAGCCAGTCCGCGATTGCACATCTAGTCACTCAGCTCGAGGAGCGCGGCGTCCGCGTTATGGGTCTTGAAAACGCCGACGCCGCCTCGACGGGCGTGGGTGTGCCGCCATTGGTGCGCTCGAGCCGAGGAATTGGTGCGAGCGGTGACTTGGCGCAATCACAAGCACCAACACCAGCACCAGTCCCGGCGCCGGAACCGCGTCGTGGCATCGCCACGCTCTTGGTCGATGAGCCGGTCCGCTCGGGCCAAACAATCTTCTTTCCTGATGGCGATGTGACCGTGCTCGGCTCGGTCGGGTCTGGCGCCGAGCTCATCGCCGGCGGCTCGATCCACGTGTACGGCACGTTGCGCGGACGCGTCATGGCCGGCTCCGACGGGAACACGCGCGCGCGAATATTCTGCAGCAAAGCTGAAGCCGAGCTTTTGGCAATCGACGGGCACTATTTGACCGCCGACATGATGGATAAGGGCTTGCGCGACCGAGCAGTGCAAGCATGGCTCGACGGAAACGCGGTGAGGGTCGCTGCGTTGGATTGAATTCGATCACACCAGGGGATGCACAGAATGGCCAAGGTCGTAGTTGTTACATCAGGGAAGGGCGGGGTCGGTAAAACGACATCGACTGCGGCCCTGGGAGCGGCGCTGGCGCAAATCGGCCAGAACGTCGTCATCGTTGATTTCGACGTCGGGCTGCGCAACCTCGATCTGGTGATGGGCGCTGAACGGCGGGTTGTCTACGATTTTATCAACGTGACACAGGGCATTGCCAAGCTCCCGCAGGCATTGATCCGCGACAAGCGACTCGACAAGCTGGCGTTACTTGCGGCTTCGCAGACCCGAGACAAAGATGCCCTCACCGAAGACGGCGTACAGCGCGTAATTGCCTCGCTTCGACAGATGTTCGACTGGGTGATCTGCGATAGCCCCGCAGGCATCGAGCGCGGTGCAACGCTTGCCATGCGTTATGCGGATACCGCCATTATTGTCACGAATCCCGAAGTGTCGTCGGTGCGGGATTCCGACCGCATTATCGGGATCCTCGATGCCAAGACGCTCAAGGCCGAGCGCGGCGAGCGCGTCGACAAGCACCTGCTGATTACTCGCTACGACCAGGCGCGCGCCGCGCGAGGCGAGATGTTGAATATCGACGATGTGCTTGAGATTCTGTCGACCCCGCTCCTGGGGATCGTTCCGGAGAGTGAGGAGGTGCTGCGCGCTTCGAATCTTGGCTCGCCGGTGACACTGAACAATTCAAATAGCGGGCCCGCCCGCGCCTATTTCGACGCCGCCCGGCGGCTTATGGGCGAAGATATCGAAATGACCATTCCGACCGACAAGCAGGGTCTATTTGGCAAACTGTTCGGGCGGAGAGCGGCATGAGCTTGTTCAGCCTATTCAAGCGGCGAGGATCCGCTCCAGTTGCGCGCGATCGGCTGCAGATTCTGCTTGCCCATGAACGAACGACGCAAGGTTCGTCCGACCTTCTCATCGTGCTGCGCGAGGAAATTCTGGCAACCATCGGCCGGCATGTCGAAATCGATCCTGGCCGCGTCAGCGTTCAGATGGAGCGTGGCGCCAAAGTTTCGATCCTCGAAGTCGACATCGAAATTCCGAATACGGTCCGAACGCCACCAAATGCAGGCCGGCGAAAGCGGTCGGCATCGCTGGCGCATCGCTCGGCATAGACCGCGCGTATCCGATAATCGGCTGAGAAATGCCTTATGGTGGCGATGGCAGGGGCGTCGAGTCCGCCGCCGATAATGGCTTATTCGATGTTGCCGTCTCCCCATGCCATCGCCGCGTACGTTATACGCGCGACAATGGCGAAACCGCTGGTACTGCTTGCGGGCAGTGGAATGTATCCACAGTTAGCGATGGTGCCGTTCGACGCGCTGGCAGCTAATCTCCGCGTGCCAGGAATGCATTCGGCAAGAAATAAAGCGCCGCTACCGCAAAACAATTCGCCAACGCGATTGCGGGGTGCACATAGGCGAGCGGAATAGCGGTCGCGTATAACGCAAGCGACAAATAGTTCTTCCAGACAGCGCGGCGCGCCATGCGTGAGAATTCCTTTTTCCCGCGCACCTGGGCCATCACGGCCTCACGTACCGGGATGTACGCGAAGCTGCATAACAGCATGCTCGCAGCGTAAACAGCGGTCGGGAAGGATGCGAAATTGTTTTCGCCCATATAGGCGGTGCTGAACGGCACAAGCGAAAGGCAAAACAGAAGGCCGTTGTTGGTCCAGAGGACGACGGTGTCGACGTGATGTGCGATCTGGAATAGGCCGTGATGATTGACCCAGTAGATCGCGAGCATCAGAAAACTCAAGAGATAGCTTAAAAAGATCGGCCAGACACTCAGCAAACTGGCAAGGTCGGTGCCATGAGGTGGCCGGAGCTCCAACACCATGATGGTGATAATGATGGCAAAAACGCCATCAGAAAACGCTTCCAGGCGCCCCTTGGTCATCATATCAGCCATGGGTTGATGCTGACGTAGAGGGGTTGCGCGCGCAACGGTTTTCACTCGCCCGCTCAATCCACCTTCAAATTGAGCGACTCGACAATCGGCTTCCACTTCGTCTGTTCGCGCGCGATGTGATCGGCAAGATCCCGCGGCGTGCCGCCGCGCGGCTGCGCACCAAGTTTCTCAAGCGCATTTTTCATTGCATCGCCGTAGAGCGCCGTATTGGTTGCGGCGTTGAGTTTGGCGATGATTGCCGGCGGAGTGTCGTGGGGAGCCAAAAATGCAGTCCAGGCGCCGCTGCTCACCGCCGGAAAACCGATCTCGGGCATGGCCGGCACGTCGGGCAGTTCTGGCGCGCGTTTCGGATTGACGATCGCGAGCGCGCGCAACTTGCCGTCCTGGATCAGCTGCAGCGAGGTGCTCACCGTGTCGAAGGTCATCTGCACTTCACCGGCCACAACAGCCATGAGCGAGGGTCCCCCGCCTTTGTAGGGAACGTGCAGGATGTTTATGCCGCTCGCCGATTTGAACAGCTCGGCATTGAGATGCGGCAGCGTGCCAATTCCGCCAGTCGAATAATTGAGCTTGCCGGGATTGGCCTTTGCATAAGCGACGAGCTCGGCGACGGATTTGAACGGCAGCTGCGGATTGATCACCAACACCTGCGGCGTTTCGGCGACGAGCGCGATGGGGGCGAAACT
>Ga0075021_10002195_pt1 | contig 10162 bp, 8 predicted proteins | sample ColStrG_CSR_2012_FD_72749 | JGI IMG/M metagenome (GOLD analysis project Ga0075021, IMG submission 72749) | Freshwater sediment microbial communities in response to fracking from Pennsylvania, USA - Cold Stream Run_MetaG_CSR_2012 | ecosystem: Environmental > Aquatic > Freshwater > Creek >... | reverse complement strand
CGCTCGATCTTGCCGCGGTTGTCGCCCGACATCAGGATCAGCGCGAGGCCGAGGCCGAGGATCCCCGCCGCGGCGACGAGCGCGAAGACGATCTTCGCCGGGCCCGTGCTGGCGGCGATCAGGAAGGCCACGTTCATCGTTGGCCCTGGGGGTTACCGGCCGGCTGAGCGTTCGAGAACAGCGACGGCTCGAGCGCGATTCCGTAGTCGTTGAGCTTCTCCGAGAACGATGGGCGGATGCCGGTGCTGCGCAGTCCCCCGCGGAAGCGACCCTCTTCGTCGATCCCGGCGCTGAAGTCGAACGTGTAGATGTCCTGGAGCACGACGACGTCGCCCTCCATACCCATCACCTCGCTCACGTGCGTGACGCGCCGAGTGCCGTCGCGCAGACGGGTGAGGTGCACGATCATGTCGAGCGCGGAAGCCATCTGCTCCCGGATGACCCGCACCGGGAGATCCATCCCGGCCATGAGCGTCATGGTCTCGATGCGGGAGAGCGTGTCGCGTGGTGAGTTCGAGTGGACGGTGGTGATCGAGCCGTCGTGACCGGTGTTCATGGCCTGGAGCATGTCGAGTGCCTCACCGCCACGGACCTCACCGACGACGATGCGGTCGGGTCGCATACGCAGCGAGTTGCGAACGAGGTCGCGGATCTTGACCTCGCCCTTCCCTTCGATGTTCGGTGGGCGTGCTTCCATCGGGAGCACGTGGATCTGGTGGAGCTGGAGCTCCTTGGCGTCCTCCACCGTGACGATGCGCTCGTCGGTCGGGATGAAGCTCGACAGCACGTTGAGCAGCGTGGTCTTACCGGTGCCGGTACCGCCGCTCACCACGATGTTCAGCCGTCCCTTCACGCACTGGTTCACGAAGTGCGCGACCTGGGGCGTGAACGAACCGAAGCCGATGAGGTCTTCGACCGTGTACGGGTCCTTGGCGAACTTTCGGATCGTCATGAACGGCCCGCCGATCGACAGCGGGTGCACGACGACATTGACCCGGGAGCCGTCCGGTAGACGGGCGTCGACCATGGGGTTCGCTTCGTCGACGCGACGGCCGACCTGGCTCACGATCTTGTCGATGATGCGCCGGAGGTGCGTCTCGTCGGAGAATCGCACGTCGGTGAGCACGAGCTTGCCGCTGCGCTCCACGTACACGTGCTCGGGGCCGTTCACCATGACTTCCGTGATGGAGTCGTCCCGCAGCAGTTGGTCGATCGGCCCATAGCCCAGCACGTCGTCGGTGACCGACGCCACGAGTGCCTGACGTTCGGCGACGGTCAGCGCCAGTCGTTCTTGGGCCAGGGCGCGGAGCAGCTGCTCGTCGACCTGGCGGCGCAGCTCGCCTTCCGACACTCGCTGGTCGGTGAGCAGCGGACCCAGCTCGTGGATCACGAACTGGTGCATCTTCTGGCGCATCTCTTCGAGCTGGTGCTCGCGCTGGTTGACGCCCTGGGAGGCGCGCTGGTCCTGCCAGCGCGTGACGGGCGGCTGGGTCTGCGTCATGGGGTGCCGTCCTCATTCATTTGCCGCGTCGGCCCTTCTTCGGAGCGGCCGACGATCCGAGCAACGACTCCGCGATGCAGTCGAGCGCCCGGGACACCGGCGACTTGGGTTCGTCGACGACGACCGGCCGACCCGCGTTGACCGAGATCGGCACCGAGATGTCGTCGGGAATCGGGAAGTTCGCGCTCAGCCCGAGGACGCGCTCGATCTCCTTGACGTCGAGCTTCACCTTGGCGTTCGCGTGATTCAGCACGAGCTTGAGCTTCGGTCCCGCGATGGCCTGCAGGTCGAGCGTCTGCATCCCGATCTTCAGGTTCTTGATGCTCGGGATGTCCATGCTCCCGACGAGCAGGACGTCGTCGGATGCTTCGATCAGCGCCAGGACGTAGTCGTTGAACACCGACGGGAGATCGACGATGACGTGACCGGCGATCGCCTGCAATGCGGCGCAGATGTTCACCATCTCACCCGGGAGCAACGCGTCGCTCGCCATCGGTTCGAGCGGCGCCGGCAACACGAGGAGTCCGGTGGTGGGATCCTTGCTGGCGAGCGTCTGCACGAGCTCGAGGTCGCCGTACTGCACCGCGGCCGCGGCGTCGAGCACCGTGTTCTGCGGCGGGAGGCCGAGCATCACCGACACGTCGCCGAACTGCAGGTCGCCGTCGACGAGGACGACCGGCTCGCTCGACCGGCGGGCCATCGACGCGGCCACGTTGATCGCCACGCAGGTCTTGCCGACACCACCCTTGGTCGAGAAGACCGTGATGAGCCGACCGGGTTCTCCGGTCCGCGTGCTGCTCGGCGCGACAGGAGCGCGCGTCGCCGCCCCCGCCAACAGCTCACCCACCCGGTCGACCGACTGGTGGAGGCTGGCCTCGCCGCCGATCACGACGGCGTCGCGTGCGCCGGCGCGCAGGGCCTGCTGCAGGACGTCGGTCGACAACTCGTAGACTGCGAAGACCACGCCGAGCGACGATTGCGAGCTCGTGACCCGGTGCACGTGCTGGAACCCGATCGGGCTGGCGAAGCCGGGACCGAACACCGCGACCACCGGCCGCGCCGGGTTGAGCTGCTGGATCAGATCCTCCATCGTCTCGAACTGCGCGGCGCCGGCAAGCTCGAGGGCGAGACGCGTCCGCAAGTTCGCGTCGGGCTCGACGACGGCGACATCGAAGCTCGTGGCCTCCAACGGGCTCGCGAGGGTGGCGTTGGATTCCACCGGGCTACTTGCTGCTCGCCGCGGCCTTGGTGCTACCGGCGCCGCCCGAAGAAGTCGTTGCCGGCGGCAAGAGCACCAGGTAGATCTTGCTGGGCCCGCTGTTCGCCGAGATCACCCGCAGCGCGTCGGCCTGCGTCACCTCGAAGGTCAGTACCCCCGACGTCTGCGGTGGGGCGGCGGCGGCCGCGGTTCCCGCCTGGGCCTGGGCCTGCTGCTGCACCGTGTTCGGGCCCACGGCGAGCACCTTCACGTTGTTCATGATGTAGGTCGTCTGCGCCTGACCGGCCGCGTCGATGGTCGTCGTCGCCATGTTGACGTGATCGCCCGGTGTGATCTGGTTGGCGACGCCGTGGTCGGCGTCGACCGTCACCGTCACCGCAACGAGATTCTGCGCCGCGATTGCGGTCGAGAACGGCCCGCCGACACCGTCGGTCGCCGACACGAACGCACCGGTCGTGATGAACTGCTTGGCGTTGATCGGCCCGGCGGCGATGCGATTGTTCAGGTCGTTGAGGTTGGTGACCATCGAGGCCGGCACCGAACCCTTGGCCACCTTCTCCCGGCTCACGAGCCCGGCCTGCAGCACCTCGCTGCCGGTCGTGCCCTTGGCGATGTCGCTGTTGGCGACGAAGGCGTCGACGAACGAAGCGTTGTCCTGGGCGCGCTTGTCCGCGCCGGCGGCGTACATGTAGACGCCGATACCTGCGACCAACGCGAGCACGATGGCCGCCGCGGCCATCAACGTGCGACGATTCGACACCGCGACTCCCCTCGGGATCCGTTCTGGTCCCTGGATGGTCGGCCCGGAGTCGTGCGGCCTTGAGCCGGATGTCACACCCGGCTCGGTATTTCCCCGCTGGTGTCAGTCCTGGGGAGTCGCGTCCTCGACGACGGCATCGACGACGGCCTCGACTTCGGCGACCGGGGCCCCCTCGTCGACCTCCGCCAGCGGCGCGCCATCGCCCTCGGGTGCGTCCTCGGCCTGGGGCTCGCCGGCCTCCTCTTCGAAGGCCGGGCCGATGTAGTTGCCCTGCTCGTCGTAGGCGTGCTCGCCGTAGTGCTCTTGATACTCGGCGGCGACCACGCCGCCCTCGGCGGCCTGCTTGATCGACAGCGAGATCCGGCGCCGGTCGAGGTCGATGTCGATGATCTTGACCCAGAGCTCCTCGCCCGGAGTGACGACCTGCTCGGGCGCCTCCACATGGTGGACGGCCATCTCGGAGATGTGCACCAGCCCCTCGATGCCTTCCCCGACCTGGACGAACGACCCGAACGGGACGAGCTTGGTGACCCGGCCGTAGACCAGCTCCCCAACCTGATGGCCGGTGGCGAACTCCTGCCACGGGTCTTGCTGGGTCGCCTTCAGGGACAGGGAGATGCGCTCACGGGAGAGGTCGACGTCGAGGACCTGCACCGTGACCTCGTCGCCGACGGTGACGACGGAGCTCGGGTGGTCGACGTGCTTCCACGACAGCTCCGACACGTGCACGAGGCCGTCCATGCCACCGAGGTCGACGAAGGCGCCGAAGTTGACGACCGACGACACGACACCTTCGCGGATCTCACCGGGCTTCAGGTTGGCGAGGAACTCGTCGCGCTGCTCGCGCTGGGTCTCCTCGAGGTAGGCGCGCCGCGACAGGACCACGTTGTTCCGGTTCTTGTCGAGCTCGATGATCTTGCACTCGATCTCCTTGCCCACGTAGGGCTGGAGGTCGCGCACACGGCGGAGGTCGACGAGCGACGCGGGCAAGAACCCGCGCAGGCCGATGTCGAGGATCAGGCCGCCCTTGACCACCTCGATCACCGGGCCCTTGACGATCCCGTCCTTCTCCTTGATCTCCTCGATCGTGCCCCAGGCGCGCTCGTACTGCGCGCGCTTCTTGGACAGGATGAGGCGGCCGTCCTTGTCCTCCTTCTGGAGGACGAGGGCCTCGAGCTCGTCGTCGAGCGAGACGATCTCGTGGGGGTCGACGTCGTTGCGGATCGAGAGCTCGCGCGAAGGGATCACGCCTTCGGACTTGAAGCCGATGTCGAGCAGCACTTCGTCGCTGTCGATCTTCACGACGCGGCCCTTGACGATGTCGCCGTCGTCGAACTCGACGATGGTGGCGTCGACCGCGTCGGCGAAGGACTGGCCGCCCAGGTCGTCGAAGACGACGAGCTCGTTCTGGCCTTGTTCCTCTTCGATCGCTTCCGCTTCGATCGCTTCCGCTTCGATCGGCTCCCCGACCGGCTCCACGACCTCGGCGGCGACTTCCTCGACCGCGGGTGCGGCGACTTCGACTTCCGGGGCGACCACAACGGCCTCCCCGCTCTCCTCGGGGACGGTAGCGGTTGCGACCGCCTCCGTCACGTCCTGATCCGGCAACTCGACTCCTCTGCGATGAACCATCCGCGGTGCTGGTTGACCGGCGGGCGCGGGTGGCGGGCCTCGGGACGAGGCCGAACGAACAGGGTACAGGGCCGCCCGCGATTCCCGAAAGTCGAGGCGCCGGGTGTCAGGCGCGACGAGCGAGGAGGAGCAGCTCATGATGGTCGAGGGTGGGCGGCTGACGACGGTACGCGCCGGGCGTGGCGCCGTGGACTTCCACATCGACGAGTTCGGCGGTTGCCGCGAGCAACTCGAGTTCACGGGCCGTGAAGCACGTCGTCCAGAGGTCGAACGGCGCTTCGGTGCCATCAGGGTTCCGGATGGTGGCGATCTCGTGGAGCACGCCGGTCGCCGGGTCGTACTCCTCCCCCGCCTCCAGGTGGCGGACGGCGAACGCGGCACTGAACGCGCTCACGGCCAGCGCGCCGCCGGGGCGCAGCGTCGCAGCGATGCGTTGGAAGACAGCCGTCTCGTCGCGGCCGCCGAGGAGACCGAAGCCACCCTGGCAGAGGCAGATCGTGGCATCGAACTCGCCGGGCCGCTCGAGGTCCCGGACGTCGAGCTCCTCGAACGACGCGCTCAGGCCGTCGGCCGCGGCCACTTCTCGCGCGAGCCGGACGAACTCGGCGCTGTGGTCGACGCCCACCACTTCGTAGCCGCGGCGCGCCAGCGAGAGCGAGTGGCGTCCCGGCCCGCATCCGACGTCGAGCACCCGCATCCCGGGCGCGAGCCGCAGCGCGTCGACGAGGAAGTCGACCTCCTGCTCGGTGCCCTTGGTGAACGCGTTGCGCAGGTACGCCGAGCCGAGGTAGTCCGCGATCGCGTCGAACCAGTACTCGTCGGGCACTACTTCGCGGCGGCCCAGTTGGGGCCGAAGCCGGTGTCGACCGTCAGCGGGACCCGCAGCTCGCACACGTGCTCCATCACCTCGCGCACCAGCGCCTCGGTGGCGACCTGCTCGTCCCCGGGCACTTCGAGCACGAGCTCGTCGTGCACGGTGAGCAGCATGCGGGCGCGCGATCCGGCGTCGTCGAGCGCGTGGTCGAGATCGATCATCGCCAGCTTGAAGATGTCGGCCGCCGAACCCTGCACCGGTGCGTTCTGGGCCATCCTCTCGCCCATCTGACGGATGCGGAAGTTGTCCGACGTGAGCTCGGTGATCTGGCGCCGGCGCCCGAAGATCGTGGTGGTGTACCCGCGTTCCTTCGCCTCGCGCACCGTCTCCACCATGAACGTCTTCACGTTGGGGAAGCCCTCGAAGTACGCGTCGAGGATCTCGGCGGCCTCCCCCGTCGGGACGCCGAGGCGTTGTCCGAGCCCGTAGGCCTCCATGCCGTACGCCAGGCCGTAGTTCACGACCTTCGCGAAACGTCGCTGCGCGTCGTCGACGGCCGACTCGTCGACGTGGAACACCTTCGCGGCCGTGGTCGTGTGCACGTCCGCGCCCCGATCGAACGCGTCGATGAGCCCCGGGTCCTCGGCGAGGTGGGCGAGCACGCGCAGCTCGATCTGCGAGTAGTCGGCGGTGAGCAGCCCCCAACCGTCCTCGGCGATGAAGGCGCGACGCATCTCGCGTCCATCGGCGGTGCGCACCGGGACGTTCTGCAGGTTCGGCGCCTCGCTCGAGATGCGGCCCGTGGTGGTGTCGGTCTGCTTGAACGTGGCATGGATGCGGCCGTCGGCCTGGATGAGCGGCGGGAGGGCATCGGCATAGGTGCTGCGGAGCTTCTCGACCTCGCGGTAGCGCAGCAGGTCTTCGATGATCGGGTGGTCGTCGGCCATCTTCTGGAGGGAGTCGGCGTCGGTCGACGGACCGGTCTTCGTCTTCTTCACCGGGACGAGGCCCAGCTTCTCGAACAGGATCGTGCGCAACTGCGGCGTCGAGTTGACGTTGAACTCCTCACCTGCGTGCGCGTGGATTCGTTGCACGAGCGCGTCACACTGCTGGCCGAGATCCGCGCTCAGTGCTTCGAGGAACTCGCGGTCGACCCGGATGCCGGCTGCCTCCATGCGTGCGAGTACCCGCACCAGCGGTCGTTCGAACCGTTCGTAGAGATCGGTGAGCTCGCGCGCCGCGAGCGCACGTTCGAGCGCGTCGGCAAGTTGCAGCACCACTGCGGCACGCCGTCCGGTGCGCTCGATCTCGACGTCGCCGTCGAGATCGAGGGTCCCGGGCTCGGCGTCGGGCGACGACACCTCGAGCGAGAGGAACCGCAACGCGAGGTCGTCGAGGAAGAACTTCCCCGAACCGGGATCGAGCAGGTAGGCCATGACCGCGGTGTCGTGGTGCAACGAACGGATATCACGGTTGAGCCCGTGCATCAGCTCCTTCGCCCGGTGCGCGACCAGCGGCGGACCGCCCTCGGTGAACAACGCGTCGAGTGCGCTCGCCACCTTCGGGTCGCCCAGCAGCGACGCATCGATGTACGTCGCCGTGTGGTCGTCGGCGGCGATCGCGATCGCGCGCAACCCGCTGAGCACCGGAGCGCCCTCCCAGCGCGCCTCGATCGCGTAGGGCGACCGGTGCTCGACGAGCGCGTCGAGCACCGCGGCGACGGCGACGGCGCCGCTCGCGGTGGTCACCTCGACCTCGAGCATCTCGCTCTCGGGTTCTGCTGCCGATTCGCCGACCGCTTCGAGGAGTCGCGGCAACAGGGTGCGGAACGCGAGCTGGTCGAACAGCACCCGCACGTGCTCACGGTCCCACGCGCCCATCCGGAGATCCGCGGGTGCGACGTCCACGTCGCAGTCGAGTCGGAGGCGTGACATGTCACGGTTGAGGAACACGCGTTCGCGCGAGTCGCCGAGGTTCTGGCGCTGCTTGGGCGGCAGGTCGTCGAGATGCTCGTAGATGCCCTCGAGGTTGCCGTACGTCGCGATGAGCTTCGCCGCGGTCTTCTCGCCGATACCGGGAACTCCGGGCAGGTTGTCGCTGGGGTCACCGCGCAGCGCGGCGTACTCGGGATACTGCGCGGGTGTCACACCGGTCCGGTCGAAGATGCCCGCCTCGTCGTACAGCACGTAATCAGACACGCCCCGCCGGTTGTAGAGCACCTTGACGTGCGGGTCGGACACCAGCTGGTAGCTGTCGCGGTCGCCGGTCACGATGATGACGTCGATACCGTCGGCGGCCGCCCGCGTCGCCAGCGTCGCGATCACATCGTCGGCTTCGACGCCGGGCATCTGCAGCGTGGGGATGCACAACGTGTCGACGACCTCGTGGATCAGCGGGATCTGGGGCACGAAGATGTCGGGCGTCTCCTTGCGGGTGCCCTTGTAGTTGGCGTCGAGCGCATCGCGGAAGGTCGGCCCGGGCGCGTCGAACACCACCGCGATGCCGTCGGGGCGCTCGTCGCCCAACACCTTCACCAGCATCGACGTGAAGCCGTACACCGCGTTGGTGATCGTGCCTTCGGGGGTCGCCAGGTCGGACGGCAACGCGTAGAACGCCCGGTACGCGAGCGACAGGCCGTCGATGAGCAGGAGCGTCGACATCGCGGCGATCGTACGCCGCGCGAGAGTGCGTGGCTCAGGGTTCGAGCTCGCCGTCGACGACCCGTCGGGCGATCTCGTCGATCTTCACCCGATGCGCCATCGCCTGTTGCTGGAGGAAGCGCCAGGCGTCCTGCTCGGCGAGACCGTGGCCGTCCATGAGCCGGCCCTTCGCCCGGTCGATGGTCTTGCGCGCCTCGAGGCGCGACTGGAGATCCTCGACGTCGCGCTCGAGCGCGGTCAGCTCGGCGAAGCGGCCGAGCGCGACCTCGATGGCCGGGATCAGGTCGCTCTTCTGGAACGGCTTGACCAGGTAGGCCAGCGCGCCGGCATCGCGCGCCTGCTCGACCAGCTCACGCTGCGAGAACGCCGTCACCATCAGGACCGCGGCCAGCCGTTCGCTGGCCACCTGACGAGCGGCCGACAGGCCGTCGAGACCGGGCATCTTGATGTCGAGGATCACGAGGTCGGGGCGCAGGTCACGCACCAACTCGATCGCCTCGTCGCCGCGGCCGGTCTCCCCCACGACGTCGTAGCCCTCCTCCTGGAGGAGCTCCTTCAGATCGAGGCGGATGATCGCTTCGTCTTCGGCGATCACGACCCGAGCGGGCGGTGCAGGGTCAGGCGGCACGGGTCTCCCGGAAGTCAGCGCGCGGACAGTTCGGCGGAGATGCGGTCGAGCAGCGAATCCTGCTCCCGTTCGAGCTCCCGGACGGTGCTGCGCAGCGCGTCGGCGTGGCGGGCCTGGGCGTCGGCGTGACGGCGGGCCTCGCGCGCCTCGACGTCGGCCAAGGGCGTCTCGGCGACGAGCGCGCGCAGGCGCACGTCCTCGGCCTGCTCCTCGAGGAAGCCGAGCTGCTCCTCGGTCACCGCCAGCTCAGCCCGGATCCGCTTGAGCCGTTCACTGACGTCGACGAGTCGTCGCTCGAGGAGTGATTGCGACATGGCCCGCCATTCTAGAGCCGGGCCGCTCAAGCAGCTTGGTGGGACGGTCGACACCGATCACACCTTGCTTCGACGGATCGCCGTTCTCCTGACCGCTCTTGGCGTGCTCACGCTGTCGCCGTCGGCCGCCCGTGCGGCCGACGAGCCTGCTCGCGACCCGTTGACCCTCGCCCGCCAGCGACTCGAAACGACCCGGAGCGAGGCCACCCAGATCTCGGGCCGGATCTCCGCCGCGCAGACGCAGCAGGCGAAGCTGGGAGCGGAGATCGCCGACGACGAACAGAAGATCCCCGCGTTGCGAGCCCGTGCCACCGAACTCCGTGCGCTCGTGAAGCAGCGCGCCGCCCAGCTGTACGTGCGTCACGGCGGCACCGCGGCGTTCGAGCAGGCGATGGCGGCGGAAAACGCGGCCGACGGCCTGCGCGCCATCCATCTGACCGACACGATCGGCACCGAGGAGCTCGACGCGGCGGTCACCTTGCGCCAGACGGCCACCGAGCTCGGCGTGCGCGAGGTCGACCTGAAGAACCAGCGCTCGCAGCTCCAGAAGGCGATCGCCACGCTGGCGCCGCTCAACGACCAGCTCCAACAGAAGCTCCAGGTCGCGAGCGCGCTCTACGACAAGGTGCAGGCC
>Ga0075021_10002194_pt1 | contig 10163 bp, 8 predicted proteins | sample ColStrG_CSR_2012_FD_72749 | JGI IMG/M metagenome (GOLD analysis project Ga0075021, IMG submission 72749) | Freshwater sediment microbial communities in response to fracking from Pennsylvania, USA - Cold Stream Run_MetaG_CSR_2012 | ecosystem: Environmental > Aquatic > Freshwater > Creek >... | reverse complement strand
GGACAGGCCTCATATTGCCGTAGGACTCTCGGAAGGAGCGGTTGGTAATAAAGAGTCCTGCAATTTCCCTTTGAAATACCTGCAATACCGCCCTAATCGTCCCCCCCAATCGAAGGTGAAGCCCAGAGTTTCGACATAGTAGGCTGCGGCTTTGTCCACATTGGCCGCGGGGATTTCCGGGACTGCGGCGGGAAACGTCATGAGGTTCTTGCGTTCATCGTAGCGCGCACGCGAGCATCGACCGTCAATCTTGAGCTAAGATGAAATCTCAGACTGGAGCACCCCATGCCAAACAACACCAATACCAACCAGTCCTTTCACGCGAAGCAGTAAACGGCGGAAAGGTTTCCCCTCCGAATCGCAAGTGAAACGCGGCTTCCGCGTTGTTCATGGCCAAAAGGAACTCTTGGAAAAACTGGGCCGTAACGACCCTTGCCCCTGCGGGTCGGGCCGCAAGTTCAAAAAGTGCTGCCTTCGGCGACGGCCTACATGATGGCGCACGAAGAAATCAATTCTTTTAGAGATTAGTTGTATTCCGAGCAAGGGGGCGCAGTCGCCCCTTAACTTGGAAGTATCACCTTTTTCACACCGCCCGTTCCTGGAAAATCGAGGGACCGTTCCAGCACACCGTCCACTAAATACATCACGCCCGGCGGCGGTACGATGGGGCGATGAAGGTTCGCGAAGTGATCCGTCTCATCGAAGTCACGGTTGCCGGCAAACCGAACTCTGATATCCATCCGAAAACGCTAGCGGACATCTTCAGGCAAGCTAAGATCGAAAGGTCGAGAGCATGATGCAATACGCGATCGTGACAGAAAAAGTTCCAGGAAGCAACTACAGCGCTTACGTTCCCGACCTTCCAGGGTGTGTCGCCACGGCGGATTCGCGCGAAGACGTAAAGCGGCTGATGGACGAGGGTATCGCTTTTCACGTCGAGGGTACGCGGGAGGACGGACTGCCCATTCCGGAACCGACGACTCAAGTCGCTTATGCGGATGTGGCGTGATTTGACGCCCTACAGCTTTTTCGCCACCGGAGCAGCAGAAGCCTGCGGTTGTGGGGAAGAAGATTTTGCCGGCAAGCTAACAACCGGCGCTGGCGTTGGCGCCGGAAGCCCCATCGTTTCCATTTCCTTGAAATACACGCGCCGATTTTCATCCATTGCCAAATTGGAAAGTATCACCGCCGTTGAATCGGCCAAGCCGACTTCCAAATCCGCTCGCGGCCGGTTCCCGCTACGTACGCAACTCAAAAAGCTTTCGAGTTCGGTATCAACCGGGTTGCGGTCTTCCGTCGGCAGCATGATTCCCTTGTCGTAGAGCCAACGCCTCGCGAACTTCGATTCGCGCGCCAGGAACGAGTCGTTCTTCCAATCCACTTCCGTGGCCGGCGTAATAATCGGAATCCCGCGCTGCGGCCCCGCCTGCGCCCAACTGGCGCTAGCCGTGGTACTCGTTTTCTCGCCGCCGGAAGAGATCGTGGTCGGCTGCGGCTCGCGAAACCAAAGCGCCGTGGGCAAAGCGTTGTCGCTGCCAAGCGTGAGTTCAACCGCCCCCGCCGTGCCCATGATGACGAGGCCGAATTCGGGGCGCTGCGAGGAAAGCATTGGCAGATGCTGGCAAGTCGTGATGGCGCTGTACATCATCTTGCGGCCATTGGGATAGCTGTAAATGAGCTGGATGTTATCGAATACTTCGCGCCCGTCCTTCCAGGTATCGAGCCCACCGACTCCCACCACAAATTCCGGATGCGCGCCAAAAAACCAGTCGGCGACATCAATGTGGTGCGACGCCAGCTCCGCCGTTAAACCGCCCGAAAATTCCCGAAATAGCCGCCAATTCTTGGGATTGTCTTTGCCGCCCGGCCTCATAGTCCAGCCCGGATTGCGATGCCATTGCCCGTGGATGTGCGTGACGTTGCCGAGAATGCCGTCGTCGATCATTTTCTTCACCGACTGGAAATAGATGCTGTAGCGCCGCTGCAGTCCGACTTGGAGAATCTGTTTGGGATGCTGCGCCGCCAGGGCGCGCAAAGCGTGTACTTCGTCGGCTTTGAAGACCAGGCTCTTTTCGCAGAGCGTGTGTTTGCCGGCCTGCAATGCGTCCCGCGTCACACCAAAATGCAAGTACAACGGCACCGCAATCACCACCGCTTCGACGTCTTTGTCGGCCAGCAATTCGCGGTAGTCTTTATACTTCTTTGGATTGGTGCTGACCTTTCTCGCGGTTTCGTCGAGGGCTTGCTGGTTCACGTCGCACAGCGTCACGCAACGCCCCGTGTCAAGCTTCGCCAGATGATCTACCAGATACGAACCGCGGCTGCCTACGCCAATGGCGCCGAATTTCACGGGATCGCCGGCCGCGTGAACCTTGAGAATTTCCGGGCCGGCAGCCATAGTCGCGGCTCCTATTTTGATGGCATCGCGTCGAGAAAGGTCGTTGGGCATACCAGACAAGTCTAATCCAGTTCAGCGAGTTCGGGTTTGGGTTGTGTTTGGTGCAGATCCACTTTTACGCGCGCTGCCCATTCAGCCCCGGCCAGAATAATCAGGGTCGCAACAAACGCCCAAAACACGATGCTGATGGATTGCACAAAGGGCGGCACGTCGGCCCGCAGCTTGTCCCGCAGCCATGGCCACGTCAAAAGATTAATATATTCGGAGAGTTGCAGCAGGATCGCCACGGTCGCCGATGGCAACAGCAAGCGCTCGATGGGGATCGTACAATTCGGCAGCAGCCAGTAAATCAGGAATATCAGCAGCATCGTCACGGGCAGGGCCACAATGTGCAACAAGACGCTCTGCACGGAACCGGCAAGGCCGCCCGCGCCGACCGTCAGCGTGGTAAAGCAAACCGACGCCAGCACCAGCGCTCCGCAAATAAAAATCAAACCCAGGCTGATGATCTGGTTCCACACGAAGCTGCGGTTTTGCTTGGCGCGCCAGACGCGATTGAACGCCACTTCAAGCGGCGTAAAAATGCCGTTTGCCGTGAAGAAGAGGAGAAGAAGCGACAACCAACTAAATTTCTGCCATGAGGCTTGGCGTAGGTAGCCGCTCAAATTGAGGCCGAAATCGTCGGGGAAATAATTAGCCACGGTCTGAACGATCACGTCGCTGGCTTCCCGCCACTTCAAAAGGCGGCTGCAAATCAGGATCATCGCCACCAGAAACGGATAGAAGGAAATGAGGATGTTTACCGCTACCGCAAACGCATAAACATGGACCTCGGTCTCCATCAAGAATCGCAACGAAGCAAACAGGCTCTTGCCGACCGCTCGCCAACTGGCTAAGCGGATTCGCGGCGAAGGGCGGAACGGATCTTTGGGCCGCAAGTCGACATAAATCGGCCGCGTTGCGGGCACAACGCGCGTGGGTGCGGTCTGAATCGGATCGGTCGGGGTCATTTTTGGGCGGCGGGCCGTGTTTTTATGTCAGTCAGCGTGTAGACGCCGTCGGCGCTCACATCCACCGTCGCCGCGATTTGATCGCCCGCATGCAGCGCGTCGAACTCAGCCTTCGATTTGATGGGATAGTCCATGGTCATCGCTTCCATGAAGTTTGGTATGGCGGCGGCATCCACCGCGGCGGTCTGCTCTTTAGCGTTCAGGGAAACTATTTTGCCGGTAAGCGCATAGTGCTTCTCCGCCGGCGGTTTTGGAACTCGAGCGCAGGCCAGATTGAGAATGCAAACGAGGGCAATAAGAGTGGGTTTCACGGCCAGCTTATTTATAGGGTAACCCAAAAAGCGCTTTCGTCGTGCTCAACCGCCACAACCAAACTTTATCAGAATGTCTGTCGAAAAGCGGAATTCATCTGAAGGAACGAAAGGAGGGCCTGTACTCGGCCCACAACTGTTTTAACATCGCAGCCACGGGGCGAGTCGAGTTAGATCGCCGTGTTGCTTTCGCAACAAACCCGCTTGTGCTACGCGCGGTTGCGTGAACGACGGACTGCCTCACGCCGAGCGCGCCTTTGGGAGGCGCTTAACGCTTTGGGCCGGTTTCGAAGTCGACCTCAGAGTGACTTTTAGCGACATAACACATTGAGGTCCTGCTCCGCTACGCCGTAGTACGGATTAGTAGGTCCGGTACTTGACCCCTGAGAGTGCCTCACCTTAGACTCAGTCATCAACTTGCGTCACCGATTTCACGGTCTGGATGCGGTCCGGGCAGCCGCATTACTGTTAGGGGTCGTTCTTCATACGGCGGTTGGGTTCTTTCCCGATAACAATCCGACACTGGCCGCGCATCATTTAGTGGATCCGGCACCGTTCGTTCTCGGATTCCACTACATTCACATTTTCCGGATGGCTAGCTTTTTTCTGATCGCGGGTTTCTTTGGGCGCTTGATTTTGGAACGAAGGGGAACCGCCGGATTCATTCGAAACCGGCTCCAACGAATTCTGCTGCCGTTGGTGTTGGGCTGGCCGGTGTTCTATCCGATGATTGCGTTCGTCACGATCTGGCAAGCGCGCGTGAGAGGCGCGGCGGAGGTCTCCCTCTGGCATGCGACGTTGTCCGCTTTCACCAGCGGAAAAGTCTTTCGCGAAGGGTTCCCGTTGGGGGATTTCTGGTTTCTGTACTACCTACTTCTGATGTACGCGCTCGTGTTGTGCTTGCAATGGATCTGGGGGAAATGGACTGCCGCTGTCTTTAAGACAGTGATCGAAAGCTGGTGGGGAACCATCTGCCTTGCCATCCCTTTGACGGCGATACTCTACCGCATGCCGGGCTCACTTGGTTTGCGAACTCCCTACGGATTGGCAATTGACAAGTCAGTCGTGCTTGCATACCTGATTTTCTTCCTGATCGGCTGGTTTCTCTTTCAGCAGCGGGACCTATTAGAAATCCTGGAGAGACGGGCCGTGCGCCACGCCGTTCTGGGGATTGCCGCCGGAACCTGGCCGCTGGCACTGCTCGCCCTTATGGCCGTCGCGGGTGAGGCGCCGCGCTCAGCGGTGGAGGAATTCTCCGACAATGCGGCGTATGGTTTGGCGATGGTGCTGATGACTTTCGGCTTCATCGGCATCTTCTTGCGCTGGATGTCCGTGCCCCGCCCGGCGGTTCGCTATTTATCCGATGCCGCTTATTGGATTTACCTGGCGCATTATCCGTTGGTCAGAGCGCTGCAGGTGGCGTTGGCTCCGTGGCACGTTCAATCGAGCGTAAAGATTCCGGTTATTGTATTGAGTTCGCTGGCTATCCTGCTGGTGAGCTATCACTTCCTGGTGCGTTATAGCTGGATCGGAGTGATGTTGTCGGGACCCAGGGACAGGCGAAATCGGGGCGGAACCGGACAGATGATCCCTGCTTCCGCCACGATTGCTATTTGACGCACGCGGGTAAGTAGCGGTAAAAGGGAGAACTAATGGGGACGACCAGCTCTGCCCACCGCGGCGGAATCGCGACGGTGGCGACCCTTGCTGGAATGGAGACTATTCTGTGCGGAGGGCGGCGATGGGATCGATGCGGGTGGCGCGCAGAGCAGGAAGATAGGCCGCCAACAGGGCGGCGGCGAGCAGAATGGCAGTGAGGGCAATCCAGACCTGCGGATTGAGTTGCACAACGTCAAAGAGAACGTGCGCCATAAGGTGGGTTAGCACGAGCGAAAGCCCGATGCCGCACGCCAAACCAATGAAAATAAGCGCGCCGGTTTGGCGCATCATCATCTTGAGGACGCGGAAACGCGTTGCGCCCAGGGCCATGTGAACGCCGATGTCGTGCGTGCGCATCGAGACGAGATAAGAGACAACGGCGTAAATACCAGTGATCGCCAGCAGAAGAGCAATGATCGCGTAGGAGGTCATAGTGGTGGCGGCCGCGTGGACACCGGCGCGCTCTTCCATCATCGCTTGCTCCATGGTTTTGAAATCGAAGAGCGGGACAGTTGGGGCCAGAGCCTGAAGTTGAGCGCGGGCGGCCGGGATGAGAGCGAGCGGGTCGCCAATGGTGCGAGCGGTGAATTGAGCGGATGAGGGAACGAACTGCGCGTAGGAGACGTAAGCGCGGTTGGAGGGTTTGCCGTTGAACCAGTCGCTGATCACGTCGGCCGAGACGCCGACGACGGTGAGCCAGCCCTGGGAGGCGTCGAACTTAATGTGTTGGCCGATGGGGCTCGAGTTGGGCCAATAGTAGTGAGCGAACGCCTTGCTAAGAACGACTGTGAGGGGAGAGGAAGCGCGGTCGGCGGCAGAGATGCCGCGGCCTTCGAGCAATGGAACGCGCAGCGATTCCAGGTAACGGCCGGACACAGCGATTATGGATGGCAACGGGTCACCAGGACGGAGGTCGGGGCGACCTTCGATTGTGAGGTGCGGCGGAGCTCCCTGGCTGGAGGAGACAGCGGAGGAGGAAACGCCGGGAATCTGCAGCAAGGCGTCCAGGGCACGATCATAGTAGGCGAGCCGGCCGGCTGGGTCGATATATTCGGGGAGCGGAAAGGAAACCTGAACGGTCAGGAGATTCTTGGGGTCAAAGCCCTGATTGAGTGCAAGCAAGCGATCGAATGTCTTGACCATGAGTCCGGCGCCTATCAGTAGGACGAGCGCGAGGGCGAGTTCGGAGACGACTAGCGCGGAGCGAAAGACACCGGAGGATTGTTGGGAGGAAGGCGAAACGCGCTCACGGAGGGCATCGACAAGATTCAGGCGAGTGGCGCGGCGGGAGAGTTCAACGATGGCGGGTAAGCCGCAAAGCACTCCCGCCAGAACGGAGACCAGGAAGGCGAAAACGAGGACATTCGGGTCCAGGCGCATGGTTCGCAGGCCAGGAACGAGACGCATGACCATAGCCGGAATGTTCTGTTTGGAATAGACGTTGTTCCAATCCGCCAGGAGCACGCCGAGGCCGCCGGCGGCGATAGAGAGCAAGAGCGATTCCGCGAACAAATGGCGGGCGATTTGAAAACGGCCGGCTCCCAACGCGGCGCGCACAGCTATTTCTTTGCGGCGGCCGGCGGCACGGGCCAACTGCAGGTTGCCGATATTGGCGCAAGCGAGCAGCAGGACAAAACCCGCGGTAGAGAGGATGACAGAGAGAAAACGGTTAGTGACTCCTTCGGACAATTCGCGCAGGGGAATAGCGGTAAAGCTCCGATCACGGTTGGTGGCTGGATGTTCGGAGGCCAGACGCGCGGCGATAGCGGCGGCTTCGGAGTTTGCTTGGCTCGCGGCCACCCCCGGCTGCAAAAGGCCGAGAAGTTGTAGATCATGAACCGATCGCTGCTGCCCTTCAGCGGGAGTGAGAAGCAAGGGCGACCAGATCTCCGTGCCCAGCGGATAGTCGAAATTATCGGGCATGACTCCGGCGATGGTAAAGCTGCCTTGCGAAAGGTGGAGCGTGCGGCCGATTACATCCGGTGACGAAGCAAGGCGCGTTTTCCAGAAGGAATCGCTTACTACGATGGCGTGGGCTTCGCCGCGCGGAATGCGGCCGAGCGCGGCTTGGCCGGAAAGGACGTCGAAAAAGGCGGGAGAGACTTGGGCGAGCCGGACCATTTCCGGAGCCGAGCCACTGCGGAAAGTGGCGAGCAGAGAGCGGCAGGCGGCCAAGGATTGAAACGAACGGGCCTGGGTTTGGAGGTCGAGGAAGTTAGCCGGAGCCGAGGCGGTGCGGTCGAGGCGGACCTTCGGGTTGGTTTCCCAAAGCGTCATGATGCGATCAAGGTTAGAAAAGGGCAGCGGGTGAAGGATGATGCCATTGACGGCGATGAAGGCGGAGACGTTGACGCCAATACCAAGAGCCAGGGCTAAGATGGCAATAGCGGCGGCAGACCGGGCTTTCAATAGGGTTCGGGCCGCATATTTGAGGTCTTGAAAAAAGGCGGGCATGGGCTGCTCGTTACGGATGCATGCAATTGGCCTTATTGTAAGTGATTGATACCAAGCGGAGGGAACGGGAAGCTGCGCCCGGAAGTGCGCGCTTTTGGGACGACAGTGGGTGGTGGTGTTACTTCTTCTTGGCGGGCGGCTCGGCGTCGATGCCAAAATCATAGCCCTTGCCGAAAGTTCCCTTGTCGGGTTCGGCCGCGCCCACCAGAAAGAAAAGATATTCCCCTGCGCTCAGCGCGGGCGGCGTGAGTTTGAAGAGTTTGGGGCCAACCTCGGCTTGGTCGAAGGGCCACACTACATCCGGGTTCAGCCCGGTCTTCAATCCAGGAATTCCGTCGAGTTCACGGCGGTCGCCTTTTTCGAGCAGAGAGATCAAGACGACATCCGAGATCTCTTTACCCTCGGGGAGGCGCAGGTAAAAGACGGGTTTCGTGGTGCGGACACGCAGTTTCGCCGCGGGCCCGGCTAGGTAGGCGATCGACTTGCCCTTGAGCAGTTTGCCTTTATGGATTCCGAGCATGACCTTCAAGTCGACCTTAGAGGGCGTTTTTACAGTGAACAGATACAAGCCGGGCTCCGATGGCGTGAGAGTTGCAAGGGAATCTTCCGGGTATTTTTTGGTGGGCTGGGCAGTGGTGGCCGCAGGTGGCGGCGGGGGTGTGTAAGGCTGCGTGGGATCTAAGAGGAAGCGGATGATATTGTCTGAAAGCCCTTGTTTCTTCAATTCGACTAATTCTTCAGTGCTTAGATCGAAGGCTTTGGCATATTTCTTGATTTTGGTTACGATCAGTTCCTCGGAAAACCCGGCACGATTGAGCTTGACTACTTCTTCCACAGTAAGGGCCGTATCGGGGGGTGGCGTCTGGGCGCGGGAAGGCGCCAGGGCAAGGGTGGCAAGCAGGGCCAAGGCCGGGCTAAAACGCCGGAGAGCGGTGAGAACATTGGGAATGTTGCGAGAAGCCGCCATCAAGGTGTAGTGTTTACTTTACCAGGGAACTCATAAATGAACGGTTCGGAACAGACAGTCAAAGAAGCCAAGAACGACGATCAGCCGCGCAGTTCCGAGAACCTGGCGTTCTTGTACCAGGGGCTGCTGACAATTATCGTAAGGCTGCAAGCCGGGCGCGAACAGATACCGGAGGCGCAGAGCTTCCGGTTGCGGGCCAAGAAACTATTGGCGGATGCCGAGCGCGATGCGCGGCGCGTGGGTTACGATGCCGACGACGTAAAGGATACGCATGTAGCGGTAACGGCCTTTCTGGACTCGGTGGTTTTGCACTCATCGGAGGCGGGGCGCGCGGAATGGGAACGGCAAAGCCTGGCGGAAGAGTTGTTCAAGATTCCCGATGCCGGCGAGGTGTTTTTCGATAAGATCGACGATCTGAGGGGGAGGCGCGATTCGCAAGATTTGGCGGACGTGCTGGAGGTTTATCTGCTCTGCCTGCTGCTCGGCTTTGAAGGGCGCTACGCGGGTGGGCTGCGGGGCGAGTTGAGCGCCATCAAGGAGAAAGTACGAAGGCGCATAGACGACATCAGAGGGAAACCGGGACGGCTCTCGCCGACCGGGCTTTTGACCGATGCCGGCGTGCGGCTGGAGGTACCGCCGCAGTCTGGCTATTCCGTGCGGCGGTTGGCGCTGATTGGGTTGGGAGCGGCGGTCGTTACGATTCTGTGTTTCATATTGTTGAAACTCGATCTTGTGTGGGAAGCGGAACGCGTCTCCGGAAGGCTTTTGTAGCGTGGAGGAGAAGGCAATGGGGACGGAGAACTCTGTCCATGCAGAGGTTTACGTATGTTGAAGCGGTGGCGCTTGGGGACCGAGAAGTTCGTCCCCATTGCGCGAGAGAGCCCATTACTTAGGAACCGGCATGTCGATTAAGAGCTTATTGCTTTTACTGTTCTTGTATGTCTGCCTGGTCTGGGTGGGGGCGGCCATTCTCAAGGAAGGTCCTCAGATCCGGGAATTCGGGTTGTTATGGACGGCGGTCGGGCTGATTGCCGTGTTGGCTTGGGTCGTCATTGCCTGGCTGTGGGGCTGGTTTCGCATTGCCAGAGCGAGGGCAGCGGCAAAACCCAAAACTCCAGCGAAGGGGCCGGCGGCGGTGGCCTTGCACGAGGACGACGCCGCGCTGTTGGCGCTGATTGGCGAAGCCAAGGTCGCACTGGCAAAGGCGACCACAGCGAGTGCGCAACGAATACGCTTGCAAGACCTTCCTTTGTATCTTTTGGTTGGCCCCGAGAATAGCGGAAAAACCAGCACGTTCTTGAATTCCGGCTTAGAGCCCGTTGCCTTGAGCGGCCAGACAGGCGGTGTCCAGGCCATTCCCACGC
>Ga0075021_10002193_pt1 | contig 10165 bp, 9 predicted proteins | sample ColStrG_CSR_2012_FD_72749 | JGI IMG/M metagenome (GOLD analysis project Ga0075021, IMG submission 72749) | Freshwater sediment microbial communities in response to fracking from Pennsylvania, USA - Cold Stream Run_MetaG_CSR_2012 | ecosystem: Environmental > Aquatic > Freshwater > Creek >... | reverse complement strand
GACGTCGTTCAGCGGATCGTGGAGCCGGAAGACGTCGATGCCATTCTCGGCGGCGCACGAGACGAACCGGCGCACGATGTCCTCCGAGACGGGATGTGAGCCGACGAGGAAACGTCCACGGAGCGCCAAGCCGAGCGGCGTCTTGGTGTGTGTGTCGATCGCGCGGATGCGCTCCCACGGACTCTCGACCGCGCGCCGCACGGCCGAATCGAAGACGCCACCGCCGGAGACTTCGAGATACGCAAAGCCCGCGCGGTCGAGAATCTCCGCAATTCGCAGCACCTCACCAGTCGGCAGCTTGCCCGCAAGCGGCTCCTGCGAGAGCAGGCGAATCGTGGTGTCGACGATTTTGGGCATTCGGGGTGGGACCTTACCGTGGCCGGACCCGGGGGACAGACTGGAGCCTGTCCCCTGCGTCAGCCGATCTCAGGGTCAGGCCCGAGAGATGTAGCGAGCTTCGCGTGGGTCGACCTTGATGCGCTCCCCGACGTTGACGAACAGCGGCACCTGAACGACGGCTCCCGTCTCGAGCGTGGCCGGTTTGGTCACGTTCGAGACGGTATCTCCCTTGACGCCGGGCTCGGTGTCGCTAACGGCGAGCTCGACGGAGGCTGGCATCTGGATCCCAGACGGCTTACCGTTGACGGCGAGGATCTGCACGGTCGAGGACGGGAGAATGTAAGCGAGCTCGTCCTCAAGATCGGCGCGCGGGAGGCCGAACTGCTCGTACGTTTGCTCGTCCATGAAGTGGGCTTCGCTCCCGTCGTCGTACAGGAACTGGACGTTCTTCACCTCCGTGTGCACCCGAGCGAACTTCTCGCCAGCACGGAACGTGTCGTCGATCACGGCACCCGACTCGAGATTCTTGAGCTTGGTGCGCACGAACGCGCCACCCTTGCCGGGCTTCACGTGCTGAAAATCGACGATCCGCCACATGGCACCGCGGTGCTCGATGTGCATACCCGTCTTGAACTGGTTCGTGCTGACGATGTCTGCCATCCGGCGGAGCAGGATACCTGTCGCCCGGTCAGCCGACGGTGAGAAGATCCTTCGTGAACGAGGTGAGGATCTCGCAGCCGTCTACGGTGACCATGACCAGATCCTCGATCCGGCAGCCACCGGTGCCGGGCATGTAGATCCCGGGCTCGACGCTGACGACGTTCGCGGATGCCAGCACGTCGGTCGAATCGGCACGGAGGGTCGGCGCCTCGTGGATTTCGAGGCCGACCCCGTGCCCCAGCCCGTGTCCGTATGCCTCGCCGAACCCCGCCTCGCCGATCGCGGTCCGTGAAGTCGCGTCGACGTCGTGGCCGATCGCGCCCGCCCGTATCGCGGCAAGCCCGTCGAGCTGCGCCTGTGCAACGAGGTCGTAGATCTCGGCGAGCTCCATCGAGAGCGGACCTGTCGCGAACGTTCGCGTGCAATCCGAGAGGTACCCGTCGACGACGCAGCCCATGTCGACCGTAGCGAGCGTTCCCTCCACGATCACGGTCGACCCGGCTCCTGCATGCGGCTTCGCGCCGTTCAGGCCCGAGGCGACGATCGTTCCGAAGGCGCTCCTATCGGCACCGAACTCGCGGAAAGTGCGCTCGAGCCACCAGGCCACGTCGGCCTCCGTGCGCCCCACAAGCTTTTCGGACGCGAGAGCGGCGTAGACGGAATCGGAGATCGAGCACGCCTTCCGAATCGCGTCGAGCTCCGCCTCGTCCTTGACCGCGCGAAGCGCCTCGACAGCGCCGCGGGTGGGCACGAGCTCGGCTCCACCGGCACCGATCGTCTCCCACTGGGAAAAGGTAACGCGAGCAGCTTCGAAACCGACCGTGCTGCCGGCGAGCCGCTCGGCCAGAGCGCTCGACACGTCGCGCCGGGTCTGCACGAACTCGACGTCCTCGACCGCGCGAGCGGCCTCCGCGTACCGGAAGTCGGTGTAGAGCGTCGCCGCCCCACCCGGTTCGACGAGGAGAGCACAGTTGGAGCTCTCGAAGCCGGTCAGGTAGCGGACGTTGATCCCGTAAGTGACGAGTAGCGGCTCCCTGAGGCCTGCACCCAGGCGGGCGAGCCTGCTCACGGGCGGCGATCGGCGAGCAACTTGAGCGCCTCACGGTAACCGTCGAAGCCCTTGCCGACGACCCGGAGGCCGTGGAGATCGGCGAGCACCGAGTGACGGCGCCACTCCTCGCGCTTGTCGATATCCGAGAGATGCACCTCGACGAACGGAACCGTGAACGGCTCGAGCGCATCGCGGATCGCCCAGGAGTAGTGGGTCCAGGCCCCGGGATTGAGGATCAAACCGTCGGCCGTGCCAAGCGCCTGATGGAGAAACCCGAGGTACTCACCCTCGTGACTCGTCTGGCGACAGCGCACCTGTAGGCCAAGTGCGAGCGCCCAAGAGTAGATCTGTGTCTCGAGATCCTGAAGCGACTGCGTGCCGTACATCTCTGGGTCTCGACGCCCGAGCAGATTGAGGTTGGCACCGTTGAGAACGTCGATTCGCACGCCGCGACTCTAGTCGGAAATGAGACTGTCGAGCGCTGCACGCACGTCGACGGCGGGAACCTCTCTGCCCCAAGTCGGCTCGCCGGTCCGCTCAAGCAGGACGAGACGCGGCGTTCCACCAACAGTCTTTTTGTCCCGGGCAAGCGCAGCCCACGCCACGTCGCGGTCGACCCGCACCGGCTGCGGATCGAGCTCGCGCCGGACCTGGGCGAGTGCGGCATCGTTGCCCGAAAGCTGCAATGCGGCGACCATTCCGAGCGCCAAGGCCTGCCCGTGCGGGAGGCCGTAGCCAGCCGCGGCCTCAAGGGCGTGCCCGAAGGTGTGGCCGAGGTTGAGCTGGTTCCGAGGGCCGAGATCGTGTGGGTCGGCAAGGCACACCGCAGCCTTGAACGAGGCGCAGCGGCGCACGAGTTCGGCGAGCGGCTGCTCCCAGACCGAGCTGCTCATAAGGAGACCCATTTTTACGACCTCAGCCATTCCGTTCTTAATCTCGGCCTCGGGCAACGTCTCCAGCGTGCCGGGGTCGATCACGACGCGCGCCGGCCAGTGAAACGCGCCCACGAGGTTCTTGCCACCGGGAAGATCGACAGCCGTCTTGCCGCCGATCGCCGCGTCGACTTGGCCTACGAGCGACGTCGGCACAGCGACCCACGGCACGCCGCGCATGTACGTGGCGGCTGCGAACCCCGCCAGGTCGGTCGTACAGCCACCTCCCAGCCCGACGATTGTTCCGTCCCGGCCGATGCGGAACGCGCGCCACAACCGCTCCAACACCGCGACCGCCTTGGCGGGCTCACCCGGAGGTACGTCGTGGGAGGCGATATCACGATCGCCGAGCGCGAGCTGGGCCACGACTCCGTGGATGCCCGCCACGTTCGCATCAGCGACGATCTCGACTTCCCCGCTGCCAGGGACGAGCTCGCCGAGCAGGTCGACAGCGCCGATCTTGACGTCGATCCCGGCGGCGGTAAGCACGACCCCGTCAGCGTCGTGCGCGTGCGCATCAGCCGCATCCTCGTACACGGGCAGTCGCTCGCGGTAGAGCACGTGGAAGGCGTCCTCGTCCACCGCGAGTGGCCGCTTGCTCTCTCGTGCCCGCTGCCACGCAACTCCTGGATCGAGGTCGAGCAACACGGTGAACGCCCGGCGCCGCAGATATTCGCGCGTTCCCCCCGACAGCACCGCGCCGCCACCAAGGGCGATCACCGCAGGCTCGATGCTCTCCAGCAAGGCTGCCGCGACGGCCTCCTCGATCGATCTGAACCCCGCCTCGCCGTCGCGGGCGAAAAGCTCTTCCACTGTGGCGCCCGTCCTCTGCTCGATCTCCTTGTCGAGATCGATAAAGGGACGCCGCAGCCGACGGGCGACCTCCCAGCCGAGCGTCGTCTTGCCCGCGCCCATGAAACCGGCGAGCGCGAGGTGGCGTCCTAGGGCGTTCTCTGCCACCGGATGCGCTCTAGATAGGCGCGATGGGCGGCCACGAAGTCGACGATCGCGTCGCCACCGAACTTGTCCTTGGCGCTAACCGCGAGCTCCCACGCGACAGCAGCCTCGGCCACGACCGCGAGCGCCTCGACCGCCTGCACGTCGCTCCGCTCGACCAGGGCCTGCGCCGCCTCGCCGGTTTCGAGATCGACGGAATCGAGCGGCTTCATCAGCGTCGGCAACGGCTTCATCGCGGCTCGAACGACGAGTGGCTCGCCGTTCGTGATCCCCGCCTCAAGGCCGCCTGCACGATTCGTGCGCCGCGACAGCCCAGGATCGATCTCGTCGTGTGCCTCGGAGCCACGCACGCGGGCGAGGGCGAAGCCGTCTCCCACTTCGACGCCCTTGACGGCCTGGATCCCCATTAGCGCGAAGCCGAGCCGGGCGTCGAGCCGGTCGGACTTCTCGGCGTAGGAGCCGAGACCAGGAGGAAGGCCCTCGGCGACGACCTCGACGATGCCTCCAAGCGTGTCCTTCACCTTGCGCGCGATGTCTGTGGCCTCGCGCATGCCTTTATCGCCGCGCGCGCCACCGACTTCGAGCGGCCGGCCGTTGACGATGATTCCGATCGTAGCGAGCAGTGCCTTCGCAACCGCGCCAGCAGCCACGTGAGCCGCCGTATGGCGCGCACTCGCGCGCTCGAGTGCGTTGCGCACGTCGTCGTGCCCGTACTTGAGCACCCCGGCGAGATCAGCGTGACCGGGCCGCGGCAGAGTAACGGGCCTCGTTCCCTTGCCCTTCGGATCGCCCTCCGGCTCCCAGGGATTCATCCCCCAGGTCCAGTTCTTGTGATCGAGGTTACGAACGACGAGCGTCAGCGGCGTGCCGAGCGTGTGGGCCTGCCGGAGGCCGGAGAACACCTCGACCGTGTCTGTTTCGAGCTGCTGGCGCGGGCTGCGGCCGTACCCGAGCTGGCGTCGGCGTAGATCTGCGTCGAGCGCCTCGCGGTCGAGTCGCAGCCCTGCCGGCAAGCCGGTGAGCACGGCCACGAGTGCGGGACCATGCGATTCTCCTGCCGTGACGAGACCGAGCGGCACGGTTCGATCCTAGCCGCGAGAGCAGCCGACGTTACGCACGAAGGTCACCCCCGCGAAGCTCAGCGCGCATCGCTACAAGTGGTGCAACCATTCCCGTCCAGCGCTCGAACGAGGCGGCGCCCTGGAAGAGCAGGACGTCGAGGCCGTCGACAACCACCTCGCAGCCCGTTGCCCTGGCAGCAGCGACGAGTGCGGTGTCGCGTCTGTCGGGGAGGTACGCGAGATCGACCACCTGCATCCCCTGCTGCGGTGCCACGATCAGCTCTTCCTTGATGGGTGTCGCGTTGACGAGCACGTCGTACCCCTCCGGAGCGGGCGGCCAGGCCGCCTCGCGGCGGCTCGCGATAGTCACGTCGGCTCCGGCTCGCTCGAGCGCCTCGACGACGGCGAGAGCTGCGCCGCCCGTTCCGAGCACGAGCGTGCGACGGCCGTCTGCCTCGATCTGGCTCGTCACCGCGTCGCCGTCGGTGGAAGAGCCGAGCACGCGGCCGCCCTCGAACACCAGTGTGTTGACTGATCCCGCAGCCTGTGCGATGTCATCGAGCTCGGTGCACAACGCGATCACCGCCTGCTTGTGGGGAATGGTGACGTTCGCGCCGGCGAAGCCCATCGCGGAAAGACCGCGCACCGCATCAGCGAGCAGTTCCGGCGGCGTTGGCAGCGGCACGTAGGCCCAGTCGAGTCCGAGGGTTCCGAACCCGGCGTTCTGCATCGGCGGCGAGAGCGAATGCGAGGTCGGCCAGCCGAGCAGGCCGACGAGCGTCGTTGTGCCGCGGATCTCGGTCACATGACTCGGCATCGGTGGAGTATCGCCGGAAGAGCCGACGACCCGCCGGCGCGGGCCGTCACGGGTGAAGCCGCGAGGGGCCGGATACTCCGGACCAACCAACCTGACACAAAGGCATTTGTACTCTCGAAGTGCCGCGAGCGGGGACGATTGCGGCCAGCTGACACTCGGGCCGCCACATCCGCCCGGGCGACATGATCCGCCCCCCGGTCCGGCGGGCGCCTGAATGGAACCGGATCCGGCGACGAACCGGACACCTCACGTGTCAGGTGGGTGCCCCATCTCGTGCCTTCACCCTTCGCTCGTTCTCAGGCCTATCCTCCGATGGACGGAATCCGATAGTTGTCTCTTTTGACACGTCCGTGGTGCGAGGCTATTTACAGGCGTAGCCGAACTCGCACACCTTGCGGAGGAACTCGCTCTCGCTCGCGGTGAAGAAGTGCCGCTTCGTGCCGGGGATACGAACGTAGTAGAGGTAGTCGGAGGCGGCCGGATGCGCGGCGGCTTCGATCGAGGCGAGTCCCGGGTTCGCAATCGGAGTCGGCGGCAGACCAGGAAAGCGGCGGCTGTTGAACGGATTGTTGCTCGCGATCGCCGCCTTCGTGAGCGACTCGGTGCCCGGAATCTTGAGCCCGTAGCGAATCGTTGCGTCGATCCCGAGCGGCATGCGGCGATGGAGGCGGTTGTAGATCACGGCAGCCACCAGCTTCCGTTCGCTCGGCGCCACTGTCTCCTTCTCGATCATCGAGGCGATCTTGAGCACGTCATAGGGCGTCAGATTCTTGGAGCGCGCATGCCCGAGGTTGACGTCGGCGAACGCTTTCTGAAACGCAGTCAGCTGATCCGCGACGAGCTCGCTGCCGTTCGTGAACTGGGTGAAATCGTACAGCGCCGGGAAGAGAAAGCCCTCCATGGAGCCGTGTTTCCAATCACGCAGAAACGCCTTCGGCGGAAGGGCGCGTGAAACCGCGGCAAGGTAGAGAGCGCGGGTCAGCTTCGGCGTCACGCCTCGTCTTGCGACTGCGATCTGGTGCACCGCAGCCACGCGATCGCCCATCTCTCTGACGTTGAGCCCTTCGGGGAAGATGATTCGAAGCTGCTCGACGGCCGGCGCCGCGGGAGTTGTCGCTGGCGGTACCGGATTGGAGCCACAGCCCGACACGAGTAGTGCCACCACGGCGGCGACGAGGAGCGCGATTCGGCTCACGCGCGCGCCTTGCTATCGAGCCAGCTCTGCAGCAGATGCGCAGCTGCCGCCGCATCTTCGGGTGCCTGGCCGCCGAAACGCTGGGCTAGTAGGGTTGTGAATCGCTCGTCCGCCGTATCGACCGGAACCGTGACGAGCGCCCTCAAGGCAGTGACGAACAACTCCGTTTCAGCCGCCTGCTTGCCATGTTCGCCGCGGAGTGTCAGCGGCAGCCCGACCAGGATGTGCTCGGCTTCGAGCTCGGTGACAAGACGCGCAACTTCGACGAGTCCGGCGTCGGTGGCCGCCTTGGGGACGACGCACACCGGACGCGCGAGCGTGCCGCTGGCATCGGACACAGCGACACCCGTGCGCGCCGCGCCGTAGTCGAGAGCGAGAACGCGCATGATTACTCCGCGGCGAGAATCAGGCGCTCTGCCTCGGCCAGAGCCTCTTGCAGCCGCTCCGGATCCTTGCCGCCCGCCCTCGCCATCGTGCGCCGGCCGCCGCCGCCGCCGCCGACGAGCGCCGCCGCGCCTTTCACGACATCGGAGGCACTTACGCGCTCGGCGACCGCGTCGTCGAAGTTCGCGATCAACGTCACCTTCCCGCCGTCTTCGACGCCTCCGAGCACAACCGCCGCCGGCGCGTGCCGCTGCTTGAAGCGGTCGGAGAGGTCGAGCAGCGCATCGCCGTCGAGCCCGGGCACTGCCTGAACGATCAGGTTGAACCCGTTCTCGGAGCGGACAGTCGCCTCGACGCCTCCTCCGCAACCAACGCCAGCCGCCGGCTTGCGCATCAGCTCCTTGCGCACCTCGTCGAGCTCGACCCGAACCGCGTCGAGTTCGCGCGAGCGGCCGTGGAGGAGCGCCCAGGCCTCACCGGAAGTGACAGCTTCGATGCGGCGCGCCCCGGAACCGATCGACCCCTCGGAGAGAATCGCGAAGGCGCCGATCTCGGCCGTCGAGCGCACATGGGTTCCCCCACAGAGCTCGCGCGAGACGCCTTCGACCTCGACGACGCGAACGACGTCGCCGTACTTCTCGCCGAACAGCATCATCGCGCCGAGCTTGCGTGCCTCGTCGATGGGAGTCTCGAAGATGCGTAACGGATGGTTCTCGAAGATGTGGCGGTTGACGCGCTGCTCGACCTGATCGCGCTCCTCGGCGCTCAGCTGCTGCGCGTGCGTGAAGTCGAACCGGAGCTTGTCGGGCCGCACCGACGAGCCGGCCTGCTTGACGTGCTCGCCGAGCACTTCGCGAAGCGTCTCCTGAAGCAGATGGGTGGCCGTGTGGTTCGCCATCGTCGGGAAACGGACGTTCCAGGGGACGACCGCCCTCACGCGGACGCCGGCCGCAAAGCTGTCGCCGCGAAAGACGAGCGCCTGGTCGTCACCGAACCGGTGCCCCTGAACCAGGTCGGCCCGCACAGCCGGGTCGCCGTCCAGCTCGATGAAGCCCTGATCGGAGATCTGACCGCCGCCTGCCGCGTAGAACGGCGACTCGCGTAGCTTGGCGAGGAAGGTGCCGTCGCCGAGCTCCTCGTAGGCGTGAAGCTCCGTCAGCACATCGGTCTTGTGAAAGCCGACGAAAAGCGTCTGGTCGGCGTCGCGCGCGAAATCGGCGGCGCGCTGGGTATCGGACTCGCCCCCCGCGCGTGAGATCATCCGATGCTCGGCCATTCGCGCCCGGTAGCCGTCGACATCGACGATCTGACCTCGCTCCTGCGCCAGCTCCACAGTGAGCTCGAGCGGGAAACCGTATGTGGCGACGAGCGTGAATGCGTCGTCGCCCGAGATCGCCTCCTGGTCGGCCAGGTCGTCGAACACCTTCATGCCGCGCCCCAGCGTCTCGCCGAACCGCTCCTCTTCGGTCTTCACGACACGCTCGATCTCTGCTGCCTTCTCGATCAGTTCGGGGAATGCTCCAGCCATCTGCTCGATCACCACTTCCGGCAGCCGATGGATGTCTCCAAGGCCGATTCGATTTCCCTGCTGCACGGCACGCCGGATCAATCGGCGGACGATGTACCCGCGACCTTCATTCGACGGCGTGATCCCCTCGGAGATCAGGAACACCATCGCCCGGCCGTGATCGGCGAGAACGCGATGCGCCTTCGTCGCCTGTTCGGAGTCGCCGTACGCGACGCCGGACTCATGTGCCACCCACCCCATGATCGCCTGGTAGCCGTCGGTGTCGAAGATCGAGCCGACGTTCTGCAGCAGCATCGCGCCGCGTTCGAGCCCGAGGCCTGTGTCGATGTTCTGCTGTGGGAGTGGCGTCAGCGTTCCATCAGCAGCGAGATCGAACTCCATGAAAACGAGGTTCCAGAACTCGAGGTAGCGCTCGCAGCGCTCGCAGTTCGGCCCGCAGAACGGATCTCCGCAGCCGTGCTCGGGGCCACGGTCGTAGAAGATCTCGGAACAGGGTCCGCACGGTCCGGTGTCGGCTGCCTGCCAGAAGTTCTCGGATCGCGGCGCCCCGACGATGCGCTCTCGTGGCAAGCCAACGCCTAGCCAGCCCTGAACGGCGACTTCGTCCTCCCCCAGGCCAAGCTCGGGATCGCCAACGAAAACCGTCGCCCACAGCCGGTCGGGCGCGAAGCCCATCCGTTCAGTGACGAATTCCCACGCGAACAGGATCGCCTCGCTCTTGAAGTAGTCGCCGAACGAGAAGTTGCCGAGCATCTCGAAGAACGAGGCATGACGCGCTGTCGTCCCGACGTCGTCGAGATCGGCGTGTTTGCCGCCGGCGCGCATCACCTTTTGGGAAGTGGCGACACGTTGCGAGGGAGGCTTCTCGGCCCCGAGAAACCACCTCTTCATCGGCTGCATCCCGGCGACGATGAACAACGTCGAGGGATCGTCAGCGTCCGGAATCAGGGGCGCCGACGGACGGCGGAGGTGCCCCTTCTCCTCGAAGTACGAGAGGAATCCCTCGCGAAGCTCGGCGGTCGTGCGCATCGTTCGATCGTAGCGGCGGCCAGGCCAGCCGCTCTCCTATGCGGCGGTCGGTTCGTCTGGCGGTTCGGGCACAGGCTCCGGCTTCGGCACCGCCGTCGGGCGCGGCAGTGACTCGGGCTTCGGCTGCACCTCTGGCCGTGGCTGCGGTGCCGGGCGCTCGCTCTCCATCGGCGTGCGGCTGGCATGGCGGAGATCGTCGTGCAGGTCGGATT
>Ga0075021_10002192_pt1 | contig 10166 bp, 8 predicted proteins | sample ColStrG_CSR_2012_FD_72749 | JGI IMG/M metagenome (GOLD analysis project Ga0075021, IMG submission 72749) | Freshwater sediment microbial communities in response to fracking from Pennsylvania, USA - Cold Stream Run_MetaG_CSR_2012 | ecosystem: Environmental > Aquatic > Freshwater > Creek >... | reverse complement strand
GCCTTACCGCGTGGCCTCAGCAGAGACGTGGGTGTGATGCGCCCCCAGCTCAAAAAGCTGCCACGTGCCGGATTCGTATCCACCGAGACCTGGTAATTCATTTCCAAAATACCGCTGAATGTCGGCGAAGTTCGCCTCGGAAGCAACTGTTCGACGGTCTAGAAAAGGGGTGTAGAAGTGTGGTAATCTCAAGCTGCCCCGTGAGTGAAACTGCAGTTTGTCCGTACGATCCACCCCTCCCCCGCATATTCATTTTCGGAGATTCCTGTGCTCGGATTTGAAACGATCGGCAACGCTACAGTTATCGTGTATGACGGTACTCCTATCCTGGCCACCGATCCCTGGATATCGGGGGAAGCATATTTCGGAAGCTGGGGTATGAGCCACGAGATCCCCAGCGAACAAATGGCGGCCATCAAGGCGTGCAAATACTTCTGGATGTCGCACGGGCACCCGGATCACCTCAGCCTGGGATCACTGACCGACGCAAGCGACAAAGAGATTCTTCTAGCCGATCACCGGGGAGGTCGCATTCGGGAGGATCTTACCAGTATGGGCTTCCGGGTCCGTATTCTTCCGGAACGAACCTGGGTTACGCTCTCTCCCAACGTTCGGGTGCTCACCCTCTCGGACTACAACCAGGACTCCATCCTATTGATGGATGTCGGTGGACGCTTGGTGGTCGATTTGAATGACGCGTCGGACCAGGGCTGGGGACGCTATGTAAAGTCGATAACCGCTCAATTCAAAGAGAGCTACTTGACCCGGCTTTGGGGTTACGGCGACGCGGACATGAGGAACCTCTTCACCGAGTCCGCCGAGAAAATCGTGCATCCTGCAAGCTCCCAGAAGCCGCCTTTGGGGCGAACGATTCAAGCGGATGCGGTCCGCCTGGGCACTAAGTACGCCATTCCCTCGAGTTCATTTCATCGTTACCAGCGGGAAGACAGCGTCTGGGCCAACGCCTTGAGCACTCCCATGGAAAACTACAGCGCGGGCCAGCATCCCGACTTACCGCAGGTTCTCCCGCCGTTCCTTCAAGTGGACGCAGTTTCCGGCGTGCATAAAGAGATCCGCCCCCGAAGTCTGGATCGGCAGGTACGTAAGCCCGAGGACTTCGGTGACAACTGGGCCGATCAACTGGAGAGTGACGAGAAACAGCAGGTCCAGAATTACTTCTTATCGAAACAAGTGGTGCGCGAAAAATTTGGCTTTCTGCGCTTCCGTGTCGGCGGGGAAGATTTCACAATTGACCTGAACAAACATCGGCGAAATGTTGGCATCACTTTTGAGGTGCCGCGGCAGTCCCTGGTGGCGGCCGTTCAGTATCGAGTATTCGACGATTTGCTGATCGGGAATTTCATGAAAACAACCTTGCACGGATTGGACAGCCTGTATCCGGATTTTTCCCCATTTGTCGCGAAATATGCGGACAACGGCAAGGCGGAATCCAGGGCGGAGTTGCGGGAATACTTTCATCATTACCGGCGCAAGGACCCGATCGGATACATCCTGCGGACCTTGGAAAACGATTCCGAGGAACTCTTTCGGAAGTTTGTTCCGAATGACAGTCTCCTGTTTCGCTCAGCGAAGTCTCTGTATTGGAAGATGATTCGCTAGAATCGCTGGCGGCCCCGACTGCCTCCGGCCCTACCACTTCTTGAAAATAACCCAAACCGCCAAAACCATCAGCGCAAAACCCACAAAGTAGTTCCACTTCAACTCATCGCCCAAGTACCAAACCGAGAAGCCAGAGAATACCACCAGCGTGATCGCCTCCTGAATGGTTTTGAGCTGCACCGCGGAAAACTCATACGAGCCGATACGGTTCGCCGGTACCTGAAAGCAGTACTCCGCGAAGGCAATCAGCCAACTCACCAGAATGACTTTGAACAACGGCGCCTGCCGATACTTCAGGTGCCCGTACCAGGCGAAGGTCATGAAGATGTTGGAAATGGTCAGCAGCACAATTGTGGTCATAAAGACCATGCTGCCATATTTTCGATGCTCTCAGAAGCTCCGATGAAGCCCAGACTCACGTAGGGACGGCCGCCCTCGGCCGTCCGAAGAGCGAAGCTCCTCTACTTCCCCTTCGACTTCTTCCGCGCTGGCCCAGCCTTCGCGGTGATCTCGATAGGAGTGTCCGCCGAGGCCGCCGGCTTCTTCCGGCCTTCCATCTGCTCCAGGCTCGCCTTCAACGCCGCCATCAAATCAATCACCGGTGCCAGCTTCTTCGGCTGTTCCACTTCCACCACTTCGCCGCCGGCCAGCTTGGTCTCAATCATCTGCTTCAGATTTTCCTGGAACGAATCCTTATACTTCTCCGGCTCCCACTTCCCTGCCAGCGCTTCTATCAGCTGATGCGCAACCTTCAACTCCGAATCCTTCAACTCCACATCGGGCGCGCCGAAGCCTTCCACTTTCTTGACTTCTTCCTGGTAATACATCGTGTGCAGCATCATGCCGCCACCCGTGGGTCGCAGAAACACTGTGTATTCCCGGTTGTGCATGGTGATCTTAGCAATGGCAACGTAGTCGCTTTCCTCGAGAGCCTTGGTCAGCAGCGCATACGGCCTCCGCCCCGCTTCTTCGGGAACCATGTAGTAGCTCGACTCGAAGTACACGGGATCCACATCAGTCGCCTTCACGAACTCCAGAATCTCCATGGTCTTCGCCGTCTTTGGCTCGATCTTCTTGATCTCGTCGGGCTCGATGATGACGTACTCATCCTTGCGGAATTCGAAGCCCTTCACAATCTCGTCGCGCTCGACCACGCGGTTGTCGACGGGACAGTAATATTGCTGCTTGAGCCGCGACTTATCGGGCCGGTGCAGCATGTTGAAGGAAATACCCGAGCTACGCGCGCCAGAAAACAGCCGCACAGGCATGGAGATCAAACCGAACGTCAGATAGCCGGACCACGTCGAGGCTGCCATCGCATCACCTTGGGTTTGGAGTATTAAATTTTGACTATTGGGAATCCCGCAGCGCCAGAGCGCGCTTCCCGTGAGTTTAGCCTATCTGGCCCGTTTCTTGCCTCCCGAGCAGCACCGGTAACCCTGAGCCAAAACGGCACAGGATGGGTCCCTAGGCGGCCTTCCACAACCGGCGGTGGTAACCCATAGGGATCAGGCGCTCACCGGTTAACCCCCGCCACCTGCAGCGAAACCTGCTTTTTCCCATCGGCCACCCACTGCGTCCCAACCTCGCGAAAGCCATATTTGGCGTGGAATCGTCGCGACGCTTCATTGGGTGGTTCAATATCGAATTCCAGCGTAACCATCGAGTCCCCGTTCTTCCGGGCGAAGGCGAACAGGTCATCGTAGAGTAACTTCCCGAGACCCTGCCCCTGCTGCGATGGCGCAATCACCACGCGGTCTATGTACACGAATTCCTCGTAACGTTCAGCGAACCAACGGTAGTTCGGACTGCGGTAGTCAGCACCCTCGCGCAACGCCAGCAAAAAGCCTACGACGCCTTCCGACCCCACTTCAATAACTCGGTGGTACACAGCGACCCCGCGCAAATAACTCAGAAGTTCCCCATTCAGGACACTCAGATATTGTTCCATTTTGGAATTGAGCGCCAGAATCACCGGAAAGTCCCCTGTTTTCGCATCCCGAATCATGCACTCAGAGAATATAGGAGATTGCCAAGTGCATCCTGCCCTTCTGAGTCATCGAGGGGTGCACCATCGGACACACCCAACTTGCACTTCCGGTAATTGACCCTACCGTTTCATGCCTTTACTGTCACCCCAACGTTGAGTTCTCCCGAGGAAGCACAGCTTTCGGAACAGGTTACCAGGGTCTTGAACTGCGTTTACCAGCGTTTGGTCCTTCAGGTCCAAGCAATACCCTAACCCTTCGTCCCCACAGTGCCGGTATGCGCCGAGCCGATGCTGAAGAAAGGAAGTTTCATGGAGAACAGAACTTACTCCTCCAAATGGATTCCCGCGTCGTTCGCGGTTTCAAACTCTAAGTCGTTCCACCGAGAGAGAGAGGGGCGCGAGCGAAAAGTTGCCCTGCGAATTCTCGCTTTCGGTCTGTTTGCGCTTGTCGCATCCCTATTACCTTCTTCTGCCTTTGCTTATCCCGGCGGAATCGCAGGTTACTCCGGCAAGAGCGGACCCACCTGCACGCAGTGCCACAGCACCGCCACGCCCCCGACCGTGACCATGGCGGTACCGACCTCCGTCAACTCAGGCGCCACTTATACCCTGACCTTGACGGCAGTGGGCGGCTCAGGGAATGGCGGATTGGACGTTGCCGCCTCAGCCGGCACCTTCACGGCGGGAACCGGCACCCAGGTTCTCAGCGGCGAACTCGTCCAGAGTTCCGGCAGCAGCAACCATAGCTGGACTTTCAGCTGGACGGCGCCGACCGTCACGACCAATACCACCGCTACATTGTATGGCTCCGCCATCGACAGTTTTGGCGGCGGTACGGGCACTGTCGTGGCCACAACAACCGTTCTGGCTGCCGTTGCGACGCCAAAGATGACCCTGGCACCGACCTCTCTTACCTACAGCTACCAAATCGGAGGCTCCAACCCAGCCGCTCAGTCCGTAGCCGTAACCAGTAGCTCAAGCACTTCTTTCAGCTACACGGCCACTACGGCGACTTCCTGGCTCACCACCACGGCCAGCGGAACCACACCCGGCAGCCTCAGTATTGGCGTCAATCCGGGCAGTATGGCAGCAGGTACTTACACAGGCTCCGTTTCGGTAGCCAGTTCCGGCGCTTCCAATTCGCCTCAGACCATCCCTGTAACCCTCAACATCACCGCAGCAGCCACCAAGCCCACGTTGAACCTGTCGCCAACCAGCGTCACCTTCAACTTCCAGATCGGTGGATCAACCCCGGCAGCCCAAAACGTCTCCGCAACCAGCAGTACCTCCACCGCCATCCCTTACACCGCGACCACGGCAACCTCGTGGCTCACGACCACGGGCAGTGGCACTACCCCGGGAAGCCTCAGCCTTGCCGCAAACCCGGCAGGCCTGGCAGCTGGCACCTATACCGGATCGGTCTCGGTCACGGGAAGTGGGGCCTCCAACAGCCCAGTTAGCATCCCCGTCACTCTGATCGTTGCGGCTGGTACAGCCAACCCGACCCTGAGCCTGACTCCGTCGAGCCTGAACTTCAGCTATGCCACTGGCGGCACCATGCCCGGGGCCAAGAATCTGAGCGTCGCCAGCAGCACCAGCGCGGCTCTCAGCTTCACAGCAGCGGCTTCCGGCGGTTCCTGGCTATCCCTGGGATCGACCAGCGGCAATACGCCGGGCAGCCTCAGCGTCTCGGTCAACCCAACCAGCTTGGCAGCCGGCACCTATAACGGCACCGTCACCATCACCTCCAGTGGAGCTGCCAACAGCCCGCAGTCGGTACCGGTGACGTTAACGGTTACCGCCGGAGGAACCGGTTCCGGACATCTATCGGCCAGCCCACGCTGGGTTAACTTCAACTACGGCGCAGGCGGCAATGCTCCTTCGCCCAAGACGGTCAATGTCGCCAGTTCCGGCTCGCCGCTCAGCTATACGGCAGCAGGTTTCGGTGGCACTTGGCTCTCCGTCACCCCTTCCGGTGGCACAACTGCCGGTCAGCTCAGCATTTCCGCGAACCCGGCTGGCTTGCCGTCGGGAACCTACGCCGGGGTCGTTCAGATCTCCGCGCCAGGTTCTCCGTCGATTGACCTGCCGGTTGTCCTGAACGTCGGATCGGTCAGAACCGGCGGTGGTGGCGGCGACGACTCCGCCAATACCATCCAGGCTCTGCCCGCGGTCAGCGATCCAACGCAATCCGGCTCCGCCAACGCCAAGTGGATCAGTGGCGCGGGCGTTCCCGATGCGCAGGTCACCGATCCGGAAAACCAGGGCTTGCTGATCACCAAGAGCAGCACAGCTTCCACCAAGGCTACCGCCGGCGTCGTCTTCTCCAATGCCGACGGCATGGCTCTCACCGCGCTCGGTTACGACATCCGTAACGGTTCGCAGTGCACCGCCAAGACCCCGGCCTTCGTGGTCGTCACCAGCGATGGTGTCACCCACGTCGTCGGAGGCTGTTCGAAGGGTGTTAAGCAGTCTTCGCCGGCCGCTGGCTGGACGAGGGTGCGCTTCGACCCATCCAACCCAGCACAAGCCACACCGCCCATCGCATCCGGAACCACGGTGAAGACCATTCAACTGGTCATCAACGAGGGTCCAGACGCAGGCAGCGGCATGGTGATCCTGGACAACATCCTCCTCAACAAGACCGTGATCGGGAAGCAGTAAACCGAAAGCGTTCCATCACGCGCTCCACAAACCGGGCCAGCCTGCAAACACAGGCTGGCCCGGTTTTTTGCGTTTTCGGCACCAGGGCTTCGCCCCGCGGACGGCCGAGGGCGGCGGTCCCACGCGACCGTTCTCACGCGGTCCGGCCCTCCTCTCTGGACCCCGAATTGCGACGCAAAAAGGTCGAAAATAGTAGCCGGAAAAAGGGCCGATTACTTGGTGTTGATTTCCCCGAAAATCGACCCATAGGAGCGACCTCACAAGCAGCGTTCCAGGCGAATAACTAGACCCAGCTCCACAATCGCCCGCCCCCCCAAGCTCCTTCCATTACTTGAGGGATGCCGCACACCTAGCTGTTTTATCGAGAGTTACAAACTTTTCACTTGACTTTGTAACCCGCCTGCTCCAATGTGTGCCCAGTCTTCGATTTACAACCCCCCGACGGCAAGGACGGCATCGGCCGTAGTTAGGTTTCGAGCGCCGATGGAAGCCGTTTCCGTGGCGGACCAACGCCCGGTTGGGGGGGGAGAAACCGTGGACGCACGTATTCGAATTCTCTTGCGGATCATCGACGAACGGGGCGGCACGCTGCCGTTGAGTTCGGAACAGATCGGCGGTTTGCTGGGGTTGGGAGAAGCGCGGGTCCTGCGCTTGTTCAACATCGAGATGGGGAAATCATTGCGGCGGCATCTGCTGGAAGTACGGATGTCGCGTGCAGCCGCGTTGCTGGCAGAGAGTATGTTGCCGATCAAGTTAGTGGCACACAAGTGCGGATATAGCGCCGTCAATAACTTCTATCGTGACTTCCGGAAGGTTTACGGAACGAGCCCCCTGCAGATGCGCCTGATGGAGATGGATCGGCAGGTGCGCCAGCAGGATGAGCGGGCGCGTTGGGCGGTCGCCTCCTAGGACTTTGTTTCAAAGAAATCTGTTGTGTATCGAGTACAAGGCAAATTGCAGATTCCTCACGCCTGAAGGCGTTCGCTTTGAAAATAGTCCAGGGCAGGTTGAAGCGCTTTGCGCCTCAACCTGCCCGAGAGTTCCCTCCACAAACAGGAACTATTGGATCCGTCCTAGTTGCCGCGTGTGGAAGCACTGACCTTGACGATCGTCAGGTTGCAATCCCCATCCTGATTGGCGCAATCCGCCGGATCTTCGCCCGCGACCCAGAACGTGGGATGCGAGCTGGTTTGGGCATTGGCACTGAACACGACGAAGTCGTGGTCGCCCTGGTTCCCCGTGGCCTCAACGCATTTTTGGTCATTGAGTCCGAAGACCGAATACGCGTAGCACCCGTGCAATACTGCGTTGGGATCTACACATGGTGTGCTTAGGCCATTGAGATATGTATCCGTACCGTCGGGACAAGCCGGTTCGCTTACGTCGCTGTAGTAGTAACCGAAATACCTTGTTGGCCTGAAGGTGACAGTGGTACCGGTCGGCGTGGGTATCTGATCCTTCGTGACTCCGGTCCCGCTGAAGAGCAGGTGACGGGCGATGACAACGTTGCCGGTCGAATTGGTCTCAAACCAGCCAAAGTCGTTGACTTCGTCTGCGTTAGCTGTCGCATTCAGATAGAGGGTTGCCGACAAAGTTCCGCCGCCGCGGAAATAGACGGCATTGTCGCGGCCGCCGCCCGTGTCGCCTACCGAGTCGTAAGGCATTGCCCAGAATGGCAAGGTTCCCGGGGCGAGGGCTCCGCTGCCAATTCCCACGCAATCGCCGGTCGCAGACATGCAAAATCCCGGATTTTTGTCCGCTCCCGCGGTAGTGCCATAATTACTGGCAGCGTTCCATTGAAGATCCCACCAAGGCGATCCGTTGTCATTCAGGTCGGGCTGGGTATTGTTGATGGGCGTGACCGACCAGGTTTGCCAGCCAGCTCCGGGACTGCCGATCAGGGTTTGAGCGTTGGCGGCGCAGACGGTTGCCAGGGCGAAAACGGCGAGCAACATGAGACTGCGCCGGGGAAGGGCGTTGCTCATCGTGCGAAGTTTAGAAACATCTGTTTTCATGCGTGACTCTCCTTGAGGATTTTGTCCTTCGTAAACTGCATAGTTGTGACGGGGGGTGTGTGCTCCCCTGCTGTTGATTCGAAGTGTCGGCCCCCGGGTCGAATCAACACACCCATTACCGAGGCTCCTGTAACCTACGTCGATTACCTTAGAGCCGCAATTATCAAAATCGGCCATTTGCTATCAAACGAGAACATGTTGTGGAAAATTGCCGGTGGGCTAAAACAAACACGCCAGACATGGGATTGACCGCCGATTTCCCGACGAATTTGGGTCACGTGGGGGCAGGCGCCCTCGCCTGCCTAAGCCTGATCAGTCGTGCTCCCTCCGCCGGGTTGCGAGCGTAATCGCCTGATTTCTCCAGGCATCGCTTCTCAGCCGGGCTTCATTGAACGGCGTAGGCTCTTATCACGCCATTCGACATGACGCCCACTCGGGCACCGTCAGGAGAGAGGGCATATTCTTGAACGAGTTGCTTTGGAAACCACGGGGAGATCCCCTCGACTCTAACCCGAAAGACTTTCTCGACATCAGGGAGACGATAGACAACGAACTGCTCGGGCGATAGGAACGGGTACATATCCAACGTCTCATTCTTGATCCCTCGGAATCGTTGCTCAGACACTCCGAAGTATTGCCCACGTGGCGATGTCGTGATGATGCGCCCCCAGCAACGCCCTTCGGGCAATTTCATCATCGATAGTATTTTTCCTTCAATCGTCTGGATTGAGAACGAATGGGAGCAATATCCCGAATTTACAGCAATGACGCTGTCATTGAGAAAACGGACATCACGCGTTCGCTCCGTTCCACTTGTGTGTGATAGCAGCGAGAGAGCGTGCCACGGCTCCCCAGAAGTTCTAACAAAAACTTCTGAATCTTTACGACGCAGGGCGAGAATAGACTCATTCCCGACGAAATAATCGCCGCAGCGAACGATGGTTGGAACCGTGTCGAGCAATTGAAGAGTGTCAGTGTTGAGCATTTGTGCCGCAGAGGGATCTCGCGAGGCCGGACAGACCATGGCTCTCGCTCGGTCTGGTGACACGATCAAGCTGAAAACTGCTGATGTTAAAAACTCTTGCTCGTGAAGTAGTTTCAATTCGGGCGAGAACACACGAAGAGTTTGCCCAGTCCGCGCGAGCAGGTGTCCAGCTGGCGTTATGTGCACGGCAAGAGGTCTAGAAGTCGCTATCCACTCGGACTGGGATTGCAGTTTCCCCGTGTTCGCGTTGACGTAAACGGCCTTCAACGTCGCGGACTCCACAGAACCGGGCACAGGCCCGGGATGCGAAACAAACCAAGCAATGACGAGCTTGTCGGAGCCGACGAAGCCGAGGGCGAGCGGCGACTCGTATAGATTCGGTTGCTTCGCTAGGCCGACGGATCGCAAATCGAGCTTCCAGAGTGGGTGATCTGGGCCGACTGATGAAGATCCACGTTGTTGCGCAAGGAGGGCAGTGCTAGTGATGAAGATCAACATCGTTACGGTCGTGATCCTGCGATAGAAGTTTCGGCTCACCCAATCCGTATAGACGAAGTGTCCCAATACGAGCAAGGCGCTTCGTTATAAAATACAGATCATTTAGTAAGCCCCCTCGAATGTGCAACGTAGCGGGTGCTCTCAGCTGACGCGAAGCGGCAAAACGGCTGTTGAAAAATCGCCATGTCCGCCACCTCCGCCAGCGCAAGCCCTTAAATCTGCGTTTTGCTACACCGCCGCCCCAACAAGTCATTTCGACCAACACCCTCCCCCGCGCTTCGTCCCAACCCAATTGACACCCGCGTAACCCCGGCCATACCATTCCCGGTTCCCCCCAAACGGAGAAAATCGATGACGCTTTCCACTCAAGGCAGATTTCTGCTCATTCTGAGCC
>Ga0075021_10002191_pt1 | contig 10166 bp, 9 predicted proteins | sample ColStrG_CSR_2012_FD_72749 | JGI IMG/M metagenome (GOLD analysis project Ga0075021, IMG submission 72749) | Freshwater sediment microbial communities in response to fracking from Pennsylvania, USA - Cold Stream Run_MetaG_CSR_2012 | ecosystem: Environmental > Aquatic > Freshwater > Creek >... | reverse complement strand
CCTGTTTGGGCGGTGGGTTTTTCAGCGGATGAGCGCACCATCGCCTGGGGGAATACTTTTGAGGAACACGGCCTGAATAACCATGGCCCGCTCCAGTTCTCGCTGACATTGCCTGCCGTTGGCGAAACGTTATCCAGCCCCGTGCCAGTAGCAAGTCAAGATGGCTGGTTCAGAGCGACGGCAAGTTCCAGCCAACTTTCCCTGAATCACAGGAAAGGCGGTCCCTTCGGCTATGACGCTTTTCTCGATATCTTGAAGGATGGCAAGCCCACGGGAATCTCGATGGAGCGGGACGCCACAACCGGTCTCGCCTTTTACTCCTATACATTCACTCCGGATGGCAAGACGATCCTTGCCGGTGGAGGAGACGGCCCGATAGTCGCGTATAACCTCGAAGGAAAGACCCTGGAGGGCAGCAGCTTTTTCGGGCATGAAGGGGTCGTGTGGGCGATCGCGATGTCACCCAAGGGGCGCTTTCTTGTTTCGGGCTCCGACGATCAAACTATTCGGCTTTGGGATGCCAAAAGTCACACATTGCTTCTGAGCGTTTTTAGGGGCTCGGACGGCGAATGGATCGCGTGGACGCCCGAGGGCTTCTATACGAGTTCCGAAGGCGGGGCTAAGCTTGTGGGGTGGCAGATCAATCAGGGGCCGGACAAGGCCGCCCGTTACGTCACCGCAGGCCAATTGAGAAAGGCGTTCTTCCGGCCCGATCTGGTCACCGCGAAGATCCTTGGCGATCCCGACGGTCTTGTGAGGCAGGCCGTCGCAAAGCTCGACATCGATGCGCTTCTCAAAAATGCGCAAGCGCCTGAGGTGGCGATCTTATCTCCAAAAGACGGCGCGAAGCTCGGCGACGCGTCGGTCTCCATTTCGGCCCGGGTTACCGATCAGGGTGGCGGCGTCGGTAAGATCGGCTTCAGGCTAAATGGCCAGCTTGTCGGATCGGTTTACGGAGCGGCGATGCTGGATAAGAACAACATGATCGTGCGCAGCTTCGATCTCGCCACAACCGAGACAAAAATCGAGATCGTCGCGGAAGACAAGAGCGGCCAGGTCTTGTCGCTTCCCGCCAAGATCACGGTCAAGGCCGACCCAAAGGCTATTCTTGGCGTTCCCGATCTTTATGTGCTCGCCGTTGGCGTCGACCGCTATCGCGATACGAGAAAAACGCTGACCTTCGCGGTGAAGGACGCGGCCACGCTGAGCAACGCCGTCGCCACGGCGGGCGCCGGTTTTTATCGCAATCCTCCCACTGTCAAAACTTTATTCGACGATGACGTTACAGCCGATAAGGTCGCCGCCGCCTTCAAGGAACTCGGCGCCAAGATAAAGGCGACCGACGTCTTTTTGTTTTATATGGCGGGACACGGCAAAACCATCGATGGCGATTTCCATTTCCTTCCAGGCAGCATGGATGGATTTTCCGACGACGCCATCAAGGCTCAAGGCTTCGGCCCATCGAAGCTGACGGCTTGGTTCGAGAGCGTCAAGGCCCAGAAGTCGATCTGGATCTTCGATACTTGCGAGTCCGGTTCGGCCGGAAAACTCTTCCGCATCCGGGATGCGGCAGCCGAAGACGCTGCCTACCGGCGTTTAAAAGAGGCCACGGGCAGGACGCTCTTCATGGCCGCCGCCGCCGAGCAGTCGGCGATCGAAGGCTATCGCAATCATGGCGTTTTCACTTACGCCCTTCTCGAAGGCCTCGCCAAGGCGGGTCATGACGATAAGATCCAGCTCTTCGATCTTGCCGATTATGTCGAGAACCGCGTGCCTGAAATCAGCCGGGAACTTAAGGCGTGCGACGCGAAGGGGCCTAAAGACTATTGCCAGAAACCCATCGTGCCGATCGGCAGCGGAAATTATCCGCTCGTCCCGCGCTATGCGGCCATCCTCAAGGAACTGGGCGCCGAAAGCGCGTCCATCAGCGCCAAGCCGACACATGTCGTTCTGCCGCCTGGCGTCGAAATCTTTATACGGGCAGCGCGCGGAGAAGCGAACCCAGTTCGCAAGCTAAAGCCGGGATCCACCGTTTACGTTATCAAAAGCGAGGCAGGATGGGCGCAAATTGCTCAAGGCGGCATTCCGCTCGGCTTTGTGGAAGCGGATCGTCTGCTGAAGATCGAAGATTAGCTCAGGCCGCCGGCGGCGAAGGGATATATTTGGAGGAACTCGATGAAAACGCTTGTTACATTTGGCGCAGCGATAATTCTCTCTTCTCTCATCGCTACGCCAAACGCGAATTGCATTCTTCGCGTCCGGAATGCGCTCTCTTCGAGCACGATGGTGTTCGCGGGATGGGTTGGCGCGACATTCCAAGATGGAGTTAGCGCGGGAGCGATCTCATCGAGGAGCCTGTAGAACTCGATGACTTCATTCCAGGTGAAAGCTTGTGTGAAACGTCCGCACATGTAGCCAAAATAAGAGATCGAAGCGCCTAGCGCAATCGCCAGCAGCCGAGTGCGCGTCACGAACTCAGGTAACGATCATTTAACCTGGATTCGTGACCGTGCGCTTTTCGTGCGGACCGGATGCTGCGAAACTTAGATCGACCCGCCTTTAATCGTACTCGATTAAAGGCGGAAAAGTCGATCGGTTCTAAAGTGTTAGAGCAATCTGCGTCCAAGTGGACGCAGATTGCTCTAGTGAGCCAGTATCTTCGAGAGGAATTGCTGCGCGCGCTCCGTCCTCGGCTTTCCGAAGAAGTCTTCTTTCGGCGCATCTTCGACGATCTCGCCGCGATCCATGAAGATCACCCGGTCCGCGACTTTGCGCGCAAAGCCCATTTCGTGGGTGACGACCATCATCGTCATGCCTTCATGAGCAAGCTCGACCATGACGTCCAAAACTTCGCTCACCATCTCGGGATCGAGCGCGGAAGTGGGTTCGTCGAATAACATGGCGATCGGGTCCATGGCGAGCGCGCGCGCGATTGCGACGCGCTGCTGCTGGCCGCCGGAAAGCTGGCCTGGGAATTTCGCCGCTTGGCTTTCGAGCCCCACGCGCACCAGAAGCTTATTCGCCTTCGCTACCGCCTCGCTTCTCGACCGGTCGAGAACCTTCTGCTGAGCCAGGCACAAATTGTCGGTGATCGACAAATGAGGGAAAAGCTCAAAGTGCTGGAAGACCATTCCGACCTTCGAGCGTAGCCTCGGCAGATTTGTGGATTTGTCTTTCAGACTTATCCCCGTAACTGCGATCTCGCCGTCCTGGAACGGTTCGAGGGCATTCACGCATTTTATGAGCGTCGACTTGCCCGATCCGGATGGGCCGCAAACAACGACAACTTCGCCCTTATCGACCTTTGTCGTGCAGTTCTTCAGCACCTGAAACTCCGGCGTGTACCACTTGCTCACGCCCTTGATGTCGATAACATGACCCGCAGGGATGGAGGTTGCGCCGGAAGAGGTCATCGTCATTGTGTTTGTCATGGGTGAATCCTCACCGGATAATCGCGATACGAGAATTGAGTCGTCTGACCGCCGTCGACGCCAGGAACGAAATCACAAAATAGGCTACCGCTGCGAATAGATACATCTCCGTCAGGCGTCCGTCCCGTTGTCCGATCTTCCCCGCGATCCCGAGAAAGTCGTTCAGGGACAAGACGTAAACAAGAGAAGTATCCTGAAATAGCACGATCGTTTGCGTAAGAAGGATCGGCAGCATGTTCCGGAAGGCCTGCGGCAAGACGACATATCTCATCACCTGCCGGTAATTCAGGCCGGTCGCGTAGCCCGCCGAGACCTGTCCCTTCGAAAGGGACTGAATACCCGCTCGCATGATTTCCGAAAAGTAGGCCGCTTCGAAGAGCGTGAAGGTAATGAGAGCCGAAATGAAAGGATCGATGGTGATCGGGCGCTCCGATCCGACAATCGATTGCGCGACGAAGGGGATCAGGAAGAAAAACCAGAAGATCACGAGAAGCAGCGGCAGCGACCGGACCAGATTGACGTAACCTGCCGCCAATTGCGGCAAAGGCCAAAGACCTGACAATCGCATAAGCGCCAGAAGCGTGCCGAGGATCACACCGAAGAAGGAAGCAAATATCGTAAGCTTCACGGTGAAGACCATCCCGGTCATGAACAGGTATGGTATCGAGCGAATAATGACTTCGAAGTCGAAATTGCCGAACATTTATTGCCTCACTTACCTGCAATGAAGCCAGGAACGGCTATTCGACGCTCGACAAATCTCATGATGTAAGTAATCGAAATATTCAAAATGAGGTAGATTATCGTCACCGCGGTAAATGCCTGGAACGTCTGAAACGTGTAGCTGTCCATATTGCGGGCGCTTTGCGTAAGTTCAGCCACGCCAATGGTCAAAGCCACAGACGAATTCTTGATCGTATTTAGCAGTTCCGATGTCAGCGGGGGGAAGATGATCCGGAATCCCATAGGCAGCAGAATATAGCGGTACGATTGCAGAGTCGTAAGCCCGAGCGCGGTGGAAGCCATTTTCTGTCCGCGAGGCATCGAATTGATCCCGGCCTTCAACTGCTCGGCCACACGGGCCGACATATACAACCCAAGCCCAATCGCTGCAGTATAAAAATTCGCGTTCGGCACCTGCTTCAGCCACAGACCGATGCTGGGGGGCGCGAGTTCTGGCAGGACGAAGTACCAAAGGAAGAGTTGGACGAGCAGCGGAATGTTGCGGAAGAATTCGACGTAGGCGCCGCTAATGCGATTGGCCCAAGGCGACGGCAGCGTGCGCAAAATGCCGACAATCGATCCGAGGATGAGCGCAACGAGCGCGGCTATTACGGAAATGTACAAAGTGACCTTGAGACCGAGGAGAAGAGTGTAGACGTAAGTGCCCGTCCCTTCGGCGGAGTCTTGCCAGTAGACGCTGAACCAGTTGACGATCTTTTCCATGGCAGAACCCTATCGCGCCAAAAGCTGGCAAGCCGGGCATCGCGGGACGCCCGGCTTGCCTCAATACTACTTATAGGCGGCTGGATCTGGCGAATCGATCGGGTTGGCTAACTGATTTTTCATGGCGGGAGTCAAAGGCAGATTGAGGTTGATCCCCTTGGGCGGGATCGGCTTCTCGAACCATTTCGCATAGAGCGCCGGCCCTTCGCTCTTGTACAAGGCGGCGGTAGCGTCGTCCGCGACCTTCTTGAACGCCGCGTCGCCCTTTGGCAGCATAATTCCGTAGGGTTCGGCCTTCGAGAAAGCGTCCGTCGAAATGACGTAAGCGCTTGGATCCTTGGAATTGGCGACAAAGCTCGCGAGCAAGATGTCGTCCATGATGAACGCGACGGCGCGGTCGGTCTCGACGTTCAGGAAACTCTCAGCGTGATCTTTTCCGGTGAGGATCGTCATGCCGAGGCTGTCGGCTTGATTGCGCTCGTTTGCCTGCTTGATGTTGGTCGTGCCGGCGGTCGAAACCACCGTCTTACCTTTCAGATCGGCGATCGATTTGATATTGGCCGATTTTTTGGTGACGTATTTGCTTTCGGACAGGAAGTGCGAGTTTGTATACGACACCTGCTTCTGCCGCTCTGCATTGTTGGTCGTGGAGCCGCATTCAAGGTCCACCGTGCCATTCGCGATCAGCGGGATGCGGGTTGACGACGTAACCGAGACGTATTTCGTCTGGATCTTATCGTCCTTCAGCTCTTTCTTCACCGCTTCGACGATTTTCGCGCAAATGTCCATCGCGAAGCCGACGGGCTTATTGCTCTCATCGAGATAGGAGAAAGGCACCGAAGTTTCGCGATATCCGATGGTGATCGCTCCAGTCTCCTTGATTTTCTTCAGAGTTCCGGTGAGTTCCTCGGCGTGCAGTGCGCCCGGCAGCGCGCAGAATGCGAGACCAATGAGAATCCTTTTCATAATCATATGTTTCTGCTCCAGCTTGGAAGGGTGCGGATAGCTGATAGGCCATGAGATGGCGCGTGCCAAGTGAAAGGCGTAGACGAGAGACCAATTTATTAGCATCTTATATTGAGCAATTTCCGGACCAAACTTCAAGTGAATGGATCTGCGAATTTAGGCGTAGTCTTTGGAGATGGTGCATGCAAATCCGCCAACCTTACCTGATGTTTCTCGGCGACGTACCTGACCAGCTCGCCGCGAAAACAGCGCAGGGCATCGTCGATTGGCGGCGGGAATGGTGCGTTGCGCAGCTAAGACTGCCGGGTTGCAAAGCCGATCTCGGCATTCCCGATATGACACTATCGGCGGCGATTGCGGCGGGCGCGAAAACGCTTGTCATCGGCGTGGCGAATGCTGGCGGCGTTTTGTCTTCGCATTGGACAAGCGTCGTCGTGGAAGCCATCCAGGGCGGCCTTGACGTTGCGAGCGGCCTTCACACAAGGCTTGCATCCAAACCAGAGATTGCGGAAGCGGCAAAGCTTCATGGCCGCCAGCTTTTCGACGTTCGTCATTCGGATCGATCCTTCGAAACCGGGAAGGGCACGAAGCGTCCGGGCTTGCGGCTTCTGACCGTAGGCACGGATTGTTCGGTTGGAAAAAAATATACCGTGCTCGCTTTGGAGAAAGAGCTAAGACAGCGCGGGATGGACGCCGGCTTCAAAGCGACGGGCCAAACGGGCATATTCATTTCGGGGCGCGGCGTGGCCATCGACGCGGTTGCCGCCGATTTCATTTCGGGAGCCGTCGAATGGATTTCTCCCGCCGCGGACCCGCATCATTGGGATTTGATCGAAGGCCAGGGCTCGCTTTTTCATCCGTCTTTTGCAGGAGTATCGTTAGGGCTGCTTCACGGGTCGCAGCCGGACGCATTCATTGTCTGCCATGAGCCGGCGAGGCGCACTATGCGCGGCGTACCTCATCCGCTGCCCTCGATCCAGAACGTCATCGACCTTACCATCCGCTGCGGGTCGCTTACCAACCCGGGCATCCGTCCGGTTGGCATCGCCGTGAATACCGAGGCGCTGGACGATGCCTCCGCGCGGGATTTGCTGCGGCGTTACGAAGACGACTATTCGCTGCCGGCTACGGACCCCATCCGATATGGCATGGCCGTCATCGCCGACCGCCTGATGGAAGACTTTCCGGCTTCTACCGCGAAGCGGACGGGTTGATCCATGCGGCGGCTCGAAGTTGCGGTTGAGAGTTGGCCTATCGCGGGAAAGTTCACGATCTCGCGCGGCGGCAGAACCGAGGCGCTGGTGGTGGTGGCGTCCATTCACGAGAATGGCCTTCCCGGCCGCGGCGAATGCGTTCCCTACGCCCATTACAACGAAACGGTGGAAGGAGTAGCGGCCGAAATTCGCGGTCAGGCGGATGCGATCCGCTCTGGCATGACGGCGCAGGACCTTATGGAGAGGATGCCTGCCGGTGCGGCGCGCAATGCTCTCGATTGCGCCTTGTGGGATCTGGAAGCGAAGCGGCGTGGAACGCCTGTTTGGCGGCTTGCGGGGGTTGAAGAGCCGCGGCCGGCAATAACGGCCTACACCCTCAGCCTAGGCGCACCGGAGGATATGGAAGCAGCCGCGCGTCAAGCCGGTTCGCGGGCATTGCTCAAGGTTAAGCTCGGCGGCGACGGGGATCTGGAAAGAATTGCCGCGGTGAGAAGGGGCGCTCCGCGCTCTGCCCTAATCGTCGACGCGAACGAAGCTTGGGAGGAGAGCAAACTTCCCGAATATCTGGCCGCCTGCGCGGCGGCGGATGTGAAACTCATCGAGCAGCCTCTTCCAGCGCACAAGGATGCAAGTTTGGCTAACCTCGACGCCGCAGACCGGTTTGGCATTCCGATTTGCGCCGACGAAAGCCTTCATACCCACGAAGATTTGCCGGAAGCCGCACGAAAATATCAGGCGGTAAATATCAAGCTCGATAAGTCGGGGGGCTTGACCGAAGCGCTCATTATGCGCCGCAAGGCTCAGGAACTCGGCCTCAAGATTATGATCGGATGCATGGTCGGAACGTCGCTTGCGATGGCTCCCGCGATGCTGCTTGCTTCCGGGGCGGAATTCGTCGATTTGGACGGCCCGCTTCTCCTTGCCAAAGACAGGGATGAAGGGCTGAAATACCAAGAAAGCCTTATTTATCCGCCGGCATCTCTACTTTGGGGATAAAGCAAAGCTCACGTTACGGATGAAAACATCAGCTCAAAAGCAAATAGAAATATAGTTATGCAGAGATAAAAAAAACCGTTAACAAAACAAAAGCTTAATAGATATGACACATTATTGTGCGCATATATATAAAATTGTTATAAATTAACTCATGTTATTTATGCGCACATCACGCGTCTATAGGTTCGATCCTGCGGGGCTGCTTAGTTGGTTAATTCGATCGCTAGTGGCCTGCACTTCTTAAATCGGAATGTTGCTTTTCATCGCGAACACTGATTCTTGCCTTGCCGGTGACAAGCGGCAAGGGGACAAGGCTTTGGCGAACAAGAAATTCGTGGTCGAGCTTGGTGCGGAGGAGCGCACTCGGCTCAGGGATCCGATCTCCAAGGGTAAGGCCCCGGCTAAGGTCATCCTGAAGGCGCGCATCCTGCTCAAGGCGGATCGGGCCGAGGGCGGCGCGGGATGGAGGGACGATGAGATCTGCACGGCGCTCGACACCAACGTCACGATGGTTCAACGGGTGCGCGAGAAACTCGTGACCGAAGGGCTCGATGCGGTGCTGGTGCGCAAGAAGCGCGAAACGCCGCCGATCACGCCGATTTTCGATGGCGAAAAGCAAGCCCAGCTGACCGCGCTGGCGTGCTCCGAGCCGCCTCAAGGCCATGCCCGCTGGACGATCCGTCTGCTGGCGGAGCACGTCGTCGAGCGGAAAATCGTCGATGCGGCTCATTTCAATACAGTTGGCCGGGCGCTAAAAAAAACGATCTCAAACCCCACCTGACAGATTATTGGGTGATCCCGCCGAAGGCCAACGCAGCGTTCGTCGCAGCGATGGAGGATGTACTCGAAGTTTATATGCGCCCGTACGATCCTGCGCGACCGCTGGTCTGCCTCGACGAAACTTCGAAGCAACTCGTCGCCGAGACGCGCACGCCCTTACCCATGCAGCCCGGCCAGCCGGCGCGGCGCGACTACGAGTACAAACGCAACGGCACGGCAAATCTGTTCATGCTGTTCGCGCCGCTCGATGGCTGGCGGCACGTCGAGGTCACCGAACGGCGCACAGCTATCGACTATGCACACGTGCTCCGCGACCTTAGCGATATCCACTTCGCCACGGCCGGGAAGATCGTTCTCGTGCAGGACAATCTGAACACGCACGCGCCGTCGTCACTCTATGAAGCCTTCGCGCCGGCCGAAGCCCGCCGCCTCATCGAACGGTTCGAATGGCACTTCACTCCCAAGCACGGCAGTTGGCTCAATCTGGCGGAATCGGAACTGGCCGTCCTCGGCCGCCAATGCCTCGCCCGCCGTATCGCCAGCGCGAACGCGCTCACGATCGAGGCCGGCGCCTGGACGACACACCGCAACACCCACAACGCCAAAGCCAACTGGCGCTTTACAACCGCCGACGCTCGCATCAAGTTGAAAAGCCTGTACCCGGCGCTTTAGGTGATTCAGGCCACTAGCACTCTAGAACCGATCGACCCTCCTTGAATCGAGTGCGATTAATGGCAGGTCGATCTAGTCACTAAGCGGCAAAGATCATGAGCGTTTCAAAAGATGCAGTTCCGAGGCTCACGGGCGAGACCGTCCGGGCGGCCTATAAAGTATGGGCGCCATTCTACGACTACAGCTTCGGGGTTGTCGCGACACCAGGCCGGCATCTTGCCGTGTCGATGTTGAATAAGGAACAAGGCCGGATTCTCGAAATCGGCGTCGGCACCGGTCTTTCGCTGCCGCGATACCTTCCGCATTTGCAGGTGACGGGGATCGACCTTTCGACAGAGATGCTGGACAAAGCGGCGGCGCGGATTCGATCCAAAGGGCTTCGCAAAAAAACGCTGTCGGTGATGGATGCGGGGCGGCTCGCATTTGCGAGTTCGAGTTTCGAAGCCGTTGCGGCGATGCATGTCATGACCGTCGTTCCGGACCCGGAGCAAGTCATGTCCGAGATTGCTCGCGTGTTGAAGCCTGGTGGCGTCGCCATTATCCTTAACCACTTTAGCCGCGAGGATGGTCTGCGCGGCCGGGCGGAGCGCGCGCTCGCACGTTTCTCGACGCGGCTTGGATGGCATCCGATCTTTCCGATCGACACGGTTCTCGGCGCTTC
>Ga0075021_10002189_pt1 | contig 10168 bp, 9 predicted proteins | sample ColStrG_CSR_2012_FD_72749 | JGI IMG/M metagenome (GOLD analysis project Ga0075021, IMG submission 72749) | Freshwater sediment microbial communities in response to fracking from Pennsylvania, USA - Cold Stream Run_MetaG_CSR_2012 | ecosystem: Environmental > Aquatic > Freshwater > Creek >... | reverse complement strand
GCGTAGGCGCCAAGCACAATCAGCGCGAGCGGCAGATACAACACCCCGCTCAGCGGACCTGTGATGCGAGCACCTATGGCCCCCAGGAAGGCGATGATGTAAACGATGACGAGCGGTGAAAGCGCCGATAAGCGCCACAGCGCGAGCGCTTGGCGTTTTATGCGGCGATATCCAAACGAGATGGCGAGCGGGGCGATGAGCAGCCCGAGTATGGGCCCGTCCCAAACTACGGGTAGTTGGATGTTGGTGACGACGACAGCGAGTAGGGCCAGATGAAAGGCCACCCAGATGAGCGCGGTCGGCCACTGCCAATCCTGCGCATCGCTTCGAAGGGGTGCAAACGCGAGCGCCCGCATGCAGTCGCCTTCGAACCCATCGCGCCGGGCCCGCGCGAACGCATGCGCGCTCAAGGGTGCTAGCGCCAGTAGGGCGGCGATAAGCCAGCCCAGCCTGAGCCCGAGCACCGGCACTTCGAAAATCCGCCCGACGCCGACTGCGCCGAGCAACACAGCTGCGCTAAACCATAGGCTGCCGGTGCTGCGCCCGAGGCGCCCACGGACCATGAGCAGGGCGATCACAGTTGCGATCGTGAACCCTACGCCGACGACCAGCCACATGGCTCGTCCGGCCGGTTGATTGACGACTGAGGCGTCGAGCCAGTAATCAAAGCGAAGGAGGTTGCTTGGCTGCATTGTTGCGGGTAATGGGTAGTATAAGGTTGCAAGAAATCAAAAGAAAAAAATAAACCCGGGTGTTGGTGGGCCAGAATCAGAGGTTTTGATAGCCCGGTGGCGCAGTCACTTCTTGCCTAAAGCGCTTGACCGGGATGGCGGTGACATGCAGGGTGCGGGGCAGGGTGCCTTTGGTCTCGCGTTCGATTACGGCGTGGATATACTTGCCTTCATGTCATTCGACATGGTCTTTAGCGACTGTGATGTGCTCGTGCGTGAGAACGGTCAGCATACTGTGCTCGATCACCGTGATATTGCCATCTCCGCAAACTGCATCGCAGCTATCGAACCGCACGGGATCATCCCACAGGCCAATGCCCGCGAGGTCGTGGATGCCGCCGGCATGCTGGCGATCCCCGGCCTGATAAATTGCCACGCGCATGTGCCGATGGTTCTGTTTCGCTCTCTGGCCGAAGACGTGAGCATCGAGTCGTGGTTCAACGACTATATCTGGCCGCTGGAGAGCAACGAGGAGCCCGAGGATATCTATTGGGGGGCGCTGCTTGGCATCGCTGAGATGATCCAAAGTGGCGTAACGACCTTCGCCGACCATTACTTCTTTTGTGACGAGATTGCCCGGGCTGTGCAAGAGGCTGGCGCACGGGCCAATATCGGCTGGGCGGTATTTGGCCATGAGGGCATCGCCAAACTTGATACCACCTGCGATTTCGTCCGGCGCTGGCAGGCTGGGGCAGGTGGCCGCATCACGACTTGGCTCGCGCCCCATTCGCCGTATTTATGCGACCACGACTTTCTAAAGGCGACTGCGGAGCGGGCACGTGAACTAAACGTTGGTATCCATATCCATTGCAGCGAGACACACGATCAGGTGCGGCAGAGCCTGCACTTGCATGGCCTGACGCCACCGCAGGTCCTAGAGCGGGCTGGCGTGCTCGAGGTGCCGGTCATTCTGGCGCATGGCATCGGTATCACGGATGCTGACATCGGTATGCTCTCGCATTATGACGTGGCGCTTGCCCAGTGCCCCAAAACGTATCTGAAGCTTGCGATGGGTAGTGCGCCGGTGTTGGCCTTTCGCAAAGCGGGGCTTAAAGTCGGCCTGGGCACGGATGGCGCGGTCAGCAGCAATACGCTTGACATCCTCGAACAGATGCGCATCCTCGCGCTCGATCAGAAGCAACATGCGGGTGATTCGACCGTGATGCCGGTGCAGGACGTGCTCGATATCGCCTTTCGGGGTGGAGCCGCCACGCTGCGCTTGGCAGATGCAGGTGAACTCGCGGTGGGTAGATTGGCCGATATTGCCTTGCTCAGACAGGATGGCGCACACCTCTTCCCACGCCATGACGTGCTTGCCAGTCTCGTGTATTCAAGCCGCGCAGGCGATGTGGACACCGTCATGTGCGATGGCAAGCTGCTCATGCGCGGTCGCCAGCTGCTCACAATCGATCTGGCCGGCATCAAGCGCGCCATTACCGAACGCTTGCAACGACTGAGTCAACGGGTGACCGAAAAGCGCCTCGCGACGTATCCGACGACGCCTATGTCCTCGCCTGCGCCGGTGACCCGGTGACGGGTAGCGCCGTCGAATCAAGCTGAACTTCCATGATCGACACTGGCCTGCGAGACAAAATCGTGCTCATCAGCGGGGCAAATAACCCGCGCGGAATCGGTGCTGCGACAGCGCAGGCATTTGCCCGCGAGGGTGCCAAGGTTGGCATCGTCTACAAGCGCCTTTCGCCGGAGGAGTACGGCGTGAGCCACGCACAGGCGGCGCAAGCCCTTCAGGCCCAGCAGCCCGGTGAAGCGCTCTATCACGCGCTGCGCATGCAGACGGCCGAGGCGGTGGTGCGTGCGATCCGCGCCGCCGGTGGCTTCTCAGAGGCCTATGAAGCGGATTTGGCGGTGGCTAGCAACATCCCCGCGGTGTTCGATTGGATCGAGCGCGTCTTTGGGCCAGTCGATGTCTTGGTCAATTGCGCCGCGCATTACGAGCTGGCCGATTCGATCTTTGAGACGACAGCCAAAGGAGTAGACATGACGTTCTCGGTCAACGTGCGCGCCGCGGTGCTCGCGATCGCTGAATATGTTCGGCGGTATCGACTGCACCAGCTGAGGACCGGGCGCATCATCAATCTCAGCACGGATGCGGCCCAACTCTTTCCCGGTCAGATTGCCTATGGCGCCAGTAAAGCGGCCATTGAAGCATTTACGCGCAGCATCGCATATGAGACCGGAGAATATGGCATCACGGTGAACACGGTGGCCCCCGGTCCCACACAAACCGCCTATATCCCGGAGGAGAGTGTGCAGGCGCTTATGGACACCATCCCCCTTAAGCGCCTTGGACAACCGGAAGATATCGCCGACGCGATCGTGTTTCTCGCATCACATCAGGCCCGCTGGATAACGGGCCAGGTCATCAAGGTGTCGGGCGGACACGCGCTCTAAGGCAACATCACTGCGTGACCTTCATGTAATTCTGCGCGCCCCAGCCGAGCTTGTTATCCGTCGGGTCTTTGAGCTGCCACCAGACAAGGTCGTCGGCTTGTTGTGGCCCACCCACCACAACATAGACACTGCCTTCCGGTAGGCTGCGGATCTTATTCGCTGACCTAGAGGGGGCATCGCGGAAGTTCAAACCGTTGCCACCCGTATCCACGATGACAACCTTAGTGCCGATGGCGATGCCGGTAGCGGACGCGCCAGTATCCGCCGGCGCTTGTGGTACGGCCGTGTCGGTTGGCGCGACATAAGGCGTGGCGGTGGGCGGCACGTATTCGGTCGCCGTGGGCGTGATGATGACCAAGGTGGCCGTAGGCTGGGTGAAATTGAGGGCGGGGCGGATTTGGTTGATAAAGGACATGGCGAGCAGGCATGCCACCGCCACGAGCGCAAAACTCACCAACGCCGGAAAGATAGCTGCTATGGGCTGGCGTGTGGCCGTGCGTGGCTCGCGGGGCAGGCGCTTGAACGGCTTCAAGTCCTCCTCCCAGTGCACTTTCCGGTCGTCGATGCCACCTTTATGGTCGGGAGTTTTTTGGACGGACATACTGGGGAACGTAGAGCCAAACGTCAACGATGACGACGGATGGTGGGCAGTGAGTCATGGGTCACGAGGGTCACGAACGTTGCGTCACATCGCGACGTCGTCATAGCGCTATTCCGGACGTTCGCGTTTGATCATGCTATCTAGTTTGTCGAGCGCCGTGCGCGCTGCCGCAGCCTCAACGAGTTGGCGCGCCTTGCCGCTGCGGGTGTGGGCCGGTAGCTCATCGCTGGCGATGCCCATCTCGTAGCATAGGTTTTCGATCTCCTCGAGCGAGAAGCGCGTGCGCAGTGTCTCAAACAGCCGGGTCTGTTGCTCCGGGACGTGTGCGGTCTGACCAGATAGGGCTTCTTTGGTCACCTTGCGCTGGAACGGCCAGCGCACATTGAGCTGGCCAACATGTACATCACGAGCGGTCGTGACGGTATTGACGCTGTTTGCGCCGCCAACGTTGATGGTCGTGTGACCAGCCTCGGCCTTTTTCTTCATGGGTTGAGGCATTCTACTTCGCTAGCCCACAGCGACGCGAGGGCTTCTCTGGGGCGAATGAGGCGCCACGCTAGCGTCGGGATCGGGCCCGAACTAGCAGGCCTAGCGGTCAAAAGGACCTCCGCTGAGCGCGGTCGGGCGTTATACGTGCTCGCCATGCTCATGCCATATGCGCCCGTGTGGTGGATCATGAGCAGGTCACCGCGCCTGAGTTCCGGCAACTGCACCGCTTCGGCCAACTTGTCACCGCTCTCACACACCGGGCCGACGATGGCATACGTTCGGAGTGGGTGGGTATCTTGGGTATCTTGGGTATCGCGCGCCTGGCCGCTCTCAAGCGGGGTCACGGCATGTATGGCGCCATACAGCGCCGGCCGGATCAGGTCGTTCATGGCGGCATCGACCACGGCATAGTGCACTCCGCCGTTAGTCTTGGTATACAGCACGCGCGTGAGTAAGACGCCGGCGTCGGCGATGATGCTGCGGCCTGGCTCGAATAGCAGGTGCACCTTGGCCGCGTGTGCGAGGGGCACGATCTCATGTGCGATGCGCTCGACCGGCGCCGTTTGCCCATCTGCGGTATAGGCGACGCCAAACCCGCCACCGACATCAAAAGTCGTCATGACAGCGCCAAGACGGCGGCAGGCGGCGATGAAATCCAGCGCCACGCGCATGGCGTCGGCATAGGGCCCTGTCTCGCATACCATGCTGCCGATATGGATATGCACGCCGTTGATCTCGACCCCGGGATAGTCGGCGCGGCGCTCGACCAAGCGCAATGCCTCATCCATCTCGATCCCAAACTTACTGGTGCCTTTGCCGGTGGCGAGATAGCGATGGGTGTGTGGATCGACGGCTGGGTTGATCCGCAAAGCCACGCGTTGACGGATATTTTTTGCGCGAGCCAGGTCACTCAGGACGGCGAGTTCCTGCGCGCTCTCGACGTTGATCCAGCCAATGTGCGCGTCAAGCGCAGACGCGAGTTCATCGTCGCGTTTGCCCACACCGGCAAAAACGATCGTCGCGGGGTCGGCGCCGATAGCGAGCGCACGACCCATCTCACCCGTGCTCACCACATCAAACCCTGCGCCCAGATCGCGCAAAAGACACAAGACGCTGAGGTTGCCGTTTGCTTTGACTGAATAACATTGAAGGGACTCAGCGCCAAATGCGGCCTTGAGACGGCCGAAGTTGGCTTCGATGCGTGCTTGGCTGTAGATATATGCCGGGGTGCCAACTTGGCGGGCGATATCTGCGAGGGTGGCGGGTGGGAAGGTTGTGTGATCGGACATGGTGAACGGGCTTGGTCAAGTGGGTGTGACGTGATCGATGAGACTGGCGGCGCTCGACTCCAGCCAGATTATCTCGCCCATGGCAGTAGTCCACGTATGGATAGGATATATGCGCTGTGCGCTGTATGTTGTCAGTGTGGGTGGCGCATATGTGTCCACGCCGCATCTCAGCCTAGAAGATCGAACAGGATCAACGAAGGTCAGTATCAGAATTAGGCCTGTCTCACATCGGGTTGTAAGGCGGCTGATGCTGCCTGGGTTTTTGGGTATGGCCGGCGAATCGCAGTCCTGCCGAATCGGCATCCGGCACCTCTCAAGACCTGCTGCTAAATAGAGATGAAAACATCCAGGTTAGGCGGCCCAAAAGAGGGAAATCAACCAACCCGGCTGTAGCGGCGAAGATATCTTCGTGCACCTACTAATCACCCGTCACCCGATAGCGCTGGGCGAGGATATGGGCCATGGGCCACTTTCGAAAGGTCACTTATGGTTACATCACAACGGCAAATGCCAAACTTGGTTTGCCCAGTCCTCTTGTCTTCTGCAAGTCGCAAGTGTTAACGAGGTCGTCGGCAATCGCTCGCGGCGACGCATGCTGATTGCAGAGCAGCACGCCGGGCATTGGCAATCCAGAGGCCACTCGCTCGCAGGCGAAATCCTTGAGCGTTTCTGCAGCATGGCTGAGTCGTATTCGTTGCTCAGCTCGCACCAGGCCAGGAGGCCTGGGTCTTTTGCACCGCAAAACTCAGTGTCTTGAACGCGAACCAAATCAATGCTTGGCAAGCGTGTCCGGAGAATGCGAACAATGTGACCGCTAAAGTTCTCATCACTAGCAAAGCGCAACATGCTAGGTCTTGCCTTGAGCAGCTTGTCTCACAAGAAGCCGTTCGCGAATATGGCTGACGGCTTGATGCTGCGCGATGTCCGTCAGTGCCTGGGCTACGGCCTTTTGCCGGGCAGTGAAGTAGGGCTCAAGGTCTTTTTTGTGTTGTAGGTAGTAGGCAATGACGCCATAAACCTGAGCCAGGGTGACTGCACTGAACTCCAAGGCCACTTCCTCAGCCGTGGCGCCAGTCTCATAGGCCGATACGACCGTTTCAAGCGTGACGCGCGATTGTCCAACCCGAATCACGCCGGATGCATCGCGTCGCATGGGATTGTCAATGCTTAGCTCTGATGGGGTTGGGAAGGGTGCCATCGACATCCGCAAATCATAGCCGTTTCCCGATCGCTTTAGATCGGACGTATTGGGCATTCCCAGCAAACGAGCCACTCGTTTTCTTGATGCCGTGATGTTTCACAGACAGTGCCTATTTTGCAGCAGGTCTTGAGTCGTCCACACTTGGTCCAGACCCTATCGTTCCAACTGGCCGAGGTGAAGGGCAAATGATCACAAGACATGCAGCCCGGTGTGTAGCCCAATCGCATTTTGGCCCAAGGGTCATCTTCGATCAGCCCAACTCACCGTTTTTGGTCGACGCAGTAGAGCGACCACTCAGGAAGTCATAGCCACCAAGGCTTTAGCACGCGCCACGGTGCCATAAGGGTAGCGACTGTATCGTCTCGCCACTGGTCTGGCAGCCCCTCAGCCCTTTGTGGTAGGTCCTCTGGCGACCCAATATCACCCTGCGCAGCCTGTATCCCGTTCAGATCAGCCGGAGATCCTCGATCGGATGTAAACGCAGCACCGGCAGGTAATGACAGCGGTAACCCCCGTCACCGCCAAACTTCGAGCCGAAATCCTTGAGTGGTGCGGCGTCTACCTCCTCACAGGTCGCATAGCCACACAACACGGCTTGTGTGCCGGCCGGCACGTCTAGCGCGCGGGCAGATATGTCGATGATGACCTGCACATAGCACAGGGGCTTTCGGCTGCGAGCATAATCCTCACGCACGAGTAGATGTAGCTTGGGTGAGAATGGGAAAGCCGAAGCCTTGACCTCGAGCGTGTCAAAGTCGGCCTTGCCCTTGTTCGCCCCCAGTTGATGCCTACGCCAATCGGCAAACAGGAATTGGGCAAATGCCATCTCGCCCAAAACGCCGGTGAGCGCATCTATCCGCGACGCCACTGTGCGCTGTATTTTGACGCGCGGCGCCCAGGCTCTTGCCTCGCGCAGCATGTCTGCGGTGATCGTCACCCGGGGATAGCGCACACACGTAAATGAGTCTAATACGTCGGCAGGCTGGGGTCGATCTCGCGCGCCCAGGCCAGGATACCGCCCTTGACGTTCTTGACGTTCTTAAAGCCGATGTCATCGATCAAAAACTTGGTGATGTCGGCGCTGCGAGCGCCGCTACGGCACTGCACCAGAATTTCATCGGCATTGCTCAACTCATGCACGCGGCTGGGCACGTCCCCTTTGGGGATGAGCCGGGCCCCCTCGATGTGAGCGATGTCCCACTCATACGGCTCGCGCACGTCGATCAGGAGCGTATTGGTCTGGTCGAGCCCTCGCGCCAGGCGGTCATGCAATTCTTTGACCGTGATCTCCGGCACCGTGCTCTTATCCTCATGGGTGCTACTACGCCCCGGCACGCCACAAAAGGCATCGTAGTCGATCAAGTGCGTGACGGTTGGGTGTGCGCCGCAGATCGGGCAGTCGGGGTCTTTGCGCAACTTGAGTTCGCGGAATCGCATCTCAAGCGCGTCATACAACATCAGGCGGCCGATCAATGGCTCACCAATGCCGGTGATGAGCTTGACGGTCTCGGTGGCCTGGATCACGCCGATCACGCCCGGCAGCACACCCAGCACGCCCCCTTCGGCACAGCTTGGCACCAGACCGGGCGGTGGGGGCTCTGGATATAAACAGCGGTAGCACGGCCCTTCTTTTGCCCAAAATATCGAAGCCTGGCCTTCGAAGCGGAAGATGCTGCCATAGACATTGGGTTTACCCAACAGCACACAGGCGTCGTTGACCAGATACCGGGTCGGGAAGTTATCCGTCCCATCGACAATGACATCATAGCCTTCAAAGATGCGGAGTGCATTCTCGCTGGTGAGTGGCTCTTCATAGCCGGTCACTTCGACAAACGGGTTGATGTCTTTGATGCGCGCCTTGGCGCTTTCCATCTTGGACTTGCCGACCGTGCTTTGACCGTGAATGATCTGGCGCTGCAGGTTGCTCTCATCGACCACATCGAAGTCGACGATGCCGAGATGCCCGACACCGGCCGCGGCCAGATACATCGCGCTCGGTGCGCCGAGCCCACCGGCGCCTACGAGTAACACCCGGGCTTGTTTCAACTTTTTTTGGCCGTTGATGTTGATTTCCGGCAGGATGAGGTGCCGCGAGTAACGGCGGATCTCATCGTGGCTCAGGGTCGTTTCGGACGCGGAGGCTGGGGCTGACGTCGCCGCCGGTGCAGGTGAGGCAGATGTGCCGCCTGCTACGCTGGGCACGATGCTCAAGGTTGCGCCGTCAGGCACAAGCGTATTCACGCCGTCTAGGTAACGCACATCCTCGTCGCCAAGATACACATTGACGAATGAGCGCAACTTACCCTCGTCGCTGAAGAGGTGCTTTCTCAGATCGGGGTGTTTGGCGCTGAGCGCATCGAGCACTTGCGTGACGGTGCCAGCGTTGGCGCTCAGGTCACGCGCGTTGCCCACATAGGGTCTGAGCGGCGTTGGGATACGGATCGTGATCATATATTTTTACAAGTGTTTGAACGCGAACACAAAAGCGCCTACGCGGCCGACATCGACTCGTTAGCGGCTGCTGTCTTTGCATTTCGGCGTTAACGTTGCTAATTTCGCTAGTCTCGTTATCTGGCTATCTCCCCACCACTGGCCAGTCCTACAGTTGGTTGAGCGCTTGGGTGATGTCGGTCAGGATGTCGCCTGAATCTTCGATGCCGATTGACAAGCGCACCAGCCCATCGCCGATGCCAAACGCATGCCGCACGTCCCTGGGCACATCCCGGTGTGACGACAGTGGGGGATAGGTGACCAAGGAATATACATCGCCCAGGCTGGTGGCCGACAAGATGAGTTTTAGGCTGTCCATAAACTTGAAGGCTTTGTCGCGCGAGCCGTCGACCAGGTCAAAGCTCAACATGCCGCCAAACCGGCCCCCGCAGAATAGCAGCCCCGCCAGCCGGTGCTGTGGGTGACACTTGAGACCAGGGTAATACACATGTGACACAGCCCGGTGCGACGACAGCGCCTCGGCCACGTGTTGCGCATTCAGACACTGTTGCTTCATTCTGAGCGACAGCGTCTTCAGCCCGCGCGAGATCAAACGCGCCTCGAACGGGCCCAGCACGGCGCCCAGGACATGCGAATACCGGCGCAGGTTGTCGAGCAACATCCCGGCCCGGGCCACGACGACACCACCGGTCGCATCGGCATGGCCGCTCAAGTATTTTGTCGCGCTGTGCACGACGAGGTCGGCGCCCTGGATCAGTGGCTGCGACAGGACCGGTGTGCTGAGCGTGGCATCGACGACGACGCGCGCATCCACGCCGTGGGCGATCTTGCTGATCGTGGCAATATCGGCCACCTTGAGCAAGGGGTTTGAGATCGACTCGACCAACACCACGTCTGGCTGGTGCGTGTCGATGGCTGTCTGAAAGGCCTGATGGTCGGTCATATCCACATAGGTGACCTGCGTGTGCTGCGCGGCGAAGAACCGGCTAAGCAG